>Ga0179591_1255090_pt1 | contig 15495 bp, 13 predicted proteins | sample CZOMad2_1_08_16f_FD_182891 | JGI IMG/M metagenome (GOLD analysis project Ga0179591, IMG submission 182891) | Vadose zone soil fungal communities from Angelo Coast Range Reserve, California, USA - CZOMad2_1_08_16fungal (PacBio error correction) | ecosystem: Environmental > Terrestrial > Soil >...
TGTTTTTAAATAATAGTAGGGGGAAAAAAAAGATTGAAAAAGAATCCAATTCCAGAAAATGCTTGACAAGAGGAGGGAAAAAAATAAAAGGAAAACGCCAACCACTCGGATCTGACATGTGTTATACTTTGCGAACTAGGGAAAAAAGGAGTGCAAAAGATACCGAAGTAAACCTCCCAAGGAGGGAAGAAAAAATGCAGGGTTTTGAGCAAACGGGTTGGCAACACGGCCCAAAGGTGAGAAAAAAAAAAGTGACAGATGAAAAAAGAAAGTAAAGTGGGGGATGGGTAGAAACAATGAATCTAGGGGGGGAATGGGGAGGACCCCAACCAATCTCATGTCGAAGGGCAAGAGGGGGGAAAAATGGTGATCAACTCAGTACGGATTAAATCATGAAAGTTGGGTAAAAACATAGGGATGGAAAAAGCAGGGGAGTTGCCAGGGGTAAGACGTGTAGGGAAAACACAAAAAAAAAGAATGGGGACCAGGGACATCGCAGAAAAACTGGGGGGGATACTTTATCGAAATTGGCTGGTAGTCGATGTTTGAATCAGGGGCATATCGAAGAGAATTTGGAGTCCATACACCTCGGTGAGTTTTGGTTCACGGCGCCAATGAAGAAAAAAAAAAGTCACTAGTAAAGAACCCGACGCAATTAACTTTGCTTAGTAATTTTGTTTAGGGTGGGGGGTTAGTGATACGCCGGGAAGAAACAAAAACTTGTTAGCTGGGAGGACCCTGAATCAAACGCCAGAAAAATGGCAAAAACCGGTAAAAAAAAAAAAAACCTAAAAATTCGAGAAAGGGGGAAAAAATCAGGGAGTCCAAGCCCACTCAACCACCCAGCGAATAAGGACGCGTATCAGGTGGGGTGAAGTTGTCAACTGCGAAGGGGGGGGGTATTAGGGTTTTAATTAATTCCAATTGGGAATTTATCGGTTGTTGAATTGGGGTGTACAAGTACCCTTGTGAAACAAACGAAGAACGAAGTGAATAAGTACTAACGCTACATGACGAGGGAAAAAGGTGAAACAACTCCACCAACTCAAAGACGGAACACCCGTGAGGGTGGAGCTCACCAATTAATTGAAGGGTAAGCAAAAGAATGGTTTTTAGAGATTAACAATGGTAAGGTTGAGCAGGAAAGGGTTGCCACAAAAAGCAATGTACTTCCGTGAAAACGAAAAAGTTTGTCCACTAGGACTTTGGTCGGTGCGGATATGCGGGGGGGATGTACAAAAGACTGGCAATAGTGAGGGGGGGGAGGAACAACGGGGGTTTTTTGGGGTAAGGGGAAACTTTTTTTGAGAAAATTAAACGAACCTTTGGATGAAGAAAATTATCTCGGGGGGGGAGGATCCAAAAACTCTCCAAAACCGGGGGAGGGGGGGCAGACCTGGGGAATAAAGTTGGGTGAAAAAGAAACACGAAAAAAACAAACGGGGGGAACGTGTGCACTTTTGACCCATCAAAAAAACAGGGTACCCTGTCAATGAAGGAAAAAGGTTCCGGAATGAGGAACAGGGGGGGGAAGAAAATGTGGTCAGAAAAGGTTTAAAGGATGCAGTTCGGTGGACTAGGGTCAACCCTCTTGTCCAGAACATAAGAAGAGAGCAAGAAACTAAAATAAGGAGGTGGGGGGGTGGGGGGCAAATTTTCAGTCATTTTTCGGGTGGGAATTCCCCACAAGTGTTTTTTGAAAAAAGAAAGGTAGAAAGAAAGAACACGATGGTGGGGCGGATGAAAGGGAGGGGACTTTGGGGCGGGGAGATCCTAAAAATATAGAGATGGCGCGGCCGGTAGGACGAAAACTTGGGGGAAAAGGATAAGGCCGAACGTCCATGAAGAAAAGGAGTCCAGAAAAAGGGAGGGGGGAACGCGAACGGCACTTTCAGGGGGGGAAGGCTTTCTAACTAGGGGGAGTTTGATATTTCAATTCAAAAAAGTGAAGGAATAGGACCAAGGGGGTGAACCAAAGAAGAAAAAGGTCCAGATAGGAGGAAAAGAGTACCAATGGTACAGAAAAATCTGAAACAATGGCTGGAAGAATAAAAAAAATTTAGGAGGTGTGGATCTCGTAAAAAAAACGAGGGTTAGAATGAAGGAAGGAGAAGGGAGGACAGGACCAACAGGAGGGGGAAAGCGCTGTTTTAAGGAATAGCTCCCCAAAGACCCTAAAAAATCGTCCCAAGGACCGGGGGAAGGGTGTCCAAGGAAAAAAAAAATTCTGTTGGATGCAAAGATACAGTAGTGTCAAACGTGTTTGGAAAAATTATTAACTAAGGTATTTGGTCAATGAAAGAATGGAGGCTTATGTTGCTGTGATTTGGCAAAACTAGGGGAGGGGGGGTCTGGGGGGGAATGATATTTTCAAGTAAGGGGAAGGGAGAAAAGACCAAGGGGGGGTGAAACGAGCGGGCACGCAGAGGGAAAAGGGGGAAAAAGAGGGAACGGTGAAGCCGGCGGTTATCTAAGCTCCAAATGAAACTTAAGGATTCGAATCATGGGTAAAAAGACTAACAAATGAAACCCAAACAGTTCCAACCATCACAGGAATGGAACAGGGAACGCTTAAATGAATTTTTTTTGGACTCTATGAATGGTAAACTGGGAGAGAAAATATGCGATAATGGAGGAATCAAAAGAAAAACGTTCAGGCGGTACAAGGGGGGGTTTGTCAGGAGGGATGGAATCACAACGACGAGTAAAATGGGTTTTAAAACTGGAAGCAACTCATTGCTACAGCAAAAAAAGGGAGGAAGGGAAAATTAGAAACGAGCGGTCGCAAGAAGTATTGGGGGGGGGAGGAGATTTGGGGGTGACTGGGGGAAGGAGGGGCTCTGAGACGACAACTACAAAGTGAATAGTTGGACCCGTTTTTTGAAAGGGGGGGGGGGGGGAAAGGGGTTTATAAAAAATAAAAGGAGACGGAAACATTGGGGTCAAAAAATGGGAGGACGACAATTCCAACCGTGGGGGATGCCCCAAACTTGGGTTGTCCATCCCACAGGAACACCCAACGGCCGAATGGGGGGGGGGGGAACGGAAGATTATAAACTAGAAGGTAAATGTAAATGGAGGCACTTTCTTTAAATCGTGCAAGAAAAATAAACTTTGTTAAAACTCAAAGTATATGGAAGGGGGCTTCGAGGAAAAGAATCATGAAAAAGGGGGAAACTGGGGTAATGGAGCTTTTAAAGGCAGGAAAAAGAGTAAAATTGTGAAAATCAGGAGCAGAGTTATGGAATGTTGGAGGGAAAAATCTCTAGAGCGGTTTTTTGGAGGATCCCAAAACTTCCCTTTTGTACAAAAGAGGTCAACAACTCAGCGACAGGAGAAGAAAAAGAGCAAAGTCAACTGGGGGTAGTTGAAGTGGGGTAGAGGGTTAATTGAAAAAGGGTCTGTGACCACAAGAAGGATTGAGTAATGACCCACTTATAAAAACTTGGAAGGGGAAGGAAAGGTTTTGGGGGGAGCCGAAGAAAGGTGATCATAGAAATTGAAGGACTGGAGAACCAAAACAAAAACAAAATCCAAAACGCTCCTGGGAATTGAACCGTTAGTCTTGGATGACGTGTCTCTAGAGCACATGGATAAAGAAAAGAAATTCAAAAAAATGACTCACGTTAAATACAAGGAGGTGGGGGGGGGGGGGGGGGGGGGCTCTCAACAAAACCACAAGGAGAAAATATATATATAAACAAGAAGAATGAAAAAGTACCCCTTGAGCATTCCTTGGGGGGTTTTTTTGGAAGCACTCAATCCAGCCTACTATAGAAAAGCAGTCCAAAGGAGAGAAAAACACGCTACACTGAGGTAAGGGTCAAAGAAGGCGATTTGGCGTAACTTCTTCATCCCTGCAAAGCGTTAAAACTGAAAAAAAACAAGAGGAGGCTACAAAAAGAGTTAAGTTTACCAACAAAAAGGCTCCTAAGGAATTACTCACCTCAGTGGACAAACAGCCTAAAATTTAATATTTATTTACTTGAACACAGGTATCATAAGTGGTGGGGGGAAAAAGGGGGTTGGGACTCCAAATCAGCCCTCAGGACGGGTATAAAAAAAGTGGGTTTGAAAGGGCAGGGGGAAGAAAAAAAAAAGCAACTCAGATTGGTCAGCCAAACATTCCAAAGTCGCTCAAAATCAAGAAGATCACGAAAGGTTAAGTGGAGAGCTCCACGCTAATATGTCTTTCACTCAAAAAAGAAAAGGCGAGCAAAAAGTAAAGAGAGGCCCGGGGAAGGGGGTTGCATTAAATCGAGGGTGGGTTTATAGGAATTTAAGTAACAAATTGGGGAAGAGACACAAGCATAGCATTTAAAAGTAATGGGAAGTTACGAAAGTTTATAATATAAAGTGTCATCAACCAAAAAAGGGAGCAGGGCATGGTGGGAGGGGGGAAAAGGAAAAATTTTGGTGCAAGGTCCCCGGTTGTCCAAAAAGGTCCCCTTACAGGTTTCCTCCGACGACAGTGGGAGGGGGGTAAAAAGAGTCCAAGGGGTGTTGGTAAAAAAAAGTAAAGGGGGACACTACTGTTTAGAAAAGTTTGGAAAAGCCAACAAAACTAAAACAAAAAAACAAAACCAAACCTAAGTGTTAAAAAAAAGAAGTACGAGACCAGCTAGGGGGAGATCGGGTTGGGGGAAAAAAAAGGGAAGAAAAGGGAACATGTATAAGAGGTGGTAAAAAAAAAGGCTAACGACTGGAGAAGTCTAGCCCGGGGAGTCCGAAGGAAGGGGAACGCCCAATGGTTCACCAAAAACAAAGGTGTCTTGGGTGAAACTCCATGGAAATTTTTGGGGAATTCTAAACTGCTCCCAAGAACCCCAGGGAACAATGAAAAAATATTATTCCCAGCTCCCATGGGGGGGGGTGGCACAGGATAAAGTCAAGGGGGTTAAACAAAAGGCTTACTAGGCAAGGGTCAATGTTGAAAAAAAAAAGGGAGGTATGGGGTGTAAAGGGGTGTGGCAAGTGTAAGGGGTGTTAAGGGGACCTGACACAAATGCAGCTTTTCAGGGGGAATGGGCAGATCAAAAAGCCGACGGAAAAAATGCATTTCCATCTTTGGGGGACCAACTCTTGGTCTGGATAGGGGAACGTCCACGATACCAACGTACAAAAAAAAATGTTGGATAATAGGAAAATATTCAAATCAGGGGGACAGTAAAACGAAACGAGTGGAAAAGCAAAGGACAGGAGCATCAACATAGTTTTTTAAAGAACTGAAAAGAAAAAAGAAAAGTCAGTGTTATCAGGCACCACAGACAGTAAGAAGGAAAAAAACGGGTCAAACCAAGAAGGGGCTTGTGAAAAGTAAAAGCGGGGGGAAAGGGGGGGGGAAAAAAGAGGGGGGGAGATTGGAGGTAAAAGGAGGGGACCAAAAATAACTCGGTAGGTTAAGGTCGAAGAACTAAATGGATTAGGTAAGGTGAAATCTTCGTTTTAAAAAGGTGAAGAATACAAAAACGAGCAAAAGAAAAAAGTTTGGCACTTTGGGTGGATGAAAGGAAAAAAGGGTCCGTTAAAAAGGGATCTTGGCGGTAACATTAGGGAGTTTCAGTGGGGGTATTCGGGGGGGAACAAGAATGAAGAAAGGAGGCTAGTCAATATTATATTGGGTGGGGGGAAAACAAATATAATCACCCAAAGGAGGGGAAAGCCTCGGGGAAGGGCCGGGAAGCGTGGAAACCGACATGGAGTGGAGGAAAGGGGTGTCACCTTAGGGGGGAACTTAGGACGTGGGACAAAGCTTGGGGTTTTGCAGAGGGGAGACGAGCCACCACCAGGTCCGAGGAAAAAGAGGGGGGGGGGGAGGATGTCCCCAAGAATCAGCAGGGTTTTTGTAAGACGACATCTTTGCATCGGAAAAGACTTAAAACAATGGGGGGGGGAAGAAAGAAAGGTGAAAAAAAAAAAGGGTGAATGATTCCAAAACATTTGGGGAGTGGTTTCTCAGGAAATAGGGGGGTATAAGGGGTCGAAAGAAAATCACTCCATCAAGGAAAGAGGAAAAAAAAAAAGGGGAGTCCAAAAAGCTGAGAACATCTGGCCACTCTAAAAAACAGGATATTAAATGAATTAAATTAGGCGTACCTGGCCGTCCGGGGGGGAAACGAAAACGCCCCCCGGGGTTGACTGAGGAGGGTTAGGGGAGTATTCAAAAAGGTATAACGCAGACAGCGGAAGGGGCTAACGATTGTTGAGAAAAGGGGGAAGAGAAGCACACCGAAGCTAAAGTTGGCGGGATAAGACAAGTTATTGAACACTGATGAAGGAACAAGGGGAAGAAAACAAAAAAGTGTCTGACACCACATCACTAGCTCCAAGGGCACATTGGAATAAAAAGAGGCCGGTACGACAAAATCTAAACGGGAAAAAATATTGATCAGGAAGAAAGGTTGAGCAAAAAAAAAAATCGCAGAAATAATTTGCAAAAGGGTAAATACATTAAAAAGGGGGGTAGTGTGATGAAAATGCAAGGAAGATTGAAAGCAAAGGGGAAAGGTGGGTTCCAAAGTCAGGATTGGGGTATGGGGTGGGGTGGTAAAAAAATCAAGGCATGAATGAGTGAAAGAAAAGCGTCAAGGGTGGGACCGGGGGTGAAAAGGGGGGGGGGAAAACCACGTTAAAATGATAAAAAGGATGGAAAAGAAGTGAAAAAACGGGGAAAGTTGAACTAGAAAAAAGATTGGAACTTAAAAATGAATTGATACGGCATATAGGGCTGGGTGGGGGGTAAAAAGGGCGGTGAAGAAAGGATGGGGGCACGAAGGAGACGAAAAAGGGGAGGTTCTTTACTCATCAAAACGGGGAGTTGTGGTACGCGAATCGGGAAAAAACAACTAAGACAGAAATCCGAATGAGCGTATAATTCTAAAAAAATAAAAATGAAATGTGGACAAAGAAAGTTTAATTGCGTATGGTGGAGTACATAAGGAATATTAGTGAATGTTTTGGTCAATCCAGGCTAAAAACACGCCCACGAGGGGAGGGAATCCAATCGAATCTTCTGAGAGGAAACACTGAGAAGACAGGAGGGAAAAAAGAAAATTCAAAAGAAGAAAGGTATTAACAGGGTCAACGAAAGTGGGCGACGGAGCGGGTGGGGTTATAAGCAAGTCGTTCAATAGAAAAGGGGGGGGAAAAAAAGGAAGAGGTGGGGCCAGCCCGTCAGCAGTGGTCAAATTTGGGGTCTCAGGATATGGGAGAGAAAAACTCACAAAGGAGCAAATAAATACAAATGGACTTACCTATCCCAGTCGGAAAAAAAAAGAGGAGGGGAGCGGGGGGTGAATCAAAAAATTAAAATCAGAGATCTACACACATCAAATTAAGGAGGGGGGTTGGAGAAAAATTTTTCTGGGGAAAGGTTTGAGAATTATGAAAAAAAAGGGGGGGAAGGAAACTAAGGGGGAGGGGAAAAACCATGTTCTTTTTGGGGACGGGATATATTTTTCACACAGCGGGTGCCCTATTTTAAAGTATAGGAAGTGGGGAGCGGAGGAAGGGGAAATCCTCAAAGTCAAGAATGTTGGGAACGAAAGCTTTACTCAGTTTTTGACGGATGGGAATGCTGTGTTGTTTAAAAGTAATAGAGTTGAAAAAAAAAATGAATTAAAAGAGATCCCTCCAAAAAACAACAAAGGGGAAAAAAAAGGGGGGAAAAAAGGAAAAGAGAGAGAGGGGTTAGACTTGTTTTAAATAAATTTCAGGGGTGAAAAGGAAGCCAAATTCCAGCAAAGACAATTTCAAGAACTTCGGGGGAAGACGGAAAACATCCTGAGGGGTGAGAAAGTGAAGGACGCAAAACGATAACAATTCTGATTTTTTGGTAATTTAACTTTGGGAACGAATGGGAGGAAAGAACGACGAAACAGCCAATTAGGGGGACAAAAAAATACTGAAAAGGTTTGGAAAGGAAAACAGTTTTAAATGGGGCACCAAACGGGACCACCACAAAAGTGGTGAAGGGGGAACAAGCACCCAAAAAAGGAAAAAAAAAAAAAGCAAAGGGAAATTTTTTAAGGGTGTAACAGACCGCGAAGGTAAGGGGGAGTCCAAGAGAAGTCACCTATATTGTTTACACCAATATAGAACCACAGGTTAGGAGATGGGGTGGAGATCAGCCAGACAAAAAGTACGAAGAAGGAATGGAATTAATTGGGGTTGGGGAAAAATTTGAGGTGGAGGGAATGCCCCTCAAGGGGGGGGAATGGGAGTACTATAAAAAACAACGCAAAAGGCAATACAGCCAACTTAGGAAAGACCTTGGGAAGACTTTCTTTCGGGGGGAGTTCGTGGGGAAGAAAGGGGTTGACTTTCAAAGGCAAAATTGGGAGCAAAGTCCCATGGGGGACAAGGAGAAGGATGTGAAAAAAAAATATAAGACTCAGAGAGGGGAAAAAGAAAAACCCTACGCAGGAACTTTGCAGGGGGGGGGGAAAAAAGGTAAAGGGGGAGGGGGGGAGAAAAAGTGATCTCCTTTTAATCTAGAAAGAACAAGGGGGATTTGGACCTCCCAACCCAAAGGCGAGGTCAACAGGGTGGGAGGTACAAGAAAAAGACGGGGCCCTAGGCCAGGCCCACAAAGAGGAGGAAAGAAAAAATCAACACAGATATATGAAGATAAACGTAGGTTTGAAAGTTCCAACGGACGTCGTGAAAATGAGTGGAAAATGAGGTTGTGGAATTCTTGCAATAAATACTGTTGGGGTAGGTGTGTTCACAAACCGGAGAAAAAGTGAAGAGGACTAAAAATCTGAAAAAAAGGCGAAAATGATGAGGGGGAAACAAGGCAAAACATCAAACTGGGAACCCAGGAAATGCTCCAAGGAATTTGAGGGTAATAAAAGGAAAAAATGGGGAGTAGAAAGTTACTGGGAAAATTAGGGGGGGCCGAGGGTTTGTTGCGCAAAGAGGCAGTAGAAGTTTTTGGCAACTGGAATGTTGGTTGTGCGTAAAAGGAAAGAAAGGGGGGCGGTACGGGTCAAAAAAGAGGAACTGCGAAAGAAATGGAGGGGGGGGAATATGGGAACAATGGTTGGGTTCCTTTGAAGGGTTTTTGGTAATACCGGGAGGAAAGGAAAGAAAAGGTGCGGAACGGTGGGAGGAATACTCCAACGACTCGACGAGAAAAGAACGTTCAACGACAGGACGGAGGAGTGTTTGACAAGACGAAAAGAAACCAATGAAAAAGGTGGTCATATAAACAGGGGGAAAAGGGGCGTAAGGGAAGGGAGTAAGGTTGTTTGAGGGGGGCAGAACTTGCAGAAAAAATGGTAAGGCATATTCTGTTCTTCATATTGTCGACAATCAACCCGATGGCCGTCATCAATAGTCATCGAATGCAGGACAAACGATAAAGGGGGAGGGGGGGGGGGGAAGTTGTCAGAAAAGGTGGAACTAGGGGACCCATTCCAAAAAAAGGGTTTTTGGAGAGGCTAAAAGAAGGGGTGGGGAGGGAAGGAAACGGGAGGGACGTTAAGATCTCCAAGAATTACTTGCGCGATACCAGGAAGAAAAGAAGTCCAGGCTTCTTTATCCCATAGACAACATTGCCGGGACACTCCATTTGGTGTGTCGCGACTGGCAGAAGGGCATGTGTCGAACGCTGGGGGGGGATGGATAAGTTGGGGGGAATGGGGAATTAATTTGGGAAGTAAATAATTCCAGAAGTCTGGCACCAACCGAACCCACCTGAAAAAAAAATAAAGACTTGTGTTAAACCAGAAGGAAAACGGGCAGGATCGGGAAAAAAAACCTGAGGGGGGAAACTCAAGAAAGAAAAATGGGTAAGAGGGGTTGGGGGATCTCCAATTCAACCGATGGGTTGTAATTAACTTAATTAAGGCTGGAACCCGTAGTGGAAATCCGGGGGTGAGGACATCTAAAACGAGATCAGCTTGAAAAACCAGCAGGGGGGGGAATTGGGAAAGGACACGCCCACTTTTTTGAAGAAAAACAAGAACTACAGCACAAGGGGGGGAATAAGGGGAAAAAGGTAGGGAAGGTAGGGGAGGGAAAAAAGAGGGAGCTGAGGGGGGGGGGGGGGCCTGGGGAGTTGGCCAAAAAGGAGGTACGGGGTGGGGATTGAAATGTTTAATAATTCCTTTATATCAACATGGTGGTGACGATCGGGAGCGAAAAAGACTAAAAAGATGGGGGGGAAAAAATGGTGGAAAAGGGAAGGGAAGAGGCAAAGAAACTGAAAGCGGAAAGGACTTCGTGAATGAGTGAACGAAGCTACACTGCCCCACAGTAACGGGACCCGGAATTAGTGAAATTTAAAGTAGGGTGGTTCTTATTAAAACGTGAAAAGGGGGAAAAAACAAAAATTGGGGAGAGAGAGTGCTTGTTATAATTTCTGAAAAAAAGACGGGAGAAACTTCACGGACGGTTTAAAAAGGTAAAAGGGGGGAAAGGGTAAGCGAAAGAAAAAAGAAAGGGACAGAGAAAGGTGTCTCCTGAAAACTTCTTCTGGACAGAAAAGGGAGGGGAAACAGTCAGAGTAGAAAACTAAAGGTTCCCCCATTTAATTATTTTAAATTGGGGGGGGGGGGGGTGTCGGGGGAAGGGGGGAAAAGCATGAGGGAAGGCAAAATAGACAAGAGGTAAGGGGAACAAGGTTTAGTTTAAAAGAAAAGTTAAGTTGGAAAAAAAGACAAAAAGGTAGCCGGGAAGTTCATTTAATGGGGGCGTTAAAGTCCGGAGAAAACCAAAAAAAGTGGTAATTGTAAAAAAAACAAAGGAACAAGGGAACCGAATTTGGGGGAGGAAGGATGGTATAAGAGGAAAGGGGATTGGGAAATGTAAGATGAAAAAAATGCTAAATCTTTTAAAATTAACGTTTAATACTAGTCGAATATTGGTTGGGGGGAGGTCAATGAAAGGGACAGGGGGAAAGTTTAAGGTGGGGGAAAGCATCTCTGAAAGAGGAAAAATTGGGAGGAAGCAAGAGAGGAATTTGGATAAAGATCTAATCAAAAGGGGGGGGTAGGAACCGGGAAAAAAAGAGGGTCAAAAATAGCGGACCAGGCGAGAGCTCAAAAAAAAAGGGACAAAAACGGAAAGAAAAAAAGAGGTGAAAGGGAAAATTAAGGTATTTTAAATCATTCACAAACAAGAAAAAAGGTAATGGAAAAAAACAAGTTGAGACTTGGTAAAAAGAAGGTAGGGGGGTGGGGTAGAAAGGTATGGGGGAGAAGGGAGTGGACGAGGGAGGGCTGAAGAAAAGGGATCACGGGAAAAAAACTTCCTCAGACGGATGGAAAAGTAAAAAGAGTGGGTATATCTTTTTGAGGTCTCAAAGTAGAAGGATAGGAGGGAAAAACCCACGGGGCTCACAAAAACGGGAAAAAGGGGAAATTCGGGGGAGACAAGAGAAAAACAAAACAAGGGGAGGGGAGGAAAGAGAGAGAGACCAAGGAATAGGAACCGTTGCAAATCACCGGGGGATTTTGCCTGCCTCACCAGCTCTATAACACTTGACAACAAACTCGGTAATACTGGAAACGGAGCGAGGGGGGGGAAGGGGTGATCAAGGTCGGGACAGACCTTAATAGGAAAAAGAAGAGAACCTCCTATTATTCCCCAAAAAAAAAAGGAAGGGGAAGGTTTAAGGACGATAGGGGAAGTAAGGCATCACTGGGGGGAAAAGGACGGGAAAAAATAGTTAAATAGGGAGGAAATTTGACAATGGGATAAGTTGAACATGTTGTGGAGCTAACGAACCAACGCGGTGAGTGAAAGTTGGGGGGGAAACGGGGGGAAAAGGGGAAAGGGGAAAGAAATCCTCCAAAAACCAGCTACGCGAGATTTCTTTCAAATTCAATGAAAATCAACCGTCAGTGCACTCACTGGGAATCTGTTAGAGGGAAAAACTAAAAACCGGGAATGAAAAAGTTTAAAAATGAGGATGAGGAGGAGACACAGCGAATTCCAAAATTAAATGTTAACCGTGAGGGGGTATATTAAAATGTGGTTGGGAGTAAAAAGGGTCAAATAAAAAAGGTGCAAAGACATTGAGAGACCGTGGAAAAAGAACAGGACGACTGGTAAATATAATGGTTTCATCACCAATGGAAGCAGGTGCAATGTGTGGGCGGCAGGGACAATGGGTACAGGGGGGGGGGGAAAAAAAGGGAAAAAATGGGGACAACGGAAAAATGAAAAAAACGCGTAAATGCCCCCCAGACTGAATGTGGAGGGGGATAGAACTTTTTTTGTTGGAAAAAGGACACGTCCTGTTAAGGTGGGGAAGGTCCTAAAAAAACCCCCCTCTTGACCCAAAAACACCACACCAAATCGAAGGGTAAAAAAAAAAAGAATTACGGGGCGAAAGCAGTGGGGCTAATCTTTTGACCTGTTCCACTGGAATGTAGAAACTTGTTGAAGCAAAGGGAGAAAAAACGGAAAAGAAAAGAGGGCAACACCCGGGAGTCGACCGCTTCATAAACCCAGGTCAAAGCTCAACTCACATTTCAAGAACGCCAAAAGTGGTTTCAGGGGACATCTTAGGAAAAAGGAAGAAAAAGTATCAGAAGAAAAGGAGCTCAACAAGTGGGTTGGTGGAAAAAAACAACAAGTCACAAAACTTTTACTCAAACTAAAAAAATTTAAGCAGAGAAAGGTCAGGTTGGTGAATTGAAAGGGGGTGGGGGAAGGGGGGGGAAGGGTGGGCTAGGGAGGGAGTCAAAGACAATTCATCTTTCATTTGTACTCTAAAAAAGGTCAAAAAAAATTCAAACACAAAATTAGGGAAGGGGATTTGAAAGAGGGGGGGACAAATGGCTGGGGCCTTAAACTGGACGAAAACAAAATTGTGTAATCTAATAAAGTTATAGAAATATTCAAACCATAAAGAAAAACGAGCAAAAAATCAAAAAAAAAGAGGATTCAAAAGGGAGGGGAAAGCCCTAAAGAAATCCTGGTCAGTTATCACCATTTGGAAACATTCACCAAGGTTGACACAACGGAGTCGGGTGTCGCGGAGAAAAAAGACCTTTGGGTAAATTGGGAAAGTCTGGGGTTCGGGGTGAGGGGGTGAGAGGGGGAGGAAAGGGGAAGGAATAACGGGTCTGGAATAGGTAGGGGCCTTCCAGACTCCAGCAATCGGGGTGGGGGGCTGAAGGGAAAACATCGTTGGTGAAAGGAGAAAAAAAAAAGCCAAAAAAAACCTCGAACGAGGGGGGTCTGTTTTTCGAGTTGGTGGGGGATGAAGGTTTCCAGAGTGTTGTTTTGGTCCTCCTCAAAGGAATTGGAGACCAGATTGAGTAAATGGGAATGGGCAGGAGGGGGGGGTGAAAAAAAAAAAACAAGGAATGAAGGTCCTTCAAGGGGAAAGTATATGGGGGGGGGGGGGGGAAAAAAAATGTAATCACAAAGCGGTAGCATCTCGCTTGCTGACGCGCAACAAACCATGGAAAGTGTAAGACAGAAGGGTGTTAAGGAACATGGAGGCAAAACGTCGCCCTTTGGGGGAGAGTAATTTTCGGTGAGAAGATCAAAGCCATCCTAGAAGATTTTGCAAAGAACCCGAAAGCCTCCGTACGAAAAAATGACAGGGGGGGGGTTTCAAGCGGAAGAAAAAAAGCTAAAAAAACAAAATGGGGGGAAATCACGAACGGGAAAAAGTTGAAAAAAAATAACCACAAAGGACTTTAAAATCTTTTGCGGCAAGCGGTATGGGAAAAGAGGGGGGGGTAGAAATAAAAGTAAGCCAGCCAGAAAAGATGCAGGAGGTCGTCAAAGGGCTGAAAAATCACCCCCTTTAAAAAACCGAATTAATTAAATTAATTAGGATCCAAGGGGGAAGGGGGGAGCGGGAAGAGAAAAAAGGTGGTTTCGGTGAGGGGTTATAGGAGTAAAATTGGGAAAAAATCACAGAACAGGGGAAGGGAAACAGGGGGAAAAGAGGGACGGGGGAAGGGAAGCCTCCACCGAAAAAGAAGGGGTGGAGGGTAAGTCCGGAAAAGGTTCTTCCTTCCCGCAAAATGAAAAAAAATGGAAAAGGTAGTGAACACCCAAAACAGTGGGCTGCGGAACCCCGGGCACATCAAAGAAAGATTGTGGGAAAAAGTAAGCCAATAAAGTCCAAACAAGTACTAACAATCCTCGTGGAAAAATCTTTACCGAAACTTTGGGATCAAAAAAAAAAATGACGGCTCAAAGAAAATTGGGGAAAAAAAAAACCAGTGAAATAAGCTAAAATTTAAGTTTGGGATTAAATTAAATTAATTGGAGCCAATCAAACTAAAGGCAATCGTGAGGGGTTGGGTAAGGGGGGGAAGAAGGAGAAAAGAGCATTTGTAGATGAGTGTCAATTATCACATGAGTCTTCCAATTTACTTTTCAACCCCTTTCAAAAGATTATTGGGGGGGGGGGGAAGAGGATTAAACAGGAATTGGGGAAACAGAGCAAGGTGAAAAAAGGAAAAGGTATGATAGCGTTCCCAGTATTCTTAGAAGGACTGACGGGTGTGACGCTTTCCCCTCTTTTACCACTCGAAAAGAAATTTTAACTGAAACCTCGGGTTAAAAAAAAAAAAGTCGCGGGATTAAGTCAAAAAAAGAAACGACGGAGGCTAATCCGAATTGGTCAAGCCCGGAAAGATACAAAAATCTAAAAATTACTTCCCCATTCAAGAAAGGGTATGGGAAAAATCGGGGTTACTGGAAACGAGAAGAAAAAACTGGAAGGGAAGTGGGGGGAGGTTTTAATTCCATCCGACAACCAACCCAAAAAACTCCAAGAGGTGTGGGTGAAAAAAAAAAAACACTCATCTTCCATTTAGGATGATGACAACGGGCCCCTGATCAAGAGTTCGGCAATGGAAAAGTTCACGCAAAGAAAAGTTATAATAAGAACCCACATGTCTGGGGGGTAGCGGGGGAAGCGGGAAGGGAGGGGGTGGGGGGAAGAAAAGAAAAAGTCGGGGGGGGGTACCACATAATTGGAAGTAACGCCTTTTTTCATCAATCAACTTGGGGGGGGAAAACTAGGAGGAAAAATCTTGGGGGAAGCTGATGGTTCAAAAATCAAAAACATTGAGACAGCAAAAATGTGTTCGTAAATGTCTTGCTCAATTTTTCAGACCCATCTGATGGTATGTCGGGGGAATCCAAATTCCACCTCGACTGGGGGAGGAACCAAATAGTAAGTCGTTGGGCCTCATTGTTGTTCTCAAAAAAGCCAAACAAGGGCAAGTGTGGGCTGTATGAGAATGAAACTCAAAAATGGTTAAAGAATGGGATGGTTGAATGGTCGGGGGCCTTTGGTTTAACAGGCAATTCAAAATTCCCTGGGGGTGTGTGACAAAAAGAAGGGAAAAAGGCCGCAAGGGGGGGGGGCGGGGGATGGAAATCTCAAACGTCAGTCTGGTGGGGTCAAGGTCGGCCGAAGCTTGCACAGTTTCTGTAAAAAGGTGGGGCTGAAAGGGTTCACTTTGGGGAAAGGAATTGGTTAGGGAAAAAAAAATCAGGAAAGGGAAAAAG
>Ga0179591_1280785_pt1 | contig 15495 bp, 14 predicted proteins | sample CZOMad2_1_08_16f_FD_182891 | JGI IMG/M metagenome (GOLD analysis project Ga0179591, IMG submission 182891) | Vadose zone soil fungal communities from Angelo Coast Range Reserve, California, USA - CZOMad2_1_08_16fungal (PacBio error correction) | ecosystem: Environmental > Terrestrial > Soil >...
AGAAAAGATCTGTCCACTGCCTCTCGCAAAGAGAGCAACACGACTGCGCTCGGGGGAGAAAATGAAGGCTGGCGCGGAACCGCGGACAAGAGAGAAAAGAAGGGAGAAATTCTGTCTGCTGTTCCTCGTGTATACTAGAAGGGGGGAGGCTTCGACAGCGAGCAAACGATAAGGTTCCTGAAAAAAATCGCCGGACCCTTTGCGTGCCTGGATCAAAAGGGAAGAAAAGCCGGCTGTCAACTTTAGGAATGCCATCAAGGATCAATAGAGGTCGTAGGGAAGAAGGCAGAGGTTCCGGCGACGGAGGGAAAAAGACATTCCTTTTTCAAAAAAAAGCAACTCCGTGGGGGTGAAGCGCAGGGGGGGGGGGGGGGAGGTGACGCTACTCGGTCGGACACGGGAGATTTTCATTTCCTTCTGGGAAAAAGGATAGATCCGAGGGGAATACACAAAACGTCTCGTGCAGAAGAAAAGACGAGATGTCGAGCTCCTCTGTTACCTTAAGGCGGATCGACTCTCCTCCTGTGGAAAAAAAAGACCTGTAAGACCTCAGGGAGCGCTTCAAAAAGGGAGGGGAGGAGGGAACCACCGCCGTTCCACTCGCCTTAGTCGGCCGAGGGCACCGGCAGCCCTAGCCCTCTAAGGAGGGAAAAACGAGATCGGAGCGGGGCTCTATACACCTGATCTTAATCGCCGAGAAAAAAAGGAAAGGGGAAGGAGAGCCTGCTAGATCCCTTCTCTTATAGGGGAGGAACCGAAAGCATCGTACCTTTCTGCGATAAGTTTCCGATCACTACCAGTAGGGGTAGGAGAGATGCCTCTTCTCTAGCCCTTTCCCAAAGAGCCGTTCTTCCTCCTTGTCGAAAAAAGAAGGTCGTGGGGGTATGCTCGATCAAAAGTCGTCAGGGGAAGAATCGGGCTTACCTCACGAGAAGTCGCGCACCACTCTCTATCTCCTCTAGCAAGAGAAAGAAAAGGGCGGACTCTAGAGTTTCTCCCTCCCTAAACCAGAAGAGGAGAAGGGGAAAGGGATAGGATCTTTCCCTCACGACCCCTCGAAAAAAGGGGTCTAACGCTGCCTTCTTCGCTCGATGCGTGAAAAAGGGGGGGAAAGGAAAGGAAAAGATCGTACGGGAGATTCGTACGCCTACTCCGCGTAGGGATAAAAGAGGAAAAAAGGGGGAGGGGGAAGCGTCTATTTTCGTTGTAGTCACGAAAAAGGGGAGGAGAACAGAGCGCCGCTGCCATCGGATCTCTCAAAAAAAAAAAGAAAAGGGGGAGAAGGGAGAGGGGACCACCCTTAGAATTCGAAACGCCGCTATTCGGGTATCGGTGAAGAAAAAACGCACTAGAAAAAAAAAGAAGACGGGGGCCTCATCCTTTTCTATCCGAGGAAGAGTACGCCCACTGTCTCTCTCGGAAGGAGCAAAAACAGCATAGAGACTCCGTTCCAAGGTAACAAAGAGGAGGGGGAGAGGCGTCGTTCTATGGGTTCGGGAGCGTTCTCGCAAGGAGGAGGGGGGAGAGGTAGTTGAAACCTCCTTCTATTATCGGCAAGAAGAAGGGAAAGGCGATCTACGCCGTGGTGAAAGAGTCACTGCGTGTCCCGAACCGTGGGGAGGGAAAAAAAAAAGGGGATGCCACTACCAGCGACACAGAAGGGGGGGAAAGGCTTCCTCCTTCGAAACGCGAGGGAGAGAGCGCTCCCCGCTTTTTCGTGACTTAGGGGGAAGAAGAAGAAAAAAGAAAAAGAAGGGGGGCTTCGGCTTCTTCCTTAATCTCACTTCTCCGATAAGGGCGTCGAAGAGGGAGGATCTCTTCTCTTCACTATCAGAAAAGAGGGGAGCGCACTACACAGAACGGGAGAAAGGGGGAGATCATGCTTCTGTGCTCTCGCTCAAAGAGAGGGGGGGACCGACTACTCTAGTGTACCGTCGTAAATATAGGGGAAAAAAAAAAGGGAAGGTTCTTACAGGTCGCGCCTTCGCGGAGCGGGGGGGGGAAAAATTCGTGGGTCCTCTAGATGCAGGGGAAAAAAGGAGCGGTCTCCTGCTCTTCCGAAGAGGAAGAAAGGAAGACGGGTGGTGGTGGTCAGGGAAAGGAAAAGGGATAGATAGACTTCGATCTCGGCACTTAAACGTCATTCACACTCGACCTCATTGAAAGAGGGGGGAAGGAAAAAAAGGGAAAATGCATAGGGGACACCCCCGACGGATTGCTGCTGGTGAAGTGAAAAAATGCTCCCTTCGCCTGGGTCGGAGGGGGGGGGGGGGGGGGGTGGGGGGGTCACCCGCGGCCGAGCAAGAAGAAAAAAGGGAATGTCAGACATCATCGATGTCGGAAAGAGAAGAAGGTTCTTCGTACCCGGTGACAGCACGGGAGGAAAAAAAAAGGGTCCGTCAAAAAGGGGGTGAGGGCGGGGGGGGGGGACTCTCGTTCAAGCCCGAGCAGGTAAGAGGCCCGAGGACCCACATCCGACGACCTCGCCGGGGAGGAAGAAAGGGAAGATGGTCCTCGCCAGAAGAATAGAGGAGAGGGAGTGGGGGGCTCGAGCTGCGCGAAGATGCCGGGGAAGAAGAGGGAAGAAAAAAAAAAAGAGTATAGCTAATTTCACTCGTCCAGAAAAGGAAGAAAGACTGCGGGCAAATTGCGCGAAGAGGAAAAAGGGAAGTCCAAAGTGCCGCTGTGCGACCTACGATGGATCCGGAAAGAAAAAAGCTTGGACTTATCTCGGAAAGGAGCTCCGGATGGGCCTAGCCGGCAGAAGGGAAGAAGAAAAAGGAAAGGTGAGCTGTCTCCGTGCCAAAAAAAGGCCCTTTTCTTCTACCTTCACGTGAAGAAAAAAAAGACAGGGGTGAGATGCTCGCGATCTACAACGCGGAGAAGTGGGGCCGCACCTTCACGTCTGTTGCCAACGGAGGGGAAGAGGCTTCTGGTTGGAATATCGTGAAAGGGGGGAGCGACGGGCCCCTCGTCGTTTGCGGGAGGGGAAAAAAAAAGAAAATTAGCTGCTACCGACGCATGCAGGGGGGGGAGTGTTCGACGTACAGGGAAGAAAGGGTGGGTCACTGCCTGCGGGGGGGAGGGGAACGTGTGTGGTATCTGATCATGGAGGACAGGTGCGCATTCTTTTATGGGGAGAGGAGAGGGCTGTCTGGCGGTTCGACGGGGGTTCTTGGTCCTTGCGTGCAAAAAAGAGCGGCCGATCTGTTTGTCAGGGAGGAAAGGCTAAAAGGCGCGACGATCAAAGGCTGACTCGCGTCCACAGAAGGGACCGACGACGACTAAAAGACCGCCAGCTCGTGTAGCGAATCCGCACGGGCGAGAGCACGGAACGGCAGGACGACCACGTGGCCCGTATGCTGCAAGGGATGTTTTACGGCGTTGGCACTGGGGGGGGAAGGAAAAAGGAAAAAAGGAGTAGGGGGGATCCTCGTGTTGGCGGGCGGACGCGGAGACCGGGAAAAAAATGCCAGGAAAAAAAAGGCCGGGTACCGGGCACTTCTTGGGATCTTCGTGCTCAAAAGTCCCTTTCTTCTTTCTGGGAGGAAAGAGAGCAAGGGATGCGTGAGTGCACCCCGGGGGGCTTTTAAAAAGAAGAGGGGAAGGCCCCGGCTCACTCCTCTACACCTTCTAAACGCGGGGAAAAAAGGGAAAGGAGAGTAGCTTCCCAAGTTCACAGCGTGGCAGGAAAAATCACTCTATCTTCAACGCGAAGAAAAAGAGGGGGGGAGAAAGTGCAACCGTCCCAAACCCGAGTAGTCTGAACCTCTTCTTGATCGTCAATCCTGCTTCCTTTCGAGAGGGGCGGCGTTCCGGGGGGGGAAAAAGCAGGCACGACCGGGCTCGTGAACTGAATGGGGATTTGGTGACCTTCTTCGCGTTCAGAAACATGGGGGGAAGCTTTGACGCTCAGGCGCCCTCTATCAGTAGTTTTCTCCTCGGGAAAAGCAGGAGCTGGCCTCTGGAAGGGTCACCTGTCTTCCTTTTGCGATTTCTGCGCATAGAGAAGGGAGAAAGAGCCCCTGTTCCTAATAGCCGTCTTCAGCGTTATCCCGCGGCAATTACTCTTCTCATGGAAAAAAAAGAGGCCTCTCTCGTTCCAACGACAAAAGTTGTCATTGGGTCCGGAAAAAAGTGCTCTGTTCTCGGGGAAAGGGGAGGGGAACGCTGTTGGGCAGAGGGGTCTCCGACTAACTCTACCGGAGACTCCGATGGAAAAAAAAGAAAAAAAAGGGAGACGTGTCGTGCTCGCGATGGCTTCTAGGGAAAAAAAGGGGCTTCTTCCTTCTCAGGGGGGGGAAAAGGGGAAATGGGATCTCTCTCAAAGAAAAATGATAGTACCCACAAGAAAGATAAAATTAGGGGGAAGAATACAATAAAAGAAAATACAAGTTCCATAATAAACATACCCCGGAAGAAAAAAAAGGAGAAGAAAAAAATACACGAAGATACTAAGCCCTCCCCCGCTTCCCTCAAAAGTCACCGTCGCGAAGGAGAGGAAAAAAAAGAACTCTTTCAGATGGGTCTGTCTCTAAGTCCCCCTAGAAAAAACATATTCCCCTCCAGATACCCGTCTTCTCCTCCCCCTAAATCCTCCCTAAGAAAAGACGCTACGACCCTCCCCTGACACTAAACCCTCCAACTCCCCCGAAACTCCTCGGAAGAAGGATCCCCTCCCTCAAAATCACCCCTTCCCCTTTCCCCCTAGTCCCGCCTCCGAGATAAGAGCAACTCTCGTCTTACATCAGTCTCCTCTCCTCCCAGGGCCCTCCACTCCTCCAAGGAAAGGAGAGGCCGCCCCAAGCCCCCGGGGAAAACCCCCCTCCCCTCCAAGAATCTCTGGACAGGAAAAAGGAAGAAGACGCGCCCAGAGCACCAGCCGCTCCCGCCCCCTGCTGATCCCCCCCGGAAACAAGGAGCTCCCTAGAAACTGCTTCCCCCCCCTCAAAAGCCTCTCCGAGAAAGGAAAACAAGCCCCCCTCCCGCAAGTAATCTCCCTCCCCCTCAGACCCCTCCTCCCAAAGAAAAAGACCATTTCATCTCCAACGGAGCCCTCCCCAAGTACCTCCTCCAAAAGAGGGAGAACTCCTCCCCACACTCTCCCTCTCCGAGAGCCCTCCGGATCTAAAAAGAAAAAGAACACGAAACATTCAGTAAACAATTATTATTAGGGAACCCTCTTCTACACCCTCGAAAGGAAGAAGGAGAAGAAGTGAGCCTCAGATAAAACAAGGCTCACGGCGATTCCGGAATCTTCTTCTATTTCTAGGGACGGATCTCGGTTTCCCAAAGGAAAAAGAAAAAAGACAAGCGAGATCACCGCGATGCTACCCAAAAGGGTCTCTCTGCTTGTACCTATTCGGAAAAAGGGAGACTTTCTCCTATTACTGAAGAGGAAGGGGAATAAAGCTTAAGACGGCCTGAAAGACAGTTCGAGGCTATCTATAACTAGAAAACGACCCTGGCGAAAAAAGAGATCCCATAGCCCCGAAAGGAGAAAAACTCTAACACTTCGAATCTGCTGCCTCTGACTAGAGGAAAGCATGGTGCTGAATCATCCCGCGATAAAGAAAAAAATATCACCCCCCCAAACTCAACCGGTCCTCGAAGTTCATCACGAGAAAAAAGGGCGACAACCCTACGCTATCGACATCCCGAAGATAAGAAGGGGGAGGGGAAGAGAAAGAAAGAAGGGGGGGCGACGGTCGAAGTCGGGTGGCCGACTGAGAGTTATCTTGTAAGGACGCGTGTTCTTCTCTGAACGTGCAGAAAAAAAAGAAAAAAGTAAGGGAGGGAGACGTTCTAGGCGGAAGGCCCGGGGGCAGGGTAACCACTAGCTGTCCACGCCAAGGAGTCTACCTTGGCGAAGAAGAGGAGAAAAGCAGGGAGCAGCACGCCCGCAACGGGGACGAAAAGCACCGCTCACAGCAGTTCGGTACGTCCCGCGGTGGGAAACGACGGCCCCTTCCTCCGCGAAACAGAGGGAAAAAAAAAAAGGAAAGCCCCCGATCGCCGACGCGCAAGAGGGAAATCTTCACGCACCAAAAGGGTTGAGTCAAGGGGAAGGAAAAAAGATCATGTTCGCGGGAAGGAACGCCGTTCAGTGCTCTCTAACGGCTCGATCCGAAGAGAAAAAAAAAAGGGGGGGGGAGGTAGTCGTCGTCGGCGACAAAAAAACAGTCAGCATGTGCTCTTCGCGCCGCCTGGGGGGAAGCCGGCGACACATCTCTTCCCTCTCGTGAAAGGGGGGAGAAAGGGGGAAAAAAAAAAGAAGAGAAGCCCGGCCCGCTCGACCAGCCGACAGCAGAGGAAAAGAAAAAGGAGAAAACTCAGTGTTCGTGAATAGGATACCCCAAACGTGCCCGTCTCACCAGCGGCATGTGACAAAAAAAAAGGGGGTTGTTGATTACTATGTCGAACACAAGAGAAAAAAAGGAAAAAAGAGTGAAGTACTGCTCCTCCGGAGAGGAGAAAACGCACCGTCCGCAACACCGTGTCGGTAACGAGGAGAGGCACCTGTCTTACGAGAGAAGAAAAGGGTGAAGGGGAGGAAGTCCACAACGGCCGTTCGCCAGAAAAGAATCTAAACTTCGTCGCCGGGTTTGCGAGTAACTTTAAGTAAAAGACGCCCTCCGAGCTCTATCTGAAGCGAAAAAAAAAAAAAAAGAAGGAAGAAAGGGAGGGAAGCGCGGCCATCCGGAGGAAGCATGGGTTTCCAGCGCGGGGCAGATGTGCCCGGACGTATCCCTCGCTGTCTGCAAGAGGAGCTTCCGTCGCCGATGCGCGAAAAAAAACCCCCCATTGCCACCCCCCAACCCCCCCCCCCAAAAAAAAAGAAAACACCCCCCCCCCCCAAACCCCCCCCCCCACCCCCCCCCCCCCCCCACCCCCCAAAAAAAAAAAAACCCCCCCGACCCCCCCCCCCGAAAAAAAAAAAAAAAAAAAACAATTGCTCCGCATCTGCGCTCGCGACGCGTAGAGAACTCCTCGAGACTCGATGGGGAGTCTCTCCCTCTTTCTGAAAGACAGCGCGATTCAACCTAGCTCGCGAGAAAAAGAAAGAGGAGGGGGGAACCCGAAAGGCGACCCTGTATATCGAAGCTGTTCTCTGTATACTCGTCGTCGAGGGCAAAGGGAGGAGAGAAGGGGAGGGGGAAAGGATAGCAACGCGACCTTTTCAAATAGAGGCGCCTTACCCTTGCTTGCCGGGAAGCCGAAACGCATTCCGGAGGTAAGGGGGGGAGTAATGGCTTGACCCATCACGGAAGATTCGGCTGCCGTACCTTATGCCTGTCCTCTTTGCCTGCGAAAAATGGTGTCGTTTACTTCACCACAGAAAAAGGGTGAAAGGGGAAACAGGGAAAACCGTGGAAATCTTTGGGACGAGTTCGAGGTGCAGGAAGTGCCTCTTATCGGTCCGCGAGCTCGTGCTGATGCGCTGCGGGAAAAAGGAAAAAAAAAAAAAAAAGCACACCCACCCCCCCCCCAAAAAAAAAAAAACAACCAAACCCCCCCCCTCGTCGAGCGAAAAGCCTGCATCTCTCGAGAGAAAGGAAAGGAAAAGAGCCCGCGACGGCGCGGAAGTCTCGAGGCGTCTAGGTCGGAGATCTTCCGCTTCCACTCAAAAAAGACGGCGATCGCGATCACCAGGAAGAAGAAAAGAGAGGACTGCTCGGGGTGTTGTGCGCTCGAATCGTTCTCTCGTACAGGGGAAAGGAAAGACCGCACCTCTTTCCTTCTAGGAATGCGAAGAAAGAAGAAAGAGGAACGGCAGCCGCCCGAAAGCATCGGGAAAGAAACCGGCTTACGAGCAACGACACGCGTCTGCGCTCTCGGGAAGAAGGAGGTTTCTCCTGCGGCAGAGGGGAGGAGGGAGAGAGGTCGTGGTGCATCCTTCAGGGAGTGTGTCCGAACCTCACTCTGTCGTACACGCAAGGGAAAAAGGTCGCGCACACTTCTGTCGATCGACTAGAAAGAAAGGGGAAGAAGAGGCCGGCTGTCCGCGCCGAGACCGCAAAGAAGAAGCTGCTGCTCCGCTCTCGAGCGGCAAGGGAGAGCAGCCTTTTCCGACTTTTTCTAAAGATGGGAAAGTAGAGAGGGGGGGGAGAGGGGAGGCTTCGCTCGCGACGAAAAGTCGGGATACCGCGGCCTCGACCGGCTTCTGCAGGTCCTTCTGGCGGGGCAGCGTCTATGGAGAGGGGGCTTTTTACGATCTGTCTAATTTCTTCTACAGAGCGCCGCGGGGAAGAGGAGAGAGAAAAAAAGGGGAGAAAAAGAGAGATATCCGATGGCCGCTGCGCTCTGGAGAAGAAACGAGTCGAGGACTTGACTCCACTCATAGTCCGCTGCCCCCCAAAAAAGGGGGGAGAGCCGCGGTTATACCCTACGAGAGGGGGAGGGAAAAAAAGGGTAGGAGCGCGACTCGCAGAGACGAAAAACACCGGAAAAAGGCTTTCGACCACGTCGGAAATCTTCCGGGGGAGGGAGGTTTCGGCCCGCTCTAAAACAGGGAGAAAGGGATCGTGTTCGCTGGGGGCCGTATCACGGTCTCGTGTCGGAAAAGAAGTCTTCATGAAGAGAGGAAAAAAGGGGGAAGAGGCCGTTCGATCCCGAAGTGAGCCCTAGTGAGGTTCTTAACCCTACTCTTAGCATCGGAAAGAAAACCCTTCGAAGGGAAAAGGGGAGGGAAAAAGAGAAAAAAAGCTGAAAACTGCTCGCGAAAACGGCCTGACGCGGGTCTTTCTCTTCCGCCCACTGAGTAAAAAGGCGCAGACTGTCCGATGAGGGCGGGGAAGTAGAATAAGAGAGTGGGAGTCGATCATTCCTATCATTCCGAGTGATCCTGATTTTACGCGAGCCACGATCGAGCTAAAAAGACCGCGCATTTCATCGCGAAAGGGGGGATAGAGCTCGCCGGCGTGATCGGGAGCATTGGAACTTCGGAAAGTTCTCGTACCTCTCTAATATTCGACGAAGGGGGAGGAGAGTGTTTCCCCGTCGTTCGATTCCGATCAGCGAGGAAAGGAGAGGGCGCTCGACTAAGATCTTCAGAAATGGGCTAAAGCTGATCGATCAAGTGGGTCGGTCGCTCGTCAAAAAATCACTACGAAGGAAAGGAAGGGGACTTCGCCCGCGTCTTTCACCGTGAAGAGTAAAAAAGGAGGAGGGGGGGAAAAAAGTGCAACGACACCGGCATTCTCGACGAAAAAAAAGAAAGAGAACGTACGCCGACTACGCGAATGATTCCAGAGGTTCGATCCCTCTCTACAACGTTTGAAAAAGGAAGAAGAAAAGAGATGAAAGTGCTGATCCAGGCCCGCAGGGGAAGTTTCGGGGAAGGCGTAGAAGTAACACAGGTCTCTTTAAAAAAGAAGAGCAGTTCCTCGCCCTCCTCGAAAGAAAAAAAGGAGAAAAGAGGAAAAAAAAGAGGGAATCGGCCGCTCGAGGGAGTTCGTCTTGTTCCGAGCCCCCCGCCTCATCGGTCTTGGGGGGAAAAGCTCCGTGTTTCTCTAGCTGAGAGAAGGAAAAGGGAAGAAGAAGAAGATCGAGGAGAGCGAGGGCACATAGAAAAAAGGTGCAGGGGCGCGGCATCGGGGCGCTTAAGCCGTCTCCGGCGGGCGGCCAAAAAAATCGATGGGGGAGAAGAAAAAGGAAAGGAGGGGAGGGAAGGGAAAAGAATCGCCGCCTCAGAGGCCACTGTATCCTACACTTTCGAGGAGGTCTCCTCTGCAAGCTCCGAGAGCGAGAGGGAGGAAGAAGGAAAAGTTCCTCTCAAACCCGTCGACGACCGGGGGAAGACTGCCGTTTCTAACGGAAGGGGAAGAACCGTCACTCTTTGCAAAAGGAGGTATATAGCGGGAGGATAGAGGGTCCGAGTCCTTCGGGTGGAAGATAGATGCGCGAAGACGGGCCCTCGGCCGTTGGGCGTGCAAGTCTTTCGTAGAAAAGAATTAAACTAAGAGGAAAAGACGCAATGCGGAAATGGGTCGAAACCATCTCATCAAAAACACCGATCTCAAGGGTGTTCAAGAAAAAAAAAGGACTTGGGCTTACGGGCACGGGGGGGGGGGGGGGGGGAGGGGGGGAAAAAAGGGTCCACGAAACACTGGAAGTTGGAGTTGGGACTTCAAAAAGAGGTCGAGCTTGCAGGGGGGGAGGGGGGAGGAGGTCGACGGAGCCAGATTGGTCGAAAGGAGAAAAGTCCTCTTTATGAATTAGGATCTCTGGGGGAAGGTCTCCTACTTACGAAAGAAGTCAACTTTCCGAAAAATGGGTTCTATCGATTTCATCCAGGACGGTCAGATCACGGAAGAGACTGCACGCGACCATAGAGTTTCCCTTATGCTTCACTGGCTGAGGGGGGTTTGACTTCTTTTTCACTGGCAGAGAGGTCGAGGAAAAAGGGAAAGAGGGGGGAAGAAGGGTGTTGGCGGCGAGAACCAAGAAAGTCGGGTCGTTCTCGCCTCCTACAACCTCTGACGGGGGGGACGGCGTGCTCACTCTTTCTTTTATTCACGGGGGGGGGAGGAGGAGGAAAAGGAGATCACGGCCTCCACCGAGGTCGAAAGAAGGGGCTTTGAAACTTCTTTTTGAAAGTACCGCCTCCGTAGAAAAAAAGAAGGGGGTGACTTAAAAAGTGAATCCGTCTCTCATCTTCCCAAGTTAAGGGAGGGAGGAGAGAGCAGCACGCAGGCAAGCGCACATCACCGGCCCCGACCCTCTTCTGACCGGGAGACGGGCATCCGCTTCAGGATGAGAGGGGAAAAAAAAAGAGGAGGGGTTGTCTATCATCTACGTGCACAGAATCGAAATCACTTTTATTTTTTACCTGCGGGAGTTGTCTGTTCAGCCCAAAGGAAAAGGGTTGACGCTCTGTCGGCGGCCAGACTATCTCCGTTTTCGCTTGAGGGGCCAAAAAGAGGGGGGGAGATGGGCCTCTGGCGATCGATGGTGAAGTTGAATGCTCGCATGCGAAGCTCTATCTGCTCTCCCTTGGACAGACTAGCAGTCCGTTCTTCAGCCGGGGAAAAGGAGAGGAAAAAAGCGGCTCAGTCGCCGACCAAGCTCGAGCTTGGAACGCCGCAGCTCCTACTTTTTCCAGGGGAAGGAGAGTCGCGGTCGGTCTGTTCGTGGGGAAAGGAGTTTGGGCACCGAGGTTCGCAGACTACCTCTACCAAGGGGACGTTCTCCGGTCGTGGAGGGGGGGAAGGAAGAGTGCTCGACCTGGGTTTTTTGGAAAAGGGGTTGGTCCACTCAGGATCGTGGGAAGAACATTAAGAAAAAAAGAGAGATATCTAAGAATAGAATCGAGAAGAAAATACAGAAAAATAAAAAAGTACGTAAAAAAGAAATAATCATTCAATCCAAAAGAGGAATTAAGAAAAAAAAAATATACGCGGTAGAAGCTTCATGCCTTCTGAAAAGCGAATTCTCCCCCGAAAAAGCGACACGGCCTTCCTCGTCCTCTTTACCCTCCCCCTCCTCACACGAGCAAACTTCCTTCCTCTATCCTCGTCCCTCCCCCAGAATCTTCCAACGGATCCCTCCAGGGTCCGCCCTAACGTCGTAGTCTCATGATGCACAACCCGCACAAAAAACTCCCCTTCCCGGGGTCTCTTCCCCCAGAGAATGCCCTTTCCAGACAACAGAACTCCCTTTGAGGGGTCCTCCTTCGTCAATCAGAATCCTCTCCTCCCGTCAAGGACACAAGTTTCTCCTTCCGGAAAAAGTGCCTCTCTCCCGGGATCGGGGCTCTCTCTCCCCCAGAAAGAGGCGGGCACATCCCTGCTCGGAACCGTGGGCCCCCCTCCCCCGCTTTGAAAAAATGCTCCACCGACAAGAGGGAAAACCTCTCTCTCGAATACTCCCGCCCTCAAAGACTCCTTCCCCGAGTCCACTCTAGGCCCCTACCCTCGTCTTACCCAAATCTATTCAAGGAACAGGCATGCTGTGACGGCTCGCCTCGCCCGAACCTCAGAGGGCCTCTATCCAAATGGGGGGGGTTGCCGGCTGGGTGCTTGACGGAGGGCGTGTCTACTCTCCATGGAGACGAAAAAAAATCCGTCTCCCCGACTTCTCCCTCGTGAAACTTCACATAGGAGTGAACACTTCCGGAGTCAGTCTCCCTCCCCGCTCCCCTCTAACCAGGTATCCTGGAAACTTCTCTGCTCTCTCCCGGGGAATATACCCTATGGATCGAAGTAGTTCCCTCACCCACACTCTTTCCATCTTCAATCGCCCGTCCTAGAGAGAATATCCTTCACGGCTCCAAACTCTACCTCCTCCAAACACCTCCTGGAAAAGAAGGGAGCTCTCTCTCACTCTCTACCTTCCCTCCCCCCCGCAGGGAAAACCACAGGTGCGCTGAGGAGAAAGCCCTCCTCTGAGAAAACGTTGAGGCTCCCCCATCCTCTCTCCCTGAGACCCCTCAGCTGAAGAAAAAAAAAAGTAAGAATCTCTCCTGGACCCAATCTCTCCTCCTATTCCTAAAAGCTCTTCCTCAAGTAAAGAAAGCCTCCCCGAGGGCCCTAGAAAATCCCCCACACTCTTAGTAGAAAAACGCCTGCTACAAAAGGAGAGCCGCCACCGGCTCTCCTCTGCATAACACACACTATAACGAAAGGCAGAAAGGCCTGAGCGGGGCTTCGCGACAGGTCTCTTATCGCTGGGGGGTCCCTTCACTACCAGCCCAAGGAGAAGAGAGAGGAAGACGCCAGAATCGCTTAACGAGATCTTCCCTATCTTTGGGAGGGACGATAGGAACCGGTCTCCCGAGAGAAAGGAAAGAGAATGTACCGAAGGAAAAGGAGCTGACTTCATGCGCGCCGCTGCAAAAGAAGCGATCTCCTCTTCCCAGATCAGAAGAGGGGAAAGAGTAGACCCTAGCAGCAGGTCGAGCGACGAGAGTCAACCTCTTACTCCTATTTCATGGGGGAGACATCTCTCATTGGGAAAGGAAAAGAACCTTTTCTCGCTTGAGTAGATGATCTAACACCTTTATTGGGGGGGGGGGAACCGTATCACATCCCTACGAGAAACCTAAGGAGTAAGTAAAGTTTTGAGAAAACATGAGGTTCGCCTGACCCTTCTTTAGCTGTTAATATTCGCGGGGGAGAGGAAAACTGGGCAGCTCTATCCTTGCCGTCCGGGGGAAAGAGAAAAGGGAGAGGGAGAGGGCTGTATTTGCCGGCAAAAGGCTTCACGCCCCCTTTCTCTAGTCGAAAGGAGACAGTGCTCGCCGTTCATCATCACTCCAAAACGGGGGGAGAAAGAGGAAAGGAAGGGGGAGAAGCCTCATTTCTCGGTACCGAAGACACGGAGCCCCGTCTCCTCACTGCACCTTCAGTTTGCTCTCCTCCACACGAAGGAGAAAGAGAAGCCGACTGTACTCTATTTCCAACGCCGGGGAAAGAAAAACCAGGTTGGCCTTTCATTCAGAAGGTCCACTCTCATTTTCTCGGGGGAGCATTCCTTTCTCGCCAGGGGAAGATTCGAGAGGGGTAAAAGGTTGCGGTTTCTTCGGTGTCAGACCGGAGGGGGCAGACAGGTGCTCGTCTCGCTGCCTGGGCGAGAAAGAGCCTCGTCGACAACAGCTCGGAAAAAAGGCTACTTCGACGAAGGAACCACGCACTCGCCCCGCAAAAAAAGCGCCCGGGCGAAGTCCCAAATCACCGGGCGAAGGAAGGAAAGGGAAAGGAATCGATACCCCACACGTGGGAACAAGGGGACCACCCTTGCGACTGTTTTTTGATGACGAAGGCGACACCTCCGCCTGCTTCGGGAAAAAGAAAAAGGGAGGAGGGGGGACGACGAAGCTTTGCACCGAGCCAAAGTGGAGGAACGATCTTACCCCCCTAAGTCCTCTGACACAGGGGGAGTGGGCACAGCGTGCCGTGCGAGGGTAAAAAGGGGAAAGGGCCGCGGCTTGTAAGAGAACAAAACGCTTCGCCGGCGGTGTCGATAACTTTCCGTTAGAAAAGAAGGAGCTGTCCCGCTGCTCATCAACTCGCTAAAAAAAAACACCCCCCCAAAAACCCAAAAACCCCCCCCGCCCCCCCCCCCCCCAGAAACCCCCGCCCCCTCCCCACGCCCCAAACCTTCTCAAAAAGGGGGGGGGGCGGATACCGTCGGCCGGGGGCCAGTTCCTGCCAAACGCTATCATTTTCAGCGGCAGGATCATCTTCCGGTCAGCAGGAGGGGGGAGAGACGATGCGCCTCATTGCCCTCATCTGCGGCGAAAAAGGGAAAGGAGATCTCCTCAGACTCGGAGGAGTCTAAAATTCAAAGCAGCTCGGCACACAGCTCCTCTCTTTATAAGAAAAAAAGGGAGCGTAACATCGGGAAAGAGGGAAAGAGGGGGAGCTGTCTATGTCGTCGGCGGGGCACGAGGGTTTCGAGGAACTTCTCTTCTTAGGGAAAAGAAAAAAAACTGTTTCCTTCTTCGACGAAGAAGAGAAAGGAAGGGGAGGGAGGGGAGAAGGAACGTGCGCTCACCGGGGGGGGGGAATTTCGACGGGATCTAACTCTATGATTTTCTTCCAGAAGGGGGGAGCGTCTTCGGCCGTACCGGGATCGGAAGGGGAGGGGGAAGGAAGGGAGGGGGGTAAAAAATGCCGGTGTCGTTGCCTCAAAAAAATCGCGGGGACCGTACGCGGCGACACGTTCACTCTTTTTAATAGGTCGAGGGGAAATCGCCGACTTATTTATCGCGGGACGGGGAAAAAAAAGGAGGAGAGAGGGCGACGATCTCGTCTGAGCGCAAGGGAAAAGACTCTCGGATCGACTCGCCGAAGGAAAGGGGACGACCTTCCATTCCGTCCCGCTAGGAAAGGAGAGGAAGGGAAACTCGCCGTATTCCGCTTAAAGCGAGCACCGGCGGCCCTAGCCTGCGCCGAGAAAAGGTGTCTTGCTCCTGATCGGGAGACGGGAAACGAGGAGGGAAGAGAGCCGCCCGCTGGCCTGCTCGGAAGGGGCGAAAGGCTGCCGCCCCAAAAAGCATCGACCGTCTGCGCTGGAGAGAAGCACGACCCGCTTCTGTCGCGCTCGTGGAAAAGGGAGGAAGGGGAAGAGAGGGACGTTTCCGCCGGCGGCCGCAGGGGAGGTCCAGCTTTTCCGGGGTTCAATCTCTTCTATTCTACCTGCGGGAGGGAGAACTCGGGCTGACACGAAGAAAAAAGAGGGGAGAAAGGAGAAAAAAAAAGGAGTCCGATCGCCTCTCTCAGACTAATCGAAGGGCTGTCCGCAGATACCTTGGCTCCGCCAGAAAAGGGCGCTCGAGCTGGCCCGCAAACAAAAGAAAAAAAGGGGAAGGAAAAGGAATTTCCGACTTGTCGAACGCTGGGAGGGGATGCGAGCGTCTCGGCGAGGGATCGCTCTCGACGACTGTCCTAGGCGGAAGCAGAGAAAGAGGACTCTACCTTCTTCTGCGGAAGGAGGGAGGGACGGCGAGAAAAAAAAAGAGGAGGGGCTTTTTACGATCGGTCGAAGGCGAAG
>Ga0179591_1397692_pt1 | contig 15495 bp, 12 predicted proteins | sample CZOMad2_1_08_16f_FD_182891 | JGI IMG/M metagenome (GOLD analysis project Ga0179591, IMG submission 182891) | Vadose zone soil fungal communities from Angelo Coast Range Reserve, California, USA - CZOMad2_1_08_16fungal (PacBio error correction) | ecosystem: Environmental > Terrestrial > Soil >...
GGAACTCGTCAGGGGCTCAAGTTTCTAGATAGACGGGAACACGGACGTGCGCGCGAAAAGAAGGCGAGAGACCTGAATATCGAATCTAGAGAAGAGCTTCGTTTGGCGGTCGCGGAAAGGGGAGAAACCGGGTGGCTTCAGCTTTGAAGTTAGAAAGTTTCTCGGAGTCACGAGAGGCAGGTCAAACCGAGACAAGCCTGATGAGATCGAACGGAGTAGGGGAGACAGGCTTTCTCGAACGGTAACTGAAACGGTAAAGCGAATAAAATTCGTCGAAAGTGAGAGAGGGCTCTGGAAGACAAAACAGCTAAAGAGTGTTTTTGCTCAGGTCAACGCTCCTCAGTAACAAAATCCCTGAGGACTCTTCGGGAAAAAGTAGAAGAGAGAGAAAAACAACACGGAGAGAGATATCCGTCAGCAATTAGCTTACGCTTTGGTTTTCCGCGAGAACCCTTACGCGGAAAAAGCGGGAATGGTCAGAGCGGCAGCGCCGAATGGAGAGAAGGGGGGGAAGGCGGAAGAGAAGAGAAACCAAGCCTTAGACGGTCTCTACGCACGAGTTCGAGAACGCCAGTTCGCAAAGGGAACTTTTGTGAGAAGGGGAGTTCCGTAGGACTAAGAGACGTCTAAAGAGGTAAGGAAGACCCGAGAGGAACCGAGTAGACCTACTGAGCACCAGCTCACAGACGGAGGGTCGTAGAGAACGGTCAGCTTCGGTCGACTGAAAACCTCTCTAGTCGGAACACGGATCTAAGACGTAACTCGCCAGCGAGGGAAAGGTTAAAATACCGCCGAGGTTCTAGCTACGCAAAAGTGTGGGTATCCGACCACGTCGATCATCATACTGAAAAAAAAAAAGTTGACTCCTGTAGGGATGTTTCTAGATCGGGGCAAGGAGCGTATGAAAAGCGTGAAACTCCTGAGTGGGTAAGGACTATTGGCCAGAACACTCCATAAAACAAAACAGAGCACAAAACAAAAAAAACACAAGGAAACGACCCACAGGGTCTTCGCTAGAAGGGAGTAAACCGCTCTCAGGCCGTCCTGAGGTCTAAGGGTGCGAGGGGCCTCAGCAAGTTGTGTTACGCGTAAGTCCTCTCAGCCGAATGCAGGGAGAAGACGAAGACCGCGGCCAGGCGGAGGACGGAAAACTGGTTGGTCGTATCGTCTGAGAAAACGGCTAAGAAACTATATTCGTCGGAGACCCTTAACGGGGAAAAGAGACATGTAGCCGAGCCTACCTTAGGAATCGATTTGTCACCGATGAAGGATGAATACAAAGCCACGAACAAGGAGAGCTGACTGCCGTAAACGAACAAGTAGAGGAAGGAAATCTTGGAGAGAAATCCTAAGAAGAACGCCCGCGGCCAGATAGCAGGACTTCGTCTAAAATCTCTCAAGCGTAAACTTCCTCTATTCGAGAATTCCTAGGGAAGTCGTCGTGGGGCGGATTAGGTTGTGACGTGTTTAAGAAAGTGACAAGAGTATATCTGACTCGTCCCACGAAAGGGGAGACCTTACTAGAAGGCGGTAATAGGAGAAGGGGAATCTCATCGGCGTGCGAAAGGCGTCGCAGAAAAGAGAGGACAGGGTCAGAGCAAAGCGACAAGCACGTCGCCTTACGAAGGCTAGGTCGAACGACAAGGAAGGAAGACACGACGGACGTCGGCACGACAACCCGATCCTGACAAAAGAGAAAGTCTAGTATGGACAAAGCCTTAGGAAAAAGGAAACGTGAACCTGCCAGAGGGAGAAGCCTACACCTACGAACGATGATCTAAGATTCTACTTAATCGTGCATGGAAGGACTCGGGTACGCTGAGTAATCCGGAGTCTACTGAGAATCAAGAGAGGCTAGCACGAAAAGAAAAATCCGCGAGGGCCGAAAAAAAACGAGACCGTTAACCCCGGCCTGCGCGCCTACCGTAACAGGAAGGGAGGTCACACCGCGTCACTAACTCGGTCCAGTGAACCTACCTCCTCCAGACAATAGAAACATGCCTGGAAAAACCTTTAAAACCTGACCCCTACGGTCGATAGACTAAAAAAAAAACGTGGTCAAAAAGAGAGTACGGAGAGACAGTGCTCCGGAAGCGGGCGACTGCGAGATCGGAGAGATACGCGAAAGGAGCATACGGGAGGCCCGAGGAAGTCTTCAAAAAAAGTCGCAAATTGACGTCGAACTTAGGGCAAAATATATCGCATACACAAGGTCTCGAGCTTGTCTAACCAAAACCTGTTAATTAGGGGATAATCGAGTATTTTCAAACGGTGAGTTCGTAGCTAAGAGGAGACCGTTCTAAGCAAAAAAAGCGTCGGGGGGTCGCCCCGGAAAGTCAAACGGGGGCCCGCGTGCGGCAGGATCGAGAGAACCCGACTGAAGTCGGAAAAGACCTTTCCACTCTAAGAAGATTACACCATATGGTCGAAGCTCGCACTAAGTAAAAAAACGTCGGAGCGCAAATTATGAAGAGAACTGGTGGGTACGCTTTGTAAAACGTAAAAGTGCGAGCGATTCCCGGCCAAGAAAAAGTCCGTCTATCGAGTATCGCAGAGCATGACCAAAGAACCCTGAATCGGCCACGGACGCGTTGGCTAAGGTAAGATGAGAGAGAAAAGAGGGTCTATAAAACAGGGGAGGAGACTGACTGAAGTACCACACAAGCTCTAACTAAAAAGCGGAGTGGAAGGCTATTCTGGCAAAGAGGAAAATCCGCCAGCAAGATCAAACTTGGGTTAACGCCTCGATTAGCAAGGCAAGATCTCTTCGAGTAGGAGGAAAGGGCACTTTGACTTTACGAGAAGAGGGGAGAGTCGCAAAAAAACAAAAAGAAAAACTGCGGAGAAAAGAAGGGAGGTCGAACGTCGAGGTTACTGAAGACGCAGAAAAAGATCGAATCTCCTTCAACAACTGAGAGGAAAATAGAGGGATTCTACTCGAAAAGTGCTTCCTCGGAGCTGGAGAAGTCGAAGATGAGGAGCGAGTCTTCCTAAAAAAAAGTTCTAAACGAATCGTCCGAGGCGGGAAAAATACTCGGAGGGGTGAAAACGACCCGTCACGACCTTGATCAGCTCCGAAAATCGATTGAGTCAGGTGTAGCGAGTCCTCCGCCCGAGAGAAAAGATGGATATACCTTGATGGGGAAAGCTGGAGGAGTACGCCCGATGGCAAGACTCCGAAGGTACCTCTCTAGACGAGGTGTTCTTGCTGGAGGCATCCGTTTTCTGACACAGACTACGACATTGGAGAAGAAATAGCTAAGAGCCTCGATGCACCTCGACTCAAAGAAGGGAACAGAGTACGTTCCGCAAGTCGCGACGGCCGTGGGTCCTGTCGAACTTAGGAAGGGTGTTTGAAAAGAAGAACATGCCCTCGGGGCATAGAAAAAGACTGCACGTTCAGAAGGAGTCTGCGGAACTCTCTTGCTGCGTGGGGGTCGGCGTCAAATACAGTTCTCTAAGGAAGTCGGTCAGGTGCGAGTCGTCCATGAGGAGAAACTTGCAGTAGTTTCGTCGTGCGGCGACCGGAAACGGAATCCGTCCGAGGGACAGTCATCCCGGGATCTACACGTGTATGTAACTCCGAAAAACGAATACTTCATAGAAGAAGAAGTGCTCTGTAAAAGAGACCGAAGGGGGTTGACAGGCCGACTATACCCTATGTCTCAGGCGAGGATTCATCCCGGCTGAAAAGACTAGCGGACGAAGAAGAAAGCGATGCGACTTCGTATTTAAGAGAGAGGGCCAGCGAAAGGGATAGGAGCCCCAAGGGAAGCTTCTTTCATGTAGCCTTCGCAACGGAACACTCGGCAGCCGTGACAGACTAACTCAGGGGTTGCAAATGGACTCGGTGCTCGTCTCAGCGACGGATCTCGGGTTCAAAGAAATTTTTGATCAATCGAACAGGGGGGGGGGACAGCATAATAGAGGGAACGGGCGTCGGGGGAAGGGGCCTACTCGAGGAGACAGAAGAATATTCGAGTTGAAAGGAATCTCTTATACTAAGGTCCGGGAGGCGCGCCCAGACTGGTGCGACGTTCTCAGATGGGCGTGGGTTCGACTAGCGGGGGACGTGGGATGGAGGGGGGAGCCTCGATTGGAGAGGGATCGCCGGAGAATCCCGCTGTTATAAACCGGCGAGTTCCTGAAGCAAACGAAGTGGACGTCGGGGCCAGACTGAAGCGAGAGGCGCGTTTGCGCGAAACAGGAGCGCTTCCGGCCGAGAATATGCCAAAATTGGAAAGCGGACTCAGATAAGACCGGCGTTGCAGATGGGCTCGGGTATATGGGAGGGCAAGCCTGTTTCGCAGGACGATGAGGCGGAACATGAAAAAAGAGAACAGAATGGGTCGTTGGCTGACGGTCCTAGATTCCGGCGGTGAAGTCTACGGGCCTACGTACGCGTTGCTATCCAGTTCGCCAGGAAAACTCTATGCTGAGAAGAGCGATCTGCAGAAGGAGGAAGAGGGGGAAGTCCGGAGCGCCCGTCCGTGAGCCGCTTCCTTATCGAGCGTGATACTCTCGGTGCAGAAACGGAGGAACCCCAGCAGAAAAAAAGAGGTTCGGAGAATCCTCCCGACCGAGGACGCTTCTCCGATAGAATTCGTTAAGAGAAGATCCCTAGTGGGGTCTGTGAGACGGCTTCCAGCGCTCCTCGAGCGCAGGGCGTCGCAGGCGCGCCGATGCAGTAGGTCCGGCGTACGCCTGTTCTCCTACGGCAGGAAGAGGTCACGCGGGAGTTGTATTCGGAAAGGAGAAATGAGGGAAAAATTCCAAGAGAAAAGATCGGGGGGGGAGCGGAGCTTCGCAGGGGAGTCGCTACTGCCCGAACGTCGAAGGGTACTTCAACGCGGATCGTTGGAGGGGGCAGTAGGGAGGATCGTACTGGAAAAAAAGGAGGAAGAAAGATGCGTTCCCGCCTCAGAGTCGGCAGCGGTCGTCGCAACTACGGCATTCCCTAGATATAGGAAGCTACAAAGTCGGGCAGCAAGTCGCGCGAAAATACTTCACGTCTATTATGACTAGGGGTCGTTCATTACGTGGGCGTGGTTGAGAGGGGGGGAATATTCAAAAGAGAGAGACCAGTCTTAAAGGCGTGGACTCTGAACTGTTGCTCGGCGAGTGAATGCGGGCTTCCTCCCAAGTACTTTTCCTCTCCCGAGAAGGGCGTAGTGGAAGGCATCTACCAAGGAAGAAAACTGCATCAGTGGCGTCCTCTCCCTTCTCGGCGTCAAAATTATAGGCCTTCAGAGAGGTCTGCCTCGAAAGTCTGGTGAGAGCCCTAGGCTAGGAGTAAAAGCGGAACTTACTTCGAATCTCCTGCCGCCCGGGGAGCTCTTCTCGCTGGAACTCTCCACATCGGCGAATTACACTCTCTAGGGGCTGAAATGCGGAGACGGGACGAAACAAGGAAAGTACGCTCGGTCACGTGACCGTCTTCGTAGGACGATTCGCGAGCCTTTCGCGGGAGAGTCGTGCTCAGAGGGAGGAGGGACTACTTAAGGGTATCTCCGCAGAGAAGAACGTCGTGAGTTGTTCTCGACGCACGTTCTTCGAGAGTACTCTATGGCCTACTGACCAGAACAGTGAAAAGGAAAAATTAGACAAGGCGTTTCTGCCTTCCCTGCGATACTTACGTCGACCGTCCCGATCGTACGCAGGGACGGGAAAAGTTAAAGAAGAAACTATCCATGGAATTGATAATTACCCTTCTGGGCGCACCTGAATAACCGACACCGACGCTTCCTCGCGACCTGGGCTCGCGCACGGGACATGTTACATCTACACGGCGCTTCTGGTACTGGAAAGTCGTGAACACGTATCTTATCAACATAACAAAACTTGGAAGTAGAGGCGACAGTCCCGCCGCCTCTGACCTGTAGCGTGCCAGAAACCCTTTCTCTCTGAAACTCGCTGTAGGGTTCTGAGCAGGGAGAAGACTGCGGTCGAAGGGAAAGGCACGATATTGGGGAGGGCGACAGGACAACCACTGAAAGGGGCCGTCAGCCGTCATTCACCGAGTTGCAAGCGAGGAACTTTGCTCTCACTGCGGGTCGGAAGACACGGGGAATTACCGAGGGGACTCGAGTGACGCGACAACACCTTCGTCACTAGACTCGAACCCGAACCCGCAAACCCACCAACCACAAAAAACAACTGAAGGCGCCCTCTAATAACATCCTAAGTCTGCCTCGGAAAAGCACAGAACGCCTGCGGAGGCGAAGCAGAGAAGATGCGCTTCACAAAGGTCTCTAACTCCTAATAGATGTCGCGCCGGTCTTTCCCGCGGCGAATCCGTTAAGAACACTAGAGGGAAGGAAAGAGTGGGGAAAGAGGCCAGACGACGAGTTGGAACTCACTGCGGACACGCCGTGGGGTCCTGAGTAGGGGTGGAAGCAGGGGGTAGCCCAACGACCTTCGACCCGCTCGGGGGAAGTGGGAAATCGAAGACCAGAGAATTTGTAGAGAGATAAGAGAGGCTGACCGTTCGGAGCGAAGCGCACCTGCGAACGTGTTTTCCCTCGCGAGATGAATGTCGAGGAAAAAGTCCTGAGAGGTTCAAGGACGATGTCCTGACCCGACAAGAAAGTGCGTGTTCCAAGTAGTAAAGAGTTGAAAAGGTATGAAAAGGAACACAAAGGAAAGTGAACTAGACCATCTACGAAGCCCGTCCTCAGAAGTTGCACGCCTCCGAGACCTTCTACAGGGTCTATGAGAAAATTCAGAAGGGGGGTGGAAAACGGTCAAAAGAGAAGCAAGACGGTCCGCGCAAAAAGGAGGCGGCCCCCCCCAACACCGTGATGCGGTCCTTCGCGTCGGCCGACTCCGAGAGTACGCGGCTCGATGAAAAAATACTGGGACGAGAAGGGGCTCGGCAACGAAAAAAGGGCCCGTCCTACGGCGTCGGAGACGCTGAGGGGGACCGTTGGCGGCCCCGCTTCAAAGCTAAGAACGAGATAAGCTACCGCCGAGCGAAGGGACTGCCTTCAGCGGGGAAAAGCGAGACCGTGGGCGCGAGCCGGAACTGCAAACGCGACGCCTCAGTCGACGTCTATTGCGAATTGAGACGTCCAGCCCAAGATGAGGGAAATAGTGAGGAAGGAGGGGGAAGAGAGGGGGAAGAATCTGTGGGTGGGTGGGTGGTAGGGGGGGGGGGGAATTTCGGGTCGAGGGAAGACGACAATCACGACGTACTCCAAACTCGAGATGCCGCTTCTATAGGTCTTCTGCCAACGACTTGGGGGCTCCTACTCGGAAGGAAGCTAGCAGACTGGAAGAGGAGTCAATCAAGAGAAAAGTGGCTGAAAAAGAGAGAACGGCCAACCATGGAGTAGCTTACCGTTCCGGAGAACGAGGCACGTCAGCACCGAGCAGCACTCTCTCCGACGACGAAAATATTTCATGTCGAAAAAAGGGTCCTGAGACCGGCTTACGAGGCAAAAGAGTCCAAAGGAAAGGACACGATGGAAGGAACGTACTTTCGGAAATGCCCCCCTGCCCCTGTCAGATCCGGCCGCAAGCAGTCGCCGCGCACACGGCTCGCGCTAAGTTATCTCTGAGGGGTGGGTTTGGGGGGGGGGGGGTGGGGGGTGGGGGGGGGGGGGGGGGGGGCGTCCATAGATTGCCTTCCGAAACTCGTAACACTTCCGTCGTGAAGGAAGAGATACGCTAAAGGAGAGTAAAACTGTCCTGAGTAGCAGAGGCTTAAGAGAAACCGTCATAAGAAGAGAACTCAAACAGCTGAAAGTCAAAGTCGCGAATACCGAAATATCCGAACTGTCACAGCGCGACTAACTCGAGTCCTGGTCTCGCCCGCCTCGAGTCAACCAACCCTTTACTAAGCGAGAAGGTAGAAAGATGAAGGACTGGAACCTTAAAAGGAAGAAAACGTCTGCTGGACGAGAAGGGCCCCCCTCGATAGCGGCCGTCTTCTTCACCTCCGACTGCCTTGAGAATCGTTGAACATGCGAAAGACTAGAGGACTAAAAGGGCCGAGACACCCCAGAGCGCGTCTCCTCAAACACTGAAGTCTCTCGGGCTCTTCCTCTCGTCATGGGAACGCCTTGAATAAGGATAGGGGGACTGGAATCCCGAAGAGGTAGGCAACACACAGGTTTTATTCCGTGGAGATCGAGTTAGGTCACTAGCCACGTGAGTGAGGCTCAGGTCCTTCGCGTCCCAGGAGTCGACTCGTCTTGGAAAAGAAGTTCTTGAACCACTCGGGAGCCGTTCCACGGACAGAGAGGACGATCGCCGCGCACGGGAAAAACGGACGACGTCTGACCCTGCTACTCTACCGAAGAGCAAGTATGTTCACCGACACACGGTGAGTTAAGGGGAGAAAGTAGAAGCGTGCGGGGTCAGTCGGAGCCCGTCCCCGTGTAGTTCAACAAAAGCGCGTGGTACCAACCACCGTAAAAGACGGCGGGAACGGGAAACGGCTTTCGCGATCGTGGAAGGTCCCTTCATCGCGCAAAAGGAAGTGGTAGCACTGAAGGTGCGTAGGCGCGCTAGAGGCTAGTTAGAGGGGCTAAATTCCGTAGAGAGGCACGAAGAAAAGTAAAAACGCGGCGCGAGAGAACGGTCGGCTCGTCCGTCCTTTCCGCTACCCTAGTCTTCTTTCGCGGGGTCTGAGAGAAATAAGTCCAATCAGCCATCTATCAAATGGTGGGGGAGTGCGCACTAAGGAGAACGGAACCAACCTCAGACGGGGGAGGAAGCACTGTGACGTCGCAAAAAGGGGCGGAGATCGCACCAGCTCGTCTTCGCTCGCCCTCGCGCAATGATCGTTCGGACGACCGTCAAGGTCGTCCGATAGCAGCATACACAGAAGCCCTTTTGGTTAGCGGTCGAGAGAGAGAAAAACTTAGGAGTGATTAAAGAACTCCCCTAAGGCTTGAAATTGAAGATCGGCGAAAGCTGCGCGACGTCCGACCGGTCCTTTTGCTAGAAGGAACCTAACGCTAAGTGGTATGGGTGCAAAAACGAGCCCCTGCGGCAAAAGTAACCTTGCTCAGGGGATGATAGGCTGAAGATATAGCGCCCTAACCATCGACTTTTTTGGGTGGCTGCTGCGTATTGCAGACTACCCGACGTCAAGAAGACTCGGTAGGTAAAGGCCATGACGGCCAGAAGATTCGACCAGAAGAGGTAATGGGGGTAGGGTGAAATATAATTCCGTGAACGATCCAGGTGCTCTCTATCGACCGCTCTTCCGCCTCGAAAAGAAATCTACCTCTTACGCTTCGCTCTGAGGGCCAGCGTCCACGTATCGCGGGGACGTGCATTTGCAAGAAGAAAGAGGGGGGTAAACGTCCTACCAGGGCCTGCGCTGCTGCCACGTGACTTGCGCCGGAAAGCACGTGAAAACGATCGACTGCTTCTTCCACGCGTCGTCGCTGTCTAGAACGTTTGGTCGTTTAAAGGGGAAGGGCAAGGTGGGTCCCGACGTCCGTCCGAACCGTGCTCGTCGATCCGGATCATCTCGGGCGTCGAAGATGTCCCTGACGTAAGCCGAAAAGAATGGGGCCTCATCCGGTAGAGAAGGAGAGTTTAACGCCGAGAGAAGGTAGGAGGAAGACTACAGATAATCAAGGACCAAGAAACTCGATCTAGAAACGAATGCCTTCCAAAGGGGTTTGCCGAGTCGAGCTCGAGACGCCGATGACCAGCGCAAAGAGTAGCCCGGCTGAAACCATGACGAGAGAGCGTCACGGTGATGTGCGGTGGGAGAGCGATCAGGCGGCCAAGTCACGAAGGGCTCTCACTCTTGCGCTAGAAGGGTTCAGTGTCCCGAGCCGTAAAAGGGAAGCAGGTACGATCCTTTAAAGGGGGGAAAAACGGCCGTCTAAGCTCAATCGGGGTATTGGGAAAACGGGGGGATAGGGGTTCTCATGAGCCGGTCTCGTTTTCAAGTTGAACCCTCTCCAGTACTTCATGGGTTGGCAACGGCTTGCGCGGACGTCCAAGGGGATGTTCCTAATAGAGGGGAGAGAAAGGTCAAGATATCGGGGAGGAGACTTTGTTCCAGGTCCATCAGGGGAAGATTAAAGACAGAGGCGGGCTACTGTCGAAAATGTGGGGCGGTTCGGCCCCTGCGTACGCGATGAGGTTTCCGTGCGGAAGCAATCGCTAAGCCAGGAATCCTAAGAAAAGGGGGGATCTTGCAGGAGGGAATTTCAGAATGGTCGTCCGCAGTTCCGGGAAGGCCAAAGGGCCTTCGAGATCGGGAATCGCGCGGTCGCATAGTGTCGCGACAATTGAAAGCTTCAGCCGAAGATTCTTCACGACTGGAAGGGGGGATTAGCAGGCTTCGGTTCAGTGCGTCTGTTTTGGCAGAGGTCCGAAAAAGGCATTCGGATCGTGGAAGAGCACATGGAGGGTGTACGGCGACGAGGGAAAGAGGGCAGACGGAGAACGCGTCCGAACTGTTCCGACAGCCGACGAATTTGGGCTCCTGTGTTCGCCGCCACGTTCCAAGAGATCGCCGAACGGGTCGGACAGTCTATAAGCGAGCCCTTCTTGGGAAGCGTCCTTAAAGACCGAATACTCGCGGGTTCAGTACCAACTCTTGAAAGCACGCCGTAGACGTAATCGCATGGGAAACTACCCGAACACACTATCAAAAAGACTGACATCCCTGAACTCGTTCGAAGTCTTGGCCATAACGTCTTCCAGCGCGAAGCCTCGACCAAACGGGCGTGAGGGGGAGGAGGGGGCGAAAGAAAGAGCAGAACACGATTTTCGCGTCGCCTTGTTCGCCGAGCGCTCGTCCGCGGTGCGTAAAGTTAGGTCGCTGTCTGAGCGAAATTCCGACCCTCAAAGGGAGCATCGGGAAGAATGTACGGTATCGGCTACCCTGCCAACGGCAAGTGTCGTCACGACGGACTCTCGGTGTCATCGTCGAGTAAACACTGCGAGGAGTCGCAGGAACTCGAGTAACTGCGCACAACTGTGCTGGGACAAAACAGGCCGTCGCGACCCGAACCATTGCTGCGGAGCTTCGGGGGGTAGCTCTTTCTCGCAGACTGAATGGGGTCGGGGAAGGCCGAAGTAGCTATTACGGGAATATGGCAATCTTGAATGTGAGGGGAGTCCCCAATTGCGACATTCGCCTAATACTTCGTTTAACCTACTGGGCATCGGAGAGCTTTAATGGGCGTTCGCCCGCCACAGGACAAAAAATGTAGCATCAGACGCAGAGGGTTCGCGAGACAAAACTCGACTGTCAGCCGCTTGCGAAGCTTTTTCGTATGCAAATTCTATGCGCATGATTGAAAGGGGACTCTCATAGAATAGAACGTCGTGGTCTGCGCTCGCTTCTTGCGAGACCTACTAGCGGGAGACTTCGACATCGGGGTCTGGCCCGGTATTTCCAACTCGTAGAGGATACGACGCTAAAACATCGATAATGGAAAAATTAGGTGAACGAAAGAGAATACGAAGTGCGCGGACTAGAAGTTCGCGACCTTGACCTTCTTCGGGATACTATCGCGGGCGCGCCGGTCATGGAGGAGTGGGTCTCGCGTCGAGGTACGACGGAGGAAGGTTATACACAAGTGTCGGGGGACCGGACGGACCTCGTGAAGGGATAAGGAACTTCTGTGAAGGTTCGTCAGACTTCCACGCGAATGGCCGAACAGCAAAACAATCTAAGAAGAACCACGGTATCCCGGGGAAGCAAGGGCATACGTTGCAACTCATCGGATGACTGACGGATGCCGGGGGTCGGACGAAGGGTGGGTATCCGGCGCCAAAAAACCACTAGAAAGGACGGGATGAGAAAAGGACGGCGAAAGACAAAGCGAGCTTCCGCACCGGTGCTTCGCTGCACCGAAGAGTGGTCAGCTAAAAGAAGCAGGGGACGGCCTGTGAGATACTCAAACACCACAAAGAGGAAAAGAGGAGAGGGACGACTGTCCTCTCGAACCGCAGCACCGTGTAGCTATCTGTACTTGCCGCGATCAACCCGTGCGCGGAGGTAAGGTCTCGGAGGTAACGCAAGAATCAAGTCGCAAGGGGGTCCGCGGCGACCGAACGTCCGCGTCTAGAACACTGCGAGCAGTTCAGTCCGACGAGTTTGTCAATCGAAAAGGCGCTTTGCTCAAGCAGCTACGTGGGCTCCCAACACAGTCAGGCCACCTATAGACCGTCGACGAACAAACGCGTCAGACCAGTCACGAGGAAGCCCGTCCGTAAGAAGCAAGGATAACCTCAGGAGCGACCCTCAAAGAGACCGGGCGAGAAGAGAGAGGGGCGACTACGACGAAGCGGTCGCGAACGCGCCGATATTCACCTTCCGTCTTGCCCGCGAAGCACGTTCCGCCCCGAGCGAGCGACTATGGGTGGGGAGGCGGCCCATCCGCGACAGACTACCCCAGTCGTCCAGACACGACGACGGGAGGAAAGTAGGTCTCGCACGCAAAAAGCGTGGGAGGAGCGACTTCCATACCCAGCGCGCCAAGATCCTCCTAGGCACGAAATGGTTTGTCGAAAAAAAAAGCGAACAGCTTCGACTTAAAGCGCGAACAGGCGACGTGGGTTTCCAAAGGCGAGTTCTATGGTACCATTACCGGCGTCTGCCGCACGTAAATGAATCAAAGACGAGCAAACGCGAACTAGTCAACAGTGACTCGAAGCTCGTCAAAAGGGGAAGAGGGAAGCTCAGAAAAAAAAGAACAAAGAGAGATCGAAGGTCCCGTAACGCGACCGTGCCTGCCTCCGTCCTGTCTCAGGGGAACGGATTCACGGCCGCTAACAGAGAGCGGCTTCAGCGAACAGCCGGCACAGCGTCTATGGTAGACCAAGACCAAGTGATGCGCAGGTCAGGCTTCGGCGGCCGCGGACTTCCCACGCGCTCGAACCCGTAACGAGAGTCCGACTTTTGAACAGGAAAAACGTTGAAAGTTACCCTCGAAGGAGAGACAAAAAACGGCGGTCGAGAAAAACGATACAGCTGATGTTAGGGAAACGTTGCGATCTTCTGAATCGACAACGACTCATGAGAAAAACTTACTAGAGGGCCTGCTCGCTAGCAGCCAAGTGGAGAGAGGACTGGAAAGAGAAGAAGCCTCCGTTTCTACTTCCGCAGGGCTTTAATACGAAGTCGGCACTAACTTCGAAACGGTTGGCATTCGGTCACTCCTCGAATCTGAGTCCGTCTGCCGTGGAGGCGATTAGAGAAACGTAGTGCCCTAGGACTGGCCACCCGCGCGATCCTCGCGGATAGGAAGAATCCAACGAGAGAAGTACGGAAGAGATCGGGAAGAGCCGGTTCGTCGCGCGCATCGAGGGCGTACCTTGAAGAGGTAAACACGGAGGACAACGCGGTCGATCCAGGAGAAGGAAACCGATACTTAAAGGGATGCCGTCACGGACAAGCACTCGCCGACAGAGTGGCCGATGGAAGCTAATCGAGCATCATGCAAGCCGTCTGAGATGCCCGGACGGACAAACCGATCCCGAAAGAGGCCTGTCGAGAGGTGAGAGGGAAGTACCAGGAAAGTGCAGGGAAGAAGAGCGTCGATACGCACACGCGACGCGCTCCAGTTCGATCGACAACTTCTGCAGGGGAATTAACGCTGACGAGCTGTCTTGATTAGGCCGGGATACGCGACAACTTATGCCTGTAAAGAGACTTAGCAAAGAAGAGGACCATCCTCCTTCTCGCGAGGCCTCAGAAAAAAAAAAAGAAAAAAAAAAAAAAAAAAAAAAAAGAAAAAAGAAAAAAAAAAAAAAAAAAAAAAAAAAAAAAAAAAAAAAAAAAAAAAAGGAAAAAAAAAAAAAAGAAAAAAAAAAAAAGGAAAAAGGAAAAAAAAAAGACAAAAAAAAGGAAAAAAAAGGAAAAAAAAAAAAAAAAAGAAAAAAAAAAAACAAAAAAGAAAAAAAAAAAAAAACAGAAAAAAAAAAAAGAAAAAAAAAAAAAAAAAAAAAAAGAAAGAAAAAAAAAAAGAAAAAAAAAGGGAAAAAGAGAAGAAAGAAAAAAAAAGAAGAAAAGAAAAAAAGAAGGGGAGGAAAAAAATAAGAAAAAAAAAAAAGAAGAGAAAGAAAACGAAAAAAAGAGGAAAGGATAAAATGGAAAGAAAAAAAAAAGAGAAAAAAAAGCAAAAAAAAAATAGAGGGGAAAAAGGGAAAAAGAAAGAAAGAGAAAAAAACAAGAAAAGGGGAGAAAAAAGAAGGGGAGAAAAGAGAAAAGAAAGAAAAAAGAAAGAAAAGGAAAGGGGAAAAAGAAAAAAAAAAAAAAAAAGAAGGAGAAGAGAAGAATGAGGAGAGGAGGGAGGAGGGGAAGAGAAACCAGCATTCGAAAACACCACCATAAGGGCCACCCCACAAACCAAAAACATCGCACTTCTCCCTCCGTCTGACTCTCCTTACTTTCACTATCCGAACTTCACACGACACAGTACCTACCGTTCAGCCCGCCTCTCTTCGTTCCATCCCCCCACCCGTTTATCAACAACGCCTCCTTTTAAACGCATGAGTCCTTATTGATCACCTTGAAAAGTAGACCCGCCTTAACTTAGGAAAAGACGGTCAGATGAAACCCCTAAAAGAGAAGCCGTCGCCTTCGGGTCACGCAGCCCGTACGGATACCGTGTTCTATTCTCGTTACCTTAGACGCTCAGGACTTGATACGCAAAGAGTTACCTCGTGGAAGGACTTCGGCCCACTAAGAATAGCTTTACACAGGAAAGGAAGCACCGGGAATCTACGGGTCGTCTGTTTCCAAGCTGCGTCTCGATCGGGGGTACTCGGCAAAAACGAGGTGAGTCACTTCAGGGGTTGGAGAGGTCTTGGCACGGAAGCAAGTAGAAGGGCGGCGTCCTTTCGACTCGGCTTCACCTCAGAGATCACGGATGAAGGCCCCCTCGCTGCTTCCTTCGGCCCCGTCTAGACTCCAGCGACACGGAACTAGCACTTCAGAACACGACGAAAAAGTCGAACAGGGAAGTGAAGGAAAGGAGGGAGCAAGAGAGACGCGCACGACTTACTGACCCGTAGAACGTGAACAAGTCGTCGGCCATCGTCACCTGTACGCAGCGCGCCTGGGGTAGGAAGCGTAAAACCTCTTCGAAGGCCCGTCCAGGAAAATCGGGCTGCCAGAACTGAGAGAACGTCCGTAGGTAGGCCGGCAGGTCGTCGTCTCTCGTCTCTGGTGTTCGGAGGAGATGCTCGTCGAAAACCGTCTTCACACGAAAGTACACCGCGAGGCTCAAGGGGGAGAGGCAGGCCTTGCATGACACCGAGTCTGGTCGGGCTCGTCGCGCATACGTCTGCCACGATCCGCCAAGATAAAAGTGGGGGTGGTGTCGGAGCCAACTAAAGAAACACTTCTCAGGGTGGTTTTCTTCTCTGAGAGGGGCTCGGCGTCGAACGTGAGCACGTGAATGCGCAAGGGGCGGAGAGTCGAGCCGAACTCGCGGATAAGCCCTCAAGAGAATGGAAGTCGGTACTATCGCGCATTCAAGCAGGATCCCGAGGAAGAAACGTTGTACG
>Ga0179591_1280651_pt1 | contig 15493 bp, 26 predicted proteins | sample CZOMad2_1_08_16f_FD_182891 | JGI IMG/M metagenome (GOLD analysis project Ga0179591, IMG submission 182891) | Vadose zone soil fungal communities from Angelo Coast Range Reserve, California, USA - CZOMad2_1_08_16fungal (PacBio error correction) | ecosystem: Environmental > Terrestrial > Soil >...
CAAGGTAAATTCCCTAAGAATTACCCCTCTGTACCTCTAAAGAAAGAAGGGGGGAGGGGTTACCCCTTAAGCTCAGGAGGCCGGCGGAGGAGGGAAAAGAGAAGCTGAGGGGACATAAGATTACCGGAAAGGTCTGTCTTCTCGATTACCCGAGGGAAAAGCATGAACTTGAGGGGTAAGGGAAACTATTTCATTTCAAAAGGGAAGAGGAGGCCCTTCTGACTCAGAAAAATACTCCGTGCTTCGACACCTACTGGGGGGGGGGGGGAAGGAAGCGGGCCGATGGGGTGGGTGGTCTCCATCACGCTCAAAAAAAAAAAGGGGGAAATATTTTTACCTTAACGTTTCTGGGGAAGTTTATCGCAAAAAGGGATGGGAAAAGGAGGGAAGGGACCTACCTGAGCAAACTGAAAAAAAAAAAGAAAAAAAGCAAAAATCCTCCGGAAAAAGGGATTTTCTTTTACGAGAATTTCTAAAAAAAAATGGAGGGAACAACAAACTCGGGGGGGCGAAGAAAGGAAAGGAATTAAATTTCCTCGGGAAGAGTTTTCTCTGACGGGCTCGGAAGGGGGGAAAAACCGATGCCCACCTCAAAGGGAGGAAAAGCGAAAAGGGAAGACTCTCTGAGAAAATGAGTTGTAGAGGTATAGGACGTTTGCCTTGTTTTCGCCAACGGGGGAGAAGTTGGCTGCAGGGTGGGAAGGGGGGGGAGGGTGGCGGCTGAAAAGGGGGGGGGGGGGAAAGGAGTCCGGAGCGGCGTCGGGGGAGGGAGCGGTGGGGACGATTCCATTAGAGGAGGGGGGGGGGGGATTTTAGGGGGGTGGCGGCTTGAGGGGAAGTCCAGGGGGTTATTAGAAGAATGGGGGGGCGTCGGGGTTAGGCTATGGCCTCGAAGGAAAAGGAGGCTACTCTATCCTTACTTCCTACATTGAAAAGAAAAGGACAACGGTTATTTGAGAAGGGGGTGGGGGGAAAAAATAAGGGTGCACGACGGTGGGGGGCTGTCACCAACTTTTGATCTCGGGGAGGGGGGGCATATTTTAGTGCCGATGGGGGAGGGGGGGGGGGAAGGTTTCTAAAGAAAAAGAGAAAAAAAAAAAGGTGGGATGGGAATCCAAAACGAAAGGGGGGCCTTTCCCATCCCTCTCGCTTTGAGGGAGAGGAGAAAGGGCTTCTATACATCTGTCTCGTCCCCGAGAGAAAAGAAAAACAACAACGAGAGGAGGAAAAGGGGGAGAAGGGGGGAGAGAACCACTAAGGGAAGTCCAAAAAAAGAAAGAATTTCCTCCAACTCGAGAAGGGAAACTTATCTCTCTTCTAGAGCCCTGGGGGGGGGGGAAAAGGGAGAAAACGGGTTTCTCTCAGAGGGTTTGGGGGTGTAAAGAAGGAAAAGGGGGGACACCTCTGCAGGGAAAAGGCACTCACATCTTCCCAAATACAGGAAGAGGAAAAAAGGGGGTACACAGGCAAAAGGAAAGGGGGGACTGACGTAAAACATGAGGTGTGGGTCCTCCTACCCACTTATCATCAAAAAAGAGAGGGGAGGAGGGAAGATCGTGCCGTAGCAAGGGAAGAAGAATAAGACGTAATAGAAAAAAGCATCTCTCCAATCCTCGAAAAAGGGGGGAAATCACCACCATGGAAGAAGGTTTGGCGAAAGCCGCCAAGGAAAAAAACCGGAAAAGGGATTTCCGGCGAAAAAAAATGAAACCGCTCCCTCCGAGAAAAGGGGGAAAGGAAAAGGCACACACCAAAACCACCATCCGGGGGAAAAAAAAAAAAAAGGAATCAGGGGTAAAAGAACTGAAAAAAAAAAACGATCCTCCTCCACCTGGGGGGAAGGTATTCCACTTTCAACACTCGATAAGAGAAGGCACATCTCATTCTTCACCAGAGAAGAAGAGAGGAAGAAAGGGGGAAGGGGGTCAGGTGGAAAAAAAAACGTCCCTTCTCTCAACTCTCCTGAGAGGGGGAACTTCCGTTTGCAAGTTGTAGGGAGGGGAGGGGAGGCCATCTCGTCTGCCGGTTAACAGAAGGGGGGGGGAAAAAAAGCATCGTAAGAGCCGCTAGAGTTTTTTCTTTGCATCTCCGGAGGAGGGAAGAAAATTTAGTGTAACTCATGGGGGGAAGAACATTATTTTTCGGATCACGAGCAGAAACGGGTAGGGTACAGATTCAGGAAAAAAGGGATTCTTTCTTGTGGCGAAAAGGAGAGGGTGAAATCCTTTGCATCGGGAAAAAAAAGGGAAGGGGTCCTAATCCCGAGTAAAAGGGGTGGTAGAAGTAAAGAGGGGGGAGTAGAAGGAAAAAAGGACTTCCTATGGGAAATTCCGTGCGTAAAGGAGGGGAGAAGGAATTCTTTTAATATCTCCGCAAAAAGGGCTAACTGAGGCTTTCCTGGATGGAGGAGAGAAGTTTCTCGTAGACGAGGGGGGGGGAACAGGATCGTGAGGGTGTAAAGCAAACAGGGATAGTCTCTTTCCCTGGGGGATCATTCTTTAATTCGGGGAAGAAGAAAACGTCTATAGACAGCTGATAAAGGGGGAAAGGGGGGGTCTTACAACTGTCAGGCGTCTCATAAATCCATTGAAATTGCTACCATCGGGGGAAGAGACCTTCCCTAGGGACGGGAGAAGAGGGTTCCTATAGGGACAATTTTTCTTCCCCTCCAGGGAAAAGAGAATAAGGCTCATCACAAAAATGAGGGAAAGGGGGGAAAGGAAGAACTCCAAAGGAGGCGGGAGACGATTTGTCCCCTTCATCGCATCGGGAAGGGGGGGAAGGCTTTTCATTGCGGTATAGGGAAGGGGGGTTTCCCAAGCCCCGAAATGAATGAAGGAGAGGACGTTAAGAAGTCTCCTTTAATCATCACAGGGTTCATATTAATGAGCATCTTGGAGGGGGAGCGAAGGCAATTACATGTGAGCCACGACAGTACACACGAGCCCAGGAGGGGAAGCGTTCTCGCATTGAATCTTGCGAGGGCGTTGAGACGCAAGTACAGAGAACAGTGGCCAGTACCAGCCGGTAAGTGATCTTCTGCATCAAGGGGAATCTCTCTCCAAACAGGAAGAAGATAACAGATGTAGAAAAGGGAAAGAAAGAGAAGGAAACAAACTTAATCGCTTGGAAGTGGAAAAATGGAGTATCTCTGCCACGGGGGGTCTTTCCATCCCGTCAATGAAGGAAAGGAGGGGGGGGGGTCATCCTTTAAGATGGGAGGGGGAAGGGGGTGGAGAAACGATGGAAAGGAAAAAGACTGCTCATTCATCTCACGGAGGGGAAAAGGACTTCCCTCTATTCGGGAACAAGGAGAATCATGGCTTGGCTGGGGCACTGAAGAGAAGGGGGATTAAAAGGAAGGACCGAAAAAAACCATCCCTCGACTATTCGGAAGCGTCACTTTAAGACAACTGAAAAAGAAGTTCTTCAGGAAAGGAGGAGGAACGTGTTTGCTGGGGAAGCGTACTCTTTAGGGGGGAAGAGCTAATAGCACCCGGCAAAGGGAGACGGAAAGAGTACTTTCGATACGTGCTACACTAAGACAAGGGGGGGGAGTTAGAAAATGGCGAACGCTTGTTACCTTTTTTTGAAAAGAAATCTCACGTCTCAGGCTGCGGGGAAGGAAAGGGGCGCGACCTGACCGCCGGAGCCAAGGAAACGGCTAAACTATGACTCACAGAAGGACACTCTTAAAGAAAAAGAAAAGAAGGAGACTCTCCAACTCTAATTCGAAGAAGTAGAATGCCCAATACAATCGCGGGGGAGGGGGGGAAGGGGGGAAGACAAGGATGGGGGGAGATTAAAACAATCATCTCGTTCAAAGAAGGAACAAATAGGTCCGGGCACCAATAAAGGGGAAAAAGAAGCGCTTACGCTTAGGGGGAAAAAACAGGAAAAAAAAGCTAGGAAAGGATTCCACTAGATCGCGAAAAAAAAAGACTCCCCTCCTCAAGGTTCCTGTGGAAGGAAGAGGGGTCTTCCGCCGCTCGTGAACACGGGAAAGGAAAAGAATACCGGGGGGAAGGAGGGAACATTACAATCATCTACGGAGCTGCAAGAAAGAAAAAAAAACACGCTTTTCTTTCTCGAGATTTAAAAAAGGGGAAAGAGGGAAAGCAAGACGCGCTGGGAGAAGAAAAAAAGGGGACCAAACACGATGTATCCGGTTGAGCGACTTCTTCTTCCTAAAAGGGGGAAAAAAAAAAACGATTCCCCCTTCAAAGCTCAGTCGCAGAGAGAGGGGAGGGGTTTCCTAAGATAGGGTAGAGCCGGGAGGGAAGACGGGGGAGGGGGGAAAACTGTGGCTGACAGGGCCGAGGGGGGGGGGGCACGATTCGTTTTGTCGGTGGCAGAGGGGGGGGGGGGGAGCCTTCTTCCACTGAGGCGGAAGGGGGGGGAAAATGTGTCTCTTCGCCGGAGGGAAAGGAAAGGGGGGTTACAACCGGTGGGTGGGGGGAGAAACTTAATTCATTGTGGGGAAGGGTCATTTTCTCGATTGCGATTGGGAGGGAGGGTCCTCGACGGACCCGTATGGCCTATGAAAGGGGAAAAGGAGCCGAAGAAGAAGAAACGGGTTCTTCTACGTTTTTCCCCCCCTCAAAAAAGAAAAGGTGTTTCTGGTTTGATGGCTGTCCCAAGGAGGAAAAGAAAAGAGGGTGGAGATTGAGGGCCAGAAAGGAGGGGAAGAGAAGGGGAAAAAAGGGTTTGGGCGACAAACAAAAAAGAAAAGGGGGGGTGTTGTTTTGATTCCAGGAGAAGGAAAAAGATCATTTGCCGGTCCCAGCACGAAAGGGAGGAGGGGGGACCTCTACCTCCATGGCGATAGACAAAGAAGAGAAAAATCGGCAAAAGAAAAATAGGAGAAGACGGTCCTATACCTGAATGTCTATCCGCCAAGGGAAGAAGGGGCCTCAACTCTATATTGCTGACCGAACGGGGAGAAGAAGGGAAACTTTCAGTTTTGATGGAATCAAAAGGGGGGGGCTCAAAAAAAGTTTTCTCTCTCAAAAGTCGTCTTGGAAAAAAAATCTCCAACCGACAGGGTTAAAGAAAAGCAAGGAAAGGGGGGGGGGAAGAAAAGACATGAAACGAGGAGGGGGTGTTCACCGCGCCTCACCACGAAGGGGGGGGAATCTTATTATAGGAAGGGAAACGTATCCTTAGCAGTCATAGCATTACGGTCCAAAGAAGCGCCAATCTCCAATGAAAAAGGGGAAAATGGACTCACCACCATGGAAAAGTCCCCAATAAAATCCACCCGCAGTGAGGAAGGAAAAGGAGAAGGGAAATCAAAATCCCTCCTAATTCCTCCTCAGAAAAGGAGAAAAAAAAACCCTCGTGGAAGCGCCAAGCCCAAGAAGAAGGGGAAAAACAGGAAGGACACGAGCCTACTCACTGTTGTCTAAACAAAAAAAAGGGAAAAACTAAAACTCTATAACTATCTTAGGGGGAAGAAGGAAGAAGAGAAAAGAGGGGGGCTCCAACTGCTAATGCGCTGGGAGAGGGGGGGGGAAAGGCTAAAGGGGGGGTTCGACGAGCCCAAGACTCCGCTATTCAACTACTTTATAAATTTAAAGGGAAAAGACTTTAGCTTCGTCTCCAAGCGCAAAAGGGGGGAAAAGATTTAACTGTTGAAATAGAGGAAAAAAAAGTAGGAGGAAGGGCTTTGGACTTGCAGCTAAAAACTCAACATTGTATGGAACTCCTAAAAAAAAAGGATGTTTCTGATCACGATAGGAAAAAGAGGTACCTATCCGCCCACAGGACCAGGGGGGAGGGGCTGGCCCAGAAGAGTTTCCATCGGCAGAAAAAAGGGAATATTTTCTCCGCCCTATTAGGTGGGGGGAAAAGAGGACCTTACGCTGACACCGAGAAGGGGGGAAACTGGAAAGGGGTAAGGTCAATAGCCGATATGAGGAGGGAAATCTCTCCTCCTCCTGGCTCAGGGAGGAGAGCTGGTATGGGGGGGAAGGAAACTGGAATAGACTTTCTATTTTCGCGTCGAACCTGCCTCAGGAAAGGAAGGGTACACGAACACTGGACTGAAGTCGCTTGTCCCGGTGGGGAAGGGGAAGTCGCGCTGAAAGAAAGGGGCGATAGCAGCTGAGCCCATGGAGAGGGGGGGAAGGAACAAAAAGCGGAAGGAAAAAGAACCTGGTCTACCATAGAAAACGTTCCTCGTGACTAGGGGGGAAGTCTGCGGCTACACGGGGGGGAAGAACGCGTGGGGCCACATCATCATCTAAAAAAAAAAAAAGGAATTTTCCCGAATACCGAAAGGGGGGGGAAGTACTTAAGTGCCCGCTGAAAAGGGAAGAGAGGAGAGGGCTGCGGGGGAAAAGGAGGTAATCTCCCTAATTAAGGACCATCCCCGCCATTATTATTGCCGAGAAATGAGAAAGGGAAACGGGGGTTGTCGCGTTGTTCGGAGGGGCTCCACGACCATAGAAAGAAAGGGAAAGAGGGGGAACCTGGCTGCAACCCCGAAAGTGTAAGAGAGAAATTGGCCGAATGGGCAAAGAGGGGCGGAAAGGAGGGCCATCCTCGGAAAGAGAAAAAGTTCGTTGGCCTCTGATTATCTTCGGAGGAAAGAGGGGATTGACACTGTTATCAGAAAAAAAAAAAAAAGGGGAAGGAGTAGGGAGAGAATAAAGAGCTTCCTACTATCACTTAAAGGGGAAAAAAGGGGGGGAATTCTTTTGTAATACTTTAAGGAAGGAATGCCAACGCGCAAGGACGCCAAAGGGAGGCAAATAACGGCAGAAACGTCTTTTTGCATCCCTGGGAAGGGAGGGGTCTTTTCGCCCGAGGAAAAGAAAAAAACACCGCAACAGCTAAAAGAGGAAAGGGAGGCGGGACTAGGGAAGAGTCCCGCGAAGTCTTGAACGAACCGAGGAAACTTCAATTACTCTAGTTAGAAGCATGCCGCAGACGGTTTTTCCAAAAAAGGAGAAGAAATTCAAAAAACTTAAGAACAGGGGAGGGGAGTCTCACTCCGAATGAGGGAGGGATGCTTCTGGCGACGCGGGGAAAAAAAGGGGGGAAAGCGAATCACCCGGCAAACAAGAAGGAAAAGGGAGGAACGATAAAGGAGGGGGCGACGGAGGGGGCTTCTGCTACTCTTGGAAAAACGACGTTCCTATCTCAGGATCAGCTGGAGGGAAGAGGGGGATATGCCGAACTTAAGAAGAAAGAAAAGGGACAGACGCCTATGGAAAAACGGTCAGGGGAAGAGGTCCGTCTTCGCCGCGCAAAGAGAAAAAAATACCATCTCTGATTACTCGCGTGGAAGAAGGGGGAAGGGGAAGGAATATTAACCGCATTCCTGAAGAAGAGGGGAGAGAGGTAACAAAGGGGGCGGACAAGAGTCCAGGCCCGCTTACAAGAGGATTCGACCCTCCTTGCTTTGCAGTCGGAAAGGGAACCACTAGATCGCGCAATGGTGCGAAGGAGAAAGGGAAGGGGGGAGAATTGGGAGGGAGGAAAAAATCTAGGAAGCCTTATTAGTTCCAGCAAAAAACATCTACTTATCTCAAGCCAAAAAAAAGAAGGGGGCCTTTTCACTGTTCTGATTTCAAAAGGAGGGCACAGCAGCCGCGCGGAAAAAAAAAACAGACAACTTGCCCACGAATTTAAGGGGGAGAAGGAAGGGGAGGCGGGACGGGGGAACCCCATACGAGGGGAGGCAAAGCTCATTCTCCCGTTTCAGCGATCTCGTGGGGGGGGGGGGAAAGTTTATCGTCGTTGTTGACATTGGAAAAGAGGGGAAAAAAAAGGTGTCGTCGCTCGTGGGAGGCAGGGGGGGAAAAAGGGGGGGCAAAAATGAGGGAGGGTGGCGGCCTTAAAGAGGGCTTCCCCGTATTCGGCTCCGAGGTAGCGGGGAAAAAAAACGATTCCATTATTTTGGAGGGGGGGGGGGGGGGAATGTTCGTCTTCGCAAACTGATGGGTGGAAAGGGGGACGTGATATGGGCGCTGATTGGGGGGGGGGCTCTTTGCTCTCCTTCCCAGGGGAGCGATCCGTACGCCGACACTGATTAAGGGGGGAAGACGTGTTTTGGCGACGTGGGGGACAAAACCGAAGAAAAAAAAAGGAGGGGCGGGGTGAGATTTCAAAGGGGATGAAAAAATGGAGTTCTATTGATGTTTTCAAGGAGAAAAAAAAAACAAACAAAAAGCTATAGCCACAAAGGGGAAGTCATCAAAACTGAAAGGGCTTCATACAGAAGGGGGAAGGGGGTCAGCACAAAGGAGTTGAGAAAAGGGAATCTAACTCCATTGCTGCTATACATGAGAAAAAGATCTCTCAACAAAAACAACGGGGGGGGCAAGGGTCTACGTGACGAGGGAACCGATGTCTAGAGGAGGGGGGGAAAAGAAGTGGCAAAGAGCGAGAGTGGGAAGCGCTTCTATAGCCCTTTCAGGGGGGGAAGGGGGTGTTCTCTCTTTTGGGGGGGGGGAACTTCGCAAACTGGTGTCGGAGAGTGAAAAAAAAAGAAGGGAAGAAAGGGAAAACAGACGTGATACGCGATAACGTGGAGAAAAGGGCCTTCATGCTCCAACCCTGATGGGGGGGAAAAGGAAAGACACCGTTTTTCCATCCGTAGAAGGGGGAGGGAAAATCTCCTTAGCCGTAGCAAAGAAGAAGAAGAAGGGAAGAAATAACCAAAGAAGAGCCAAAAAAAATGAATTCCCTTCCATTTAAATCACCAAAAGGAGAAGAAGGAACCATAACATCCAACAGAAGGGGGGGGGGATAGGAAGGGAAGCCGCCAAAGGGGAGAAAGGGAATCCTCCTCCCTTGTACTTGAAAAAAAAACACCTCCTTGTAAATCCTCAGAACAAACCTCCTCCTTTGCACAACTCTGCCCGCCAAAAAAAAAGGGGAAGAAAAAGGTGGGTGTCTAAAGAAAAAGGAATGCAAGGACAACATATCAATTCTTCTCCATAGAGATAGGGAGAAGCGCTTTTCAGTTTGGCAGAGGGGACCCGCTATGGGGTAGAAGAAAGAATATAAAAACTCCAACGACCTGGAAGGGGGAATGCTGAGCTTTCTCTCCACTCGCAGGAAAGGGGGTTAACATCTCGTAACATAAAAAAGGAAGGATACGAGGAGAAGGGGGAAGAAGTAGAGCTTGGGTGGCGCTAGGGGGTTTGGTGTCCACAAAAAAAAACGTAGCTTCTCAGAAACGTCAAAGGGAAAATTGATAAAGGTGGAGTTAGAAAACATTGAGCGGTGGAAAGCTGGGAAAATTCTTCGACTTCAAAGAAAAAAAAAAAAAGGTTGTCAGCTTCAGCGGGGGCCTGAAAAAGGGGAAAAACTTATGGGGGGGGAAGGCCAACGAAGGCTTTTTCTAAGAATGAAAAGAGAAGGAATCCCTTGTCCGACCCGGCAAGAGGAGGAGGGTAGGGGGGCATAGAAAAAAAAAACTCTTAGACCTTCGAGTTTGAAGGGGAAAGAAGGGGGAAGCCCTGAGCTTGGGGAAGGGGGAACTTGAGACTTAGCGGGGAGGGTCAGTTTCTCATGTCTGGGGATTATATCATCTGATCCTTGGGGGGAAAGTGGACGCTTAAACAACTGTCCGCAGAGAAACAATTTGGAAGAGCCGAAATCATTCGGTAGAAAGGAATTTACTTCCGACCAGGAGGGGGGGGCCTTCTGACAGCGGAAGCCCAGAGGAAAAGAAGAAGAAAAATCCGCAACTCGCATCGGAAAAAGAGACCTCCAATTTTTCTGGGGAGGAAAAAGGGGAATCTTTGGAAGTTCGGAAGAGGGAGGGTGGAGGGGGGGGGGGGTAAAAGAGGGACGGTATTCTTTAATCTGACAAGAAAAAGCCCCCGTCCATTATGATTGCCGAAAAGGGGGAAAAAATACTCTCCGTGAAGCAGCACATATCAGCAAGAAGGGGGGGGGAAAAATAAAAAGCTTTTTTTCTTGGAGAGTTCTCCCACGTACATAGGAAAAGAAAAAAGTCTCATCGGGGTCCCGGGCAAAGAGGGGGAGAGTTCGGGGGGGCAGGGGAGAACAATCTTTCTTCAGGGGGAGCCTCTCTCCTTCCTAAGGAAAGGAGGACCACAATACTATTCCAAGCTATTGGGGAGAGGGGAAAGGGAATGGATCTCTTTTTCTTACATCGGGGAAGAAGCACCCAACACGGAGAGGAGGAAAAAAAGGGGAAAAACGAGGGCAGAAACTTCAGCAAAGGGAATTTCTTGTTGGAAAAAAAAAAAGCCAACTCTCCTTCCGCCAAGTCGGTGCCAGAAAGAGAGACCAGGTACACTGAATTTGACCGGGGGGGGGGGCTCCCCTTTTCAGAAAGAACACCTCTACAACTGAGAAAGGAGAAAAAGGGGGGGGAGCTGCGATGGGGCTGCGGGAAAAAAGTTCACATCATCATTTCTTAAAAAAAGGGAATTTAATCTAGTTCTGATGAAAAAGAAAGGGGAAAGACTTTTATTCCACCTCAGCCTCGGAGGAAAGGGGGAAAAAGAGGCAATTAAGACTGACCCGAAGAAAGAGACGGCACCTCCTAATGCTGCTCGGGGGGATGCTGCTAGGGGGGGGCTTTGCTTCAGCTGAGGAGACAACCAAAAAAATGGAAAGGCGCTCCTTTCTAAACAAAGGTTCTCCAATTTTCAGGAGAAAGGAGTTCTGAGAAAGGGGGATCGCAAGTAAAGGAGGAGATCGCCTTTCTACGGAGATATGCGAAAAGAGATCCTTAACCACCGGGAAAAAAGAAAAATATTTTCTCAGCAAACAAGGGGGGGACGAATAAGGGGACAAAGCTGTAAAGGGGCCTAATTCTACAGGGGAAAAACCCAATACCAAGGGGGGAAACTTGCCTTATAAAGGGAAGGGAGAATGGAAAAAGCGCGGGGAAGGGGAAAAAACAGGGAAAAATTTACAAATAGTTCTGGGAAGAGTTTCATCGTCAGGCAAAGATAAAGAAGCGGTGGAACACTGCTTTGGGAGATTTCCACTAGATCGCGTCAAGAAAAAAAAAAAAAAGCACTCTCAACTCTCAAGGGGAAGAGGTACAGGGGGGGGGGGGGGGGGGGTGGGGGGGGGGGGGGGGGGGGGGGGTTTGGGGGGGGTTTTGGGGGGGGGGTGGTGGGGGGGGGGGGGGGGGAAGGGGGGGCTAGCTCAAGAAACTCTCTTATTATTTCCTCTAAGGAGATACTGAGCTGCAAGCAAAAAAAGCAAAAAAAGAAAAGAGTTTCTTTTAAGAGAGGGAAGGGAGAGTGGAAAAGGGGGGGCAACGATTGGAGCCGAAAAAGTTAATTTATCCATCGTTGCGAGAGAAAAAAGAAGAGGGAGACCCCCATATCTTTTTTTCAAAAACAGAAGAAGGGAGAAGGGCAGCCGATCTCTCTGGAGAAGAATGGAAGAGGGGGGGAGAGGGGGGGAGGTTCCACTTGGGAGGGGGGGGGGTTGTTCAAAAAAGGAGCGGCTTTTTTTCTTGCTATGTGGCCAAAGGGAAAGGGGCGGCTTCCACGGAGGTTGTTTTTGGGGGGAAAAAAAAAGGGATTCGAGGGAGCGGTGTGAATGACTAAGACGCCGAAGGGGACGGTGGTATTTTCTGGTGGCGTCGGAGATCCATGGTTGTGATTTCAAAGGAAAGAAGGGAGGGCGATTGGAGCGGGGTGAGGAGATAAAGGAAGAGGGGGAGTTTCGTCACGGCTACGAACTACCCTGATTCCTACTAAGAGAGGGGTCGGCGACTTGTGCACACCCCTCATTGGAAAAAAGTCAGTGTGCGTGTTGATGGGAGGGGAAAAAAAGAAGGGGGGGAGAGAGGGAAGGAAACGGGGGGAAGAATTGAGGGGGGAGGGGGAGTGGACCCCATTTGTGAAAAAAAAGCGTATATCCACCCCTGTTTTTGAAAAAAAAAGGGAGGCTCTATTCATCGAGATAGTTGAAAAGAAAAGGGGAAGGAAATTCGGGGAAACTCAGAAAAAGCTCGTCCCTTAGACAATCCATCTCTCTCAACAAAAGGAGGTGTCTACGGTACTATACCGAATGTCTAAAAGGGGGGGGGAGAGATTGGCCGAAAGGGGGAGGAGGGGGGGGGGAGTGGAGGGCAACGTCAGGGGGATGAATCAAAAAAAAGTGTCCTCTTTTCCGAAAAAAGGAGCTTTAAACGCTCCATCGGACTCAAGAAAACGGGAAAAACAGGTAAAAGGTTGGTGTGAGCCTTAACGTGCAGAAAAGAGACGAACCACGTATCAATCACCGTTGTAAAGGGGGGGAATGATCGCCTTAGCAATAGCCGTCAGAAAAGAAGGGGGGGACATAAAACTAACCCCGGGGAGAAAATCTCCCCTAAGAAAGGAAAACCATTTAATCCGTTAAGGGGGGAAAAAATAAATCCACCGACGTGGAAACCAGAAGAAAGACGACAAAAAAAAACGCTGAAAAAAAGCCTCCGTAATCCGGCTCCACCCAAACCACCTCAAGCCTCGTTGCACCTCTGCCGCCAAAAAAAGCCTCCACTATCGACAGCCACACGGTGGGAAAAAAGGGAAAAAAAAGGGGAAAAACGCGCTAACAGAAGAAGAAGTTCTTCCAAAAGGGACTAAAGGTGGGCATCTTTTTGTGAAAACGCTTGGGGGTGGAAGAGCCAAAGTCCGAGAAAAAGGAAAACGGGGGGATATTGGATTCCGTGGGCAAGCTTTCTTCGCCAAGCGAAAGGGAAGGGTTTTTAATCTCTTAACATAAAAGCAAAAGGAGGGGGGGTTGCTTTCATGCACATCCGTAGAGGAGGGGACGGAAAAAAGGGGGGAAGAGTAGAGGGTTTCGATCACTATCGGCGTCCGAAAAGACAGGACCTTGATGCAGTTGACGAAAAGGGGGACGCTTCGTGGAAACTTAGGAAAAAAAGGAAGCATGGGAGGGGGGGAAGGGACCCGAGTGATCTTCAGCGGGAAAAAACCTTCCCTATTTGTAACCCTTCAAAAAAAGGAGGGGTGAAGAAAATGCGGTAAAGCTCTCCAGGTCGTGCCGGAAGCGTCTTTTACTGGGCAGGGAAAGCCCCTCGTAGACGGAGAGAAGAAGTCCTCCCGGAGCTTCCCCGGGGGGGGGGAAAGGGGGAGCTGGAAATAGTGAAGGGGGGGGGGACAGGGGGGAATTCGCTCCATATCGAAACTGATCCTTTATATCGGACCGTGCTGCGGAGAGGAAAAGCGTCGCAGAAATACCCATTGCAGGGAGGGGGGGAGGAAAAATCTCGGGCGTGTATAAAAAAAAATTCAAAATCCTACATCGTGGGTGCCTGGGGGTCCTCGGCTGACATCGGAAGACAAGAAGAGGGAAAGACAGAAATCATCGAAAAAAAAAAAAAGAAAGAGGGTGAAAAAGAAAGGGCCAAGTTCTTCGGGGGGGGGTGGCCTCTTGTACCCTTTCAGGAGGCGGTGACTAACCGTCGGAGAAAGAGGGGGGGGAACCCTAGATTACCTTGAGTGCCTAAAGAAGGAAAGGGGGGGGTATGGAGTGGAAAAAAAAAAACTTCAATCAGCAAAAGAAAGTTATATGAATGATCAGGAAGGGGGGGGGGAGGGTATTAAAAGTCGGAAAGACCTGCATCCCCGTTTTTTCCAAAAAAAAAGGGAGTTCTCTGCATTTCCGGATGGGAAAAAGAGGGGAGGCCTGTGCGTTGGCAGGGGAAAAGAGCATTAGAAAAGCGATTTTACCTTGTCGCTAAAAAAACTTTTTCTGACATCTGTTGGAGAAAAAAAAAAACCACGGAGGATGAGAAAAGAGCGAAAGAGAGGGGGATCCGAAGGCAAAGACACTAACTCTCTTGGGGGGGAAAAAGGGGGGGCTAGAATGGAGATCAGGAAAGAAGTCCGCCAGATGGTTCGGGCCATAAGAGAAAGGGAGGAAGGCTTGGGAAAAAGAAAGGGGACAGGGGGGGGTCATTTCTTTTCTCCCTAAAAAGAAAAAAAAGCTTCTCATTCCATCTTCACTGCGGAGAGGGGAAAAAAAAAAAAAGGGGGGGGGGAGAGTGCGTAGGAAAGGGGTCAGGGGGGAGCCGGAAAGCCCTCCTTTTTATTTCCCAGAAAGGGAGGAGGGGGGTTCAAATCTTCACTTTAGAAGAAAGAGGGGGGAGTGGGTTGTGTCGGGGAAGGGCTTTATATTATTCTTCTTGCTAAGAAAGGAAAACGCTGATCTCCCCCGGCACCCTATTGAGAAAAAGGAAAGGCCACCGAATTATATGGTAGACATGTTCTGGGAAGGAGGCGAGATTTTACAGGAAAAAACACAGGGGGAAAAAGACGGATCTCCTTTCTACTATATATCAGAGAAGCATATCCTGACCACCTGGAAAGGGGGGAAAAAAAAGAAAGGGGGCTTTTACACCGGAAGATACGAAGAAAGCAGAAAGAATTCCTAAGGCAACCAATACCATCTCCCTATGAAAAAAGACAGTTATTCTTATATATGGGAAGAGGGACGACAAGAATCTAGGCGATTGAGGAAAGAGGGGGGGGGGCCAAGAGGGGGGGAAGAGAAAGGAAAGAAAAAAAGTCTTCGTAAAAAAGGAGACGCCTCTGTCAAGCTTTCACGAAGGGGGATCCAAGCAGCTAACTGGGAAAAAGGGAGGATTAACTGAGGGTTTCGGCCGTGATAAAAATCCTTGATGTCAAAAAGACCCTTGCTCCACATGAAAAGTCAGAGAGGAAAGAAAAATCCCCGTAACTCGATAGTCGGAGGGAAATTACAACCCAAGGAAAAGAGGGGTCACAGAAACCCCTCTCATCAGCCCACCTTGAAAGAGAGTTTGCTCGCGGAGAGTTGAGAGAAAAAAAAAAAGGGGAGTTTTTCAAAAAGAGGACAAAAGGAAAAGGGGGGGGGGGGGGAAGATATCGGTTGAGGGGGGGACAGGGGGCATCCTTTGTCCTTGTTTCGCCAACGTTGGGAGGGAAAAAGGGGATTTGGCTCATAGTGGCACGGGGGAGGGGAGGGGGAAACTGATTTGTTTTTTGGTGGAGACCGGGGGGGGGGGGAAAAAGGGGCGGAGAGGGGGCAAGGGTTTGGAAAAAGGGGGGCTTAGAAAGGGGTGGTTTTCCACTGCGTGGCTTTGGGAATTCCATGGTTGTGATGAAAGGGAGGGCGCCGGAAAAAGGGAGGGGGGGGAGGAGAGAAGGGAATACGACAATAAAAAAAAAAAAGAGGAAACAAGGAAAAAAGCCTACACTGTATGTGATTTCATACTTTGTTCGGAGGAAAAAAAGGAGGTTGGCGCATGCAGCCCCGTCAGGGGGAGGGGAGGAAAAAAGGGGTAGAGTAAAGGTGTTCGAAAAAAACAAAAAAAGTGCCTATGTGGGATCGTTTAAAGGGGGGGGTTTTTTTTGTTTTAGAAAGAAAAACAAAAGCGAGAGCCACCACAAGGGGAAAGAAAAAAAGGAAAGGGCTCTAGCAAAAGGGGAAGAACCAGAAAGAGTCTCTTTTACCCTCTAACTCCATGGCTTCTAAGAAAAAAAAAAAAAAG
>Ga0179591_1266250_pt1 | contig 15492 bp, 13 predicted proteins | sample CZOMad2_1_08_16f_FD_182891 | JGI IMG/M metagenome (GOLD analysis project Ga0179591, IMG submission 182891) | Vadose zone soil fungal communities from Angelo Coast Range Reserve, California, USA - CZOMad2_1_08_16fungal (PacBio error correction) | ecosystem: Environmental > Terrestrial > Soil >...
ACTAGGCTATCAAAATCTATATCTCCTTGGGGATACCTGATCGAGAGGACGGGGGTCAGTTAATAAGGGGGTGTAGGCTACTGAATGGGCAACTTGAGGGGGGGAGTTGCTCTGGGGAGAGGTTGATAGGAGGTTCCTGTTTATCAATGGGAGAGAATACGGATCCTTCAGGGGCAGAAAGTAGACGACTCTCCTCTCGTACCTACGAAGGGGAAAGGGGATTATAAGAAGATGGGAGTGATGGGCGTCAACTAACTAGTGGTACGGCTTTGGCCTACAGTGGGGGGATGGCAAAGACTCTCGTAAAGTGTCAAACGTGGGGGACGAGAGGACTTCGAGCGCACAAAAGGGTATGGGGGGCCGTTTACTTCTCTGAACCAACGGAAAAAAGATAGTGTTGCGGGGGGAGGTATAAACGTCTACACCTGAAATCAGTGAAGTCTGGGACTTGTTTGTGGCAGTTTCATGTCTCGGAGAAAATGACGGAGTATTACATGTTATAGTCGAAGGCAAAACCGCAGTCTGAATCAAATTCCTATTGACAGGTGAAGAATCTCTTCAATTGGCAGAGGGAAAAGGAGGACTCAAAAGAGCATGAAAGTACGATAACAAAGGGGGGGGGGGGGGGGGAAGAAGGTATCGATTAGCTGTTCTTCCAAGAGGGCGGGATCAAAGAGGAGGACAGGCTGCACCATCACTGACTGGAAAAGAAACTAGGGGCTGGTAGTGCTGGGGAAAAGTCCCGCAGAACATGGAGGGAGAAAAGAGAGGAAGAGCATATTAGCATGGGAAGAAAGGGCGATTTCGTTTCTGAACCGAGAAAATGAACTGCAGACACATAGTTCGACCAAAGGACTGGTTGGACGGAAGAAAAAAAAACTCTGTCCGCAAACGAAAAAGGGATAGATACAGAGGGAGAAGAGGGGAGAGGCTCGGAATGACAGGTTAAGTGGGGACTGGGTGTCGGCGTAGGGCGGGGGAAAAGGAAAGGAAAGGTGGCTCGTGAATAACGGCCGGGAGTCGTACAACCGGGCTGGACGCTGACGGGGGGACCTCAGGGTTGTACGGGACGTGTGAAAAAAGGACTAAACGGGGGGCCCACCGTCTCGGACGGAGGGGGAGGCGCAAGCAGGTTGTGCCGTGCAGAAGGGGGGCGGATAGTCGAATCAGTCGAAAAACACCAACAGGGGGTAAATTGAAAATGGGAGCGGGGGGAAGGAGACCATCAAGAAAAACAACTGGTGCGCTCAACTGAATATCTAACGGGGGGACAAATTGATACTGAGGAATTGTCCGGATCTCCAGGGGGGCAACGTAACATACGGAAATCAAAGATTCCCAGGGTACGTAAACACAAAAAAAACACCATCACACATGAACAATTCATTCGGGGCAACCACAATGGGGGACAACCACTCAGAAAGGTACATATCCACGTCAAAGCACTAGAAAACAATGAAGAAAAAAAGTACTCACCCCTCTCACATACAACTACAAACTTAAAATAGACCACAAAAACCCTAACAATACAACAGCCCAAAGCTAAAAAAAATAAAAAAAAGGGACGTCCCAAAAAAATAGAGACACAAACCCCCCTTCTACTGCTACTCTACATCCACAGAAAAAAAAAAAAACCAATCCACCACTGACATATAAAACGAATATACGAAAAAAAGACATAGCATGTCTAACCACAACACTAGAAGGAACAAACACACACCCCGGGAACGAAAGAGCTGAATACAATGAACATTACAACCAATAGATACAGAAAAAAACCAAACACCAATAGGAAGATATCACAATAGTGATCACAATACAGAAAGCAACACAAACACCATGCCACTTTAGAAACTCTACACAACAAAAGACCGCGATGCATCCGCGCGAACACACACAGAATGGGAGAGATGAAAGAAAAAAAAAGACACAATGATTAAACTCTAAAGATAAGATAGAAGCACAAAAAATATGACACTATATCAGATAGGGGGTCGTATAGGAACCAGTGGCAGACATAACCAACACAAGAAAAAGAAAAACGTAGATATTCACCATGGCCTCGTGCATCCAGCTAGAAGTGTGGTCATCCGCTTCTGGAAAAAAGACCTCGAAGCTGATGCTGTCCTCAAAGAGGAATCACACTCAAGGCAAGAAATGTCTGAGTGTCCGCAGATCTTATAGGACAAGACCCCAGCAGAGGATGTTACTATGTGTTCTGTGTAAAGGCTCAAAAATACAGTGGGGTAAACAGGGTCACGGAATTACGTCAGAAGGGATCTCTTTGTAAGCAAGCAACCGTCTCGAGCTCGACAAACGCAAAGGACAGAAAATCACAAAAACGGGAGATTAGGGGACCCCACAACAACTGACCTCTGAATGCCGAAAGACACGAATCCACCCAGTCTTACGTTCCCTCTGCGTGTGCTTCACGTAACAGAAACCTGAACGCAGGCCCTAGCGATGAACGCGACCACATGGCAACTCGCCTCTCCCCGTTCCAAAACACCGTGGGTAGCAACCAAAAGGAGACTACAAGTTAAACGAACACAACAACGCTCTCGGGTCCCTCCCTTACGCTTGCCAGGGTTATACGTCGAATTCTGTTTTGTTCTATAATCTGCATCCCGGAAGAAGAAGAGCATTCTTACAAGCCAGTCCCTACTCTCCCCGTACCTACCTCATGGGGGACGGAAGAGCTGGGAGAGATACCGCTGGGAAAAGGTCTCCGAATAGCGGTTTTTGTATTATCCCGGAAAAGTGGGAACAGAGTGACATATATAGGAGAAAGTAATCCAGTCATCAAGCGGGGGGAAAAAGGGATGTTAAACATCGCTGTTCTTCTTAGGGGGTCCAAAAGAAGAGGTACTACCAAGTCACATGTGAAGAATTTGGAGCGTGAGGATCAGGTCGGGGCATCAACTTAGGCCCCAAAGTCTCAGGGCTCATGGTTCAAATATCGGTGGGCAAAATCACTACATAGGGGTAAACATGCAGGTCAGGGATTCCGGCTCTGAGACCAAGCACACAGGGCATCTTCTGAAAAAAAAAGCTTCGCGGGGGGCCTATTATAACAAAAAAAAAGGGAGATTGGCAGAAACCATCTCACCTGTTGCACACCTCAACGCATTTCGTTTGGAAAGTCTAGGGACCGATGGATGCTGGTGGTGTACTATAAGCCATCATTGTGTAACGTCAATTCTCCACTGTGAAAAGGGGTGGAAAAGGCCTCTAAGCGGTTAGGTGAAAATTTACAGCCGTTTTGGGTTGGGGAAAAGTCAATGATAACAGCATCACTGGGTTCCGTTAGACGATGACCATATCGGAAGCTGAACGGGTTTTTTAAGGGCTAGATGCGCACCATCATGAATAATCAATTCCCAGGGGTAGGGGCACGACCTTCATCAGCGAACGCAAGTTAGAACAAACACAAGCTGACTATTCTCAACTACCAGGTGAACGGCCAAGAACGCGCAACTCTGCCGGCACTTGCTCCGGGGTAATATATTTGTCTCCGGGACAGTGGGGAGGTGGAGAAGGACACAAGGAGGCAAGGGCTCGCTTCCAGGCGTGGTCGGAAAATGCGGTCATGGCTCCAAATGTGTTTGTCCGCATAGGGGGTAGGCGCGCAGACCGGATGGTGTCGCGGGCATGGGAAACACTCAGCGGACGGCAAGGGGTCACGGAGACAGCTGGAACATCGGATGGCGTTGCACTCGCGCCCACACCCAGGGAGGAGGAGAGAGAGAGTAAAAACGCCAATGTAAAAGTTGCCTAGGAGGTAGGAGAAAGATGGGTCACGCGATTTTGTTCACAAGTCCTGAACCATCGGCGCTGCGAAGCGGACCGCTATAGCTGACACCCAGAGTACATTAGAGAAACCAAAAAACTGACCTTGGAAAGAGAGACTCAGAAGCGCCTCAGGGTTGGGGGCGCAAAAAAAAGGGTAACGAAAAACTTGAAAGGAATCTAAACTATCTATTCACACAGCTGATGGAAAAGCAGTGACTCGACGAGGACCCGCTGACATTGTGTCCTTGGGAGGTATGGGGCTTATCGGAGCTTCGGGGGGTTAAGAATGGGTGCCTAGTCTATTATGATGGAGTTCCCACACATGGCGAAGTGGAAGGAATTCATATGGCGCACGTCACATTTCTGGCCGGGAACTGCCGCGTATCCGTGGCATCGGGTAAGAGAAACAAGACGTGAGTCCTGACAAAAAAACGTCACAAAAGGGTAAAATTCCCAATTCAGCGGCAAAACGCATTACAGCCGAGGTTATTGACAGCGGGAAACCAACCTGAAACCGTCCAAGGGACACCATCTACGTCGGGTCTCGGGAATGCACCCAATCTTTGATTGGGACACCTGTTGGCGAATTGTATTGTTGTTCAAATATCTCCTTCTACGAAAAAATTGGACTCGAGCTCTCTTTTCATCCCTTCTGTGCTTGACCTCCGCCTACGAGAATCATTCCGGAGCAAAGGTCACCCGATGGAGTGGAAAAAGTGGCTCGAACAAAAGAGTTTAATACACATTCTACTCGTCGGCAATCAAGGGAAACCCTTTCGTGACTTCAAGACAAAAAGCAGGACGATCGAACTGGGAAGCGGGAAATGGGGGCTTCAGGGGGTAAAACCGCCTCCTCTCTCTCCCAGTACCAGCTTTTTAATGCTCGAAGCTCTAGGACTGTGCTCCAGCGGTGTCACACGTAGGCCAAGATCGACAACTGATAGAAAGCCTCGGCGCTGCTCGAGTTCCCCTAGTAGTAGGCTGAAGGGCGTGGTATCAGGACTCGGCTTATCGGCGCGCTATCTCAGGGGGAAGAACACCTACCAGCAGAGTTGTCATCGGGCCTGCGTATATTGACTTCGAGGTCACCTGGCGTGCGGATATCTCGTTTGTGATTTTTATGCGTTCCTGTTCTTATACGGGTTGGGCTCATAAAAAATACTTTGTGTTTCGTTTAAGGACTTTCACTTTTGTGTGGGGGTTTTGAGATGAAGTGGGTGGTGGTGGTGGGGGGTGGGGTTGCAGTGGAGGGAGAGGGGAGGGGTTCTAGACACTTTCATCTATAATGGCTGAGGGGGATATGGTAACCGTCGCCCACGCTGACGGGGAAGACTTTTGGGGGGGGGGGGTGGTGGGGGGGGGGGGGGGGGGGGGGGGGGGGACGGCTGGAGCACAAGAAAGTTGCGGGTGGAAGGCCTAACTCGACGTGGCAATTGGCTTACCGTAGTTTTTCTAGAAAAGAAGGTGCAAGTCGGTCAACAGAGGAGGCCAGTCGGAATCACCAAGTAAGTGGCACTTTCATGGCCAAAAGAGCGAAAGTTCTAACGGCATCTGGAGGGGAGGGACGATCGCGAGATCTACAACCGAATCAATCGTGCCGGGCTATTTCAAAAAGTTCGGTACTCGCATCACAGGCGAGGAACCTTTGGCGAGTCGGCTGCAAAACTGGTATCGATCTTTGAACTATGCAGGCTCTCTACGTCAAGGTAAACCGTAGCAAAAAAGAGGGACAACACCTTCGTCCAGCGACCAAGGAACCAGAAGAGCTAGCTCTGATGCGCTGCTGGACACGGGGGTAAAATCTGGTCTGAACTGATTTGGTAAACCGAATGCTGAAATCCTCGGTAGGCGTGATTCAATGGTAAAAACACGGACTGCGGTTATTCATTGTGGGGGGGGGACAAATCGTGCTGTGCTTGTCCGAGGGCTGAATCACGGAACGTGTTTCTTGGTCTCGCGAATCTACGATGGGGGTTTGGACATGTTCAAGGCTATTCTAGATACTACAGGGGGGCGGGGGACAAGTCACATTTAATCAGATCAGGGGGGTAGTCGGCGCTCGCAACCCTGAAGGTTGGAAGTCAGTAAACACTTACGGTGAGGCGTAAGGAATTTTCATGGTGTGTGGGGGGGGGTTTGGTGTAGGATGGAATCGTACTCTTTTGTTTTATCTTAACAGTAGTCTCCCTGGGTTAAAAGTATCGTATAAAAAGGCAGTCTCAACGCAAACAGGCAGGTGTGAATGAGCTGGGATCTGTCATGTATAACCACAACAGTAGGGAGGAGGACAAGTCTGAACCACATTGCCCTGCAAACAGAACGCGTTGGGACGCGACCCTCGATCTAACGGGGGGGGGGGGACACATTGCCGGCTTGCCTTGAAAAGAGAGAAAACTTCCAACTCGGGGAAGCCTGGCAGACATCAACCGGGAAAGCAAAAGGGTAACAAGGTAAAGGGGGGGGAGCCAACCATTCGCGTCATGTTGCGCCAGAGAAACTCACCGGAAGATCACCTGGGTAGGCCTCGGTGTTTCGCAGGTAGAGGCATAGTCATATGAAACTCCCTTGCTATGAGGGACAACCCGCACCCTCTGCCGGGATGTCAACTCTGGTTGGAACGCTGGGCGGGCGTACTGATCACAGGGAAAAGGCGCTGTCTCTCCAAATATCACCCTAAAACAAGAGAGTCTAAGTTGAACTACGCCTACAATTCAAAGGGCACCAGTGGGCCGCTAAAGAAAAAAGCGGGTCACCGCTTGGGAAAGGTTTGACAGGGGTCGGATGGAAACAAGGTGTTTAGTGTAGTGGACAAAGATTTGGGACTGGTTTAGATAGACCTTAAACAGAGGATCGGGCATCCGCGATTAAAAGTTGTGTGCTGAAGATCGTAAAAAGGTCAAGGGGGAGGGGATTCTGCACAGGAGGCTACAGCACGTTTTAACGCACCGTAACCGGCAATGTGCGGTCGGGGTAACCGTGCTTGAAGTTGAAAAGAAAGGGGGATAGGATGTGGAGGAAAAGTGAATTATGGCTACGTTACATGTTCCTGGACAGAATTTGGAGTATCATGGGGACCGATTACAGCGGGGGGAAGGCGCGGAAAGAGATAAACGACAACGGAAGAAACCGGAAACACGCGGGATTTCACGGCCACACGAAGGACATCTTTTGCAGAGGCCAAACTCGTCTTTAACGAGGGGAGGCTTTAGTCTCACCTTGAAGGCCAAAGTCGAGAGTCAACGGTCTCACCAAAGGCAAGAATGGAACTAAACTTCTACAGGGGGGGGGACCGTCCGTAATGGCACTTCGGGCAACTCCACCAACCATCTTCAAAGAACCAGTTAAAAAAGGCCAGGGGTATCCTCCTTCGATCGCTGGGGCGCGATATAGACCAATAAGCCGAGCACGTCGTAATCCTTAACGATTACTACGAAGCGATCTAGAAAGAGAGAGAGTCGCGAATCATCGAGGTTGTTCGGAGACCGGCATAAAGGGGAAAAACCCAACTCAGCTCGACGGCCGCTACGGACAGACAGACCCCATCTGAATGGCTTGCACCATCGCAGTGAGTCTCTTTTCAAACATTGGGACGTCCACTCGGCTGGCCAATGATTGTACGCAGAGTGAGATAGTACATTCTAAGGGGTCGGAAGCAACTTATTCCCATGGAATCCGGGAACAGGAGAAGGTGTCTTCAATGAAGGGGCGAGCTCATACAGAGGGGGGGGACCGGAAGACAGGCTCTTCAGTCCATCACCGCCAGATTCAACAAAACGCGGGAGAGGCCGGATGAGTACAGAGACTAGTTGGCCAAAAAGACAAGAGGGCAAACGGGGGGCACCGACTTTCGGGGGAGAGAAGAGAACCTAAGGGAGTTCTTCGGGGGGGGGAACAGCGGAAAATCTTTGGGGTCACACGCATAATCCCTTGGGAATTACGGGGGTGACGAGTCCTCTGAAATGAATTTGGGGGGGGAATACCATTTGTCGACTGGTTTGTTCATACTTACACGCAAAGTCTGTGTCCTTAAGTCCATTGCCACGATCGCGGTTTGCAAAGGGGTTTTCACAACGGCGCCGCCCATAATGATGGAAGCAAAGTGGTAGTTCATTGGAGTGGCCGACTCAATACCATCGACTGAGGGCATTGCGACACCCGAGGAAGGATACGACTACAATCCGGTACGGCCAGGAGATAGGGAAGCGTATAGGGTAAAAAGCGTCCTCTTATGAAACTGGGGGGGGGGATCTGCCGACACGGGGCGGGAGGGACGCGACCAAACGGAGGCTGTGAGGTGTTCTTACGGCTCAGTTGCAGAGATTGCGGTGCTATTCGCATTTCGCAGCTTTGTGTTGGTCACCTATATCTTGGGGCAGTCTGGCGAGCCGATGTTGGGTGAACGCGGGAGGAAAACATATCACTTTCGGCCAACGAAGAAAGAGGGAACGCGTATGATGCGTTGGTACAATAGATCGGGGCAAAAAACAACGGAAGTTATTACAGAAATTACACGAAAGCGGAAATCGGAACCTAATGGCGGCGGGAACAATTCCTCTGATTTTTCAAAGGGCACTCTAACAAAGAGGCTCTACTCAATAGAATATCTTTAACAAACCCATCTGAGAAAAAATCAAGGCGCAAAACAGCCCGCTGAAAATCTAAGAACATGCAACATGGTGTCATCCAGCCCGCCCGGTGAGTAAGCGACAAACTCTAGATAAACAGTGGGACGCGCTTACTCGACGAAATGACAACAGGCGAGGCTGCATTTCCGAGTGTAGTCAGGGAAAAAGCGTCAGGTAAGGATGTGTGTAAGAAAATTGAAGGATTGATGAGGTCGTGCCCCCTCCACGTGCAGATGAAGGGAAGTGAAATGAGCGATTTCTCAAAATCCTGGTCCCCATCTCTCGTCATCGGCTCCGACAACGACGTGCTGGTTCAATTAGTCAAAGAAAAGCGAGCGAACGCTGGTTAACTACACCGTCTCAGGTCCGCGACGGTCAGAAGACCTCCCTGCGGTGATTATTGGAGGGACAAATGATTGGCCGGGGGGCAGAGGTAAAACACAAACACAAGCCGAACTGAGGGTCTCTACTCCCCGCATCGTATTGGTCCCCCATAATGTTTGCTATTTTCTTGTGGCTTCCCCACTATCTGGGGTACTGGCATACATGTGGGCAATCTTAGGGTCTATTTTATGGTTCTAAAGCGCGTATTCTTTCTACGCCTGCGCGTGCCTCCATTCCAGATCTCTTCATCCACAGCTGATTGCTTATCTTGTACCTCTCCTCTGCGTCTCTTAGAAGCGGCATGCTCTCGGGTAGCGAGGGGGACATGACGTCTTCGGGGCTACCGACGAAAGAAAGTCCTATCTAATGCATGGAAAAAACAGTGGTAGACAATGGTGGGATGAAAAGGGGAAAACAGAGCACTAGAGGTTTGCCTCCTCAAAATCTGGTGATTGGCGGGCGCCCTGGATCGATTCTGAAACGTGGTTCCTCGGGTTTTCACAAACTTGTATTCAGTGATCGACAACCGAGAGTAGGGCGACACAAGTGATACTAGCGATTCCCCTATCGAGTTAAAGTCGTGAAGTTGCAAATTCTCGGGCAGTAGGCACCATGGGGCTTATCTCTGCGAACTCACCCAGGCGAGAGTCCGGCGGGTATACCCTCAATCGCCGTACAGGGGTGTATTGTTACACAGGGAGCGGGTTGATTGCTACATGAAGTGTCACAAAAAGGTTTGGCCTGGGCCGGCAGGGGGGGGTGTCAAGTCTCTTCGTGGGGGACAGTTGCAGGTTCACTACCTGGTCTCTATACTACTCTGCATTTGACACAAGGTGTCTCAGCTACATGCTGCCATACTATGTTCCCCTCCGCAGTTGATTCTTAATGGGGTCCCAGGAAAAAAAAACAAAAAACACCTCTTGTCGTTTCTTGTTTCTGGGGGCCTAAATCCGGGGGGTCTTCATTCTGGGGGGCATGGATTTGGGAGGGAACGCTCACTAAACGTTCAAGGCTTTGTTGTTCAACTATCTTTTACATGCTCAGGAACGGAAACGAGTTCAAGGGAACTGGTACCGTAACTCGTGAGGAATCCCAGCAAGGACACAAAAACAAGTCGAGGGCGTTGCTGGAACTAGCCCAGCGGCGTCGAACCGAAAGCCTCTAGCAGGTACGGAGGGTACTTGAAAAAAACTTGTATAAGTCTCAAAGCCGGCGACCATTTGGAAGGCGTCTTAATGGCCCACAAAGGTAAGCTGGATCAAAGAGGAACGGTCATCTACGCTAAGGCAAAGGGCGGAAGCCCGGCACTCAAAAAAGTGCAATAAATTCCGAAACAAAACCCGAGACAGTAACAAGGGAACCTCCACTGCTTTAAACTCTGAGGATGCTCGAAAAAAAAGGTGTCAGCAAGTCAAGATGGGGGGGGGCTGAACGGTGTATCACATTGCATGAAAAAGAAAAATCTGCTCGATGAAGTGTCGACAAAGCGAAACGGTGGGAGGTTATGCAGTGCGCCGCCTTAGCTAGGTTAGAACACAAGGACAGAGGTGGGGGTGTGGTCGGGGGGGGCTGGGGGGGGGGGGGGGGTGGGGGGGGGGTGGTGTGACGGGGGGGGGTTCGGGGTCGTGGTTTCGCAAGAATTGAGGGTGCAGGTCGACATTCTCTAGACCTTAAGGCCAGGATAAAAATTGGGTGAGAAGAGGGCCTTGTGGAGGCGCGGTCAATGCAAGTTATTTGTTTACTAAGGTTGTCAACTTGCCTTTTATACGGAGGCACTGAAATTGGCACGGTCGGACGGTCTCTTGGTTGACTATTTTGTGGGGAGGGGTCAGAGGTGAAAAAGATTCCCGCCGGAGTCCCGGTTACACGGTCTAGAAGGGGAGTCTCAACTCAAGGGGTCCGGTTCCCTGTCTCAATTAGGGGGTATCTTGAAAACTATCCAACAAACAACAAAGGAGGGGGGGGGGATGAAAGATATATAGAGAAGGGAATCCCAATTCCCGGGGCAACAAGCAGTTTAAGGGACAACTACGAAGATATATTTTCGCACGGGAATCCACGGGAAGGGGTAAATGATCACCGATTCGCAGCAAACATATTCCATACAGTACAGGACGTGGGCCGGGGAAGCGGTATAACGATCACCTTAATTGTTGTGAAAAGTCGAACCATTCCGTGAAGGGGGCCCTGCTCATCCTTCAAAAAGAGGATAAATTAAAAGGTGGAAGCGTTCTGCAGATTAGAGACTCAGAATTCTACATTTCCTATTTCGGGTTAAGAGAAAACACCAGAGATAGCGTATGAGAACGGCGCACAAGAAGCGTCGTCTTCGTTCATAAACCAGAAACACCCTGTAGATGACACTGAGACGAGTAATGACAAGTTCTTCAGAATGTGTGTATCACCCAGTCAACCGAAAAGGAAAACGTGAAAGTCAAACAGGGTCAAAGACAGACCGATCGGGCCAAATTCAGCATTGTGGGAGTTTGACCATGGTCGTATGCCCGGTGACTATTAGGGGTGGGGGGGCCGGGTGGTCAGAAATTTCGAGACCGGCCGGTATATTCACCGGTAAGAGGGCAATCCTCGCCGTAAAGGGTGGGTTATCCGCGAGGTCCGCTCCGGAATGCTGGACGAGTCTAAAAAGCACGTTGCAGGCCACCTCACGAAAAAGAATCCCGGGAAATGGAAAAAGTACAAGTTGTCATCAAAAGGGCGGGAGCATTCAAAATCAAGCATATCTGTGAGAAGTGGAGGGTATAAACGCGCCGTCAAGGGGAATTGTCCCGGAAGGTGCTGGATCCTGGAACCACGAGGGGAACACTTCAAACGTCGAGATTTCTAAAAAGCCACGGCCAAGAAAGTAAGTAACAACGTCTAAGGTCTTCCACGCAACTCCTCCATCGGTCTGTTCCTCAACTCTTCCACCAAGGAGAAGAGAAGAAAGAAAAAAAAAAAAAAAGAGCGTAAGGGCAGCGTAGGGCGACCATCTCTCAAAGGCACTGGCTGAGCTTCGGTCACAGACACGCCAAACACAAATAAAAAAAAAGACGCGCCAGGAAAAACATTCGATGGAAGAACACAAAGAAAAAAAAAAAAAAAAAAAAAAAAAAAAAGATAAAAACGAAAAAATTTACGAGGAAAAAAAAAAAAAGCACAAATAAAACCACCAAAAAAAAAACCAAGCTCAGTAAAAAAGGGGGACCAAAATCAAAACAGGGTGCGAGAGTCAAGTTACGACCGGGAGGAGCAGGGGCTGAAGCAGAGGGAAAATCGCGCAAGGGCCTGCCGCTCCAATTAAAATAAAAAAGCCCCTTGAAGTACCAACCAAGTGACACATCGGGGGGGCAGAGAGATTTGTGAGACGGAGTCGAGGAAATCTGGGAAAAAGAAAAAAAAGTAACGAAAACAAGGGCAGAAAAAAAAAAAAAAAAAAAAAACAAAAAAGTATAAAGAAAAAAACAAAAAAGGGCCAAAAGCTCAGAGGAACGCGCCAACATCAACCAGCTTGTCATGGCGGGAACCGCGAGGGGGAAGGCTTTTGACAAGTGCCAACCCTCGGCGACCAGCTTTTCCGCAGTTCGATCGGGACAAGAGTGGAAAGGCACGTCGTCCACTCATCATATAACAGTGGATGCCCAGAGGTTTGGTCGAGCCAATCACTAACTCGGGGTACAGCGCGGAAAGGGACTCTCGGGAGGATGGGGCCAGACCCCCACAGTTCTGAACCAATCGCGAGCCACTTAAAGGAAGCCTGGAGAGTTGGCGCCCAACCCCATCTCAAAAAGGGTGGGGAAAACACCTCCCGATTGACGGGGAAGACGACCAAGGACGGGCCTATGGGTGGGACTTCGGGGAACTTACATCATGGTGGGGTCCAGGAATAATCCGCGGTCTGAAAAAGGAAATGTGGAAACACTTGAATTGTTTTACACATGGTGAAGGACGTTGGGTTTTTCCGGACACGCACTCTGGTGGACAGGGTCAAAAAGAACGATGGGAAACTGGCGACAGGGGGTTTCTCGATTTTTCAGCCCTGCATCTCGGGGAAGTAATGAATTCATCAAAGGAAACAGGGGGGGGGCACGACCTTCATCAGAGGACTCTGGAAGTTCTAAAACGAGAAAACTGAAGAGATTATACTGTAAAGCCAGTAATCGCGGAAAGCGTCGCGTGGACAATCCTTCATACGTGAAGCTGGGGGGGGGGGGGTCGCTAGTTAGATTACAGAAAAAGGGGCGGTGGCAAAAAAAGAGGGCAGGCGGGGAGTCAGAGCGTGAAGGAAGGCGTTGGGGAGGGATGGCTTGACAGGGATGGGTGTCCAAGAGTCGCATATACGGTGAGTCAGAATTGTGGAGCATGGGAAAACAGCGAGGACATTAGGTTCAACCCAATCGTCCTACAACCCACCAGGCCAACCTGCTTGGCAAGATGGCGTTGCAATCGAAAGTCAAAAACAAAAAAAAGGGAATGGAGGAGGGAAAGGGGAGAGATATGTAAACGCAAAGTCAGATCCTATTTTAAGGAGTAAACGAAAGGCCGAGGTTTTCAATGCATCTAACCGCGTCATCGTCGCGGAAGATATAGATGACAGCGGCGCCAAGTGCCGCAGCACGCCCACAAGAGAAAAAAGCGAGAACACATCAGCAGGCATTGGGGCGGCTCACGCCCTCCAAAGGTTGAGGGGAAGCGCCACGTCGAGAAGACTTGACGAGAGTACTCAAACGATGCACCGACTATTAAACCTGTTCCTTGCCCCCGTCTTGTAGTCCTAGTAGATACGTCAAGGTGGCTGAAGGGGTGTAGAAATTGGCGGGGATCTAGGAGTTAAAAAACGACAGGGGCGAATTTGGGCTTTTATTGGCGACTGGGGAGCATGGGGAGAAAATCACGGTTAGAAACGCTCTAATGAATGGGCAAGTCGGAAGGACACAAGAAGTTATTGGTACTTGAATACACAAAAAACTCAGTCCAAAATGGTAAATCCATGTCCTTAACCACAGACCTGACATCATCAGGGGGAATTAGGTGGCACGTACAAAATGCTGGACGTGCAACTGATTAACAAAAACAAACAGCTGTCTTTCTATCATACACACGCAAGCGGTATTGGGGGGGCCCAATGTTGTAGGAAAAAAAAATGGTGTGATCAGACGAAACGAGTCAGAATGTCCGGGCGAGAGCGGGGATTCGGGGGAGGGGGCCTAGGTGCAGCGACATAGCTGCCGCGTACCAGTCCCCCGATTGTTGAGTCTACGATCTTGATACAGCGACCGGAGTCAGCGGGGGGCCGCCCGATTGCTTACTCTCAAACGAGCAGCCCGATAAGGGGGAAATATGGTCTAAGGAGGGATTAAAGGGGCACAGGCCCGCAGCAAAGCGAGGGTACAAGGGAACATTAAAAACTGAGCTGATCCAGGGGGTAATAATTTCAGCCCGCGTGACACTGTATCCGGGATAGCCAAAACTGCGAGGAAGACTCGACGTCCTTAGAAACTTGAACTTAATGCCTAACGTCGTCACGGCGGTAGGGGTTGACTACGGGCGGGGGCGTAGGACAGGGCGAAGATCTCGCCAAAAATCACTCTGATAAATGTAGACAGGGGAGATTATGGGACTCTCGCTGACCGGTTGTACCCGAAGATCGTTTTATTCAGAAAAAGGAATTGTCGACTTTGGGCTTCGGGGCTGGTTTGTCATGGAGACGTTTCTCGTGGGCGAGAAAGTGCAGAGCGAACGGGAAGACGTGCAGGTTATACGCGCACGGCGTCCGCGATATCCGCATTGGCGGCTTAAGGAAGACAGCAGCAAGGGCTGTGCGGGTGGGCTGCCAGAACTCGAAGGTTCTTATGGATGTCAGGGGAGGGGTTAGGAGCTCGCGACTTGGAAACGGAAAAATGCAAAGAGCGCCATGTGCGGAGAAATGAAGTCAGACCATGCTGATCACGAATAAAAGAAAATCTAACACTGAAGTGCATGGACTTACAGTACCGGAAAAACAGACGAATAGGTCAGGGGGGAACGGTGAGGTCCAACGTGCTTGGGGCCTCCGACAGCAATGCCGTAAACTTTTACGGTCGTCTGAACCAAGTACTCTATTACACAGGGAAGGAATTTTCATCCTCGTAGGAAGGCGATCGCATTGAATCACGTACACAAGGAAATCATCGACACCGCATCGGGGAAAAGTACAACACCTGAAAAAAGCTGCTTGACGGGAGAGGAGTCAAATCGGAAAAAGGGGTACAACGGGGAGTCAGACTGTGGGGAGGAGCACTTGCTGAACTACTCGGGTAGTGCTGTGATCAGGTGAAGCGCAAGAAATGGGCTGGGGATGAAGGACAGCCGGGGGACGGCGAATGGCCTGTTGTCGAAAGAAAGGCCGGTTGGTGGGGTGTTCTAGGGGAGATCGGAACGCAAAGGAGTTTCTAATAAGGGAGCTCTACTATTGAAGGGAAAGAGGAGACAGGGTCATCGGTGAAGGAGGCGGACTGGCTGTAACGGGCCCTGCATGTGTTTGCACGAGTTTAAAAAAAAACTCTTTAGGCTTCACGTGTACGGCGGAACTGCTGAGTAAAACGGACTCGTTTCAGATAGGCAGCATGCAAAGATTCAACGTTGCCAACTCGAGAGGGGGCGGTGCTCACACGCCATGATTTTGGGGGGGACCTGCGCATGACGGGGCGGGGGG
>Ga0179591_1345788_pt1 | contig 15490 bp, 17 predicted proteins | sample CZOMad2_1_08_16f_FD_182891 | JGI IMG/M metagenome (GOLD analysis project Ga0179591, IMG submission 182891) | Vadose zone soil fungal communities from Angelo Coast Range Reserve, California, USA - CZOMad2_1_08_16fungal (PacBio error correction) | ecosystem: Environmental > Terrestrial > Soil >...
CCGAGGTTGGCATAATGCAGTAACAGAGGCAATCGATACTCTTTGAAACTACCAGTACTTCTTTTGTCACTTCTCAGAACAGTAAAACGTGCGTAAAAATGGAATCAGAAGGTCTCCTCGGCAAAGTCTACTATCTGGTGGGGTGAGGGGGAAGCAGAACCGTTGCCCTACGCAGTTTCACGAAATAATCTGCATCTAACAAAAGACAGGTGAAAAGGGAGTTTCAGGAACCACAGGCTGGAAGGGGATCTTTCCATCCCGATGTTGACGATTCTAGAAGCCGCGACTTCAAGATGCCCACATATTTCCAAGGGATTGATATCAGGAGGTTCGGCGGGGTTAAGAAGTATTGGGCCGTTGGTGATAGGCGTTATCAGGGTGAACCTGGACACTTCAAGGGGGCTTCGGACGCCAGCACGACGTAAACGGTCATGGCAGAAAATACTCAATGGAGATGGAAAGACAAAAGAAACAACAAATCGGGGAGCAACCTTTCTCTCATGTGTGTGTATGGGCAGTCCGTTGTCATTCTCTAGTCATTGGAACTATGAATTTCTTTGCGAAAAAGATGACGAGCAAGGACATTGTGTGTCCAGCAATGGCGAGGAAACTAATGAGGGAACACCAAGACAAATATCATTGCAGGTTCCGAGTAATTACAGCTCATTGGTAATTTGGGTTAGGGGGCCAACACAGCGGGTCAAGGTGGAAGTTCAGTAGTGTTGGGGGGGCGTGGAAATTTCAAAGCCTGGGGGGTTATGTGCACGGAAGACAAAAATACGCATCAGGTCATAGTACGTAACGAGGACGTCCTTTTCCACGAAAGCTTTCGATTCTAGGGCCGCGACTAAAGTAACCTGGGAGGGGAGAGGGGGCTATCAAAGGCCCGCGCTGGTTGTTGGAGCTCCTATTGCCCGATTGGGAACCTTCTGGATATCCTGGAACGGCTCTCCGTGAGCGTTATTTATCAAAGAGCGTTTTCGGGCTCGAGGAAAGGCAAATACGGACTGGGGACTTTCTATTAGGCTGAGAAGCAAGAGGGATTCTAGCGTCATCCAGTGGCTAGGAGGGGCCCATGCACATGATAAATGAAGTGAGCGAAAAATTATGAACGAGCGTGTTTATGGGGCCTCTTGGTGATAAAAGATCGAGCGAGAAGACATTACTATGGTAAACGCCGCTCCTTTGAAAAGCTTACTCGATGCGTGTTAGGGCATTGAGCCCCGGGAAGAACCTCTATTGAGCTTGGATGGGGGGGTTGTATTAACCAACGAGACGGATTGAGTGAAATTAGAATTGGAGAGGGTATGGAATGCGACGTTTGGGTTGACCGTCGAACGATTTCTCAGGGGGCTGAAAAAAAAATTCCGTGCAGTGGTAGCTACCTGACGAAACAGCACAGTGGCGCCGGGGGAGCAGCCCGGGGGGCATCTAAGGCGAGGAGCTCCTGTTTACGCGGAAAGGGGGGGGGGGGGGGGGTGGGGGGGGGGGTTACGTGCGACTTTAAAACTCGAACAGGAGTATCTCTGCAGTTTACGTAAAGAAGCGCAGGAATGAAGCCCGTGAAATAGCTATATTTTAAAACCGGAATTTGCAGTATTCATTAGAGCAGTCTTTTGTCGAAAGCAGATTTAACTACAGCCGTTGGGTGAAAATACTCCCTAATGTTGAGCGAAGAACTGCCGGATCTCCCTAGTAACGACACTGGCGCAGCCCGAAAAGAGGTTTATTGGGATCGAGCCCCACTCCGTTATACTATTTAAAACCGATTTTATAGAAACTTTGGATAATTGCGGCGAAAGTTCCCGCGAACAAGGACTGCTCAAAGACGGCCGAGAAACAGATCGCGTCACATTGCCAGTCTCAACGAATGACATCTGCAAGGCCCTCAATGAAAGAAACCGGGATCCGGTGCCCCGTGGAGCCTAACGAAAAAGGACTCCCCAAACAACAACAAAAAAAAACGGCGCATGTCGGCGGGGTCCCAGACACGGGAACAAATGCTAGTTAAGCCGTGGAAGAACTTCAAAAGACCTGATGTTGAAACTTCCTGCCTATCGGTACGCGGGGTGAGCAATCGAGCGGGTTGATTTCAAAAGGTGAAAGAAGCCGAAGCAGGGATGAGGACATGAAAGATGAGAGATAAGAGCGATATTCCCGACTTCGAATCTGCCGGGTTTTCCGAGATACGAATTAGACACTACTAGGAAGTTGTTCACTTTTCGAAGATTCCAAACATTCTTGGCCGCATTGTGAATCAACCAAACCCTCGGTGCCGGCCTGGGAAGAAATTTAGAGTCTTGCTGCAGAATGTTGTCCAACTGGTCGGTTTGATCAATGCCAGCAATACTTAGGGGACTGCTGGCTAGGTATGGATGAAACCGAAAAAATCGGCGGAAAAATGGTCGCAATCCGAATAGGAAAAACCTCAAAAGTGAAAGGGGTGGCAAACCGCAACGAAATGAACCTACGGGGTACAATCCTTCCAGGGGTCACTTATCAGATCTCGCAAAAGATTAAGAAAAAAACAGAGGGATCATAGAGCACTAACACGCTACAAATGTTGTGAAGAAACAATCACCGGTTGTTATTTCTGGTCTGAAAAAGTTGTAACTGGCCGGAAGACTCAACCTAGGGGAGAAGGGGGGGGTCTGTCGAGGGCGGCAGGGGATTCGACAGATGTTGATACTCGCAACGCTTTTGCGGGGGGACTGAAGTAAGAAAAAAGCAGCGCGGTGCGGTGCCGGTCCTGTACAGCGCGGGAGTTCTGAAAACGCCTTGTCGAATGGTTGTCACAAGTTGTTAGAGCAATGGTGGATGCGTGGTAGCTCTAAGGGTGTGTTGGGTTTCATATGGAATCAGAAGCTTGACGCGTTAAAATCGCGTTGGTGAACCACCAAAGGTGGAACGGGATTCATGGGAAGCAGTAGGAAAAAGTAAGGTAGAATTCCTACGGGTTGACAATCAACGATTGAGTGTCAACCAACAGACAATAAAATCTGGGAGGTTAGTCAGGGAAGAGTATGTAAGGAAATTTGCAATTACATCTCAAAGACCCCTCTAAACCCACGTATTAGTTGGAGAGAGTTTTGGAATGGAAGTTCATCAAAGGGGGCCCATTGAGTGCCTCAAACTAACGCCAGCGATAGAGTTTAGGGGGGATGGAACTCAATCAGGGTTTCGAGCGACAAAAACAACCAAAAAGGTTTTCTGAAAGTCTCCAGAAATACGATGATGTGTTATCCTCGCACCGTGTTTTGTCAAAAACAGGCTAAAGACTAGAGATCGGCAACGCCCCACAAAACTCGCTCAAGAGCAACGCTCAATAGGCGTACCAACTTTAAGGAAGGAAAAGACTTCTACTTTGGACTCCGCGCAAAGGAAAGGCTGACTTCTTATAGAAGCATTAAAAGAAACAGCTTTGCTAGTAAACACGATGACAGGCGAGACAATCAAGATACACTCCCATCACAAGAGGGGGGTCTTGAAGACACAAGGGGTGTAAACAAGAAAAAAAAGAAAAACCACACAGCCGTGGATAGAGTCACACGGGTCTGCGAAGGGGGACCCGTCTGATTCTCCAAACTTTGGTGAGGACGTCATTTGTCGGGTCGTATGTCCATAACCGGTAGCTGTAAATTCGGGGAGGAAGTTCGTGGAGGGTTGTGGTGCCAAAAACTGTCTCTTTGCGGAACGGAGGTGAGAAAAATATTCCGCATGTTAGTTACCCTTCGAGAAAGAAACGTAGACACAGCCTGCAAGGCGTGAAAAGGCGCATGATACAAAAGGGGGTCCATTTGAACTCAAAGTCCTTCAGATCAGCAAAAAGGTCTCGCCGTCCACGCGGTGAGTCGATCATGCCAAGCATGCATGGCGGGAACAAAGACAAATCTCAGGCGCTGAGGATTCATCGCGGTGTGAAAAGCACGATTCGCCGGGCGGAAGAGAGATGTGGTTGGCAACTGGATACGGAGCAGCATGATTCGAACCCAGCCGCGGAGGAGTCAAATGTCAAAAAGCAACGCTCTCGGGGGGCGAGACTTCACGTCTGGACCCTCAAGGTGAGAAAGTCAACATCACATGTCGTGCGGGACGTCACGCTTCATCAGAGGGGTTACGCCTGCGTCCAAGGGGAACCATCCGACAATCTGACTTTAACACCGTGAGGGAGTGGTGTCAAGCGAAACCTTGAAAGCCCGGTCAATCGTCTTCAGCTTCCTGAAAAGGGGAGTCCATCGGAAGGTGGGGAAAGGATTACAAACAAGGGGTGGAGAGGTCCGATCTCAGGAAAGTCGAATGGGGTCCCTGCAATCTCATCAAAAAGAAGTTCTATAAAGACGACTCGGCAGGAAGGGAAGGGGTCGAGGAACCACCACACGATGTCGGGCGAGCCCAAAAGCCCCCACACCCCCCCCCCAAAAAACCCCACCCCGCCCACAAACCCCCACCCCACCAAACCAAACAACACAGGAACGGCAAAGAAAACTACAAACACCGTGCGCCCCCCCCCCCCCACCCTTCATTTCCCAAAAAAAACAGGGGGCCCCCCAGCAATCGTGAAAAATCTTGATCAAGCAGAATCTCTGGACATGAAAGCTTTTTCCTGTCTACAGGCCAAATGAAATTCAGATCCTAGATGTCATATGCTTCCTTCGAAACGCCTCTCGCCAAGGAAAGTTTCCAGGGAACCTCGAAGACGCACCGGCGGACCTGATCGGAAACCTGAGACGCTTCTGAGATCAAGGTTTTTCATGAAGGGGGAAAGCATTATAGAAAAGTCGCGACCTCTGAACGTCTAGTACAAAGACATACACAATCGGTGTCGCAACTGGGGGGGGTTTTTTTAAAATCCCGGGGAAGGGCAAAGGAAAGGAAGAAGCTCCGAGAGAAAGAAGGGGTTCATCCAACACGCAGAAAGCAGATAGTAGTCACTTCAATCGTGGGAATAATCCAATCGCCTCAATCGAACTAACCGGAGAAAGAGTAAAAGAGGGGGGTCTCACAGCATCGATTAAGGAAGGAGAGCGAGAAAGGAGTTGAAATACCCCATCCAGCATACTGGTTATCGACCGAAATCGTAGGATCCAAAAATATTCGAAACGGCGGAAAGTCCGTTCTCGCGCTAAGCCTGATTTATCCATGGGGCGATGCAGGAGCGAGCGACTGAATAGAATCTCATCCAGCGAGTGAGGCTCCTCCGGCAATCACATCAAGGAGATGCATTAAGAATAGTCCTAAAAGAATGATTTGTACTAAATCAGAAGATGCAGGGATATAAGCATTGCAAATACGGGGGAGAGTGCAAGCGAAAACCAGAGGAAAGGGAATTGACTTGTCGCAAGCAGGGCACATATCGAGCAAAAGACTATGAGCAAGATGTATGGGGCCCACCCCGTAAGGAAATTCTCTAAACACGAGAAGGATTCCTTTTTTGGGGGGTTACAAGGGCCACATGTTCACAGAACAAACCAACAAGAATACGCAAGCAAAAGGGGCCAAGATTGCTTGGAAAGAAACGAAATTCAAAAGGAGCTGTCTGAATATTTGAAAAAGAAGGGACACCAATTTTTGTCTGGGGGGCATTTTAGGGGGAAAAGCGAAAACTTCTGAAAAAAAAAAAACAGTCCTTCACTTGCTGATAAGCGAAGACGAGTAAAAAACTGCTAACTCCATCACCAAAACTTGTGACAATAGCACACAAACGATGTGGGTAATTTACCGGCAGTTGGGTCTTGCCTGATGCTTTTTGTTTTCTTGCGAAATGTGGTCTTTTAAAGGGACCGCTAGAGGATAGGAGTTGCTCCAGTCCCCTCCGAGAAGGCCACGTTAGTGGCAAGAGGAATGCAGCTCGAAAGAGACAACATCCGCCCAATAGATCGCGTCACTGAGCCCAAGGGGGGAGAGGGGAAAGGGTGCAAGCTGAATCTGTAGAAGGGACAGAGGGGGAGTCGCGGGCCCTCGCGATCTCCGGAAAATCAGCCTTCCTAATAAGGGAAACTGTTGTTGGCTCAACCCACACACCCCCCTTGAAAAAGGGGAGTGGGAGTCGGAGAGGGTCTTGAACTGTATAGGGTGGCGACGCGAGCTGCCCACTTTCACCAACCCTAGTCGCTGGAAGAAGGGGAAAGGGGTGGACTTAATAAAGAAGGGGGGGTCTTCCGACAAATAGGCTTGGAAGATTTACCGCGTCTCGTCCATTTAATACTGCAGCAGAGAGACCAGCTTCGCGGATCTAGAGAAACAACACCAACCGTAGAGAGTAAAAAATAAGGTGACGAAGAAGGGGATCGCTGCAGTACCCTCGTTTGGTCTATAACCTAAAGCTCAAAGGAGGATGGGTGAAATATAGCCGTAACGCGGAGGGGGAGTCCCTGCCCGATCCATATGGAAGCACTGGAAATCTATAAGTCGTGTTGTGAGTGGGGGAACTCTCTCCTGATCCTGCCTTCCGCATATAGAAATCTCCAAAGAGGTAAGCGGGTCTGCGAAAACTTCAGGCTTCGGAAGATCTTACCAAGACTCTTATGTTCGAGAGGGGGACCCGCGAACTTCTCCCAGGGAACTCGACAGATAAAGAGGGTATTTCCGCCCTAGGGCGGGAAGTTGGAAGCGCGATTTGTAAGGTGTTATCTTCGGCATGGGAAAGCGCCACCGCAACAGGGCTTCAGAGAACAGAGGGGAGAACGACGTTATTAGCGTCGGCCGAAAATGAAGCAAAAGGGAGAGCGCGAAAAAAAAAAAGCGAGGAAAAGACAACCCTAATGGGGCGATAAAGTGGGTGCACGTGGCAGTCCGTGGTAAAGGGCCGAGAAGTTGGACTGCTTTCGTTTGCTCCGTTCCAGCGAACCAATAGAGGTTTTTGCCCCCAGTGGTGCAATTCTAAATGTGCTGCGCACCACCAAAGATCCGGTTCATGTTAGTGAAAATATTAGTGAAAGCGACTGGGGAAGTTTCGGTGTTATTTTGCAAGCGGTGGCAATTTACAAACAGGGTGCAGAGGGGGACTTGGGCGGGGGAGGGGGGACAATCCTTGGTCGAGTTGCAACATTACAAAAACGGGGCGGGGGCAGAGTTTAGCGGAAGTGCTGGGAAATAAAAAGGAATGATCTTCTCGAGGAATCAAAACTCTGGACGATTAAAGCGAGAAAGGGGTCAAGAGCGTTGTGGGTTTCTGCACCGGTGCCAGAGGGGCCATGCTTTATCAAAACCTGACTGCATCCTCCGGTCTGAGTGGGGTGATCCCCATATCTGGGCGAAGGGGTTCGTTCTGACATGCAATACGGACTTGGCTTGCGCGAGGGCTGAGAGCACTCTCGGGTAGAGCGAGGGAGGCCCATGGTGGCTCTCGGTCCAACATCTCCCAATTACAGAAGCGGAAGCGACTCCGGGAGAAAGCGGTTTTGGCACTGTGAGCTAGCAATAGGGGCTTCCCGTCGAGGGGTCGGCCTGAGGGGGATTTTAACTCCGGGGGCGGAGGTTACGGATCCATGACGGAATCTGTTGGTGTGTTTGCTTTCCTAAAGGGGTAAACTTGCCTGGGACTGGGCCCTCGTTCTTTAAATTTTACTGGGTGCCTTCGCCCACACTAGTGTAAAGATGATGTGAAATAGTTAGTTCCCCCTGAGGATTCGAATGGTTATGCGATCTGTCCTGTCGATCTTGGTCTAAGCTGCGAACTTGGTGGACCTGTTCGTAGGGGCGGTTCAGGCTTCGCGCGGGGGATGAAGCTATGTGGTCCGTATTTGGGGCCCCTCGGACCTGGTGCGTTTGACAAACACATTCATTTTGGGGAAAGCACATGTTCCGCGGGGGTTCCATCGTCCTTTCGAGGCGCCCTTTGTAGCGAAGTATCAAGGGAAAACGCGCTAAGAGACTCGTTTCAGGAAAAGAAAGTTGAAGGAGGCGGAGAGCGTGGAAAAGGGGGAATTGGATTCTAGCTGATGGTTGGGGAACAGATTACTGAATCAGGGTGAGGGGGTGAATTCATTCACTAAGAAGGATTTCCAGAAGAGCCGGAGGGGCGCCAGAGGGGAAACGAAGGCCTGGTCCGGCACAACCTATGCGAGCCCGTTCACGACGTGTAAGAAGGACTTGGTCGCAACTTTAGCGGAGGGACTCGATTCCCTCCGGTAAATACTTAAGTGTCGCTCGATGAAATCTACAACCTCTAAAACGAAGAAAAAAGGGACGAAGACGTCCTGAGGCCGTCAGGAAAGCAAAATTAAGCAGCTAGATGTTACCCGGGGTCAGGTATCATGAAAAGAAATGGTCCTGTTTGTGACCATCGCATGTCGAACTGTCCCTGAAGCGAAAATGGCCCCCAAGAATTATGGTCTCACAGACGTGAAGGAAAGGACGACATTTTGCGCTACCGGCATCAAGAAAAGGGTAAGCCTTAATGTCGAGGCGGCGTGGGGGTGAGTGTTGGATTAAAGGATAAGGGGTCGAGGGGGCTATATCATCTCTCAAGAACATAGAACGAGAATATTCCATTTCACACGCCTCGAAGGAGTAAACTGAAAGGGGGGGTTCAATATGTGATACGCTTGTCAGAAAATGCTGGCCGAGAGGGGGAGAAATAAACCGGTCGCATGGGAACGGCCAGGTTTCTCTTAGAGGGAGAGGAAATGTGGTTGGGGTTGGAAGAAGGGACCGAAAGGGGACTTTTCTCTTCGCAGGGGAAGGAGTGAGAGCGTCGAAACTCGTGAGCTGAATTCTCAATACGCTCATGTCCGAGAGATGGGGGGGGGGGGGGATCAAAAACTCCAAAAATGACAGAGCTTTGTACACTTCAAGGGGTTAAGGAAGATACTCACAAATGCTTAGGCCAACACGGCGGAAAGCAGGGATCCCTGCCGACCAATGAAAAGAGAAAAGGCTTTTTTTTTATATCTGTCCCAAAATTGGTAGGAAGACTCAAACCAGGTGCTAATTGGAGGTAGGGCTTTGGGGATTGTCGTGCTCAAGGGATTATGGGTTTCGCGAAAAGCGTGGGTGCGGTAATGAAGAGAAGACAGCTCGGCGGTGCTCGAAGAAAGAAGGTGGGGCATTTGTCCTCAATTTTATCGAAGGGGGGGGCAACAAGAGTTGGGAGCAATGATTTGAGCGGTGGGGAGCTATTTTTTGTTGGGCGAGGATTCCGAGCGAGTCTTCGCAAGCCGGAAGGGGGGTGGGACACCAACAGGGGGTGGATGAAAAGGAAGGCTTAAGTGGCGAGTCACGAACAGGGGGGGAAAAAGACGGAAACGGTCTAGTTTTACTAACGAGAAAAAAAGATGGTAGTTGACAGCCAGTCATCGAAAGGGGGACAATTCATGAAATTAAATCGAACAGAATCTAGAGAAAACAAACGGGAGAAGAAAAGAAGGATTGGTATCAGGTTGAAGAGGGAAAAGGGGGGGTGCCACTGCGGGTGCCTGCGACCTCAGCGACTGAGCCGGAGTTACTCAGACGGGGTCTATTTGCAAATTATAAGGAGACTCGTATTCCTAATGTTTTAATGCTCATACAAAGGTTGGGGGCAAGCAGGCGGCCCCCGAGAGATCGAGAGGACCAACACAAACTGCCCGGAAATCACATCATTGGGGGGAGATAAAAAAAATGTGGACACCTGAGGAGCCAATCGGCCATCAGCGACGATTGGACAGCGCAGAGGAGGAAAGAAAGAATGAAAATGCAAACAGCAGGCCTTTATACATAATTATGGAGCGAAGCACAAGCAAACCCTAAGCTCGCCATGATCGAAAATAGGGTGAATTCCTGCCTCCTGTTTGGAAAAAAAAGAGAGAAAAACATCTGGGCTTTCAAGGTCTGACCGAGGTCGCCCTCGTATACGCTTGTTGGCGCGTTGGTAATAAAGGGGAGTCATAAAAGTACCGCTGAATGTGAAAAAAGGTCGGCGGTACAATTTCTTTTGCGTTTTAGCACAAAGTGAGCTCGCACTATGAGGAATGGGCAATACGGGGGGGGGGGGTAAGGACCGATAGGTACGCTGATAAAACTACCTTCTTACCACCGCAACGAAAGAGGGGATCACAGTGATAAACAAAATGGGTCACATGGGAAAAAAAAAATCCAGTAGATAAGATCAGCTAAAGGATCGCTGGAGGCAACCTCGTGATAAAATCCAGAGGGAAAGAGTGCAGATTGCGTGAATGACGGGAGGCACCTCCCCGACGATGGTACGAGGTCGCTAGTTGAAAAGAAAAAGAGACTGCCTTAGGATAGGATGTATTTATCGAGAGAAAGGAAAAGAGCTACATCTACTACGGTCTTCTCAGCGGACAGAAAAAGCAACGGACGGTGCTGGGGGGGATACCTCGGAGAGGGAAAAGGCAAATCAAGGGGATCTTCCATGGAAATGACAAAAGGGGAAGTGGGAGGGTCCGACTTCGTAAGGGGGGTGGCCCCAAAGAAGACATGCTGCCTGTGGAACAAACGGGAATTCAGTATAGCTTTAAATCCTTAAAAAGGGGGAGCGGATTCTTAGTTACTGCGGCCTTGCCTGAGCCGAATATGCAGACGTCGAAAAAAAGGGTGCACTCTTCCGTACCGAGATGAAGTTGAAGTATTCCCCGGCGGAACGTTCGGAGAAATAAGTGCGATAAACTGGCGGCTCCTCGTCGGGAGACTCGAAAAAGCCTCAACACAAATTGGGCTCGCCCAGAGAAAAAGGGGCTGGTGGAAAACAACAGCCCCGGGAGCAATCAAGAAGGATCGGGAGGGGAATCAAGTGGGTTCCTGAAAAATGAAAAAAAATCCAATTATTTCAACTGATCGGAGAAAAGGGGGACTCTCGAAAAGGGACCTGGCCCCTCACATCGGCAGTCGGCGGTGGAGCGAAACAGTAACCTCTGCAGGAAAGGGTTTTTTCACGTCTCGTCGAATGCGAAAAACGTCAGGAGAAGGCTGAGAAAAAGGGAGAAAAAAAAAATCTCCAATGGTTGTGAAAGACTAGCGGTCTCTTCCCGCACATTATCAGCGAAGAATCAAACTAGAGCGCGGATACGGTCATCCAAACTTAAGAACAGAACGGTCTCTTGGAAAGAAAGCCGTTCAACTCTGGGATCAAAAAGCATCCAATAGAATACACGAAGGGGAAAATTGACTCAAGGAAACGGACAGGAAAAATCAGAAGGCACAAGCGGGAACGAGGAAGGATCGATGTAACCGGAGGGGGACAAAAGGCCATCATACTTTTACGATAAGGGAAGTCTGAGATACACCCATCCTTCGGAAAGAAAAGGTGCGATGAAACTGTCGTCTTCCACCTGATGTATCTATTTGCGATAAGAGAGCCAAGGCAAAAGAGAAGAGTCCTAGGACGTTAGGGAGAGCCGCCCAGGACAGACTTCTCGTGATAAAACAGTCGAAGCCTGAGGGAGAAAAATATCTCGCGCGATCTCGGGGAAGCATTTCAAATCGGCACGGGACAAGAAATACAAAACGAAGGTGCCTTGAGAGGGATTTGTATCTAACGGCAAGGAAGTCGCTGGGGACCCAATATGAACTTGAGGTGTAACGCACGGACCGCGTTTACCGATCTAGGAGTTGTTTGAAAGGGCAACTCAAGCACCAGGGCCCATAACACCAGACGGCAAGCATGAACAAAAGGAGGGCAGGGGGGGAAGTGTGGACATAACACCGCAATTACCAATGAGCTGGAAAAGGAAGCTTTCACGCCTGCCAAATGGAAAGGTTGGAGGGGGGCGCATCAGGTTAAAGAGTCAAAAATGACTTTGATCATAGGATCGTAAACGAACAAAGTGAACAACTGACTATCGCAAATCAACCACGGGGAACAGGACAATAGCAAAACAAGGAATCTCGCAGCGTGTTGTCTTGGCAGAGGGCAGAGGGGGGTGTGTTTTTAGTGTTAGCGTGCCGAGGAAAGGGCATGGAGTCATTGGAGGGCGTCCGCGAACGGGAGTCTGACCCCGCGCGGGAAAGTGCAGGAGGGCAAACCTGCTCGCCAGATCACACTCAGAAAAGATCGCTCTTGGACCTCGCCCCAAAAGGAGAAGGCAATCAAAGATCGTCGCATCTTGGGATAAATCGGCCGCAGCACAATCCGTGAGAAAAGGGAAAGAAAAAGCCTTCGAAGTATAAGGGGGGAGAGACCAAGCATCGATCTTGGGGATCAACGTGATCATTGGGGGGCGTGAAAGGCGGAGTGGAGGGGGGCTATCTTCCCCGTCAAAAAAAGGAGAATTTGCCCGGGCGATGGAGGGCAAGGTTAAAAAAGAGTTTACCGGGTGTCCATCGGGTACAAAAAGACTGGAGAATTTAAGAGAGCCTAGGCCCTCCTTACTGCAGCAGGAGCCAATGCATGGGTCTTCTCTCAAAAAAAAAAAAAGGGAGTAGGAGACAAAGGAAAGATACGCCGATTGGATCGCCTCGTGCAGCGGGCCTCTTCGAAAAGTGTAAACAGGACCAGAGAGGAGTGGGGAGGATGGGAGTCGGCTTTTGGTCACGCACCTTCGCTCTGAGGCAAAGAAGGGCAGGGCAAGCGTTGGGGGGGGGGATGGTGGAATCTCCACAGGCCACTAAGACATTTTTGAAGGAAGATGCGGATCATCTCAAAGAATAGGGGGGTGGAAGGCTGGTCGCGACAAAGTCATAGGCTTAGGAAGGTATAAATTGACAGCCATGTGTGAAGGAGGAGCGGAGCGACTGCTCAATAGGGCATCGCAGAATGGACAGCTTTAGTGTCCTGATCCGTCGGGGAGTGGGATTTGCGAGAGGGGGGAGGAAGGGGGTGTATCGGATAGTCGGAACTAACCTGCTTCTGGGGACGATCGGAGCTGAAGGGGAAAAAAAGTCGCTTTCCGTAAACTCCCAGAAAGGGGGGGAAGAAACGACGAAAAAGAAACAACCTCTCTAGACAGAAAAAACTAATGAGAGATAATGGTGTGTGCAATGCCGGTGGAGGCTATAGGGGATTTGTAACGGAGTTTCGTTTTCGATCCATAGACGCACCTCAGTCTGTTCTGGATAAAAAAGTCGAAAATGAATGCCTAAGGGGGGGGGGGGAAGGGTTCCGTTAAAAAGTGAAGGACAGACTAAGGGGGGGAAAATTCTGTGATTTCCAACGACCAAAAGGTCAATTGCACAATTGACAAGGAGGGGGGGTCTTGGGCTGGCAGGACCATTAAACAGACTCCTTGGAGAGAGGTCGTTAACGACGGTGGCGAAGCGTAGGAGAGAGATGTACTCGAACGCTGGCCGCGGAGCGAAATCGATATTCCGTATCGGGAGGGTTCCCGATGGCCAGTTTAAGCTAACCGGAAGGGAAAAAATCAGGTCCTTGGAGATGATAGACAAATCAGTCGGGCTTATTTCATATACAGATACGCTGTGATTGCGTCGGAAGGGAGGGGAATACGCTCGGAGGAGGGAAAAACGTGAATTCCATTGTGCTCTCGATCCGCAGCCATGGAAAAGGCGGAAAGAGAAAAGTGCCAGAGGAAAATTACTTGGCCGGGGAGCCGGGAGAGACTCATCGCCGGGATCTGATACAAAATTTACTGGATTTGGTAAAAAGACCGGCGAACTTAAACCAGACTTCCGATGCGGAGGCAGAAGGGAATCCGACCGGTACACCGGGGAAGAGGGGGGGGGGGGGGAAGGTATTGCTAGTTGATTGACCCCACGAGAACGTTGAGTGACATGAGAAGGTTGGGGGCTGAGGAGTTTGACTAGCCGGGGGAGTCTTGTCAGGGCTGATTCAGGGGGAAGGTTTGCCCCGGACCCTTTAAGAAGCAATGTCAGGGGAAGTTGGGTTCATGTGCCGCGTCAAGCTGCCAGGGGGCCGGTCGCCATTGAGAGTCACGAGATGCCGACGGTGGGGAAAAACTTCGCTCATCAGATATCGAAGGGTTGTACGGCACATCTTCATTCCTAGGGTAAGGCGGGGGCACGAAAGTTAGGGGGGCTAGACGTCAGGTTGCAGGAGCAGATGAAAAAGGGGCATTTGGGTGACGGAAGGAAAATCAAAAGTAAGGGCAGGGGTCTTCCTTCCTCAAAAAAATTTTAAGACACTGGCGAGGGGGGAGAAAAGTACCAGGTGAGATGGTAACGAAAGTCCGTTCCGCCGATGTAGCCAGAGGGGGTAGAGAAACTTTAGACAAATGAAGCAGAAGTTCCGAAATACTAATGCTCTCTAAGTATCGGCGAGCAAAAAAGGAATGCTGGGGGGGAGACAAATGCATACGCGTCCGAGGGGGGCATTGCACGGCAGACAAGGAACCAGATCCTGGGCCCGGAGGAAAGCCGACATAGTACGGGTTGGGGTCCCACATGGAGGCCGGGCCCCGCCCGAGGGCCATCCCACTTCTAATGGGCATGGAAAATTGGGAAACGACCTGATTTTGGAAGGAAGGAAAAGGAGAAGTAGCTTTGATCGGAAGTAGCAATCGAGAGGTGGCAGGGGGATTACGTGACGCAGAGAAGGGGGATTCGGGGGACTATCCGCCAGGATAAACATCTAATTGACTTTCGCCGTCGAATAGGGGGGGGATTGTGAACACTAAAAAGGTACAATTCGCAGGGAAGGGGAGAGAAAATGGGAGGTGCGCTAATTTTCCCTCAGAGGGAAAATCTTGGGGCGTTTCGAATCCCATCGGGACAAAAAAAGGGGGCTCGCTACAGGTTCGATCTGGAGAAAAGGAATGGGGGATTTCCACCTGAAAAAGGTGTGGGCAATGCGGGCAGCCCTCGTCGGAAGGAGGGTAGCGGGGGAGTTTCGAGAAGGTACACGCAACTCGGCGGGAACGAATACGAGAAGGAACAGACATCAACAGGGCCAACGAATGAAAGAGCCCTGAAAAAGGAGTTCGTTGCATCATCTGAGGAAAATGAAAAGGGAAAGCCCCATCGGCTGATCATCAGAAGGGGACGGCGATCAAAAAGAGGGGTTGTGAAAAAGCTCAATCACGGTTGGGGGGAAGACTCTTCCCAAAAAAAAAGGGGCGTCCTGAATGAAACCGAGGTGGCGATGGCGAGGGCGGGGGAGTTCTGGGCTTCGCGCCAGGCATTCTTGTGCGTTCTTTCGCGGCAACGGATTGATGTTACTGATGGGGGGGGACTGGGGGGACAACTAGAAAAAGATGGGGGGGGGGGGGGCGCTCACACTAAGGAGTAGGTCGAGGGGGCGGTGTCTCGTGTATTCTCGCGTCGTCCGCCTTCGTAGTCACACAACACTTACTCCAGACAAGCAGGGTCGGGGTGATCTCAGTGATGAAAGTGGAAACATCTTTTTATCGCAATAGGGGGGGATTGGGTCTCAGGAAAAGTTTTGTGGGGGGCTTCAACTATCGAGCTCGCGGAGGTGTACACAAATAAGGGTTCATTAAAAGCGTCGGGATCGAGGGGGAGAATGAATTGTGCACATCAAAAAGAGTGATGAAAGAAGGGGGAAAAAGGAGACATCAGCTTTAGTTCGGGGCAATCGTAGGGGGGGGGGAGGGGAGATGGGGCGTACAAGCGAAAA
>Ga0179591_1160427_pt1 | contig 15489 bp, 18 predicted proteins | sample CZOMad2_1_08_16f_FD_182891 | JGI IMG/M metagenome (GOLD analysis project Ga0179591, IMG submission 182891) | Vadose zone soil fungal communities from Angelo Coast Range Reserve, California, USA - CZOMad2_1_08_16fungal (PacBio error correction) | ecosystem: Environmental > Terrestrial > Soil >...
CTTCCGGACCGCCCCCACCCCACCCCCTCAACGGGCCCTGAGAGGAGAGAAAACGACCATGTTAAAAAGTACCTGGAAATCCTACACCCCTGTTAACTACATTTGATTACGACCGGGCACGGGCGAAAAAGATAAAGGAGAAGAGGGGGGAAGAGGATGAAGGAGAATGTAATCTTACCTGAAAATACGCCTCGTCCCCCGACCCAGGAAAAGCAGCGAACCCCTCAGGCCAACAAAGGGTTCCTTGTATGGTCTCTGACACTATCCTGGGTCCAGGCACTAGACATGGCAGGGAGAAGGGGGGAGAGACAACCAGCCAATCTCAACGTAATCCTTTTTTTGAAGTCGCATTCGACCTAGTAACTTGGCGAGAGGGAATCATACCCTCAATTCCCGGGGCGTCTCTACCAGGCTTCACCTGCAAAGAAAAATGGTAGTGGGGAGAGCGACGCCCGATAACTATGTCTTCCAAGAATTCTTTCCTGGGTTCAGAAGTAAGGGAGAAGAGGGAAACGTAGTAGAGGGAGACCAAAGTGTGCTCTAGGTCACAACAATTACCGCGTAATCTTCTATAAATGAAAAAATGAGGTGGGAGGGACTGAAATTAGTACAATCCGTTTCGTACCCAGAAAGGAATCAAACCCCAATCAGGACAGGACACGTAAACCAACGGCTTCAGTCTTCTACTCACCTCGATCGTTCTCTCGAGACGAAGAAATCCAGAAAAGCGAGAGACAACAAACGGAGAAGGATAATAGAGATTCTTAAGGTCTAGAGACTGAGAAGAGAGGGGGATGTTAGCTCAGCAAGAACCTGGGGATTTTACTGTGAGAGCCTTAGGATCTGGTCAAACGCGTCTTTAATTACGGGTCATCCTAATCAATCTGGGGGGGGAAAGTGGAAAAATACGAGGGAAGTGGGAAGGTCCGGAATCTTGATCGATCGACCCCCTTGGGGGCCATAGACCGGGGAACGACGTTGGCCTCACAGGACTTTTAAGATCAGCAAACACAGGGAAGACTTCGTTGGGAAAGGAAACGAGGGGGCCGGGAGGGAGATAACCAAACTAAATTTCGGAGTAAAAATCCTTTTGTCGAGCCGGGAAGGGAAAGCTTACCCGTTCTCAGATCCGCCAATTACGCCATTGAGAATGTCACAGACAACCTTAGTCAGGGTATTGTAATCTTTGGAGGGGGGGTACAGGAAAGAAACATGAACCGCCCTTTGGCGGGAGGGGAAGGGCAACGTCTGGCAGGAGCATCCCGGATCATTGCCCTGGTCTGCGGCGTGGGGAAGAAGTTTTCGGGGGGAAGTCATTCTCGTCTGGATTTGGAGGAATCTTACTTGGGAGACGTTTTGGAAAGAAAATCGAACATCTGCTGGATCGAAAACCGCTGGGCCCCTTTGAGTCCATCCGAGTTAAAAAGTGGTGTAGGAAAACGATAAAATCGTGTGGAACCTGTGTGGAAAAGGTAGAAATCGCAAGGGTCTAGGGTAGATCCAGGGGAGAGGTACGTCTCTCATCGACCCTTATGCGCGCAAGGGAGGGGAAAGGGGATCATCTGTGATGGATCAGCAAAGCGTCCTTGAACAAAAAAAAAAAACGATAAAAGGAGTACCTCGGCTGAGCTCTAATCCTAGTTGAAAAAACTTATTGTTTCCGCCGCTCGTCCTGAGCTGGGAGGAGCGGGAGATCGGGAAGGAGGGATTACAGGAGGCTCCGGTTCAAGAGACATCTGATCACTCGGCCAAGAGGCGAGGGAGGTGCCATCTCTGTAATATTCTTCCAAAGGGATATCTTGCCCAGTCGGGAACATCTTCTTCAGAAAGAGAGTCGGGCGGAATGAGAACCGGGAACAGAGGGGGAGATCCCATGAAAAAAAAGTAGTGCTGGGCGAGGAAGAGGGATGGAACCGAGAACGAAAAGACAGGTGGGGAATACGAAGCGAAAAGCAGAGTTTGGGCCAGTACGGGGGTCAGAGAGTGAAGTCAACCTCCGCGTGACAAACTAAGAACGGGGGTGCTTTGACACTTTCGAGGCAGGGGGGAGGGGAAAGGCAACCTCGGCCAGGAGCGTGAGCATTCAGTTATTTTTACGGTGAAGTGTCTGGGGGGGGGAGGGGGAATAGGGAGGTCAGCTGTCTTCCACGGTGTGGACCGGCAGGAGCGAAGGAGGAGCGGGTCGGTTTCTATCAAAAAGTGACGTTGGTCAGGGGATGGACAGGGCAAAAGGGGGAAGAATCAGCCTCCTATAAACTGAACACTATTTTCCTTCTGCGGGACGTAGGATGAGGAAGGGTGAGAAAAAAAGGAAACGGTGGGAGACTTCTTTAAAAAGCTTACCTAAAGGGGAAAATAGGACAACGGTCCGGTCACTAGTAACAATCTAGAGGAAGTGTTAAGGAAACCAAAAGCCGTGGGATATGTTCCTGCATCAGCTTTCACGACTGCATCTCGAGTGGGGTCGAGCAATGCAAAAGCGCGGAACAGAAAAGAATTGGGGAACTGGGTCGTCGCCATGCAGAAGGCGAGCCCATGACCAAATTGAAAAAGGGGGGGTGAGGGCGGTGCTACAGGAGAATGGGGGCGGAGAGGCTTTCGTGGTGTACGTCTTCAGAGCAACTACCGAAATAGATCCTGCGCTAAGATTCACCTGCACTCGGGGTTATCAATGGGGTCGCTTGAGGGGAGCCGGAGAAATAGAAAAACGAAATTTTACTGGCCTCGCCATAGTTGGAAGGATGAAATGATGCGAATGTCACTTTCTTATAATCGCGGGTCGACGTGAAGGGTGGGTCACCATACGGAGCTCCACGTCCCTCACCAGGCATGACCGGCTTCTTAGAACGGGAGTGGAAAAACATCTGACAAGAGCCCGGGAGCTGCACCATTACTATCACGGAGAACGTACTGTGGTCACGTCGACTTTATCAATCTTGGGAGAGAGGAAGGTAGGTAGAGAGATAAGCTGCTCCTTCAGGCACGAGAAAAGAACGGAAGACAAAATCTTGAAATCAAGAGACAGCCAAACCTGGGGATTCGAAAGGCGTTGTAATATACATCGACCGCTCATGGGTATAGATAATGGCCGACTGGGGAGGAGAAACCCCCATTCCACTCAAACAATTCTCAATGGTCGTGGGGCAAATCGAATACGGGGGGAACCCTCAACAAAAAAACTGATTAGAAAAAGGGGAATGAATTTTGTGGAACATATGAATTGACGACCCTTTATAATAGTGGTTGTACCTCATTAGAATTGGTTTTTGATATCAGATAAGTTCTCTAGAAACACTTGAGCCGAGACTGTCTGGGGGTTTAAAAAAAACCGAACGGTCTATAACGGGAAGTGGGGTTTGCGTCCAAATCCGGGGGTTTATAGGTTCTTGATGCCAGATGCTACGTCTTACCTAGAACGCACTGAAGACAGACTTTATCAGGCGGAGGAATTTCAAGGAATTTCAAAAGACAGGTGCCACTGAATGGCACGCCGGAACTTGGCGAGGGGACCAGAAGCATTTCGAGCCTAATGAAGTTGACAGGAAATTGGCTTCTGTAATGATAGGGTAAGAGTTGACAAACCGACACTGAACAGGGGTATCTACGTGGGGGCCCTTTTTAAAAATGGACCGCGTGGAATAAACATTTTCACACGAAGAGGTATGGACTACAATTCAACTTAGAGCATAGACTACGTGAGTACAAGAATAGCTATTAACGGTAGGAGAAGGCATATATAAGGGGCGGAGCTATGAGAGAGACTTATACGGACAGAAATTCGACAGTTGGGGAAAGCGACTGAAATGAGCCCTTTCTTAATTAAAAACTCATGGTTAAAGGACTGGTGAAAAGTCGCAGGGGGAGGGCCTTCTTAGAACAGAAACCTCACAACCTTAATGAAGATTGTAAAGACTGGGGTTCTGAGAGACAATCAAAAGAAAGGAACTTAGACGCTGGTGCGCATATCCACGGCAAGATTCACCCTGCGTTGGGGAATCCTGAGCAAGGAATACCATCCATGAAAGAGGGACCAGGGGGAATCAGAGTGGGAAAGGAATTTACCCCCATGGTATACCGGGGGAAGGAAAAACGATCCTGAGGCATCAACCTCGTGAAGGATCGGCGAGAGGATGCAAGGTTGAGTTTCGCACTGCAAAGCCATTATCTAACAAAGGGAACTTCCTTATCTACCTGAGAGGCGGCAGGAGAAAAATCAAGGCCGCGCGGCTCCTCTACACACGCAAACAAGACCGAGAAAAGCCTGACCAGAGGAAGAACTGGGCCTTGGCCGGGAACCGAAGAATCGACCGAAAAAGCACTCCATCAATGACCTCAAAGTCCGTCGAGGGGGGGAAAGCGGCGGAATCTGAAACACCCTGTCCCAGAATCCACAGAATAGAAATGCGTATAGGAGACAACCTAGGAGGATGAAGGGGGGAAACAATAGAAAGGGCACCCGAAGAGGAACAACTGAAGAGAGATCAAAAGGGATTGTAAATTCGAGAAAGATCTATCCTGGAGAAGGAGGTCAGGGGCCGGGGGGAAGGAGAAGAGGACCATCCTCTACGATTCTTGGCCCCCCAAAACCAACGAGCTGAAAAGGAATCGAGAGCTGAGCGTTAAGAGAAGGCGAGAGGAAGCAAAATAGAGCTCACGTATATCTCCCGCATCAGAAGGGGGAACTAGAAGGAGGATCCTTAGTTCAACCCCGGGGTCTATTGTCGCTCAAAGAGATTACGAAATCGATGAACTCCTGGGTTGGGAAAGGACCTAACCCACTAAAATCTGCAGTCTTGGCGGACGGGAGAAGAAATCCTCAAGACAATCGTTCTTTGAGAACAAGGACGGCAGAAAAATGACCCTGGGAAACGAACCGGGGATCGCACCCTGCGGGTGACAAAGGAGATTTGAATACGAGGGGGGGCAACACACGGCTACCCGAGCAGAAATGGGTAGAAGGAGGAGGTACAAACACATCTTATCCTCGGAAACCTATCTCAGTGAAAGGAAACCGAGGAAGGCAAAAAAGCAAGCAACTCCTTCCCCAAGTTGGTCAGATCCTAGATCCGCAAAGGACCCTCTCCAATTGAAAACGACTTTTACCCACTATCAAGGGGACAAAAAACCTATCCACAACTTAAGAAGGGTGAAGGGGGGGGGGTCGCTTGCAGGCTGATCGGGATATCTACTAAAAAGAAAAATCCTGGCTTGATCTGACTCCCTTCGGCCAAATACAAGGAAAAAGGGGGGACAGAGACAGAAGGCACCAGGGGAAAAGTTCAAAGTCCAGAAAGAATTAAAACTGTTCTGATCTTCCCCATCAACCCAGAAAGGAGCCTTCAACGAGGGAGGTCGCGGGAACAGGGGAAAAGAGAGGAAACTAGACGACAGGACCTGAGGGGAGAGTCTTCTCTAACAAAAAAATAAGGGTATGGACTGAAGCCGGACAGCAGAGGTTCTGAAACCAGCCCGAAGACCAATTCCCCGGAACAAAGGAGAGGGAAGAACTCTACGCAAGCAGCAAAGGCGGCTACTAGAAACTTTCACCACGAATCTAGAGAAACACAAACAACATGAAAGAAAGCTTTAGACTGGCGGAGAGTGAGTCTTGGGCTATCTACCTGGGGGGGAGTGACTGTGTTTGGGGGGCGCGTCTTAGCGGGGGGGAACAAGTGAATGGGTCCGACTGGAGAGTGCCCTCACTCAGAGGGTTTTTGGGGGAAAGGGAGAGACGGAAGTTTGACGAAGTCTTATAGCCAGAAAAAAAAAGGGCCAAGCCCTATACTACTTTTCCAGAAGAAAGAATATAAAGAAAAAGGACGGAACTGCGTGTCCAAGGAAGAGACTTTATCGGGGTGCCGTAGGTCTCCTCTAAAACGACCTTTTCTTGGTGAGGACCGGGGCAGTCGGAAAAAAAAAGACAGGGAATGCCCTTGATTTTCTATACATCGGAAAGGAAGAAAAGTACGAGAGCACTTCCCCCAGGAAAATCGTCAGAGGGTTATCGCTCGGGGGGGGCCAGCGCCATTGAAAGGGCGAGGGAAAATGGCAAAAAAACTCCTAACGAAAAAAACGGGGGGGAAAAGTGCAGGAAAGGGTGTCTGAGGCTTGTCCGACTTTGGGACGTCCAATGCAGCTAGGGCTGGTTCAAGGAAGGAAGGGGTTATCTGTGTCCGCGGGAGGGAACAGCTTAGGGAAAAAAAAGTGCCTGAAGATCAATTTCGTTAAAAATTTGTAGGGCGTCCCGGTCAGGGAACAGGGTCATGGGACGAAAAACGCACCGGAGCGGGGTTCCAAGATCTAAAGAGGAGGGGGCCCTGAACTGACTCAAAAGAAAAGGGGACGACTTCTCAGATGGCCCCCGCCGGTACTAAAGAAAACCATTTCGATTCAAGAAGAGGGGAAGCATCGGAGGCGATACTCGCCGCCTCGGAAAAACGACCGGGTCAACAAGCTAGCTCTGTGAGAGGACTATCGACTTGAGGAGTAGGGGAATGATGAGAGGAAGCTCGGGCCGCTCGGAAGAGAGGAAGTGAAATCAGGGGCGTCCCTCTCAAGAGAAGGGCCTTTGAAAGGAGTTCCTTGAGATCGGAGGATTGCAACATTCGGACATCTACTCACCAAAGCTTAGGCCGGTCCTCGGAAAGGAAGGCCTCGAGAGAAAGAAAGGGGGGGTGGGGATTCGTTCAGGTCCGGAGGGGAGGTGCAGGAGGAAAAAAAGTCGAATGGACCTTTTGGGCTGATCGGGGAGATTCCTTCGATATTTGGAGACTTTATGGTGTGCCCAGAAGGGGGGGACAAAAAAACGAAGAGGGGGGAAACCCTCTAGCCGAATTAGAGGAAGGGGGGTCGAGACTCTGGAAGAGTCAGGTCCTTTTAACCTTGGGCCCCCGTCTTCAAGAAGGCAGGGAGGAGGTTTGAGGGAAGGAAAGGGTGGTTTGACGGGGGGGGGAAGAGAGGACGTCGGAATTGGTAATAAGGAAAGCAGGATATTTAGACTGAAAATTCGTCGGGGAGGTATATGAATGCTGGGACAAATTGACGGGAAAATGACCAGGGCCTAGAAACAAGGAAAAGAAGATCTTCCAAGACTGGAAGGACGATATGCAAAGTAAGGATCGATGGGCATTACAGGGATGGTAGTAGTGTAAATAGCGGTAATTTCAAGTCAGGGGGGGACAAAAATGTGGGACTTTGAACGTAGAACCTGGCGGAGAGGAACGGGTCCTTTCAAGGAGAAAAAAACCCTTGGGGGGAAAGATGGGAAGTGGATAGGCCGCAAACCGGGGCAAATCGGCAATCGATTTCTAAAGGGGGAAAAACTCGCGCTGCAAACAAAGGAATCAGGGTGTGTCGTATGAGGAAAAAAACTTTCAGACGGAAGAAACGAGGCCCCGGTACGTGTTGTGTAACGGCTAGGGGGCTGAAGGACAAGAGAATTGGTCAGGGTCAGTCATAACTGGAGGTCGTAAGAGGGGGGAAATTAGGGGAGCGGGGGGGAAACTAGCTCGAAGACGCTATCTAGTAGTCATCCGTCACTCAGTGGAGAGGAAGAGACTTCTTTCTTAGGGACCGGAAGGGAAACATAGAGCCGAAGTTTAGTAGCACAAAAAAGACGGTTGGAAACATTAAGATACATGAGACCAGGGATCGGGGGGTTATCTAAAGGAAAAGAAAGGGTCGGGGGGTAAACTTTAATAATGAGGAAGAAGAACCAAACGCTAAAATTCATTAACAGGGGACGAACGGCAGATTGAGGTCGGAAAACTCTAGGCAGATAAGAAGGAGTAACAACCCTGTCAAAATACTGGGGACGAGGAAGGGGACAGCGACGTGAGACAATCTAAGCTTTTAAAGGTAAGCGCGTGAAGAGTCGACGAATGCCAGCGGAACCAGAATCAAAACACCGGCTTTAAACCAGGAAATCCCAGACTCTGGAGGATACAGGCGGGGCAGTGGACAATCCCAAAAAAAAACAAACAAACAAAAAAAAAAAAAAAAAAAAAAAAAAAAAAAAAAAAAACACAACAAAAAAAAAACCCACAACAACAAAAAACACAACCAAGAAAAAAGGGGGGGGTCTATCCTTCTCGGACTCAGTGGTAATAAGAAAGGGACGTACAGCTCACACCAACACAGGATCGAGACAAACAATAAAACTAGGAAATAGGGAAGGGGGGAATCGCATACTGTACAATTATCCATCTCTCGAAAAACAAAGGAGGTAACAAGGGAAAAGGGGGAGGAAATCGTGGGTAATATGAAATGGAAAACCCGGAGAATATTGGTTATTTTTGTTCCTCAGGGGGGTGGGGTCGATACGGTAGGAAAAATTAAGTGGGAACACTGGGGTGGAAGACGATCGTTGCTAAAAAAAACTTAAACAGCACGGGAAAGACTGGAGGGAATTTTATCATCGGACAAAAGGGGAAGGGGGGGGTCGGAGGTCTCGAGAGAGTCAAATCTTAAAGCAACTAAAGAGATCACTTAACTTCTCGTAAGGAAAAACGAGGAGAAAGGGGGACGGAACGGTGCATCGAGTCGGGGGAACAGCTGTTGTCACTCTAATGAGGAGCGACTAAAGTAAATGAATTTGTGTGTAAAGGTCGTCAAGAGGGGGATGAGTTGAAAACGACACGGGCGAAAAAAAGGCAGATCTACATTAAAAGGGGGTGACGAAGTACAATGTCATAGTCCATGGTGAGGCGAAATCGAAGCTCTATAACAGCTACCCTCAAGAAGAGAAATAATAAAAACGAGTGCCTTCGAACGGAATATCAGGGCAAGTATCTTGAGAGAGCTGCGGCCATCTTCGATTGAAGGAACTATTATGCCGCTACGCACCACGTACAGATGCAGTAAAAAAAAAAGAGGCAAAAGTTAAAAAAAACTTCTGGGGACTTTTCTCATTAGAAGGGGAAAATCATTGAGAGAAACAGAAAGAAACAAAAACCTGAAGAAGGAGTGCAGCGGGTGGCAACTTCTCAAACTACCTCACGTATCTTCAAAAACGAGGGGAGATGTTCTCGAAAGAACAAAATTGGCCCAAAGGGGAGGGGGGATCTGAACACAGGTCACTAGAGAAGAACAATTGATACAGTAAAGGAAAAGGGGAGAATCACAAAGCTAATTCTAGATTGCGAAAAGAAAAATGAGAAAACAGGCCTGATCACCTCGATCCTTAAACTTCATCGAGAAGGACGCCAGTCGGTTGCATTACAACATCTTTCTAAGGAAGCGGAAAGGGGGAAGGTGAAGCAATCTTACCAACTTCAAGTAGAGAAACAAACCAGGGAAAGGAGAGACCTCAGAGATGAGGGATTCCAATTCACCCGGCATAAGAAAGATGAAAGAAGAAAGACCAGAAAGACTACTTCCCAAGCAAAAAAAATGAAGAAGGAAGGAAGAACGGAGGGACGAGTGGCGGAAACGATGCCGGAGTCAAATGACTCGACGCTCTGGTGGAAAGAAAAGGCTTTGCGGAACGAGAGGAAAAAAAAACCCGGACTAAAATCTTCCGAAACAGATCAGAGGGAGGAGCTAGAGGCTAAACCACAAGTACATAAACTATCATACTCAGGGTATTGAAGCCTAATCGGCCCAAAAAGAGGGAAATAAAAATGGGTTCATGGGTTCCTGATGAAAAAAAACTTCCAAAGAGAAGTGAAACGAAGCTGTACAGACTGGGCACTCAAATCATCAGGGAAATCACTCAACGAGCTGGAAGATACGATACTGTTTCCGCCTATTCTAAAGAGAAGAAGAAGAAGGAGCTAGTGGAAGAATCAATCCTTAACTATCGTCAAAGGCGAAAAGGAGGAAAAGGAGTATTACCAAGTAGTGGTTAAAAAAAGAAGTCGGTAGAGAAGAGAACCATCTATGAGATGGTGATCTTCAAGAACAAGTCTGACAGAGGAAGGGGAAGGGTCGGAACCTGACGTGGAGAATCAGCATCCTCGATAATACAACAGTGAGAAAAACTTCTAACCTGGAGAGGAAGAAAGACATGGGACCTACCTTTTCTCTCCCCCCTAAAAAAAACGAAATAGTGAAGGGAAAGAAAGGCACGAAACCTATAACATAATCTGGTCGTCGGAGAACACAAATAGTATTCGAACCAAAAAGAGAGCTTCATGAACCGACCAAACGGCGGACACTCACCCTCCGCCGGGGTTATGCGAGACTGAGAGACTTTCCAGAACCTCTAGAAATTTGCTACGTTCAAAAGCTGAACTTCAAAAACTACCTATTAAAAGAGCCCAGTACACGGGGGAGTGATCAGATTCGCACTTGCTATCAATTTTAGTCAAACTGGGGAAAGACTATGTCCAAGTCTTTAGGGAAAGAAACCAAGGTAAGAAAAGTAAACAGGGTCTTTTTTCTGATGAGAATAAGAAAGAAACGTAAGACTGGAAAGAAAGTCGGCCCTTGTGCTGAATACTGCCCGTCTCCTGCCAAACGTTTGCTAGGTGGAGGCGGACAGGTTTGTCTGAATCCATAGAAAACAAAAGGGAGTCAGGAGGCTTTCAACTGGCCAAAAAATAGGGCTGTGTTAACTGGCCGACCAAGCGGGTCGCACCAAGAATCTCAGCAGCGAAAAAAAGGGTACAAAGCACAGCCTCCGCTCAGTATTAAGAAACTCCAGAGGATAGAGAGACTACAGTACATCCACGATCTCAGAAAAAAAAAACACTTATTGAAGAGGTGGAGTGATGACTTCGGAGCGGTCGTCAAGAGGAGGGTGGAGTAGCCCAGTAGGGAGAGGCTTTTTCCGTTACGGGAAAAAATAGGAAAAAAGATGGGGGGAGAAACGCGGCTGGTCGGACGGCAAAGGCGGGAACTTGGTGTGTCATTTATCCTAACTATGACGGTGAAGATTAAAGCTTGCAGAGACTACTAAGCTTGGAAGGGATAAAGAAAAACGGTGGTCAGAGCTAGGTAAGAAGACAACAGTTTCAATCTTTCCTCCTTAATAAGTTCTAGTTAAGGAGTAGGACATAGAAAAACCAAAGATTCTTGTTAAGTAGAACTAGAGACGACAGAAAGACAGAAATTGCTTTCTAGACGCTCAAACCAAGTAAACATCGGATACGTAACCTTTTACTTAGTTTATAGGGAGGGGGGGGTAAGCATAGAGTGGGACCACGAAGGTCCATGTGACCATCAAGGAGAGAAGGAGATCATAACCTAACCAGGGCCGGCGTTGTAGGAGGTCACCGGTTGGGGAATGACTCGCAGGGGTACTGTGGAAGGAAGATGGTTGTTCCTTTTTCCTCAGAATCGGAGGGAGAGGAAATCAGGGAAGGTCACATCACTAATGGGGAAAGTTTCCGGGGGGATCTTAACCCCTTTCGTTAAAACATTGGGGATGGAGGAAGAGACATTCCCAAAACCACGCAACCCCCCCCAACACCCACCCCCGGGCTAGGTAAGAAGTAAGAAGAAAGAGGACATAGTCTTTCCAACGTAGGTGAACGAATTGTGATTCTCTCTTGTCAAAATTGTACTAGTTAGCAATCACCCAGCTTCTTAATAGTGAATGTATAATAGGAGAGAGAGCGACAGATTTGCCCTCCGGGAAAGAAGTCAGGGAGAAGTGGGAAGGGGGCTAGTCATCCTGGGGGGCTGGGTCAACCGGCAAGAGAGAAGACTAGACAAGGGAAGAATCTACTGTCTTCAAGTAAGATCGCTCTTGACGGGGACAGAGCTATTTGTCAGGGATATCTGTCCCAGGAAGGTAAAAGAGTACGTAATGATCTCTTCGTCCCCAGAAGCAACAAGAGAGATAAAGCGTGTGGCCAAAGTACTGGAGGGGCTAGTGGAGGATGAACCTGTCCTCAGGAATGGTGGAAAGGACGATCGCTAGGACCTTCGATGGTAACTGTTAAGTCAGGTTGGTCATAAGACGGAAGAAAAAAAGCAGGAGGGGGAAAACCTCTAACTTCTCTAGGATTTCTGGTAGGATACGACGCAGGTCGAGGGAGGTCAGGGGAAAAATGATTCACCTCGGCAGGAAGAAGGAAGGTCATGTGAAGTTGAATTTCGTCTGGTAGGGCCGTGTCGGAGACCAGACAGAGGGACGAGGGTTTCATCGACTCCGAATGGCTAAAGAAAGGACGGTCAGCGGTTAGAAATAACTTGAAAGTGGTTCAGTTGGGCACCATCCCATTGCCGGGGCAGCGAGAAGAGAAGACTTAAAGAAGGGGGTATGTCGATTAGGATGTAATGTGATACCGGAGAGAGAGGTGGTGGAATAGCAGTAAGGGAAAGGCTGGAGTCTCTTTCCTTTGGCGGGAAAGATCTCGGAATACGGGGGAAGAGGCACAAGAAGGGGGGGGAAAGAGGGCCGTTTATATGAATCCAGAAAAAATAAAAGCGAGGAGGGAGGGAGGGAGCAGTTCACAAAGAACGGACCTGAAAAGTTTGGGAGGGGGGAGGGGGTTTAGGAGAAAGGAAGAATGAGTACACATCTCCCTAACAGGGCTACAGAGGGAAAGGCGAAAGTGATCCTGTTTTAGCGAAGGTTTAGGGGGAAAGAGAAAGTAGGTGGACCGCTCAAATCGCAAAGCTAAGGAGAGGGATAGGCTTACCCAGAAGTCACGGTATCGAGCGGGGCGGTGAGGCGTTTAAATGTCGAAGAGAGAAAAGTTGTTTGCAAAAAAAAACCTCTAAAGCCGTTGATAAGGCGGAACGGCTGCAGCAAAAAAACCAAGTCCAGGTCATGTAGAAATGCTACTGGTGCGCAAGTGCGGGTGGTAAGCGGACATCCCTCTCCTGACGACGCCGAAAACGATGCCTGGACGTTCTTCGACAGGGAGGTAGGTCCCACGCTTACAATATAGGAATGACAGTACTTAAGGGAGCTGCGATGAACTTCAGTACTTACCGGACAAAGGAACGCGGGCGCTTGTGGTGGGTATGGGAGAGTCAGTAGGTTCTAATGGCTTCAGAGAAAACTCTCACGTGATGGTGGACACGCAAAATACAGTCACAACCTTTATGGGCTACCGGCGTTCAGTTTCTGTCCATATCCTGAATAGAAGCCATTGTGAGTCGAGAATGGCATAAAACAAAAATGTAAGTAGGAAAAACCCATATTATCACGGGTAAGGTCAGCAGAAGAAGGGTTAATCACTCGAAAAGAGAACAAAAGTAGGAAGGAGAAGGAAAAGCTTGCAGGGCGACTTGCACTAAAAAAGAAATTTATGGTTGCCAGACAGGGAAGAAAAAGGGGGGGTGGGCTCTCGGTCTTAAATTAAGGGAAGATCGAACGGATCGGGCGAACTTAAAACGCATTGAAGAACATATTGGGGATTCTGGCTTCCCAAGAGGGGGTGGGTAGTCGGAATGTTCTTAAATGTAGCATACCTCAATTCTTAACCTCAAGTTGAACGTCAAGGTAAGGGGGCAACCGAAGGTGCGCCTACTTCAGGGAAGTCGATGGATATTGTAGATAGGACCTAAATTAGAAAGACGCCGACGTCAGGGTTAATGAAGGGTCCTTCTTTCGTGAGAAGGTGGATGAAGAGGGTTACCACCAAAAAGTGACAGTCCAGATAGGACTATAAAACCCTGGTCAACAATGAGACAACTTGACAGAAGGCACACTCTGGTCAGGTCTATAGGAAAAATTAGAAGATCTAGGGGCAACGACTCTAGGACTAGAAAAACGAGGGGGCTTTGAAGCACTATCGGGAAACAGAGAATTGAGAGAGGGAACAAAGATTGTTTCAAAGAAAGAAATTATTAATAGAGACCCATTACGTACGGAACCTGCGAAAAGCCTGGTCAACACCCCCACTTGGGGAATGGGAACTTGCAGAAAGGGGATCTCCTTCTATGTCGAGTAGAAAAAATGAAAAGGTAAGGTCATGTGACTCTCTTTGAAACGAGGGGAGAACCTCAGGTCTAATCTTTTGAGGAGAGAAAAGGCCCCTATTTCCCGACTTCAGAATGGAGAAATAAGACGAGAAAATCAACGGTCTAACCAGTGCTATAAATAGGAGGGGGGACGTTCTAGATGTACCCCGAGAATGCAAAACACGGAAGGAGAAAAAACTGGACCCAGTACGGTCTCCATAGTTTCATTCTTACGAGCTAAAAAAAGGGGAGGGGAAGAAAAGGAAAAAACTTAGCACTCGCTAACGTCCGATAAAGCCTGAAGAGGCGGGCAGCCTTAAAATTCCGGGGGGGGGGGTACGAAGCAAGATGGAATACATATTAAAAACCTAAAGAGAACTCAATACCTGCCTTGCCCGGAGCGGGAAGATGGGTCAGTAAAAGAAAGCAGAGACTGAGGGGTTATAACTTCCTCTACTTGACCATCTGAAGTGGGGACGGGAGGAAGAGATGAAACCCTGATAAAGAGGAATCACATATGATTAGCTCGGCTTCAACCAGAGGGAAAGAGTATAAGGACCGGTCAGACTACTGCCCAGATTCACAAAAAGAGGAAAGAGATCGTTACAGGTTCTTACGAGTAAGGCAAGAGATAAAAGGGGCTTGGAGGGGCAAGTGGGAAAGATAGATCAATTACATCATCTTCGTTCCCAGCAAGAAAAAGAGGGAAGGAAGATAATCGGAAAGCCTGGAGTAAGAAAAGGAACTTCGGCTGGAAAAAACTTAAAAGAGAAAAAGAAATGAGAGGCCCCGATAAGGCGACTATCAGGAGGACCGGGAGGTGGGACCCCGTCTTAAGACTATTATCGATTAGGAGAGGATGAAAGAAAGCCAGGGTGTACTTCGGCCGGGTCCAGAGGCAGAGAGGTACCTACTTGGTCATCCTTTTACTAAGAGGAAGGAGGAGATAACGAGCACGGCTGGACAAGCCTGGTCCCGACGGGGTCGTAAAAACACCAGGAGGGGAAAGAAATCTGGGGGGAACCTCGCTCACCTACTGCTTGCTCATGAGAGGACAAAGGAAATCTAAGGTCCTATGCAAAACGAAAACTCGCTGCAATGCAACAACCCCGGGGGGGGCGAAACTCCCGAACCAAAAACGGGTGCAAAGTTATTGCCAGCGGAGACCAGTAAAGGAACTCTGAAAAAATGGCGCACTGATTCAGAAAGGTAAAACAAAGCCCTATTGCCTAGAAATTAAACTCAGGGGCTCAGACTCTTGGACATGGAGTAGTGGAGAGCTCTCGTAATCATCCGTCTTAGTAAGGACTAGACAAGGAGGACCCCTACCAGTCATTGGGGGTGACTATGAAGACCTACGGAAAAAAGGTAACAGGCTACACTATCGACCTGGGGCTGAAGATCCCGCAGTCTCCGGAGTAATTAGGTGCTGAAAAAAAAATGTAAGCTTACGTAAAGATCTACTAAAGGACAAGCTTCAAGCGAGGGACCCTTGTCCCAAAGGAGGGAGGGAGCTGACAGTAAGTAAAAATAAGTCTTGATCCGCGGGAAAAAATAAGACGCAGAAAAGCAATCGGAGAAGAGATCGAAGCCTCTCTCGGGGAATGAGATACCCGGGGAAATACAGAT
>Ga0179591_1199990_pt1 | contig 15488 bp, 12 predicted proteins | sample CZOMad2_1_08_16f_FD_182891 | JGI IMG/M metagenome (GOLD analysis project Ga0179591, IMG submission 182891) | Vadose zone soil fungal communities from Angelo Coast Range Reserve, California, USA - CZOMad2_1_08_16fungal (PacBio error correction) | ecosystem: Environmental > Terrestrial > Soil >...
GGGGTTAACGGTAGGGGGGGATTTTAGACTACCAAGTGTAGAGAACTTGCGACCGAACATGTACGCAGCAAGACGGCAAGTGGTAAGGGGGGGTGACATTAGGAATCGGGAGGTGAACTTGGGTGACAGACGCTCCATAAAGCGGCAGTAAACGGAGGAGGAGATCTTGAGGGCTATTGTAACACTGCATCGTCGGGGATGGAAATCGCTGCAGATTGGCGATAAATCGTAGGAGAGCGAAGTTCAGTGATCCTTTTCCTGACCCACGACAAGGATAAGGAGGTTTCAAGGACTCGCTAACCCGATGAGAGCGAATCGACTTCTTCTTGAAGCCGCTTAATCAAATGAAGTCAGAGGCAGGGATCGACAGTGATGGTCCTAGGGGGAGACTTATACACTTGAACAAGCTATCCATGACGAGTAAGGAGATATCTCCTGGAAAGGAACAATGGTTGATATCTGAAAAAACGAGGTACGGAAAAACGTCGGAGATCGAGCCCTAGATGAGGGTCATCTATCGGTTCCTTACCCGAATGTCACCCATAGGAGGCAGAGCACTACTGCAAGGGAAGAGGGGCGTTTGTCGGGGGTCTCGAATCAGGTAGCTTGGGCAACTGTGGGGTATCAAAATTGGCAAGTACGATTTTGTCGGGAGAAAGGGACGCGGATTTTCCTTCGAGTTTCCATCGGGGCTTGTGTCAATCATCTCTTCGTAATCGAGCACCAAAACTTGGTGCACAGGGATTTGAGAGGGTGGCGGGAAGAACGGAGACGGCAGCTGGAGATCCTAGGTGGGAAATCGGCCTCTTCTCCTCAGCTTCATTAAGACATATCTCTCCAATAAAGGAGGAAATCTCTTGACCGGAAAGATAGCGTAGGGAGAGAGGAATCGAAGTCAATTCTAGACAGACCGACGGAAAATAAGCACCTCCCATTAAGTTCGACGGGCACTCATCTGTCTGAAGGGGCAGGAAACGGCTCTAACACGAAGAGAAAGAGAGAGCACTACTCAGAATGCGGTTTTTTAAACTCGTGGCAATCTTGACGAGCAGAGGATACAAGATTTATTTTTTCTATTCCTAAACATCTCTACTGCAGTGCAAGGGGTACCCTGCGCAGACAGGAACCTCCTAAGCGTCCTACCGAGACACCACGGAATTGCGATTAACCGAAGAGGACATGCGTTGCCGGAAAACTGGCACACAGAGAACCGCCTGGGAAGAAGATGGGGTACCAGTTCAACGTCTGCGGTGGGGGGGAGAGATAACCCTACTTACGCTCGAGATAAGGTCCTCGGAAGGACGTGCTGAGGGAAGAGGAATAGGAACGCAAATACGTGAGTGAGGGACCTCCGGTCAAAATCCTCGGAGGAGGGATAGTGGACAAGGGAGTTAAGGAGTAAAAAGGGACGGAGACGCATCGATCTGTACTCTTCTTAGATGGAGAAAAAGTTCTCAGTCCGCCTCTTCGGTGTAACGACGTCTGGAGGAGCGCGGTCTTGATGTCTAAGGAACGAGGTAGCTAGAAAATTGGCTCCCTTGAACTAGTATTGTAGAATGATTCGGAAAATCTAGAGGAGGGGGAAATTGATGCTACCTGGGTTATATTAGGAGAGTATACTGTGTGGGATTAGAGAGAAGGCCCTAACCATTGGTAGAGAAAGATGTGACCTGATCGTGTAGAAAAAAAAAGGCTCAGAAGTAACCCGACGGATCCTCTGACGACTGTCCCTTCTACAACGTCATAAAAGACCTTTTATAGAAGGCCGGATGGTTGCACGGTGGAAACGCGAGCGATCAGGAAAGGAGGCGATTTCGGTGGGGTATAGCTTACAGGAACTATCGGGGACCTCAAAGTTGGCCGATAATGGGGGCTGTACAAGATGGAATCGTCATAGGGATAAGTCAGCGAAGGGGTAGGAATTAAACTCTCTGTACACTGAATAAAGGTCTGGAAATAGTTGGGGGCTAACCTCCTCTCTAAAGGGATCGAAATAGTAGAAGACATCACTGATGGGTGTTGAAAATGAAACATCTCCCAGGGGGATTTCCAGTCGTTCGGACCCCACCCCAACTATTAGAAAAAAAAAAAAAAATCGTGGAGCATCAAAACTTCTCGACACAAAGGGGACCAAGCGAAAAGAGCTTCAATATATATCACACAAAGAAAAGGAGTAAAAAGAGTAGAGGGAAGAGAGTCTTCGAAGTCGTGGCCTTCAAATGCGATTTGCTTGCTAAGTATGAAAGGAAACATAACAACTCTCTTTTAAGGAGGCATAGTATGGAAGGATCCATGGCGGAGGTCAGGAGACACTATCCGTGCTGAACTCTGAGAGTATTTCCTAGAAGGTGGAACGAAAACGAACCACAGAAGAACTTAACTGAAAAAGATCCGGGTGGACCATAAAAGTCAGTCAAAGTCTCTTACATCCTAGGATCGACATCTTTAAAAAAAGCAAAGGGGAAAAATTCTCAAAAGGGGGAAGAAAGATCGTGCCCTGCCAGCTACTAACAGCGCTCATCCTTGAGAGTCCGGTGGGTCACAAGCAAGGGCGCAGAAACAGTAGAGGTCCAGTCCAGGGGGGGTAGTCCAGCGAACGTCTTACTAAAGGGATTAGATGAATACACTCTTCTCAATACAAAAACCTATTTCAAGATGGAGTGAAAACACAAAGGAAAAACGAAAGCCAAGCGATTCCTCAAACAAGAAGCAGGGGAAAGGTATACAAAGGAAAACCAACCTCGAAGGTCCCCGGCTGAGGAGCATATATCTTCTTATATTCTACAATATCTAGGATAGGAAAGGGATTCGACGTAAAAAAGACCAATCTCAGAGAATTAGTCTTTGACGTAAGCTCTTACTCCTGAGATCTCTTAACTCACCAGGCGAGCATCTCCGATAAGCCGAGTCCAGATCTGATCTCTAAACATACATGCTTCACCTCCTTTCCACGCTCTAACGCAAACGCGGGGAGGGGTAGGGTCAGGTCCCTCCTCTTGTTAGAGCGTACAGGAAGTGAAGGTAGGTCCTGTAAAAATGGGAGGAATGAAGATAAAGACTCCAAGATGTAACTAGGAGGAGAAATAGAGGGGAACCGTTTAAAAAGCCGAAAGGTGGGTAGGTGGGGTGGGGGAAAGTTGTCGTCAAAGAAACACTAAGAGTGAGAAAAAGAAACATTCCTCAACTTTATCGTGCGAGGTCAGGTCAGGGGGGGGGAAAGGAGGGGGCGAAGGGTCACACTTTCACGGACGTGAGAAGAGGTTAAATCGAGATTAGAAAAACGAAAACCAATATTCTTAACTCTCTGCACCTAGCACCCAGTAAAAGGACAGAAGGCTCCGTGCCTGGTGAAGAATAAGGCAAGTTCGTTCGACAAAGTCCATCGTCAGGGAAAGAGGGAAACTGAACGATAGGGAGGCGGAGGGTTACATCGCCTGGCCAAGAGGGGGGGGGGGGAGATCGAAGGAGTCATCGACGTGAGCAAGTCTTGCCGCGCAGGGCCAAGAGGGGGAGGGGAGGAGAAGTTGTTATTCAGAGGGGGAAGAGAAGTGAGTCCGGTTACAAGCGGGAAAAATCTTCTAAACCGTTCTGACCGATGGCCTCTAGCGACAAAAACATATAATAAAGGAGGGGAAAAAGGGGGTGCTCGAGAAGCCGCGCAGGAAGAAGGGAAGGCAATCTTAAAAAAGAGGGGTTATACTAAAACAAACTCTGCCACGGAAAATACCGCGGCAAAGGGGAAGGAAATACAAAGATCACAACTCGAGATCGGATGTCACAGACTAGTTAGAAGTTTTGAGGGGCTCCAAGTCGACGCGCAAAAAAAGAGAGGACGGTAAGACTCAAAAGTAGGGGAAAAAGGTCCGCGGGCATTGCGGGAGCTAAAAAAAAGAGTTCGGGACTATCTCTGAGGGGACGATCGCGACGCTTCTGAGTGTTAAAGTAGACAAAAAAATAATACGGGTCTCACAAGCGGCCCAGAAAAGAAAATCAGGGGGAGAAAGGCTTAAGAAAGCGGGACCGACTCTCAATTCACTGGGGGAGAGACCTCTATTGTCGAACAGGAGATCAGGGATAAGGACCAGAAAGCAGCAGCTTTCATTATTACATGGGAGCATCCCCTTAAGAAGAAGAGATCTGAGATCGCCAAAAATACTCCTAAATGAATACTTCGGGACTATAGCTACCTTTGACTCTAAGAAAGATAAAAAGGAGAGTGATGAATCTGATGGTATCTGCTGAAAAATGGGGGAGAGAGCCACAAAACAGGGAGGGACACAAACCAACAAAGCTTCGGGTCGCCGAGAAAGCGTCGGCGCAAGATCTATTTTGCGGTGGCAATGACAAGACAAGGAAGATCGCAGGAAACCGGCAGAGGTAAGGACCGGTCTTCGGCCTGACTATCCTGCAACTGTCAATACTTTCTGATCGTGAAAATGAGGGAGAGCAGAACCTCCGTGGCACGGGGGGGGAAAGTGGATCAAAATTAGGTGTCCTTCTAACGGCTCAGCCCCGCCAAAAGGTTCAAAATCACAAGCTTACAAAAAATACAGATAAGCTAAATGTCCAAGTCATTTGTCACATGGTCAAAAAGTGCACGAGGAAAGAAACCCCCAAGGAAGAGAGACCGTGCGGTTCGACGGGTGCCTTCGGAAAATAGACTTCGGAAGGGGCAGAAAAGAGGGACGTACCGCCGGAGCAGCTAGGACAACGGTAGAAGAAAAGACCTGTCAATCTTCTGAAACCTAGAAAGACAGGAGAGAGAACGTCAATCTAGTCATAAAAAACAAAAAGGAGGGGGAGAGATAGAATAGGAACGTGAGCAGAGAGCAACTGGCGGAAAGTCAAAGGCTGCCAACATTGGGCGGGTGGCCCCTTGGTAGGAGCTGCTCTGGTCAGACGGACGCTAGTACTTCAAAACTTCAACCAGGTCTCGGAGAGGGGGGGAGGAGTAACGCGATAACGCAATCCGCTCACAAAGGTTCCTAAGGCAAACCATGTGCCAATAGAAGAAGAAAATTGGTATCCGGGTACCTGCGAAAAGATCTACGTAGTGGTCTGGGCTCAAGAAAAGGTAGAGGAACTTTGGGAGTTGGAAAGTGCATCCTTTGGCCGAAGATAGTCAAGATCTTAAAAACATCACTTGGTTTCTGAGAACTAAGAATAAGAACGTGACCTGGTACCGGAACTCGGGTCAAACCAGGATCGTACTTTCCGGCAAACAGGTGAAGGGAGATCGTACTAAGCTAGGGAGGGGAAAACAAACTTTAGTATCTGAAGGGACGACCTGCGCGCTCCTAGCCTCTGTTAGGGGGGTGACAAATGAAAATCGTCGTGTTCAGAGAATTGGTTCTTCAAAAGAAGCGAGTCACACGGGTACGATCTTTGCGGGACTAGGCAAAAATAAGAAGAGAGGACGATGATCTAGTTCAGGAAGAGTGGGGTCCGCGAGAGATCTCTGAAAGCGATGCTCAGGAAGCAAGAAAGCTGCAGCGGATAGGTTGTCACATTCGAGACCTACGAGAATGGGACGATGACGCTTTCTACTTAGGTGTCGTTCTTAGCGTGAATAGAAGGAGGCAATCAGGAAGCTAAGGCTGGTGACGCGGTGGAGCAACTGTAGGGGTTTGAAAGACTGAATCCGAACACTAGTTTCCCAATAGAACCTGGCTCGAGTCACTTCGCCAGACATCTGGGGTCAAGCTGAGGCACCGGGCGAATAAAGGACGGTCCCCGACTGCCGGGCGAAAGCAGAAAAAGTGAAGTTTGGAAGCGACTAGTTCTTAAACCGGCAAAAGCTCCTCAACAGGGAAAATCTAGATAGGGGAGGTTTCTATTACGTGAATCGACTACCTTGCCTCGGGGGTTGAAATAAAGGGGGAATCCCTGCGACGTTTTTTCTTTATCAACTCAGAAAGAGTTCAATTAATACCTTGAAAAAGGGGTACCCGGAGGGAGCTCGCGCGGCGGATCGAGCCGACCATTGGTGAGAGGGGTATGGTTAAGCGCGAAGGCCATCGTCACTGCGCTTTACCTGCGGAGAAGGACTTCGCCAAAGCGATGAAAACGGAGGACGCACCGCCCGCGCTGGGCAGATAAAAGCGGACGAGAGAGCTTCGTTCACTTCGATCACGGGAAAAAAATAAATCGACGGAACATGATCTGAACAGCGCCGAAAAGAGGGCAAACACTGTGGCAACTCCGCGGAGAATTTGCACTGTCACATCATCTACTACGAAAAAATAAGGCACCCTTCTATCTTGGTAAACGATGGAAGATCTCCTTGGAAAAAGAAGGGACCGGGATTGGTAAGGGTGAAGAGTCGAGCAATACTCAAAGGAAGAAATTTGAAAAAAAAAATAAACCACGTCAAGAACCTAGAAGAAAAAAAGACGAAATCATTTGATGACTCGGAAGAAATCAGGAACCCACACACACTCCACCACGGAAACTTGGACGAACCGGTTACAGAGAGAAGGAAGGTACGGAGGACTACCGACTGACCTATGAAAAACTAGGCCAAAGGTATGAGTGCTATGGGCCATAGGCCGAAAACGAGGCGACGCCGAGGGGGGAAAAGAAAGGTCGTAGATCTCGGATGAAAACCGTGGGACGAACTTTGGGTACAGGCGGGCGCGATCGAATTTACAGAATAGGCGAGGACGCGAGGCGACGGAAATCCTCGCGCAAAACCGACGGAGGGGTCTAAGTAAGGCGCTGTAAAATTAAGGAAGGCAGCGAGAACGAACCATTGGGGCCGCTTCGCGGATCTTTTCTCTTACTTTGGAAAGATCTAGAGACACAAGGTACCAGGTAGAGACCTGGGCGTGAGCAGAGAAGGGGGAGGACGAAGTAGCTGGAGTTTACTGGACGCGTCAAGAGATAGACCAGTTGGTCTCGCGAGGGGACTCTTTACGTCACTAAGCGCGGATCTAAATGGGAGAATAAAAAGCGGCGGTCGAGGAGGCGTATTAACCCTTACTACCGGGCGCAAACTACTGCTCTGGTCTTGAACCTCGAGATACAAAAGATCAGGGGAAAAGGGAGGGGGGGAAGCCTGGTCAGCAACGGGCGAACGGTTGGACTGGATAACAGGTAGCTGGATTCATGGAAATCGTCTCCTTCATCAGCATTATCTTCGATCGCGGGGAAAGATAGAAACGGAAAGAGGAAAGAGTCGGGTCAAGAAACCATTCCGCTGAATAATCTGTGAAAAGAGTCCCCTCTGAGAGTAATCCCTCCCGAAAAAACTTGAGATGACAGAGGTCTGCGAAGGAAAAGCTGAAGGATGCTCCCCGATCGGAAACGCAGCATAAAAAGTATAGGCCAAAGTGAACATTATACTACTAGAGACATCTATTAAAAAACACAACGTGTTGAAATAATATGTCGCAGTAGTCATGGAGGTTGGGCCCTTGAATTTGCTAGGGGACAGTTGTGGCGTCTAAGAAGCGCAGTTCGTCATCTCAGCGCTGTACCGGTCCATAATAGCGAACTGTTCCCATGGCTAGTACCGGTTCTACCAGATAAAAGGGGAGACTGAGGAGATTTAGAGGCTTCGCTAGGAAGTGAAGAGAAGAACCGTTCGGTATTAATCCTGGTTCATCTAAGAGAGGGAAAGATCCTTAGAAGTTACGGAGACTAGAAGATCCATCTTTAAATCACCGTAGGAGCTGCCAAATGAGAAATCTCGTGCAAAGAAGAGTAGAAAAATAAAATCGAAATCATTGAAATCGATATCATCCAAGCAAACCAAAGCGGAAAACTAGCGACAGGTAAAGCGGGTCTTCGGAAACTTGGGGATCGACGGGGGAAAGAGGGCCGGAGCACGCGACCGCCGGAGTTTAATGGGTACAGCAAAAAACTAAGCGCCACATACTCAAACGGGATACAGCCACAATGGTCTCGCCGGCGAAGGGGGAGGGACAGGGAACATCGCAAGCAGCAACCTTCGAAAATAAAAATGATGACTAGCCAATCTCAGGGTTGGAAAAAAAATTAGATCCGCAAAGTGAGATCTTCGTCAGTAAGAAGGCAGAAGATCAGAGAAATGTACCAGTCGCTCAGACATCGAGGGGAAGGGCATTACCCGGCTCTCAAATGACTTCGGGGAATCATTGCGAACTGCCCCCCATAGTTAGGCAGATTATCTGCATTCTCCCGCTCTCGAGCATAGACGGATCAAATCAAATAAGATCGCAAAAAGAGATGGCTTGGTCTGAAAAGAGTCCCTGCACATTGAAAAGACTCGAAGGATCTCAAGCCCTTAGTGATTCGGGCTGCCAGTTAACGCCCGAGGGCCCCCAGGAAATGCCGGAGACAGAGAACTAGGGGGGAAACAAAAGAGGGGGAGAGAAAGATCAGAACGCTGATCTAGAAGCGTGTCCATGAAGGGGGCTATGTGGAAAATCCACCAGGTTCGGACGCACGGGCTAATAGGGGGAGAGAAAGGGAAGGGTTTTACTGATAGTGGTAGACTTCCGTGAAGGATATACCAAATTCACCGGCCGTGATAATCGTGACTCATACAAACCTACCAAGCTTCACGCGGGCGCGTCAAGGGAGAGGCCAGCTCACCGCTCAGAAAAATGCCGGCAAAATTTAAAGGGGTGAAAGACTTGGCGATCGCGCCATGGAAGTCTACTAGGGAGGAAGGAATGCCCCTGGACTTCAACTCTAGGTCATTAATCTCGGGAGGGTCAAAGAGAAGACTCTCGTCCTCGACTGGGAGCTAGACATTGTAAATAACTAAGCTCGGGCCTATGCAGGCGAGGATAGTTCTCACCAGAGTCGGCGGGGCAGCGACGGGGGTTTCAAGACTCCGTAGGGGTTCTAAGGGAAAGACACTCGGGCACCAGACTTGCGCGGCCGTGGTTCGCATTTCCTCGAATAGCCAACAAAAGAGAAAAAGTGGCAACAATGTGGTGCTAGACCAAAGACTCATCTAAAGTACTTTCAGATGGGAATCAAAAAAGAATTTCAACAGAAACCCTCGTAAACGCTGAAGGTCAACATAATCAACAGGTCATTAAAAAAACACGTCCTATACAAAAGAATACTCGATGGAACCCCCAGGAAGCAGTTCAGTGGCCTCTTGTATGGACTTGCTAATGGACAAGAACAGTCAGGATCAGAGCAACCGTCTCTAAGAAGGAAACTCCCTCCCAGTGGAAGTCCGAGCTGCCGGTGCAGGATCACAAAGAAATTGGCTTGAAATTAAGAGAAATTTATCAATAGAAATCTTAGTAGGGTGGACAAAATTCGTGCAACCTATCCCGGTGCTCACGCGGCCCAAGGAGGAGGGAAGAGGATCCTAAGAACGACTGTAAAGAGTCTATAGAAGAAACCGAAGATATTGAGAAGGCTCGGGCTCTATCATTGCACACTATCCGCAAATCTGTCCTGGCGGACAGGAACAGCGCGTCAGGGACTGACGATAAGAGGCGTAAAAAAATGGCTAATAAACACCTTCTCCGAAAGAAATCTTGGAAATCCGAACGCAACGCGGCAGAAAAGGAGGGCTGAGCTCTTACTTAGTAAAGTTACAAGTGCTAAACATACTATCTTCATTTCACAAAACGACACCCCAGAGGAGGAGCGCGCCAGCGTGACGGAGAAAAGACTCGAAATTGCAAGGGACCTCTCAGTGAGCCTCGCAGTAAATGGTGTCCGCCGGACGGCGGAGGGACCTGAAAAGGTCGCTGGAGTTTCACGTGACAAATGGGAGCTTTTAGTGAAATCACGAAACCGAAGTGTTCGAAGATAGCAGAGCGGCCAACCGGGAGAGAAGGGGGGGAGAGAACCCTACCAAAAGTTAGAGAAACAAAAAATGAGTCACCCAAACTGAATCTAATGGCTGGAACGCCAGGTCCACCTCACGGAGTGAAATTTGGCGAAACTGTGCCAAAGGGGGGTGTAAGCAAGGACCAAATTACGAAAATCCATTGAGTCAGAGTGCGCCTAGAAGCTGGGTTCGACAATTCAAAACGATATTCCGTCCCAACGGAAGAGCTCGTCCAAGTGAAAGTAAACCGAACAATGGCGCTATCAAGAGTTCTAAATGATACTCCTACTGACGTCATCTAGAAAATCAACAACAACAACGGTGGGAGAATATATCGAATTGAGGAGAGCGACATGAGGGAAGGGGCGAAGGAATGACAGCACATGGTTTAGGGTCCAGGGTCGACGGGACATTCACTTTGAAGACATCTCATGGTGAAAAAATTCTAACAGGGATAGGGATAGAAGAGACCCAGGGAAACTTGATGGGGCGCTAAGTGGGGGGGGGGGTAATGAAACATGGGTCGTTCAGGTAGCCCTTTAAGGGAAGGAAACAAAAAATCGGGGTGGGATTTGCATCTAGTCGGGAGAGAACAGTGTTGCTGTGGTTCTATAAGGTCTAAGTGTAGATACCTTTAACCCGGCCAGGCTTTTGCGTAGTAAAGGAAGAAGAGCATCACGGGTTTGGGTTTGGAAGCCTTGGAAGCCCTATAGGAGGAAACTTCGTCCGATGACAGTAACGGGAAATCCGATCGGTTAAATTGCAAAGACCCTTGGGAGAAACTTGGAAACGCACACTTGCTCAATCCGAAGACGAGGGGTCATGGGTTATCATTGTATTTTACCCGGGTTTTCATCCTAAAATCATCTTCATACACGTATGTCGGAGATCTTGAGGTCAGAGGGGAAAGTAGGGCTCATCGAGGAAGAATACTGAGCTTCATAAGAGGGGGGACGGACTCGAGTAGAGAACTCTCGCCCCAGGGGGGGGAGCTTGAAGTGGGTCATTGCGATCAAGCTTGGAAAGACGATGAGGAAAGGGGGTCGGTACGAAGGAGGGAAGGCGCAGAGGCCGGTAACAGCGCGTGGGATCAGAGGAAGAGAGGGAGGGAGGCAAAGCTGTGAGCTTTAGAGGTGGGTGAAACGACTGGGAACACTAAGCCGATGTGAACGATCAGGGAACCTTAGCAGAGCTACACGCCGTCAGACAGCGGGGGGTGAAAAAAGATAGACGCGGCGACGAGGGGAACTCACTTCGGGCTAACCCAGGCGATGAATTTTATAGCGTCGCTCAGGAGCCAGATGCACCAGCAGAGAATAGAACGATCCGAAGGGTACTCTGGAGGTCAGAATAATTTGGAGACTAAGAGGTCCTCTGTAAAATAATTTTGTAGCGAGTGGATCAGGTAGTGTGTCACGTAACTCACTCATAACGGTGATGGATACTTAACAAAAGAAGTTGCAAGGATTTTGAGTCCAAGAGAGAGGGGAGTGAGATACACCAGCAATCGGGGAAAGGGGGGTGTTGTCGCTCGCGGCAGGCGGAAACTGTCTAGCAGAGGGGGAAAGGGAGGAATCCTACTGAGCCCAGCAGAGGTAAACTTCGCTCCCCAGCCGAGTGCTGCTATCGCCGAAGGTCAAGACGAGAATTCTTAGTGAAACTTAGCAGAATGAAAAGAGCTAAATCTCCAGTAATCTTACAACTAACGGTAAAAGATCGGACATGAACTGGGCATGACTCTGGTTGCCCTTTCCTGAAACTGGCGTATGCTAACGAGGAGAGGAACATTCGTACTCCTTACGCTGGTTTACACCTCTGGCCAGTCAGCCTTGACCGGACACCGCTTGTTAGGGGGGAAAGATTCGATCAATATATAAAAAAGAAGGGTGATTTGACCTGCGACCTGCCAGACCGGGAAGAACGGGAAAACGACGACGACAGACGTCATTTCTCTAAGCCGGCGGTGAATCCAGAGACACCCCCTAGACCCATGGACGAGCTGGGGGATACAAGTCCCAGAATGGAATGGGTAGAGTAGGCCCGAGCTCTCGGCTCCTGTCCGAAGCCGTTCTGAGGAAAACGGCCATAGCCGAGGAGCAACGAGGCAAAAAAGGAATACCTTGGAAAGGGGGGAGGAGTCTTAGTGACTCAGATTTTGGACCTTAGTACGCTAATAGGGGATAGGGCAACTCGGAGAGGGAGAGCTAGCTCGTTAGGACTGATAAATGGAATACGGATGGAGGATGCGTGCCCCCAGCTTCCGGGCGGGAATCAGCATTAATTCGAATTACCTAGTTCGCGCGGAAACCTGGGGGAGAGAGAATTCGATAGGGTCGAGTTGATTCTATGAAGCGTAGTTTTGGAAAACTCAAGGGAACGGGCGACATGGGCGGTATTATAATCGAGAAGAAGGGTCCTGTGGAGGTGGCAGGGTTCATAAGGGGGACAGGTGATCTCGCCCATGTGAAAGAGGGTCTTGCATCTCGCGGTAAGAAGATGGGAATAAACTAAGGAGGGGACACAAACTTTGGGGTGGTGGGGAAAAAAGAAAAAGAACGGCGAGCCCGGCGAGGACAACAAGAAAAACCTACCTGGGGCTATCCGGAAGATGGGATTTGAAGAGAAAGGTCTCATTAAAGTTCTAAGGAGGGGATGTAGTCAGCGGGCGAGCTTTCTAAGGTGGGAAGAAGATAACGGGGGCTTGTTAGGAAGAGAAGATCGGGGTTAGACTTAGAGCGGTATCTATGGAACAAGGTAAAGACGTAATAAAGGATTGATAGGGGGGGAGAGGAAAAGGGAACTCGCCAGGGCAGAAGAGTCTAAAAGCCCGGAAGCGACGACAGTTGAATCTGACCAAGAAGATCGTAGGAGCCGAAGCAGAGGGGAGAAAAGAGACGGGACCTCAAAAGAATATTTCTGGGAATCATCCACCTCTAATGTGCAACACAGAGAAGCGTAATACTTCGATCCCAAACAACAGTAGAAATAGATCTAAGATCGTCTGTCGCTAGGGGTAATGTGGAAACTGGGAGATACGGTTTGATTACTGGAGAGATCTGCTGGCGTCCTTGACCGCTGATGACATCCGAGTTCTTGAAGGTACGTGGGGGGGGAGTCCGGGATACAACTAAGACCGGGAGGATGCTGACGGAATTAAGTCATTGTCTACAGGTGGGGGGTCTAAAAGAATCATGAAAAATTAGGAAGGATAAGGGTTTTGCCAAAGAGAGAGGACTTCTCATGAGGGGAATATCTACGGAATCCCCTATCTTGAATCTTTCCACAGGGGTCGCAAACCACGCGAGGGGCCGCATGGAACATTCTCACAAGACCAGACATCAATTAAGAAACACGTTCAATCCCATGAAGTCTATTCCAATTTCGAGAGAAACGGGTGCTCGACATTTCTAGACGGGAAAAAACATGCCGTTCATTATTTCCTCTTAGAATCTCTGCGGAGACCTAGGTCACGGGACAATTTTCTATAGAAAATGGTAGCGACAAGGACAGGCGGGTCAAGTCACCAACCTGAGCGACGACGGTAATGACGCGTCTTTAGAGAAAATATGGAGCATGTATCCCCGCAGGACTCAGATATGGGTTAGGTCTAATATTTGGAGCGTAGAAGAATTGAGAAAAGTAGGATGGCGACTCGGGAAGGGTCGACAAATGGCCCTCTCGATAAAATTTGGGAGGACCTTGGGAAAATACTATTCGGTCCAGCCTGTAGCAGCTCTGAGCACGCTAGACTCACCACTAAGCAGTTTCATATCAGATCGCGATAACCGACTTGTAAAAGGGACTCAACGAGAAAAGAATTGGACACTCGAAGAACATTCGGGATTCGGTTTAGGGAACTTTGAGCGAGGGCCGAGGCAATATGGACCGCAAGAAGAATAAAGACCAGACACTATTACAATCGATCGCTACAAGATCAAAACACGCGTAGTCCTTGGGAGACCCGCGGGTAAAGGGAGGGTTGGTCTCCAGTTCTTAACTCCGGATGGAAATATGGGTACTCGAATGACGTCGAGGTGTGACAGTCAGGGTCCCGCATCTGAGGCGGAGGTCACCAGTGGTCCACGGACTTGGACTTTGCATAGATGGGTCGGACTAACCTACCAGAAGTGAAAGCGAATGGCAGGAGATTACTTCCATAGGGTCAACGGGAAAGAGGCAGTGTCATGTTAAGAATCGGGGGATTCTATTAGGGCAAATCATCACTTCAAAGAAGCGGAGTGGGGCAAAATTTCATGAAATATATGGCGATGGCGGGCAATCTTCCGCTGTGGAGAGAGCTAAAGATCTAATACGTGAGGGAGGACAAGGACAGGGAAAGGAGAAGCAGTAGCACAGGAGACGGGGACTCTACTTTGTGTTAGAACTCCTTTATGATGCATAATAATCTTTCATCCAGTGCGCTAAAGGAAGCCTAGGAGAGCTAGCGAGAAAAAAAAAGATCACCGCTTGGAACCAATGGTTTTGTGGAATCGAAAACAAAACAAGTGAAACACATTAAATCCGCCTCTCGTCTAAACTACTGGTAATATGTCAGGAGAAGAAGAAACGCGGTAAAAATGATGAACAGACCATCTGCACTTGGCTACTTTCCAGGTCAAACAACAAACCTAGAGAGAAAGGAAGGCTTACAGCCAGAGAAAACCTCTATAATCCCCCAAGGCGGTCAGACGGGAAGAGGCGCTGATGGGGGAATCAGGGGAGACGAAGTCAATTCTACTCTTCACTACAACATAATATCTTGGGTACCATGATCAATAACCAGGGTACCGTCCTCGGTAGCAACGGGTTTCAGAGATAGAAAATATGGTATGAGGAGTAATAGAGGGATGAAATCAGGAGAAAATGGGTCTACAGTGTCGTTAAACATAAGCATGTTCTCACCGGTAAAGTAGAGCTTCCTCTGGAGACCTCACGGCGAGGTACCGAGAAGAGAGATGAGAAAAGGGACAAGGGCCTATGCTGCGAGGTCTTTCTCAGATTATAGTCTTTACCACTATCAAGTCCAAGCTTTCAAGGCATGAAATCTCGTCAGAAAAGAAAGAGAGAGAGAAATAGAAACTATAAGAGGAGAGAGGGAGGGCCTATGAAGACCTAACTTTTACTCAAGTCTCAACAGATACTCTGGGAAATAGCGCTGAACAAGCCTGCAAAATACTAGATTAAGTGTAACACACCCAAAGAAAATCCTTCTATCTCACAGCTTAGGACTAATCTCGCAGTTGAAATTAACACTAAAAAAGGAGAGAGACCTTAAAGGTTCCTCCTTAAGGACGGGCAGGAAATCCTTGACTAATCATCTGTAGGAAAAAAGGTCACCGGCGTAGAAGGAGAAGCGTCCGTGAAAAAGAGTTGAAGGGTTAATATCGGGACTAGGATCAATGGGAAGGGGGCCGAACACACATTTCTCTAGAATCAATGCAGGCTTCAAGCAATAGAAACGAGAGGAAGATTCGCCAGGTCAACGGAGGAAATGCTACCTGGCCACTTGGGGGGGGGGAAGGGCGTAAAAAAATCTCATGACAGTGACTCCTCTCCAAACTTTCCTAACAAGGGTCGACGTGCAAGACGGAATGGAAAGTAACTCCTTACCATCTAGACAGGCCTCATGTGGGGGGGAGCTCAGAAAAAAAAAAATAATCGGGAACATGGAGAGGAACAGTCTCCTGACGGCAAAATTTTCGAG
>Ga0179591_1308902_pt1 | contig 15488 bp, 20 predicted proteins | sample CZOMad2_1_08_16f_FD_182891 | JGI IMG/M metagenome (GOLD analysis project Ga0179591, IMG submission 182891) | Vadose zone soil fungal communities from Angelo Coast Range Reserve, California, USA - CZOMad2_1_08_16fungal (PacBio error correction) | ecosystem: Environmental > Terrestrial > Soil >...
GGTCTGGACACATAGGGAGAGCTGGTGGCGGAAAACCTCCTGAGTCGTAGCAAAATATCTCATCAAGTCAGATCCCCAAGGGATGCAAAAAAAAAGCTGAAGGCTCTGAATAAAAAAAAGAGAAAGGCGGCAATCACTGCGAGAGGGGGGCAATCACTGGATTCTCCGCGACGGAAAAGCACAAAAAAATCACTCCCTTTGGGAGGTGGGGGGGGAATCGCTACCTTCCCACCAAGAAGAACTCTCTTCCTCGAGGCGAGGATGATCGTTCAGCAAGGGGAAGGTGGGACACCGCAGAAGGCTTGGAAAAGCTTCAATCCGTAAAGAAAGCAGCTGCCTGCAAAAGATCGTCGCGTGGTAAGAGGGACAGAAGATCTCGAGAGCAATCGCTTTACGCAAAAAATGGGGGAGTGTATACGAGCGCAGGCCATGGGTCGCGACACTAAACGACTGCACCAGGTCTGATAAAACGTTCTGCTCTCGGGAAGGATGAAACAGAGACGAGAGGGGGGGGGGCTGGCCTTCTGGGAAGGGCGCGACACAAAGAAGGAGTTAAGGAGGGGGACGACTCTCGTTGTGGCGAAAGGCTGTCTGGCAGGAAGGACGAGAATCGACCGGGGGGGAAAAAAATCAGGACCCGCTTATCAGTGCAAGCGACGTTTAGCAGGAAAAGGGTACAAAAAAAAAAAAAAAGAATCTTGGGAGAAAAAGCGCGTCGAATGCGTCTCAAAAAAAGGGGTCTCCTCGGAGCGACTCCGACGAAAAAGCATAAAGTAAGGAAAGGCGATCGTCCCGAGGAGAAAGGCAAAAAAGGTGGTGCTTTCCTTGGAGACCTGACCGCCGACCGACCAGGAAAAGAGACGAGGGTGCCCTCGGCAAAAAGAAGAGAGGACAAAGAGGATGTCAGGGAGTAGAAGCTTCCGATGGATAGTCTTCTTTCAGAGGGTGAGGGGGGGCTACTCAGAAAGGGTAGCAAGGAGAGAGGTACGATGCGGGCAAGGGGGAAGAACCGAACGGGAGATCCCGCTCCGGGCACCGCTGCTGCGGAAGGAGAAAGACAACCGAAAGGGGGCTGGGGGATGGGGTCGTCAACTTATTGGGGGAGGTGCAAAGGCAGACCGTGAGGGGGGGGAGGAATGAGGTTGATCTCCTAGGTATCCAACAGAGCAGAGGACGTGGGGGATATAACCACTGCCAATTAGGAAAATCAGCTCTCAGGACGTCAAAAAAGAGCGGTGTGCGAAGTCAAAGCTCAAACGGCCATTTCTTCTTATGGATCAACTCTACGGCAAAAAAAAAAAAAAACAACTTCTGTTCGGGGGGGGGAAGCAGGCAAGGCTGGGGCTTAGCTAGAAAAGAGAAAAGCTCTACTCTCTCCGAAAGACAGCTCGTCAATTTAAAAAAAAGGGACGTGCTTGAGTCTGCAAAAAGAAGGGGAAAAAGAGAGAAATGGGATGGAGGTGGACGCTTTTCGGAAGCGTTAAAGCTTCGCTGACGGACATTGCGCAAAAAGGGAGAGGGGAGACTAGGAGTAGGAGAGGGGGAAAAAAAGTGGTCTTTTGCGAAGCTTGAACGGGAAGAGGGGGAGGGGGAGAGCAAAAGCGGGATAGTTCGAGACAGCGAGCTTTTTATCCTGGGGGACGAGCGTACTCGAAAAAAGTCCGGACCAGGACGGGCGAAAAAAAGTCTGACGATGTGCGAAGGCGCTGGGAAGTCGTACGAAAGGTTTCTCGGAGTCCGGCATAAGGGGAGGGGGGGTTACAGCGGAAATTGGGGGGGGGAGAAAGCGATGGAGGGGAGAAAGCAGGGGGGGGTGGGGGAAAGCAAAAGAGGGGAGGCCTCTACTGAGAATGATCGATTTCGGAAAAAAAACGTATTCGGGGCTCGCAAAAAGAAAAAAGGAAAGTCGGCGGCAGATTTCGAGAAGAAGGGGGGCAGCTTCAGTGTCTAGACGGGCGTGCGGCAAAAATCGACCGTGCTGAGCCAGACAAGACAGGGAAGAAAAAGTTCAGGAAAAGAGCGCGTGAACGGAAGCTATGCACGCAAGCTAATGCGTGTGGAAAAAAAAACAGTATGAGCGAGGAAAAAGAGGGACATCATCCAGGAATTCGGTCTTGAGGGGGTGCGCGTGAAGAGGGAAAGGAAGGGGGGGAAGATCCTGTAGTACAGAAGCGCGGAAGCACTGGACTGGCGTCTGTGCAAGGCCGCTAGCTGACGCGAAAAAAAAACGGGGCGGAACTCCAAGGAGCCACGTTCCTTCAGAACACACTTCGGGGAAACAGGCTGAGTCAGAGGGGGAAGGGGCTGTTGTGGGAATGGCCTCTTGAAATTTTGTCTTTCGGGGGGGAAAAGATCGTAAAGAAACGACAGTCTTTATCTGCGGGGGGCTCGTTGAAACCAGCAGGAGAAGCCTGGGGAGACAGAGTTCAGATCTCCAAGAACGTGACAGCTAAAGGGGAAGGGACCTCCTAATTGGGGGAATGGGGAAACTATCGGGGGGGGGGGGGGTTCATGAAGTCTTCTGAAGCGCCTCGGATCTACGAGGGGCATTCTCCTTCGAAGCTCTTTTAACTCGGGCTTTAGTCAACAGATACCTAATGGGGAGTCCGCGGGTTTCTTCCAAAGGAGGGCAGGTCGCTCGGAAGAACGAGGAAGCAGGCGAACCATGACGCGAAAAAAAAAACAGCTGTTCGATGTCGGCCAGAATCTCTGGCTAAAACCGGATGGAGTCTTAAAAAACCCGGGATCTGGACCTTGGCGTCCAGAAAGGATCGTACGAGAACGCGAAGGGAACTCTATGTCATGGGGGGGGAGCTAAAGCAGGCCAAAGGAAGGAGAAAAGAGGGAAAAAGCAATGAAGGTGGTCAGTCGGGCAGAAAGGAAAAATTCAATACCTCAAAGTGGCGTATCAAAGGGGGGCAGGTGCCGACAGCGGGGAAGCGATCAGAAGACGTCTGAAGGGAAAGAGAGGGTATACAGAAGGAGATAACGGTCGGGACGAAAAGAAAGAAGCTGAGAGCGCTTGCTCAGGAAAAGGAACCCGGGTTGGAGAAGGGAGCTATGACGCCCGATAGTGAGAAGGCGAAGGGGCAAGTTGGCGAAAAATCGTAGGGGAACCGAAGGGGGGGTTCAGCGGACGTGAAGGAGGGGGGATAAACATGTCGACCTAGGACCGAAGGAAAAAGGGTCTAGCCTTCGACTACAAGAAAAAAAGAAAAAAGAGAGCAACTCCTGGGGAAATCAACCATCAACTACACGGAGGGGAGATTCAGATTCATGGAGGGGGCTACGTTATGGCAGTAGGAGGACAAATCAGGGGGGATCTTCATCTCTGGAAACCGCTCCAAGGGGATCAAAGGCGAGGTCGGAAAAATTGCGCTCGGGTTTTCTCGGCTCGGGCAACTGCACGCAAAAACAGGATACTTATTTCGAAAGACATGTTGGGGAGAAACTAGGGGGGAGGGGGATGTCTTTTGAAGAGACCGGAAGTCAACAATGAAGGGGAACTGGCTCAGAAGACGATCATGCGAGGGGGGGGGGGGGGGGGCTAGGAGAGATGATATTAAGGCGATGACTGCGAGGGGAGGAAAGAAAAAAAAAGGCTCTCGTGCCGGACGGCGTGCGAATTAAAAGGGGGAGGGGCGCGAAAGTAGAAAAGGGGGGAAAGGAAAACCCGTACAGGAGGGGTGATGCAGGATAAATCTGTACCGGGTCCAGAGGGGAAAAAAAAAAAAAAAAGATTCGGGACCGGGGGGAAGGGAGGGGGAGGTACTGGTGCATCTTGGGCAAAGAGCGACACCGAAGGAAAAGATATAGAGCAGGACCAAGCGAGGTGTCGATGCCGTTCGAAGAGAAGGGTAAAAGAAAAGGAGGGGGTACGCTTGGTCGCGGGGGGAAACAAGGTCGAGGGGTTTTCTGCTCGACGCCTCGCGGGGACCGAAAGACCGCGGCGAGTGAGAGGGAGAAAAAGCGTCTCAAGGCATGCAAGAAAATTGTGCATAGAAACGGAACCGGAAGGAACTCGGGCAAACGTGACGAGAAAAGAAAGAAGGGGAAAAGGAACTTGTGTCGTTCAGGGGGGAGGGAAGGACGCTTGCGATAATTGAGGAGGGCTGTAGGTGCTAGCGGGGGGGGAAGATTGAATGAGGAAACGCTGCTCTTAAGAGGGACGGTCGATGCTCAAACTCAGAAAACGTTCTAGGAAGACCCAGGGAAAAAAAAAAACAAAAAGAAAAACACACGCGGCGGGATGAGTCGGACTCGCTGCTCTCGTTGGTGAAAGGGGGGATCGAAGGGGCTGTCGAAGGGATGAAACTCAGTCGAAAAGGTGAGAGCTGCTAGACGAAGAAACGGGACGTATGGGGGGGTTGGTGACAGCGCAGGGGGCATGTGAAAAGCTCCGGAGACTGCCTCGGCGAAGAGGAGTAGGGGGGGAAATTACTGTCTGCGAAAGGGGAGGCAGGGACGGTCCCTTAATCCTACGGGGAGTTTGCAAGCCAAACGCTAGGACTAAAAAAAAGGTCTCTAGGACCTTAAGCTAAGAGGAAAAAAGGCCTCTTTATCCTAAGGGTGCTTTTCTACTACTTTGGGTGTCTATAGGAGATCGAAGGCTGAAAGTCTTACTAGGGATTTTGAACGTTCCTTCCTCTATAGTTTTCAGGTTGTACTTACTTCGCGGTCGTAAGGCATCCAGGAGTCTTCCTTCGGAAAATCCACTTCTTTCCTTTGTATCCGTGTAACGGGCTTAAAATTTCATCTTGGAAAAGAAGCCAATTCTCTTTTTTCGGGATCTTCGGCCCGCCGGGGGGATCGATCGGGGAAAAACGCCTAACCACATCGGTAGGAAAAAAGGAAACACGGTGGGGTTCGGAAAATGGTCTCAGGGGACGTGTCGCGTGGGGAGAGAGTAAATCGGCTCTAGCATCTGCAAAAAGAAGATACAAAGAAGAAAAGCAGGGTGCGGGGCATTCTCGGCTTGGAAAGGCGTTAGGGGGGGGGGCTACGGGGTGGACTCCTCATTTAGGGGAGGGGCTTGCGAAAAGAGAAAATGGTCCGGCGACTTAGCTCCAAGTGCAGCCCACGCTGGTGTCCGCTATGAGGAAGAGCGCATCGCGCTTGAGAAAAAGGCGCGCTCTACAGAAGGGGAAGGGCGTGACCAGGGGACGCAGGGGGCCTTTCGCTTAGGAGGGCATCAGCTAGAAAGAGCAGAAACGCGATGATCTGCAACAGGGTTGAGAACACCGCCGCTCCATGGAGGAAATAGCAACGCTTCGGATAGAAAGAGGAAAAGTACCCAGGGATCAGACAAGGAATCGGGGAGACCGACGAAGGTGGGACGAGTCATACCTAGAAGAGAGGGCTGTTGACCGGTCAGAACAAACGCTTTCGAAGGTGCAGGCGGGCATGACCGCAAGGAATGAGCGAAAAAGCAGCTTTAGGTGGAGGCTCGCGAAGGGTCCTGAGAAAGGGGCTTGATACTAGAGGAGGACGGTCTTCTTCGTAGATGGAAAGGGTGTCTGCCGGAGAGAAGGCCTACAGATCTCAACACTAAACGAATCATCAAAAAAGAAATGGGATCCAAAGGGGGCTCCTCGGACACATCTGTGCTATATATTTTGTCGGGGACAGCAATAGCGAGGGGGGGGCATGGGGCTTCGATAGGGGGGTCGAATCTTGGGGCGTGCTTGAAAGATAACGGGAAAAAGAAAGGATCGTAAAGGGCTGCTTCCGGGGAAAATCACGCCTGCGAGGCAGGGGACCGACTCTAGAAGTGGGGAAAAGTACTATAACCGGACACTTAGACAAAAAGGGTCCGAAATGGCTAGCCTCATCTCACAGATCAGTAGCCGAAGAGCAGCATAGGTTCACAGTCAAGCGCAAGGGGGGGAAAGAATCCAGAGGATACGCGCTTGGGCAGGGAAGAGCCTTCGAGGGGAGCGTATGATCATAAAAAGCAGGACATGATAGAGGAAAAATACAGCTAAAAGTGTCGAACAAACTTCATCACTCAGGAAAGGCGGCGTTAGGGCCAACGACTGCTAAAGAGAAAAAAGGGACAGCATAGCATCGTAGAACTGCAGGGGGGGGGCTCCTTTCTTCTCATTCAAAAAAGCGTAAGTCCTCATCTCCAGAAGAAGAGGAGAAGAAAAGCGTTCTCTGTCTAGGGAGCGGACGACGTCTTACTCCTGAGGAAAACACACGCGTCCACGCAGGAAAAAAATCAGATGGATGGGCGACCTAAGGCGCTGGGAAAGAAGGATGGGAGCTAAAAGGCCGTTCCATCAATTCTAAAAAAAAAATCCTTAAGTCATTCAGACAAAACAAAAAAGATGCTCGATGGAGAGAGAAAGTCAAGCTGGAAGGGAGGATTCCTTCGACGTATTTATGGCTAGTTTCTAAGGAAAGGGAAAGGGGCGCTGGGGGGAGGGGGGGGGGGGGGGGGGGGGGGGGGGGGGGGCGTCTAGAGAAAATGGACGTAGATCGATGCGATCGGTATTACGGAAGCGAGGGGGGGGCGAAGAAAAAAAAGGGATGCGCGTCGGGGGGGGGGGCGGGGGGGGGGGGGGCGGGCCGTCCGGGGGGGGGGGGGAAATATCAAAAAAAAATCTCCTACTACGGCATCACAACACGCCAAAAAAAGGTACAGAGAAGAAGGCGGTACGTACGGAAAAAAACGATCGTGTATCTTAAGGACATTTTCATACCGAGCGAGGCCACGCAAAAAACCGACGGCACCATGTCGGGTAGGAGGGAACGGATGCCAGAATATCTCGGCAGCGTCGGCGGAGAAGTACGGGGGGGGAGGGGAAAAAACTAAGGGGGGGGAGAAAAAGGTGCTATCCTTCAAATATCTATTGAAAAAAAAACTTATGGAAGGTTGGAGTTCTACCGAAGGGAAAGGGTCACGTGTCTCACCTACGATTACATTGAAAACTGATTTAAGACTTCGGGCAAGGAAGAGGGAAACCTATGTGGCTGGGATGAGCCGTGAGAAAAAACGTATTCTGCAAAAAAAAAACGCGAAGTTAGGATAAAAAGTTGCTCGGAGTGCTCCACCGGTCTTAGGGGGGTGTCAGAGGCGCGAAATCCAAAAATTCTATCAAAAAGGTGACTTTTTGTTCAAGTTATCGGGGAGGTCTATAGAGACCACAATATTCAGGAAAAAATGCTCTCAAAGGGAAAAACAACTAGACGGAAGGAAAGGGATACCCCCTCAAAAGTGCTGGCCTTGGGATTGCTTGGTAGGCGAACCGATTCGGCAAAAAAAGGGAATTGTGCGCGACATGGAAACGGGCGGCTGGGGGGAAGGCGTCGGCTCGGGGGGTCGGACGGGTGCCCGGGGGGGGGGGGGGGGCGGAACTGTGCTCGTTCTTGGGGGAGGCTTCCCTAAACCTCCCTTCGTCGGTGTGGCGAATGGGCAGAGGGGGCGCTTGCGAAGGGGCATGCGCTGATGAAAAGTGATCTCGAGTAAACGGCTACGAAAATCGTCTGAGGGGGGGGGATTTCGACGCGAAGGGGGGCGCTTGTCTGAGGGACGGGGAATGATACACGATTTGGACGAGAAGACCGGACAGGGGGTCAGAAGCCATCGATGCGTTCAGAAACGTACCTGTCCTCGTCGCGAGGGGGGGTCCGTACGCGTGCAAGGAAAGCTCTTGCGCTCGATATATCACAACTAAAAGAAAGCCGCTGCGGAGGGGGGAGGAGGGGGCGAGCGTCTACAAGTCAGGGGCGGGCCAAGCTTGCTCGGGTGAAAAGATTGGCAGTAGACAGGATGCAAACGTCACCATCGGCAATGCTCAGGGATAACGAGAGGGGGGCGCTTGCCTGGGAGGCAAGAGAGCAGAAGGGAGGCGCGAGCTAGAGAACCTAAGGGAAGGTTCCGAGGCAGCTAGCCGGAGAGCGCCATGCTAGGGAAGGAGGATCTCGAGCATCCAAGAGCACGAAAAGAACTAGCCGATCCTAAGAGGAGGAGGAGCTCCAAAAAGCGGAGAGGATAATCTCGAGAGGAGACTCTGTCGAGAAAAGCGGAGGCGATCGTGGAGTGCCTGAAGAAAAAGGGAGACCAGGTGAGGAGTCCGGACATAAAAAAAAAGAGGAAAAATGGGGTCATAGCAGAAAAGAGGTGCTTTCAAAACAAGAGACAGCAAGCAGAAAAAACGGCTGGAGAGTTCTCAAGGCAGGGGCAAGCCTGTAGGGGCCGTCGTAGAGCAGTCTGCCGAAGAAGATTGGGGGGGGGTGCGGCATAGTTTGCTAAACGTGTGTCCCGAAGGGTCATCGTCCTCGATCGGAACGGTAGGAGCTGGAACATCAATCCTGGGGGGGGGGGGGAGGTCTAGCACGCTCGACTGAAAACATGGAAGACCGTAGTCGGCTAGCTGCAAGAGGGGGAAGCTATGGAGGGAGTCTGGGCCACCGTCTAGAGGATAAGAGAGGTCGTGTGCATGCGAATAGGGAAAAAGATGGGAAAGGATCGGCTGAAAAAGAGAACTCTCTAGAACCCTCATACCCCTATCAGAGAAAGGGGGAGTCCAGAAAATACAAGAAAAAGGAAAGTTCGTCCCTGCCGCAGAAAAAAGGACCAAGCCGATCGAGTGGGTGCCTCCTAGTAAAGAGTCGGAAAATTGACAGAGTGCAGCGGGAGAAAGAGTAACGCGAATTTCCCGAAAAAAAGGTTCATCGATCTAAACATTGATATTCCAGAGTGGAGTAAGGGGGGGGCAGATGCTATTCAGGGCGGAGGGAGAAGGCGAAAGAAGGTCTAGAAGTCTGCCTAGGGGGGGAGGCGTGCGGGGCACAGCAGACTCAAGATAAAAACCGTCCTCTGATACCAAAAAAAAAAAAAAAACCAAATTCCTTGAACTCACGGGGGAAAAGGCGCCTTTCGTGAAAGGGAGCACCGCTGCGGTGTGGAAAAGGGTGGGGACAAAGACCGGGGGAGCCTTCGAACTATCACAGGCGGGGGGGGGAGTACTGCACGAAGAGGGAGGTGGCGACGTCTGGTGGCGCCTAAAGTTCTGAAGAACGGCCGTCTCGGGAATGTTAATCTCGGGGGACGGGTCTTTGACTGCTCAGACTAGAGAAACGAAGTTTTAAGAAAGAGAAAAGAAGCATCTTAAAAGAAAGTGGAAAAAAAAGAAGGGTAAAAAGCCCCATAGGGAAAATATTCAGGGGGCAGCTTAAAGGACTTCTTTCTCTGGACGTCATGAACTCGCTGTGGGCAGTTTGTTCTCGAACACCAAAAGAAAGGGAATCTCTGGAAAAGACCTATTCTTTCTTAAAACAGAAACTAAAAGGGGAACTCTCTGACATCAAGGCAAAGAATCAAGACCCTGGAATCTGCAAGAAAGTGCGAGGGGGCATCTCTGGGGAGATCCCTGAGGTGAAAATTTTCCTCTCAGGGGCGATCTAGGGTTTCGGAGGTTCGTCTGGGGGTGGCCTCTCTCTTTAGGTCTCCTTTCCTGCGGGGGAGAGAAAAAGATGCCGCGAGGTAAGTCTGCCTGGGGGGGGGGTCTCACCGACTCTTCAAGGGGAACGGGCCGTCCTCGGCCTTTTCTGGCGGAGGGGGAGAACGCTGGCATTGCAAAAGACCGCCAGAGGACAGTAGAAGTAGCAAGCACGAAAAAAAAATCGTCCAGAAAAAGCGGGTCGAGCGGGAAAGGGGGAGTAAGGGGGGAGGGGGTAGCGCGCCTACAGGAATACTGACGCCAGTAGAGAAAGAACCAAAGCCACGCGTCACAAAGAAAAGAAGCTCGCTAAGGAAAAATCTCGCCGCTGGTAAAGTCGGACAAGAGACGCAGGCTTTGCTAAGGTACGTCGAGAACTTGAGCGGAAAAGGTTCGAGCGAGAAGAAAGGCGACAGGGAAAAATCGAGAAGCCACAAGACGCAGGCAAGACCGGAAAAAAGTCGAGAAAAAAAAAAGTCTCGACAGGGGGATTTGACGGTACTTGTGGGCTTCGGGACAGACCCATGAAAAAAATAAGGAAAAAAAAAAAATCAACCCTCCCAAAAAAAAAAAACACGAAAAATCTCCCTTCAAAAAAAAAACACCAATAATGCACACAGCAAAAAAACAAAAACCTATTAAGGCTCCCAGCTCAAAAAATTAGGAAGGGAACCTACCCATCCCCCAAGCAACCAAAAGCCATAGGCCTATAAGTTCAGTTAAAAACTTGGGTCCGGAGGAGAGAGAAATCATAATAGGATGCCAACGAACACAAAAGGAAACAAAAAAAACTCACCCAGGCAGAAGAATCCCCTTCGCCGAAAAAAGAGACAATAGACCGTAAACAGGAATGGAGGAGGCTACCGAGCAGTTGAGGGAGAGGGCCTCTGCCCTTGAGCAAAATAGATTGATCTATAGCGTTGGAGAACACCGGGGGAAAGAAAAAGAAAAAAGGGAACCCCCTTATTCATCTAAGAGGAGGAAAAGAGGAGATCCAGGAAAACGGGGCTTGCCTTGGACCCGGTGGTAGGGGAAAAGCGGATCAATCACAAGGAGGAAGAAAAAAAAGAAGTCTTCCCAAGATTTTCGTCTCAAAACGCGCACACCTAACGACGACTGCTCATAAACCAGGGCTAGGAGGGACGCTCGTGTGATTCGCAGATTGGGGGTGTGTTCAAGACGCAGAGAAGATTCTCGCCAAGAATGGTTCGACAGAAAAAAAAAGCGATCAGGACTCTTCTCGACCGTCGAATGGGGTGGCGTCGAAACGGCAGGAGAGAGGCAGGAAAAGGGGGGGGGGGGTTGGTTATTCACCGCTACTACTTTAGTTGGAGGCGACGCGGCTGGGGGGGAAAGGGGTCTCTCTATTTAGATTAGAAAGGTGCTTACGATATATAAAAGTTTACGAAATCAGTACTCAGTGTTCCCCTTTTCAACCTAGGCGCTTCTAGGGTAAGCCTGTCTTGCGAGGGAAAGGATGGCGCGATGGTCTGAGGAACAGGGCTGCGAAAGACACGAAAAAGGGAAGGGAGCCGATAGAAAGCCGACCGAACCAACCGTCTCGGAACGGAATCGGGAATCCTTCAAACTTTAGAAAAAAAAATACTTCAGGGGGCTTCTTGGTAGCTTTTTTCTCGGTCTGGGGGGGAGGTTCTTATCTGGAAGGGGCTTAGGGGGGCTTGGACTACCCCCTAAGATCCGCGGAAATCCTAAAGAATTCGCCCGTAGGAAAATAGGACCAATACCAGGAGACCCCGCGCTTCTTGGGGCTAGGGGGACACACCGAGGAGTTCGCAAGAAGGGGGGTTATAGGGCAAAAAGGAAGGTGGGGACCGGCGGTCTGCTCATATCCCGGATTCTCGTCGACAAAGACTTCTCCGGGGGAAAAACTGTGTCTCTAAGGGGGCGCAAAAAAAACGGACCCCTCCTCCAAGAGAACCTTAAGCTCCAGAAAGAAGACCCAATTTTGCCACGTCACTAAAGGCAGAAGTCTTTGGAAGTCCTCATCTCTGACTTGTTGGATTGAAACATGATACTGTTAGGAGACAATAAAGAGTACTCTTCGCGCAGGGAGGTTCGGGTCGGCTTTAACGTTTTTAAAAAGGGAGGCTTCTTTCTCGAGAAAACCTCCAATCCGAGAAAAGCGGCAAAAATCAGCGGGGCGGGGAGGGACTGTCCTTTGTGGTTCCAAAGCATGCACGGGCTGATGAGGGGACGTCTTGACAAGGGAAGCACGGGTCGGCAAACGCGCCAGACGAAATAACTAATCCGGCCGCCAAGAAAGGGCGTGAAAAAGGGGGTCTGCTTTATCTCATAAAAGACAACACCTCACGTGGATACCTAGGAGGGGTCCTAACATCTTCCTGCAAAAAAAAGGGAATCTTACAATCTCCAAGATACGACGAACTGCCGAGTAGCCTCTCGTAAAAGGAAGGTTCCCACACCCCTAAATCGGAAGCCTTGCGCCAAGAGTCGCCGAAGCGCATCTTAAAGCCCAGCGACATAGGGCCAAAACCCTCTTCTCCTCATAGGGAATCCTCTGCCCTCGTGGTTTGGGAGAGTCGAAAAAAAAAACTCCTCTTTCGGGGGTCAACCCTCGACTCCTCGGGGCTACTCGGGTTCTCCTCCACAGGGCGGATCTACGTAGAGAATTTCCTTGCGAAAAATTCTTCGAGCTGGAGGGAAGCCTCTCGTGTCCTCGAGAGGGAAGATCGACAAAGGAAAGAAGCCTGATATTCAAGGATGTCTTGTCGTCTTCAGAAAGATGAACAGGCTTTTTGCTACAACGGGAGCCTCTAAATTTGCAAGGGGAAGGAAACCCGTCCTCTACACGAGGAAGGTCGCCGCAATCTAAGGTCGAAGAATAGTCCACGGAAAAAAAAAAAGAAAAAAACGCCCAAAGGGCCACTGATTCAAGACGACGACGGCGTCGCAACAGAGGAGCTAGGGTAAGTGCCTCGAGAAACGGTAACTCTCCCGACTCCACGGAAGGGAATCGCAGATTCTGGGGGTCGCTCTTCTAAGCAGTTCTTGTCCATAGACTCGAAAAAACGAGGGGAAAAAAGCGCATTGTCCTAAAAAAAAGAGGAGGCTACCATCCACTCAAAAAGGTCAACAACAACAACTGAGATGATTGGAAGGTGGCGGTTGTTTGGGGGAGGGGGAGAGAAGACGCTTCCTTGTAGGGGTGAGACGCTTTGGCTAGAGGGACTCGCTCCAAGAGTCTAACAGGGAGCCCTGGCTGAAGAGGAAAGATGACGAATTTTCTCTAGAAGGTGCGTCGGTACTTAGATGAAAGTTCGGGGAAAGGAGCCTGCGCAGGGGGCGTCCGAAGAAAGAAAAGGGGGACGGGGCAAGAAATTGCAACGGGCGGCGGGGGGCTCCATGACGATTCCTCATGAATCTTATAAAGTCGCCTCGGGGGAAGGACTCTGGCCGCTGTTTGAGAAGCAAAATTGTAGCCAAAAAGGAGCTGGGGAGACGACACCGCCAGGGGACGAAAAAGGGGCAGGCTCAAGGGAAGGCGAGCGAGCAGGCTAAAGAAGGCGATTCTATAAAGTGAGAACGGATTGAGGGGCTGGCATTTCTAAAGCATATCTCGGAAGTCAGCAAAGGGGCGCTCTGGGGAGCACTACCTGGGAAAAAAAAAAAAAGATGAAAACACGCGGCGAGGAAGGACTGAGATACCCGGGCTGGCGAAGCATGGCGCGGAGTCTTTGGGCCGCTCCTAGGTTTTGTATTGACATGCACCGTTCGGGAAACGTCGGAAAGTTTTTCGAAAGGCTCGACGATGGCGAGTGTACACTCTAAAGGAAGCCATCCGAGGCAGGAACGTACACTTTCTAGAAAGAACGGGTTGGTGTCGGGGAAGGGGTCGATGAGCTCTAAGAGTGTTGCACGCCGGATAGCAGGACAGGCGGCGGCGATGGAGAGGCGCACGCGGAGGCAATCAGGAAGGAAAGAGGGGGGCTGAAGACGGAGAGGGTTCCACGATGGGAGGCGAAAAGACGTGCTTTCAGCACGCGGGAGATCGCCTTTGTTCTCACCGATAGAAAGGTCAGTAGAGCGGCGTCATCGCTCAGCGACGCGACGAAAAGGAGAATCACCGGCGCCGCTGAAATCCGCTTTGGGAAAAAGGGTAGGGGCGCGGTCTTTTCTGGAGAGGAAAAAAAAAAAAACCCACAAAAAAAAAAAAAAAAAGGGGCGGGGGTTTGGGCCAAAAGACGTGCTAAAAAAAACAGGGGGAAAACGGCGCGTCCGGGAAATAGGCTTCCTCCGGAAAGGGCGTCGCCCAACGGGCCGGACGGGGCAAGAGAAAAAAAAAAAAGGAAGGAACAATTGAGCGGAAAAAAGGGTTGTCTCCGCGGGCTTACTCCTGCTCTGTATCTAGAGAGCTGATTCGGTGGGGGGAAACGCCAGAAGCCCCAGGTCAGAAGAAAGACTATGACGACCTCATAGCGACGAGGGGAGGGATAGTGCCTATGAAAAGGTGAAGGGGAAGGGGTCGGTCGTCGTCTGAGACACTTACGTAGTGGAGGAACAGGGCTCAGACCGCGAAAGCCGCTCCATAGGAAAGGGGAGCGCCTCGTAAAATCAGGATTTTTCTTACACGTGTGCGTCCGCCGCGACAGGAGAACAAGAGGAAGGGACCCGCTCCAAACGGCAAAGGCAATCCCACTACTTCTTAGCAAAACGAACTCAAAATCGCGCTGACGCCAGGGAGAAAAAACCCCATTCAAAAAGAGAATAAACGAAAATTTCGTTCTTCTCAAAGAGATTGCGGCTCTAAGTAGGGTCTTTAACACCAAAAAGGGGACTATAACGACCGACGATAGGGAAATCATGCCCGAAGAGCAAGGGGAAAAAAAGGGGAATACTAAAATCTTTCAAAACCTCTAGCCCTAGACTCGTAGGAAGGGGTTTAAAAACAGGGGTACCCGGCACAAATAAAAGGGTCGGGTACCCTTTATAAGAAACGGATTCATTATGAAAATATCGAGATAAAAAGGAGGCAGGGGCTGGACCCGGTGTTCGCCTAACAAAAGGGGAAGATATCGAGTACATCGTTATAGGGAGGGGACCAAAGAGCCCGCCGGCTCTGAGGAGCTCGCCACCGTCTTGAAGTCTATTCGAGGCGCGGGAGGGGGGAAATGAGAAAGAGTGAACGTTTGGTTGTTGAAAAAAAGCGCTTCGCGCTGCAATCCTCGGACGAAATCTCTCGCGAAATGGTGCGTCGCGCCGGAGGCATCGAGAGGAAAGGAGCGAGTCACGCTACGCCGGGAAAGACGCTGTTTCAAGCGAGGCGAATTTAAAGGTAGAGGACCCCGAAGGGAACCGAGAAGTTGTACTAAATCCAGAGAACTTTAAAGGGCTCTTGCTCTTGAACTGGGAATGGAGGGGGAGGCGCTGGCGGATCCCGTTGAAGGGGAAAAAAAATCACCACTATTCAGTGGATCCATCAGGGGGGAAAAACTAAGACTGCAAGGGCATCGGCACTTGAGAAAGAAGTCGTGACCTGAGATTCTAGAGAGCGGGGGGAGGATTACGGCAAAAAAAAAATTTCTTTCGAAGGGAAAAACCTACTCAGATACCGAACCGGATTACTCGCAACCGGGCTTCTTCTCGAAGAGGGTGGGTCTTTTTCAGCTAAAGTAAGCGGCTCACTCCTCAAAGCGGAGGAGGGAAGCCCTGCCCCTCGTCGGCGCCAAAAAAAAGCCGTTTTCGTATCAACCAAAGCGCACTTTAGGGAAAAAACAGCATCCCATCTCTGTCTCCGGAAAAGGGGCGACGCAAGGCGCCTTCTTTGGGGCAACCAGAGAGAAAGTGGTGCTGCCAAAAAACGGTGATCGCGGGAGCTCGCGCTTCGAAATGGGGGTGAGAGCGGTGTAGAACAGACTTCAGAAAGGCTCTCGTCCTCCAACCTTTAAGAGCGCGCAACCGGAGGGGGAACGTGGACTAAACCTGTCCTGGGCCAAGCTTTCCGGAAGGTAGTCTTGACCCGCGGGAAACCAAGCACGGGTAGGGGGGGGAAGCCGAAACCTC
>Ga0179591_1284007_pt1 | contig 15487 bp, 14 predicted proteins | sample CZOMad2_1_08_16f_FD_182891 | JGI IMG/M metagenome (GOLD analysis project Ga0179591, IMG submission 182891) | Vadose zone soil fungal communities from Angelo Coast Range Reserve, California, USA - CZOMad2_1_08_16fungal (PacBio error correction) | ecosystem: Environmental > Terrestrial > Soil >...
AAACAGGCCACTATCCTTTAGCTTAGAAAAAGAGGGGGTGCAGGTCAAACTACTCGACTGCACGAACGGGAGTATAACAGAGATCTACCGAAAAGGTATGCAAAAAAGAGGAAGAGAGCACGTGACTCCCACCGTTTTTTGAGATGAACCGGGCGCCGTCCTCACGGAAGATGGGGGGGGGCAAAGCCGTGGCAAATCCTTCCTAGGACATAAGGAAGCGTGCAGACATTGATCGCAGACCAGCTGTGATCAGGGCCATGCGTCGGGACAGAGGGTACCTCGAAGCAAGATGGAGGTTCTGATCCCGGGGTAATGGTCTCAAATTTTTTTTGGTAGGGAAAGGTGCTGAACCCTCAGTGGTGTCAACGAGAGAGTCTACGCCATAGGGGTTGAAGAAGCAAAGGACGTCCGGGCATCCGGACTACGAGGCCCCACGTGGATCGCCCGTGTACAGAAGAAGGCAAGCTGGGTCGTGCACATCTCGGTTCGCAAGAGAGGACCGGGGCTTGATGTGCCTCCTCGGACGCTGAACAGCCGGGACTTAGAATGTATGTCCGCCGTAGGAGTTTGGGGCCGTCCGCAGGGGGAAATTGGGGGCAATGCGCGAGTCACGCGGAGCGCTTCAGTTCGGTCAAATCGGGTGGCTGGGGGAAAGTCAAGTCCTATTCGGGGGGGTGAGCCGGGTGGCTTTGCAAGGGCGGGGTGCACCGGCAGCTTTTTCGAGGCAGAGGGGGAACGCATCCAGGAAGGGCAATCTTCGTGAAATAGTCGCGTGCACGGCAGGGTCCTCCTGTCGCCGGGTGGAGGGATTTCGGAGACAACAATTAAGAAGAGCCATCACGGCTTGACGGCGTTTTTGTGCCTATCAAGGGCCCCCCCACTTTTCGAACAACAAGGCTAACCACGCGCGGGAAAGCCTTTGGAGGCTCGCAGATCGTTCGATCCGCCGTTTCTTGAGGTAATAATACAGGATTGGAGTATGGGGGGGAGCGCAGGGCCGAGAGGACAAGCTCGGCAATAAAAGGCATGGCTGACAGGTCTCCCTCACATGATTTACCAAGCGCAGTGGCCTATTAGAACCTGTTCAAGCAGTCACGGCCGGGGGTCTAAATACTCAGAACAACAACCCGGGAGGAGGAAGGATCTCACGGCCGTGGCATGGGGACGCGAAAAATTTAGGTCTTGTCCGTCCATTCGCGGGGGAGAAGGAGCCGGAAACGCCTGTCAGATAAAAGATTAGGGCCGTCGCGCTGTCCTCGGCAAAGCGCGCTCAAAGAGCAAAACACTATTCACTAAAAAAATCACCATGATCATTCCCGGACACACCGGAACGATAGTCCTTGCGAGTGAGCGGAAGCTTTCACTAGTGTGGTGACCTTTGGGTCAGAAAAAGCGGTGGGGTGGGTCGGAAGCGGCACCAAAAATCTCAAAATCCGAAAGACCGGATGAGACAGACTCCTGTTTTCTCGACATGAAGGAACAAGGAGAAAGGATCCAAGCCGTTTCGACACTGCGAAAAGGGAAAGATCCCAAGTCTCGCGGGGAAAGGGGGGTGGGTAAGACTCAAAAAAGAGGGCAGGGGGCAAGACCTCCAATGTTTGCCGCCAAAGGCAAACCAAAAGATGACCTACGTCCGCCGACAGCAAAAAGAGGAAAGGCCGAAAAACAATGGAGACCGAACTGATCGCGCATGCGGTGAAAAGATCGAGACATTCCCTACACGTCAATCCTAGATAAACTAGAGACCGGAGCCGTCTAAAAAGCTCAAGCGACCGAGGAGGCTGGGAGATCGGGTCCTATAGAGAAGAAAATGGGGAGATGAGGGTACGACCCTTAACCGTCGGCCCTACCTGAAAATAAGTATTGAGGGGACCAAAAAGGGGTGCAAGATGGCTTAAACGGTGGATCATCGTCGGAAAGAAAGGGGATGCCCGCAGAGGGGTAGGGTCATACGAAACAGGAAAAAAGATCAGAAGAAGGGCTCTTCTCGTTGAAAAAATAGGAGCATTAATCATGGGCCAGTCGCAACGGTCGGAGGATGATAAGGGGGGGGAATATATCCACTTAAAGGTTAGGAGGACGGAAGTTCAACTTTCGATGAAGGAATAGGGGCACCATCAATCTGGTCTGCGGGGGGGCAAGATGAGCATTTTGCTCTGATCTGAAAGGGGAAAACTGGAGTGAGACAGTGGAACAACGAAAAAAGCCATAACTAAGCGCCGGCGATCAACCAAGATGTGAAGGTCGAAATTCCAGAGCTGTAAGGGAAAGTCCATGTTAGGGACGGAATTTCTCACAAATAAAGGCGAACGCTCAGGGTGCCAGGAGCTCAAAGAGGGAAGAGAATGCAGTCGAGGCGGCCAGCGCGTTGGAAGGAGAATGGGGAAGATCTGCCTCAAGCACAGAAAAGGGTGAAGTGTTGGCAGACATAAAGAATGGAGGGAAGTTGTGAGCGTTGTGGGGGGCTGTAGGGTTGGTGAAAAAAGATAAGTTTTAAGGAAACGAGGGGAGCAACGTCTCTGAAGCAAATCCCCCCCAATTATCAACATGAGTCAATACCTCCAAGGGCTGGCCGGAGCAAGGGGATACTATTTAATATCAGAGAAGGAAGGGGGGAGTTTCAGATCAAGGAGAGGTTCGACTTTTTCGCAAAAGAAGCAGCACAGAGTCGTTGCTAAAGGGGAGAAAAAGGGGAAGTTTTGGAAAAACAGGGGGTGCTTCTGTTTCGGGAGGGGGGTCATAATTACCGTAAAGATTCACTTACGTGGTTCCCCTGTTCTTCTCAAAGAAAACAAAAAGCACGTTCGCAACTATCAGGGTTCTCTACTAAGAACAATGTAGTATAAAACGGAAGATAAGGTGTTGTTCATACCTAGCGGGGAAAAAAAAGGGTTTGAGTGGGCCTCTCTTTGGCAATTAGGCTCCGGTTGGCTCGAGAGAAGGAATGGCGTGTACCCACGAGCCTTCAAAGATTGGCGCCCCCGAAAGGGGGTCAAGGGCGGACCTTCCGTTGGCCTTGTTATCCGAAAAAAAGGGGCTTTTCCTCCAGAGGAAGACGGCGGTTGTGCCAAGAGCCCATCCGCTTGAGGGGTTAATTGTCTGGGGGATTTGCGCCTCTTAAAAAGGCGTGTAAAAGCTCGTGCCGGCACTATCTTCCTTGCAGAATTTAGATCCTCTAAGATGATCCGGCTAGGCGAGAAATGATCAAATCTCTAGTCCGGGGAACGATCAATTTTCCCCTCACTGGTGCCTTTGTGTGCTTGGCATGTGATTCAAGTCGTGGATTTTCGTTGTGACGATACTGATGAGCCGGTGCTTTCCACACACGCTCATGCTCTTTGCCCATTGTAGGTGGAGATTTTGTGCTCTTTTGTGTCTTCCTTCTCGGGCCGGGCAAAAGGGGGAAACGGACCCCCCTAGGTCTAAGTTCCAGAGACGGCAGGGAAGGGGGCGGTTCTGTAGGCGGTGTCTTCTACTGACAGTAACTTTGCGGACGTGACAAACTTGCGGTTGCAGCGGGGTTGCTTTTCTCGGGTGTCATTGCCATAATAAAAGTTTACAGAATCCAGGAGGGCTCGATCTAAGGTGACCCACGTATTTTAACTCGTCGTCCTGTTGACAATGCGGGTACCTTGCACTTTCTCGTTGGTCTCAGGGTGTCCGAATACATCCTCCCCGTGTTGGGAAGGGGAAACTGTTCAGGAAGGCAACCTGGGCCGCCTCTTTAAGGAGGAACAGATCGAAAAGAGGGACTGGTCGGAAAAGGACAGGAAGGGGCATACGCGGGTAGACCGTGAGAGGGTTGAATTTGGCATTGGGCCGAAATGGGGTGCCTAAAGGGAATTGATACAATGGGCCAACCGCGGAAAGCACGACAAAGGAAATCCTGTCACGGGGGGACGGCTTATTTTAAACCAGCGGTGGGGATTGTAAGGGGTTCTCGAATCTCGGCGACTATTCCTAGGGTGAGGAATCTCAGGAGGTGGTACTCTCTAAATGAGTAATGATTGGGGGAGATTTTCCTCTTTCGTGTTCGGCAGTGTTCAACGCCTTTCAGGTGGGGGTTGAGTTCTAGTGGAACGGAAGTCATTTAGTGAAGGCACAAGACCAGGGGTTGCGTGCACCCTGTGTTATTGTAAGGGGCATTTTTTGTGACAAGGGTGAAAACAGGCGACAATCCCTAGGATTGTCGGAGGGGGGGATTTTGACCCTTCCAGGGAGGCCGAAAAGGACAAAATGTTAAATTTATAGAGAGGCATCAACGTCCTTGTTAGGAGAAGAGGTTGCTCGTACTGCTGTCCTGGGCTCCGCTATTCCGGTGACGATCTTCGTTAAGGGGAGGAGGCGGGCTTTTACTAAAATTCAGAGGGAGATGGAGAAAGAAAAATCAAAACAACAACTTATTGTGGGGGATAGTCCTTAGGACTTTCTTAAGATACTTGGGGGGGGGATCGATCAACTTAACGTGGATAGAGACTGAAGAAATCAGGAACGCAATTTATAACAGAAGAGAACATTTGGCTGTACCCGGACTTCCTGGAGACAATATCCGTCAAACCGGATGTAGTGATGGGGGTCTAAGGGGTCGTTACGAAAAGACACTACTCATGCAAAAGGGGATCAGAGGTGAATGGGGGGCTTCTTAAGGGAGTTTCCCGCTGTATTGTGGAACGGAAAAAAAGGCCATTTAGCTAAAGGTATCGGGCGGAAAGACATCCTCCTTGATATTAAAAGGTGCCAGTGAAGGGAGTAAAATGGACCTGAACCCTCAAAAGTATAAGGATCCTAAAGAAGGAGAGAGTTAATTATCTCTGTGGAAATAGAATGAAAGATCTTCAAGACAAGGGAACAAAGGGCAGGTAAACTCCAGGGGGGTAAAAGAGGGCCTGTGAGTAAGTGGAGAAGCAAGGGCGATGGGGCGGGACAGGAGCGCATCCCGTGGGGTCCGGACTGAAAGATGTCGGGACGTAAACAACCTTTGAGAGGAAAAAGAGCCGAGAGAAATTTTACTTATGGGGAGGGTGCTTCTGTCAAAAGGGGGCAGGGCAAGATAAAGCCGAGAAGAGACGGGTACATGTCTAAAAAGGTCGGGGGGAAATTCACCAAAAAGTAAAGGGACCTCCTGATTTCACTGGGGGGGGTATTGAAAAAAGTCTTTTTTTTCCTGAGAGAAAAAGGGAGCATTCATCTGGCCTTATTGGGGGGGCTGACCGTAATCCGTAGAAACATTGGAAAAGGGAAACAAAAAAGGAACTGTTTCTGCGAAGGGAGTGGAAAAGAGGATCCGGAAAAAAAAAGCACGGGGGGAAACAGCTTCTGCGGCAGAGAATCAGGCTCCAGTGAGAAAACAGGGTCTCTAACCAGAAGTCAAGGGGGATTCCATAAAGGGGGGGGGGGCAGCATGCAAGGTGGAGCCCGGAAAGGAAATGGGGTGGGGGATCTTATTCATTAACCGGCCTCTACCCAAGAGAAAATCGAAAAGGGGGAAAGAAGTATTGAGAAAGGGAGACAACACTAGAAAGGGGGCTTTGGGTACGGGGGAAGTGTCACTGGGGGCCTCAGTCTGAGAAGAACCAGTTAAAGCTTACTGGAGAGGTAGAATTCCCTTCTTTCCCCCCAATGCACGGAAAGGAATTGTAACACCCCATCAATGATCGAAAGTATAAGTGCAGTGTTGGTCTGGGCGAAAGTTAATAGGGCGCGGATGAACAAAAAGAAAAATACGGGGATCTTTCCAGAGCTTATCTAGAAGGAAGGGCGTTATTACATGAGATCGGAAGGAAGTCTCGGTGGTGTGGAAAGAAGACTGCACTTTGGGATCTATGTGCTTATGAGAGATTTTAAAAACGAAGAAGACAAACGCTCCCATAAAAGTGACTGATTGATCACTACGGGGGGGAACCGAGAGGTTTACTCGGAAAAAGAGAGGCAGATCAGTTCTCTCATTAAAACTAGACGCTGGATCTAAGGAGCTTGTAAGAGAGAGTGTTTCGGCAAATAGAGGGAAAGGTCCTTTTTAAGTGTGAGAATTCCGACCCAACCTTGATGAAACAAAAATAGGTGCAAAAGGTACTACCACCGATGAACCGTTCTCCTTTGGTAAACCTTGGAGATTTGCTTTTGGGCAAATCACTCTTGGAAATCTTAAAACGAGGGAGGTAATCTTTGGATCGGAGGAAAGTTGATGGTGAAGGAAGGGAAGAAAGGATCGCAAGATTGGGAAAGGAACGGGCTACCGGGTAAAAGAAAAACGCGTATCATGGCTCCGAACTGGGGTGGTAAAAGGGGGACGAGAAGGAGTGAGAGCAAGACATGGGGGTTAGAAAAGCAAAAAGGCTCGGGGAGCACGGTAATAGGATTGGGGATCTTCCCGGGAAGAAAGACACAGCGGGCAGAACGGCCGGCGAGATTCCGCGTTGAAAGATCTTCACCACTTTTTTCCAAATAAAGAAATCCCTCTTTGTCAGGGCAATTACCAATCTGGGAAAGCCAATGAACTCACCTCAAGAGGCTTGAGTATGAGAAGCGAAGAAATACAGCTTGGCGGGAGTAGGGTCCCGGGTAAAGATTTCGACATGGGAAACAGGGGAGGGGCGTTTAGCTCAGCGACTTTTAAGGGCACAGCGCGATCTAAAAAAAAAAGCCGTCAGTGACCTCGTAAGAATTGGAGGTCCTAAAGGGGGGGTTTATGATTCCGAGGTCCTGGCTTAGTCGGGGCTGGACAGGTTTGTTTTGGGCCCGGGGTCAGGCAGCCCGTAGGGGGGGGCCCTCTTCCATGTTTATGCTTTCGAGCAAAGCGCAAAGATGGGGCAAGGGAGGTCAAGAGGGGGGGGGAAGACCTTCGGATTCATACCGTGACCACTTGGTAATACGTTTCGCCGGGGGTAGGTTTTATTCTACACACAAGATGGGGTCTCAAGGGGCAGAGAACACTTCTTCGGAGTGGCTCCTGCTTTGTGTGCGGAGCCATGTTTCACGAACAAGAAGGTTTCGCAGAGAGGCTTCCAAACTCCGAAAAAAAAAATAAAAATTGCCGAGAGACAAGAAATTCGTGCGGAACCGCAGAAAGGGAATGGAGGATTGGGTAAAAAAGGGACGGCTAGGGGTAGTCTGAGGGGACCGGCCTGCAGGACAACACGCAAGCAGTTTCGGGATGGAGAAGGAAAGGGAATCAAAGGAAAGAATTTGACCACCAATGCAGGACAATATACTCGTGGGCCGCCCGCGACCGATATTTCAGAAGATAGAAGGGGGGGACAACACACAACTGAGGGCAGAAAAGAGAAAGGGACTGTCTGAAAATTAGTCAAAAGGGAGGGGATGCGTTTATGGATTTTAAAAGGCAAAGCATGCGAGGGAAAGGACGGCAGTCTGCCCTGGGGAAGTCGAGAAGGGCCTAGAGGGGCAAGGCATGCGCGCAAAAAAAAGATCAAACTAAAACACCCTATCATCAGGAACACGGGAGCAGAACTATCTTTTCGGAAAGGAAAAGGCGGGAAGAATCTTTCTCGAGGGGAACGCGGTGGTTTTCTCAAAACGAAGTGGAGGGCGAAGGTCTGAACAGGAATTAGCACACATCACCGCCGGAGAACAAACAAAGCAAAACTCCTTTGTCTTCAAGAAAAAACCCGACCAGTAGGGACCCAGACTTAGGAAACGGCGAATGAGGAACGCAAGAAAGTGAGGGTTGGCCGGAAGGCGGGCTTTCTGGGAAGACGAGGGGAGTCAGGCAATCCTTAAGAGCTGGGTCCCTGGAAAAATCAAAAAGGACCTACATTCCTCGAACAGGGGGAAGAAATCCAAGAAGATTTCGACCGAATGAGTCGAGCGGTGAAGAAACTATTGACCAAAACGAGCTGCGAAGATAAGCGGTCGGCAGGCTTCCATGGGCGCAAAGCTGAAGAGCCCTGAAAACCTTCCTACTAGTATAGAGGAAAACCTAGATTACGAGGCGTCACAGGACGTCTTTTCTAGTCAGTGAGAGAAGTGTTTTCACGACTGAAAAACTATCTTGGAAAGGATGTACCACCGGGTTTGGGCAGAGTGATGAAAGTGGTTTGGGAAAAGGCATATCACGCCTGAGACCTCGGTGTGTTCCATTCTGGGCCGAGGGTCCAAAAAAGGGGACGTAAGCAAAATATACCGCGGTGTCTGAGTCGACTAAGAAACAGGGGTGTTCTCTGAGAAGGAAGGATGGGTACCAAAAACAGTTCGTAGACAGGATAAAGGAGGCGCAAACTGAAAAGGCGCAGCCAGGCTCGGAAGGTTCGATACTAGGGCGTCATTATGATAGGAAGCTGGTCTGGGAACAATGACAACGGGGGGTAAATAGGTGAGGAGGCATTCTGACGCGGAGGCCTTTAACTAACGAAAACCCAACTACCTAACGTTGAGGTCAAAATGGGGTTAACTATCACCGTGCGGATACGTCGAGTCCAGGGGAGGGGCGGTAATTCCAATTTGAGGTAGGCCTGAAAGCAAAGACCGCACGGGTTGAAAAAGCCTAGGGTTTCCTCACGAAAGAGGGATTACATCCTGGCAGGAAAAGCTTAGAAAACAGGTGCTTCTTTTTCAGGGCGTACAGGGGTCGGAGAGAGAATTCATATTAACAAACAACTAGCAACGTTTGCAGAAGTCATGGTAAAAGAATTATGTGGCCGGGGTGAGTCGTTTTTGATCCAAATCCGATCATGAGGAAACGGGTAGCAAAAGGTCTGAGAACCGATAATTCCGAAGGAGGGAATGAAGGAAAGAATAATCTTACGAGTACGACTCTTTGTGGAGTTAAGCGCGCGTATACCAGGAGAGAACTAAAAATTGGGGGGAAAAGAACACCATAGGACACGAGAGTGGGGAGGTTTAACAACTTTGATGGTCGGGTGGGTTCAACGATGGGAGGGGGATGGATCATCCTGCAAAGAGATTAGGAAAAACAGGAAGCCAGAACGGTTAACTGAGGCAGAGAGTAACTGTGGCTTGAGATAGGGGAAACGCACATGTGTGGCAGGAAACAGGTGTCATGTCCAGGCGGTATGAATAACGCCAAAAACTAAGCGGGCGCACCAAGACTCGGGGGAGTCCAGAAGACCAGGGTAACTGGGGAAAGGGCCTCCAGCGATGCCTATTAAGGACTTGAGGGCTACAATGGGGTCTAAGAGGGAAACTTTCCAATTCCCTTTCAAGACAGCGAACAAAGCCACACCAGGAAATTCCTTTCCCCTCACGGGCGGGGAAGGAATGAGGGAAGATAGGCTCTCCACATCCAATTACGAGCCCCAGCCGGGCACCTAGAGGAGGGCGGCCTCGGGCATTCCTTAAGGAGTGTGGTCCGTGAAGTCGAAGCCTTTGCCGACGTAGCCTGGAGCTACTGGGTCTACGGACAAAGGCAGAGGTTGGGGGACGAGTCCCCCGGGGTAGAAGGCTGTGCCTACCTCATTAGAATAGGTTAAAAGCTCCCCCGGGGATGGGGCAGCCGATTGGGGGGGGGCAAAAGAACGCTCGGCTGCTGGAAAAAAGGAGACAAGAACATGGAACTGAGGGTGAAAGGGATGGTTGTGTACGAAGGTTTGGGTCCCTTGTGACAATCAGCTATGTACAACCGTCGAGTCCTACAGGACTGCAGGGGTGACTTTACGAGGGATCAAAGGGCGCTTGACGTCGCGGGAATCAACAGCGTGGGCCAAAGACGCGACGGCAAGCCTTCGTACTTGGGGTGTAGGTCCGCCGTCGAGCTTTCGGTCCCAATAACGGATTTGTAACAGAAGGGACATGACGGGGAAAGACATAAACCTTCAGGCTTCGCTCTCTATTTGCCGACCAACCTTCGAATCAGAAGATCTTTTAATGCGAGTTGGGTGAGAAAGTCCCTCTCGCGTTTTTCCGTATTTTTTAGAAGGGGACCCTTGGCCCGGGGAGTCCTCCGGCTTTGTCCCGGTCCGGGTCGTTGCGACCTGGGGGAGAAAATCTGTTCCAACCGGTCGAATCGATCAATGGACTATCTGCGTTTTTGGCTGTCCACGGGATCGTACGACCGCACGACGGATATATCATGCAGCCCAGGGTTCTTATTTAAAGGAAGGGTGAAGTCGTACGGTCGGCCGAGAAGAGGTTGACAAACATCATAATGTGCACGTGAGAGTGGAAACGACTTGACCAGCAGACTCAGGAAATGTCTCATTGCCGTTAAGATTGGTTTAACCGGACTTGAGGGTACCACGCTCCTCCTAGGACCACCAAGCGTTTAGGACCTGGGGGAGGGGCCATCTCGCTGACAAAAAATCCGGGTGAAATGGGATGGTTTAAAACTCGACGAAGCGAAAGGGAATGACGCAATCAGCTGGGGACTTCCACTACATGAGGAAGAGGGAGCTCGTCTGGCAGGCTCCTTGGATTAGGAGATCCTGGGGAGTAATACTAATTACCCGAAGACCTTGATCATCGGATCGGGGTCAATTCAAATTATAGTGTGGGCGACTCGTTGGTCCTAACAAGACTGGCAAAACTTAGCCTTGAAAAGGGACAGGAAAAAAGATGAACCATGACTGTTCCTTCCGGTCAGGGGGGGGAATCCTCTTCTATCGGAGAGAATCTTCAGGAAAGAGTGGGACGCAAAGTGGCGGCCCAAAACTTTGGTCAAAGCGGCCATCTATCCCGGGGGGGGAATGTCTTGACTTGGAAGTATCGGCTAGGTGCCGGCCTAAGGTAGGGACCATGGACCATCGGGGACTTCAACCGAACACAAGCAGCTCGGTCAGTAGGACACAGACATATCCGGGGAGTGCTGAGAGGAAAAAGGGTGACCTTCAGCTTCTTAGGGGGTGGGGGGGGGAAGGAAAAGAATCCAGTGACCAGGGAAAAACGGAAGAAGGTGCGTCTCTGGGGACGTTGGGAAGCAGAGAGGGGGAAGTCGCAACGGAAGGGGTCCTCTTCTCGAGGCAGACTTGGAGATTGACGTCTCGAACACCGTCCGCGGTAATCAGACAAAGTGGCCTTGTGCCAGACCTAGTTTTCTACAGGGGGGGGTTCTGCGTATTGAAGACCTCAAGACTATAGACACGGGTATCTCCCTGGCCAAAAAGGTCCTATGGCTACAACAACCAAGGGCTTATTAGTTGTAAGGCCGACGGCACTTTTCCAAGTAGGAAGGTGTTTTAAAGGTGGACGGGATCTCCATTCAAAACGCCTTATAGTTGTGAAAAAAAAATGCAAATGGAGGTTCCTGACTGGGATTCAAGGGGTCGGTTTCTTATAAAGGGGGAGTCTCGATGAAAACAACAAGAGAGAAGAAATCTTATCGAAAGGATACTGGAAGGAGGAGTCTTCTTATCAGCTAGGGGGGGAAAAGGGATCACTTGGCGGCTCGGGATATATGACGGAACTTATCGTTTGGGGGAGACAACCAAGGCTCTCCGGGAAAAAGTCGACAAGGTCAGTCATCAGGTGAGAAACTACATTGATTGTGTGAGAGCCTAAAGGATTAGGGTCCTCTCCGCAAGGCAAGAAAGGCCGCGAGACGCTGAGGAGGGTTCGGCAAAAACGGCATAAGGCAACCAAACTTTCCGTTTGGGATACATTGCATTCTTGATTACCACCGGAATTCATCTACGCCATAGCTATAGACTCGTTCCAACCGGGGGGGGGGAGATGGACATCCGGGAGTGGGCTCAAGGTTCGTGTCGGTTTAGGTGGGGGCATGCTCCACTTGGGCAAGGGGAGATGAAGAAAAGATTCCTTGGACTCGGAGTTAGTAGAAAACTTGATGGGTCATAGGGGGCTCGAGAGAGGAAAGATTTGAGGCTCGGGATAAATTGGGGAAAGGCTATGACCCTGCTGAGCAAAGATCCGCGGTGGGTGGGTAAAAAACATGAAGCTTCACGGCACTCATGGGTAAAAAGCGCGACTCATCGTCGGGGGGAAGTAGCTTTGGTGGGCTCTACGAGTTCATCATTGGAAAATAAGAGAAATAGAAGGGACGTCCGCTACTATTCCGCAAACTTACCGCGGGGGCAACCGGAAAGGACGAAACAAATGGGGCAGTAGGCAACAGCTCGGTTCGGCCGGCTGCGGCACCGCAAGGGGAGAATACTTGCCGCCGTAGAGATAGAACTCGGGAGTAAGCGGGAGACGATGGACTGGGGCCGAGGCGAGGAGGTAGGCTGCCTCAGAGGGTGACCATTCTCGGATCTTCGACAGCAACCCCCCATCAGAAAGAGATCAGTGCACTAATATTGGGGCGGAAGGAGGACCTCCTATTCATTAGGTGATCTGGATGTGCTTTTGGCCAGTGACAAACAGGGCAAGGGAGGGGGGTTCAAGCATCTGGTAGGGTTGCACATCTACCTACTCGGGCAGGAAAGGAGGTTAAAAACTTCGAAGGACGAGTAGGAGACTCCTGGTGAGCCTGGGAGGGCTGGTAAAAAAGAAGGAGAGGATCTGTCACAGCTTGTCTACGGGCGGTTTGGGAAGATCATGGTGGGAGGCAAAAGCTTTTTTCTAAAACCAAAGGCGAAAGAAGCCTGTCGATGGCAAGTCGTTCGAGCGAGTCAGTGAGGGATCTCTGTGGTATTTGTCTTGAAGGAGGGTTTGAGAAGAGACAATGAATAACTTTGACAAAGCAGAGGAAGGGGACAGTGGAAGGGCAGTATCATACAGGCCGTCAATCAAAGGCGGGCTCAAGCAGGGGGTCCTAAACTGACAGATAAGATAGTCCCTAAATGGTCATAATTCAGCCGTTGAGACCCAAACGGGGGGGAGGGGAAAAGATATAGATACGGAACTTGAACTATAGGGGGAGGTCGGCAATAAATAGGGAAGGCAGAGAATGAAGGTAACATCATTCGAAGGGAGAAGTGGAAGGAGGTCAAGGCGGAACACTGCGGTGCCGTAGAGCGGACCTCAGCCAAAATCGGATCGCGCCTGAAGTAGAAAACAAAATCACCGGGATCATCCTTCCCCCCGTCGGCATCGAAAGATGTTGTCTGAGATCCCTCAGGGGAAGGCGTGGTTACCAGCCGGTGGTGTTCTAAAAAGAGGTGGGCACCCTGAGAGACACACAGAAGTAAAGGACTGAAGAAGGGGATGGCTCCCCTCTGCGAAGGGAGACTACATCTCACCATCAACCCGGAAAAGGAGACAAGGCGTTCGACACGCGAAGGTCCCGCGGGAGGGCTGAATGGGAAGACAGGCAGATTCTTTAACACGAAATCGAAAAATGCATTTGATCCGCCGGCGAGCTGTTTGGAAGAAGCAAACCCGAAGATCACAGAAGAACTCGGCACCCACAACAACCCTAGGTGAGGACAGGGGGAAGCAGACTGGAACTTCTCTTTAAGCCGGGGTCAGGGGGGCCCTACAGGGCGTCTGAGAAGGAACTACAATAGTCGCGGATGAGACATCTAGAAGGGGATCCAGGGGAGGAGGATTGAGCTTCAATCTACTTCAGAGAGGAAGGAAAGAAAGGGTTACAAGCAGAAGGGGCTGGACTGTTTCCCGACCTGCCAACAGGTAGTAGGCTGGAAAACCGGGGGGTTCCTAGAAAACGTGGTTGGGGGGATCGTCGGGGAACAGTCGTATGCCCTCTATGGGGGAGAGGATTTCGGAAGGAAAATCCACTGAAGGTCGAACGAATCTTGAGCTTGTAGCACCAATGAGGGAGATAAGGAGAGGAAAAGGACCCACAACAGTTTGTCGGACAGGAAGAAGGCCGGGGTAATCGAAACGGACCAAGGATGGAGGAAGAAGGGAGTTCGATCTATAGCGTCAAAAGCGAACTCAATCTGGGATCGACGACAATGAAAACTAAAGGACGCCATTTTTCTGGAGGAACGCCACGGAATGTGCGCCGGGACCAAAAAAACAGGCGTTGGGAGACCAAGGCAAAGATTCCCCACAACGGTGGGAAGTACCCGAGGAAATCTGTCCAGCGGGAAATACGGGCGGTGTCAGAAAGAAACGGCAGTCTAAACTCCCTGAAGGCAGTCGAACTAATCGTTTGAAGAAAAAAAAACACGCGACTGCCAGCCGAGGGCTATTTAAACGGATCGTGGCCGGTTACAAGTCCTTACAGATCTGCGGGAGGAGGGGACAAATCTCGAATGTAGTGTTCTCAGATTCGACGCATGGGGGGTCATCTGGGTGGGGGGTAGAGAGAGTCTTTTTTTGCTTAACCGGGAGGATCCAGGGATGTTACGGATAAAATGAAGCGCAAGGGGGAAGTCCTATAGGTCCCCCACCCCAAACGGGCTCCGAAGACCTCCTAAAGGCAAACAGTCGGGAATAAAGAGGGGAAAGACGGATGGGGTTTCGTGAAGGGGAGGAAACTTTTCAGGAAAACGAAAACATGAGGGGCCCAGGTCTGAAGTGGGCAGGGGTACCAAAATCTACGGGTCCGGGGGCGAGGGAACGATGCAACAAGGGGGTCGACTATAAGAAGGAATCCTTGCAACAAAAGAAGAGATAACGACTCAGGTGGGGGCGCCAGGAAAGCAAAAAGGGTGGTGGGGCAAGGCGAATAAGTAAAGATGTCTTCAGAGGACAGGGGGCGAGCCACCAATTAAAAAAAAAAACCTTACGGGGGAGAATAGGGTCAGGGTCGCCTCCATCAAGGGGTAGAAGTCCCTTAAACGGGTTTTTTGAGATCGAACTGGGGCGGGGGGGTGGAAGGTTGCGAGACATGGGAGCCTGACTTAATCCAGGAAAAGGGCAGCCGACGGGGTCTGGAAATCGTCAAAAAAAGAGTTCTCCTCACAATCCTAGAAGAAGATGATCACAAGAGTGGAGAATGAGGGGGGGGGGGACTTCTCGCCCACCAGCCGACCTGCGGGCCGGGGCGCCCAGAGGGTTACTTCAACACAAGTCTCTTGGTTTCGCACTTTACGCGGATCTGATTGCCGGGGGGGTCGGGGAACGCGTGGTAGTGGGTGCCGAAGGAAAAGGGCTGAGTCTCTTTGCCGACGTCCAAAAATCCGCGCGGGCTAGGACAATATTCGAAAGGGCCGGGTAACCCCAGGGGGTGGAAGGGAAAGTCCCAGTTATGGAAGGAACGGTTGGAAGAGAACAGGGCCGCTTCTGCCACCAGAAAAGTAGAGAGAATGTCCGCTTCGGCCGGGACTGAAGTTGGGAGCTTGTTGAAGCAGGTGTGAGGGCCGAGGGCATACCATCAAATGCTGGAAGGGAGGGAGGCAGGACTTGTCTGGGTCAGTCGAACGGACTCGAGCAGAGTATTTTATACGCTCTGGAGTTCGAGGAAGTTTATTGGACGCCCATCCCAATGAAAAACAGGACTGCAGTACGGAATGGAAACACTTCCCCTTGAAGGAGAGTGGAACACCTTCTACAAGCAAAATAGGGTGAAGCGAGTTGCGAAAATAAACAAGGAAATTTTCACCGGAAAGGCAACGGCAGAGTCGTTTTGCTCGGGCTTGAGGGGAATTAAAAGAATCTATCCAAAGGAAGCGGGGTGGGCTGTATCACTGAAAACGACAACAGA
>Ga0179591_1453834_pt1 | contig 15486 bp, 18 predicted proteins | sample CZOMad2_1_08_16f_FD_182891 | JGI IMG/M metagenome (GOLD analysis project Ga0179591, IMG submission 182891) | Vadose zone soil fungal communities from Angelo Coast Range Reserve, California, USA - CZOMad2_1_08_16fungal (PacBio error correction) | ecosystem: Environmental > Terrestrial > Soil >...
GAAAAAAAGGAGAGGAAGGAACACCCCCCCCCCGCCGCCGAGCGCTGCCAAAAAAGGGGGAAAAGAAAAAAAGGGGGGTTACTTCCATCCGGTTGTTTACGGGAAAAAAAAAAGAAGAACGCCTCATGGCTTCGTTAAACCTCCCGTTTTCTTCTTCCGCAGCAGCCCGGGAAAAAGGAGAGAGCCCCCGCCGGCTGCGTCAACCCGAGGGGGGAAAAGGAGGGAAGACGGAGGTCCTGCTCGCTGCGGGGAAAGGATCTGTCGACTCTGTTTCGACAAGGAGGGTCACCACGTACTCGACGAAGGAAGAGTAGGAGAAAGGCGGGCCAAGGGGAGGGGCGCTACAATCTAAGGGAGGGAGAGTCTACGAACAAAAGGGGACTGGCCGCGACTTGCCGCCGCCGCCGCCAGAGAGAAAGGAGACTCCTTCCCTGTCTGTCGGCGAGAAAAGAAAGTCTCGATCCTCATAACAGATGGGGGGGGGTCGAGCTCAGCGGAGAAAAGCCCAAAAAGAGTAGAAAAAAAAAGAAAAGAAAAAAAGGAGGAGGGGAGAAAGGGGTGAAAAAAAAGCTGGGCCCTTCCCTCTACTAAAAGAAAAAAGGCATCTGAGGAAAGACGGCGTGCTGTCTCCTCCCTTCGACCAAGAAAAAGAGGAGAGGGGGGGGGGACGGCTCCTCCGCGCACACGGAGGAAGGGGCAGGTTTCATTGGGCTTTCCCGCATCATCCCTTCTTCGGGGGAAAAAGAGGGGGCTCCATAAGGGGAGAGAAAGGGCCTTACGGAAAGCATCCTCATGGTACTTCCCTCCCCCTTTCTACGGAAAAAAAAAAAAAAAGCTAGCTTCGTCTTAAAGAAAGGAACCCAGCAACCTGCGGTCCTCACCGCCTTGTTTTTAACTAAGAAAAGAGAAAAAAAAGCAACATTCCCTTTCAGACGCAGAAAAGGGAAGAAGAAAGCAGCGAATGGAATCCCATCGTTGTCGTCCTCTCTGGCAAGAAAAAAAGACGTTCGGGTTGACCGGCAGCACCAAGGGAGAGGAAAGGAGGCGTGGAGGAGGACCGAATCCCCTCTAAAACACCGTTTGGAAAAGAAAAGGCATATTGATTGGCCTGGACGCAGCAGGGAAGGAGAGAACCGGAGGCTGGGGGTACAGGAATTTCTGCCCGCAAGAAACGAAGGAAAAAAAAAAAACGGCCGAACAGTGTCTTTTCCTTTTCCGGAAGAAGGAAAGGGAAAAAAGCCGTCGTCCGGCTCGGTTTTGGGGGAGGTGGGGGGGAAGAGAAAGACGCATCGCCTTCGTTATTCATCCGCTAGGGAGAGGAGGAAGGGCTCGGTTTACTCTTCCGCTGTAGAAGAGGGAAGGAGGATCAGAAAGGCCGCATTCGCCTCGTCATGCTTCCCTCGTGTGTTGAGGGGAAAGGAAGAGAGAAAAAGGGGCTCGTGCTCTCCTCTGCTCGCGGAAAAGGAAAGACGCGGTCCTGCTTCGGTATCTTCTCGCTGCTGGAGAGAGGGAGGAAGGAAGCGGCCGGGGTGCCTCTGGAGAAGGAAAAACAAGTGCTGCCTCTCCAATGGTAGAAAAGAAAGAGCGGTTGCTTCGTGCTCGTGCTGGACAGGAGAAGGGACCAGCTACCTCCCGAAACAAAGCGGGCCTGTGTTCATCAACCAGGGAGCAGGGGATCCCGGAGCCTGGTTATCCGGGAAAGAGAAACGTGACCACTATCAACGACCAAGGAAGAGCCGCAAAGGGTTTCCTCGCCCTTCTCGGCGGGCTAGAGAGAAAGAAGAGAAAGGGACTTTCTAGAAACGGACCGACAGCCCGCACTTCCCTCCACACGGAAAAGACCTTTTGCTGGCAAAAAGGAACGGGAAAGGGAGGAGCGCGCCACTACCCCCTTGGAAGGATGAAACACGCTACTACGGGAAATAGGCAAGAGGGGGGGAGGTGTCTTCTGTCTTCTTCTGGAAAAAGATCTCTCTTCGGCCCCGGAGAGAAAAAGGAAAAACAACGGCGGATAAAAGAGAGAGATTCTCCGGGGAAAAGAGGGGGCGATACTCCAGTCCCGCAGACAGGAAAGAAGGGCACAGATCGCCGTCCTCTCTTTCCAAAAACCTGCCCAGTGGGGGGAATAAGAGGGAAAGGTTCCGTCTCCATCACCCGGGAGGAGGTGGAGGGCCGTGCGGGGGAAGGAAACGACAAGGTGTACGACTTCCATTAGAAAAGGAAAAAAAGAACCGCGATTCAGTTCTATGCCAACGGAGGAAAAGGCGTCGGAATCTTTTTCACTTTTTCCCTAGTCTAGGGGGAAAGGAAAAAGACAGGGACGTGTACGTCCCCTGGTTGATGAAAGGGGGAAGGCGGGAGAGTTACCGAATTTCTGCGGCATTGAAGGAAAAAAAGAGAGGCCGTCGAGGCCCACCCCGGGAGAAAATGGAGGGGGAAAAATCGCAGTACACTCTCTCCAGCTTCACCCCTCCGAAAGGAAGAGAGAGGGGAAGAAAGGGCACGACTATCCCTATCAGGAAGGGAGAAGGCTGTCTCTCGTAACATTTCGCCAGAGGAGGAAGAAAAAGGGTCGACGAGGAATCCCGCGAGGTCAGAGAAAAGAGGGGAATGACGCGCATGTCGAGACATCTCTTGAAAGGGAAAAAGAAAAAAGGGTAAACCGAGCACCCCGGCGAGAATAGAAGGAAAGAAGGAGATGAGCAACTGTAACCGCGCACCTTTCACAACTCCCCCATCAACAGAACAAAGGGGGAAAGAAAGAGGAGTCCAAAAAAAGGCAACTTCTTTCGAAGGGAAGGAAAAATACTCATTTTCAAGAATCAGTTGCCCTCTGAATCTCGTAGGACTACTTGTGGCGCTCTTCGAAAAAGCGTCCTTCCATAGCACGCTGGGGCCCCTTCTCCTCCCCGTCTCCGGGCACCAGATTTTTTCCGCAGGCGGGAACTTTCTACACGCAAGGGAAGGAAAGAGGAAAGCCTAGTCACGGTGAGACCTAACGTACCATCGCCAACCAGAGGGCAAGGCGGGGGCCTCCCACCTCTGGAGTTCTTCTGTCTTGCGGAGCCCCTTCGGGAAGATGAGGGTTCCTTTCTTCTTCTTCCCGGAGGGGAGGGAGGGGAAAAGGCTGTCTTGGCTGCGGTTGGCTGTTGGTTCATCCTCCCCTCTCCTTGCTGTCGGGAAAGGTCTCCTTATTTTTTGCCGAAAAGGGCAGGGAAAACTTAACCCTTCTTTCTTCTGGGAGGGGCTTCTTCTGGAAAATGATAAAGTTCTTAGTTTCCACTCCTCCTTGAGATGAGGGAGGACCTTCTTCGGACAAAGATTAGGACTTCTGTCTCTTCTTGAAATAAAGGCTTTGTGGTCTCCTGGATTATCCCCAAGAAAATCACGAATGATTTCCTTCTACGAGGTCGAGGCAAGAGGAGAGGAAAAGTTCTCCGGTCTTCAATTTCTACTCTTACGAGAGAAGGGGAAGATCATCATCACGGCGGGACTTCTAAAGAAGGGAAAAGGCGATCTTGTTCTTCATGAACGTAGGGTTGTCTGGGGTGGGGTAAACCTTCCCCCGATCAGCACGAAAGGGGATAAGACGAGTCCCTTCTCTTCTTTCTCTCCCAGCGTCAAGGAAGTCGCCTGTCGAAGGAACAGAAAAAGACGGGGAACCTTTTCGAACAGGTCTACAATAATAACAAGGGGAAAGGGGGAAAGGCCTCGATGTATCCGACTCTTTTGAAAAGCGGAGGGATCCTGAACTTCTCTTCGTCGTGCCCTGTATCTGGCTGCTGCGGGAGGGAAAAAGGGAAGCCCTGCGTCGTGTGGGCCTTGGCTGCAGAGCAGCCCGCTTCTTCTGGGAGGTGGCGGCTTTTTTTCCTTACCCAAAAAACTGAGAAGAGGAAGGGGGGTGACCTAGCCGGAGCGGTGTTCTTCATCGACTGCTGTCGGCTGAGAGACCAGAGGGAAAAGATAGGGGGAAGAGAAGAGAGTCGAACGCATCTGTCCCCTCCTTGCTCTCACCGCCCCGTAGAAGGGAAGGAAAAAGGAAAGAAAAGGAAGAGGCTTCGCCAGCATCAGGTGGTGCTTCCATCCGTGTTTTTACGGGCAAAAAAAAAGAAAGAGGAAAGCCGCCGCAGTGCTTCCTCGCTCCTCCCGGTTCGGGCGGGAAAAAAAAAAGGACAGCAGTGCGCTCCCCCGGCCGGCGGCGGTCAACCCCTGTTGCGGCGAAAAGAAAAAGGGGAGGCCGCGATCTTCTTTCTGATCGAGGGGAAAAAAAAAAAGGGGAAAAAAGAACTTCCCACGTAAGCGGACTAGAGCCAGGCGGCCCAGTACGCTGGCTCACATCTCGCCTGGGCGCGGAAAGGAAAAAGAGGCGTGACTTGGCCTGGACGCTCTTGCCGCCGCCGCTCTAATGAAGATAAGGGAGGTTCGGCGGCGGCCTCCGTGCGGATGATTGGAGAGAGCACTCCTCATGAATCGAATCTGCAGCGTCTACCTGCCGGAGGAGGATTTCGGCAACGGCAACGTCCCTCCTAAAACCACCGAATCGGAGGGAGGAAAAAGGCGTGCTGGTCTCCTCCCTGCGAAAAGGAGGGGGAAAGAATAAGCAAGGCCAAAGCCTTTCCTCCTTTCTTCGGCGTAAAAGAAAGAAAACAGCCCCTTCTTCGTTTTGTCCCCGAGGGTCAGGCCAGCCGGGGGCCATCCCTTCCCTCCGCACGGCCTCCTCAGGTTACGAAAAGGCCCCCGAATACTGCCCACCTTCGTCCCCAACCCGGAGGGGAAAACGCAGCCGTCGATGTCGGCTTCAAAAAAAGAAGAAAGAGGGTGTTTTACGTCCAGCCGGACAAAGGAAGAAGCCGGTTCCCCGCCTTCAGGCTGGGGCCAGAGGGGGGTAACCCAAACGGGGTTTCGGTCAGCCTGGCCATCCCCCGCAAGAAGGGGGAAAAAGGTTGAGCCGGCAAACGCAACGGACCGCTTTACGGTTTCATCGCGTGCAGGGGAGAAAGGAAAAAAGATGAACACAACCTTTTTGTGCCAAGAAAAGGGGGGAAAACAGGAATTTAGGCCGGGACTCTGCAATTTCCGCATATGAACAATCGAAGGGGAAAGAGGGGGAGCAGTTACAGTATGTCTGCCTCTACCGGCAGGAAAGGGAGGAAGAAATCGGCTTGCTTTTTCCGTACTCCTTCCGCTTTTCAAAAGGGGGGACACCGTGGCTCTGTTGATGTTGGAGTTGTGTGACCGGAGGGGGAAAGTAACAATTCGAATTCGTCTTCAATAAAAAGGGCGATTCTCGCCGGGGGAGGGAAGAGGAGTGCCAGCGGGATTCGTGCCGTTCACTATCTTTCGTACGACGGGAAAGAAGAGGGGACGGCCCGCGTTGGGCTAGAAAAGAAAGAGGAAGGGCCGGGGGTTCTTGCTACCTCGGCTCTCCTTTCTACCTTGTTCGAGAGGGAAGCGAGGGTCCTTCTCGGGATAGAGGGGGAGGAGAAATGCTGGTCGATCCCTTTCGGCCGGGGTGCGCTGGCAAGTGGAAAAGCGATTTTCACGCCACGGCGGAAAAAAAAGGGGCCTGCTCCGCCCGAGACGTGCTCGGTTCTTGAGAAAGGAAGGTACATGAGGCAACCGCAGCACACCCTAGGTAGAGAAAGGGCTCTTAAACCATTCCCGGAAATAAAGAAGGGGGGGCAACTATCCTCTTCCCCGTGAAAACAACTACCTCAAAGAGTCCTTGAAATAGGACCTGCTCTTCTTTCTGCTCTACAAAAAAGGTTCGGTCCCTCTTTTCCCTTGTCCCTGACGAAGACGGCAAAAGCGGGTCTAAACCTTTTTCTTTCGACGGCCCGAAAGGAAGAAAGCGAACCCTGGGCAGGAGGGGCTGCATCTCTTTCATCTTCTAACGGGGGAGATCGCTCTCTTACGCTGACGAGGAGTCGTGCGGGCCTGGGCGTACGTCTATCTCTTCTGCCCCGGATAAGAGAGAAAGAGGGAGGAAGAGATTCTCCTTGGCCGCCGAGTGAAGAAAGCCCGACGCCTACATCATCAACGAAGAAGAGCTCGTCGCTCTCCCGCTAAATGCAAAAAAAAAGGGGGGGAGGTGCAGCAGAGGACTCCTCCTTGGAGAAAAAGAAAAAGCAACCATGTCTACCTCCGGTGGAGGCCGGGGAAAGGGAAAAATGAAGAGTCCAGGAGCAGGCCCTTCCATTTAGAAGAAGAAAGGAGGAGGCGCGCTCCTTCCTGGCGTCTGGGGGAAAAGGAACCCCTGCCACCATCTTTAAGGAAAGGGGAGGAAAAGCACCGGCATCGATTGTTTTGCTTGCGGTAGCGCAAGGGAGGAGGAAGGAAGAAACTAGCACGAAGCACTCTATTAAGGACGAGAAAGGCGAGTCCCTCCTTGGTTGAACAAAAAGGAAGCCAGCGGCCCCCCTTCCTACAACGGAGAGAAAAAAAAAAGGCCAGCATCTCGCCTCATCCCGAGCAGGACAGGAGAAAAGAAAAGGAAAAAACAAGGTCAATCTAGGCTCAGAGGATCAGCACTATCCCTTCGACTAGGAAGAAAGAGGAGAACCGCGTGCAGCATGCCGAGGCTGAAAGGAAGAAGGGAATTTTACTCTGCACTAATCCAGAGGAAAAAGGAAATAAACCTATCACCAGAGGAGAAGCGAAGGGACACCACGGTCCTAGCTGATAATACTAATTCTAAGGAGGAAAGAAAAAAGAGGACGTTCACAACTCCCCCATCAACAGATCAAAAGATGGGGGAAAAATGGGAAGACGGAACAGCAACGTCGTTCTTCCGGAAAGAAGTTCCTTGCTTTATCGGAGAAATCCTGGAAAGGGAAAAAGGGACAAGGTGACCTATTTCGTAACAAGTGCGCTTCCCTGCCATAAAGGAAAAGGGGAAAAAAGGGGCACAAAACTTTGTTCATAGGGGAAAATTTCGACAAGCATATATAAAAAAAGGAACGGTGCGTTCTGCAGAGGGGAAAAATTGGGATGCTTGGGATGGCCAGTCTTTACTCGAAAAAAAAAAGACCAAAACTGCGGCGGAGAGTACTTGCCCTCCTCCCTGTCAGTGACCCGTCTTTCTCGCGATCGTTCGTCGTTCTGGAAAGGGAGGTAACCACCCTTCGGCTTGCGGCGGGCGGGGGAAGTCCTCCCCTCTACTTCTGCGGAAAAAGGACGTTTTTTCCAAAAAAGAAGACATTTTGCGGGCCTTCACCTTGCGCGGAGGGAAGGCTTCTTCTTCGGCCGGGAAGAAGGGGGAGAGGGACAAGAATTCTGCTGCCGGGCCTCCCTAAACCCTTCTTCTGAAGAGCCGATAGAGGGCTTATCCTTCACCTATACCGACTAACTAGAAACAGAAGAGATCGAATCACGAAGTATTCCTTCGAGAGGTAGAAACTTTCCCGAATCGAGAAAAAAGGTCGACGATTGAAAGCTCATGATGATTCTCTCTCACGAGCAAGCAAGAAGACCGTTCCATTACTTATGCATCGGGAAGGAACTCATAGCTTCTTCTTCCATCGCGGACAGGGAAAAGGTAGTATAACTTCATCGCGAACGGAGGGAAAAAGGGAGAAGGGATCGGGGCCTGTTCTCCGACCTTGAGGGAAAGGTGGTGAAGCCTTTTCGAACAGGTCGAAGAGAGAAGAGAATATCGCGAGCGACCTGCCGCGATGTAGCAAAAAGAGCCGCCGCAAGGGGGAGAAAAACGGAAGCAGGAAAGGGAGGGGAAAAGGGGAAGGCCCTTCGGCTCTTTCCTTTCTTTCAGGCCCGCCCGAGGAGAAAAAGGAGGGGAAGTAAAACCCTGCTGCTGGCCGAACTCCTCTTCCTTTTGTGAGGAAGGAGAGAAAGGAAACGGCGGGAACCAGCTGCGTGGACCTCTCGCAACAACAAAAAAAGAGGGGGAACTCCCGCTCTCATCCGCCTCTCTTCGATTCCGTACACCCCGCCGAAGAAGGGAGGAAGGGAAGGAGGTTAGGCCAGCCGCAGTGTGGTTACGGAAAAAGGGGAGAAAAAAAGGAGGAGGAGTGGCCAGCCCGGAAAGCCGCCTCAGGGCTTCTGTCCTCCTCACCGGGAAGGGGAAAGCCGCGCAGCAAGTTCTCCGGCGCGCCACAAGGAGGGATAAAAAAGGAGGGCGTCTGCGCGCTGATCTTCTGTCTTCTCAGCGGAGGGGAGGAGAAGAAGAAGGGACTCACCAACGTACCTCGGACGCCGTAGGGAGGAGAAAAATGATCCATGCGGCCAAGGACCTTGGCTCTACAAGCGAGGAAAGGTCTACTACCTCCCTCGTGCTGATCGGAAGGGGAGAAGGCAGGATTTTCCTTAATAACAAGATCGTCCTCCTTCCCTGGCGGGAGGAGGAGAATCGATCCTCAGCATGATCTAGCTCAGCGTCGCCGAAAAGGGCGATTGCGTTCACGGCAAACGTCCCTCTCAAGGGAAGGCATCTTCTTTCTTGCTATCGGCGTGAGGGGGAGAAAAAAAAAAAAAGGGAGGTAGGGCTCTGTGACTGCTACCGCCTCTCCCGGGGGAAAGAAAGGCTTTCTTCTTGTCCGCCGACAGGGTTCGAGAGAAAAGGAGAGGGGGGACCGGGGCCCTTTTTCAGTCCATCCTGTGTCAGCCCGGAAAGAAGAAGGGAGACGAAGGGTTACGTCCCTCCCCGGGATACGCCAGAAAAGGAGGAAGGGGGCTTCCCTCAGCCGTCTATTTTCTTCTTCCCCCATCACAGAAGCAAGAAAAGAACAGCCGTTCATCCTCCTCACGTCTCCAGAAGAAAAGATGGGCCAGGTCCGCAGAATCATTTTCCTCCCCATCTTTGGTGAGGGGGAAAGGACGCTGGCCGTTCGGGTTGACCGAAAAAGGGGAATAAGGGAAGTGGTCATCTCAGGGCGGTTCGAAAGTTTACTCGAAGAAAGAGGGGGGACCTCTGATCCATTTCGGCGAAGGGCAAAAGGAAAGAAGTGGTCCGAATAGGACATCGTCCTTTAAATCGCGACACAAGGGGAGAGAGGGAACAAGATTTCTCCGCTAACCGCAGACAATGATCTGGGGGTTTCGAAGAGGAAGAAAAAAAGGACCACTTTTCCGACTAGGTGAGCGCCGTCGTCCCGTGCGCGGGGGGAAGTCCGCGCGGTTACCCGGGAGAAAGGAAAGAGGGGGAGGACGTCCCGGAGTAACGTCGATTCTCTGCCGGGAAAAGGAGGAAGAGGAGAGTGCCGGTCAAGGATCTTCCTCTCCATTCGAAAGAGAGCTGCCGCTGGGTTGCTCTTGAAAAGCGAGGGAGGAAGAAGAGAGAGGAGGGAGGACCATGTTCCGCGCGAAAGCCGGCGCGTCCTGCTCGGGAGAGGAGAAGCGCGCCCTGCTGTCGATCCGTTGTCGGCCGGGGGGAGAAGGGAAGAGAGGACACACGGCGTCCCTCGAAAGGGTCCGTCGCAAGAGGGGGGAAGAACCGACCTTCCGGGACCCTCTCTCACGCACACAAAAGGAAAAAAAACCAGGGCTCGTACACGTACCGGCTGGGGGGGGAAAAGAGTAAACGTTACCCTATCAATACTACTCCCGAAGAGAAGAGAGCCCTGCTCGGCGGGCTGCTCTATACTGGCAGGAGGGGGAGTCAAAAGGTTCCCGACGACGCGGCCCGCACTATCCCTCCAACTGAGGGGAGAAAGCCGCCCTTCTCCCCGGCTGAGTCCTTACAGGGGGAAAAGAAACCTTTTCAGGCTGGGGGAAGGAGGGAGGGAAGTCGCGACGTCTTGACGTCGTTTCTGCTGGGAGAAGAGAGATCTTCGGCCGCCCCTGAGAAGAGAGAAAAGGAAAGGAAGGAGGAAATATAGATATTCTCGGGGAAGGGAAAAAGACCTCCGTCCGACAGCATCAACTACCTTCATTCGGCAGGAGGGAAAAAAGCGATTCAATCCCACCTGCCCAGGAAAAAGGAAATGCTCCGGGGATAATTTCTTCCCAGCATACAAGGAAGAAAGGGAGGGCGCGTCCTTCCGTAACCAACAGCAGGGAAGAAAAGGAAAGAACAACCTATCATGCTAGTCCACCGGGCGGCTCTCTCCTTCCGGGCGTCGGGGGAGAGGAAACCGGCTCACCAGCCCGTACGTTCGCGCCATGGTTGCTGGAAAGGTATGAGTGATCGCATGTAACGGAATTTCTTCTTCATGAAGGCAAGAAGAAAGGAGAAAAAGGAGATTCCCACCCTTCGACTCATGGCGAGAAGAAAGGGGGGGGAAAAATCTTAGACTTACCGAGAAAGAAACGGCTCTACCAGCATGGCGCCGATCGACAGAAGGTGGCCATTCGCGGCTTCGCTCTTAACAAGGGAGAAAGAGAAAGACGAGGAATGCCTCGAGTTCGCACTAGCACCCACGCGGAAAAAGGGGGATGTAGAGAAATCGTGAACCGGCACGAATCCCCTCTTCTACAGAGGAAGGGGAAAAGGAGAAAAAAGGGGGACTCGCCTGCCAGCTGATAATACGAATGCAAGCGGAAAAGAAAGAAAAAGAGAAGGGGCGGCGCTCACCCGAGTCGGGAAAATTTGAATTAGTCTGAAAGAAAAGGAGGGAGAGGGGAAAAGTTTCCCTGCGGTAAAAAAAAAGCAGGATCCCGTGTCTCTAGGGAAAGATTGTCCTATTCGACAATTGCGCGTCCGGAAGGGAACCCGGCCACATCTCCGGTTCCCCAAAAGGGAGAGGGATCGGGCAACTGGGGGAAGAAGGGGAAAAAGAAATCTAGTCACTTTGACGGGAGGAACCGAACGGCCCAGCGTTCAGCTTGGGCTTTCCATGATGAAAGGGGTCTGACCCCCTGGGGAGAGGTTTGCACAATCCCTTCTTCTGCTGAAAAATATCCTTCGTCTGGATGGCAAATGAAGAACATTCTTCTTCTTCTTGAGGGGGAGAAAACCACTCGACGGCTGAGAAGATAGAGGTTTGGCCGCCCTTCTGGGAAGGTGAGGGGCCGTAACCCTGCGGCGGAGATGGGGAGGAGGCGGCTTCCCCGTCTTTCTAACCTGGCGCGGGGTAAAAACTTCGTTTCCGCCTCAACTCAAGGCGTGACCGCCCGAACTTCTGAACCTGGCTTTCTCTCTGAGAAGGAACTACTAACTCTTGGAGAAGAGAAGAGCATCACAAGATTCCTTCGCCTAGGTTAGAGAGGGAAGAGGAAAAAATTCTACCCTTTTCCCCGGTGCGAAGGAGGTATTGAAATTTCTTCCTATCAAGAATAAGTCCTCCGACGCTCCAGTATTAGGCGGAATATGAGTAAAGAGATGTCTTTGTTTTTGGGAAAGAGGCCCAGTAGGGGGTCAGCGCCAGCGAGATTTATCTCCCTCTTCCTTGGAAGAAGGGGGGGAGTAAAAAGTGCCGAAGCGGTCCGAGGAAAGGGGGAGAAGGGAAAAGAACACCTCCGCTATCAGACCTGAAGATCAGGAAAAGGGGGGAAGCGTATCTTGCCGCCGAAGGAAGGGGGAGGGAGGAGGGAAAATTGGGCTGGTCGGACTTCGTACCTCCTAACCCGGAGGGGAAAAAGGAAAAAAAAAGAAGGAGAAGGGGGAAAGAAGCCGCCCCTGCTTCTTCTTCCCTTAACCACCCGGAAGGGAGGGAAGAAAAAAGACGAGGAGGGGTAGGCCTCTGTCTCGCTGCGGGGTTTACTAATCTACGGCTTGTCGGATGAAGGAGAAAAGGGAAAAGAAAGAACCAACACTTATGAGATGAAAAGAGGAGGATGCAACGCAAAAGAAGGAGGAAAGGGAAAACCGCAAAGAGCGCTGCCGCAACCCGCCTCTTCTTTCGTCCATCATCATGGTTGGGGAACGGGGAAGCAGCAGCCGGGCTGCTTCGGAAAGACAGGAAAGAGAGGGAGGAGGGCAGCAGACGGCTTCGTTGGCCAGCCTCATCAGGAAAGGGAGGAAGAGAGGTTCGGCTACAACACAGAAAAGAAGGAGGGGGAGGGGAAGGGTGTTCTTCTTCGTCTACTCTTTCTACATTAACTTCAACCACGGAAGAAAGACGGCGATCCAGGGCCAAGACCGGGGCCGGCGTAAAAAAAAAGGAGGAACTGACGTTCACTACATCCCGGGCTGACGGGGGGAAGGGGAGAGAAGGGCCGCCGCCGCTTCTGACGTTCCTGAAGAAAAAGAGGGAGGAAGGTACTGATCGTACTCGATCCTCATCATTATCGAGCTCAAGTGGGGGGGGGAGGGAAGAAACGGGTCGATTCGGGAACGGCACAGGGGAAAAAAAAGGGAGGGAGAGATCGGCGTGACTTGTTCTCCTCCCGGAGAAAAAGAGGGAAGAATCCGCGCCTCTCCAGCCGGGAAAGAAGCATCATGTTTGCGGCTTCCCCTCATCATCCCTGCCGGAGGGGAGGGGTCGGCCAGCCGGTTATCCCTGCCCGCCCCAGAAGGAGAAAAAGGAAAGTGAAAGGAACAGGGCTATTACATCCTTTCTTCCCCAAAAAAGGAAAGCCTGTCTATGAGAAAAAGAAGGCAAACCCGAAGGGTTGTTCTTCCAGAAGGGGAAAAAAAAAGAACTGCTACCTCGCAGCAAGCAGGGGAGGAGGCAAAGAACCTCATCAGCAGGTGTTCCTCCCGCGGGGGGGGGAGAAAAGCAGCAGTGTTGACGCTGGGGGAAAAAACGGCATCACGCCCTTGCCTTGGAGGGAAGCCGTGGCTTTGTTCTACCGTTTCCCGAATTCCCAGACCTTTTTTGTTCCCCGAGCAAGGAGGGGGAGAAAGGGCCGCCGCTGCACTTGTCCGATATAACAATCGGCCGGTAAGAAGGAGAGAGAGGGAAACAGGAGTTCTGCCGCTACCGAAGAAATGATCTTGGGTTCCGCCGGAAGGGAAGGAAAAAGACGTCCCCACTTTTACCCGACTAGTTTGAGCGCCGTAAGGGGGGAAAGGGGGGAGTTTTGTGACCGGTAAGAAAGTCTCGTTCACGTATTCATCCTCTACGGGACGGAAGGGAAGGGAAGGGGTGCTCTGTTTATACCGGCCGCTGTTCGGCAGAGAGAAGGGAGAGACCAGGAAACTACTTCAGCCTCGTCAATTCTGCCAAGGGGGGGTGGACCTCGCGGCTGCCGAGGAGGAGGAGACTCCTCCTCTCTCGCTTGCCGAAAGGGGGGGAAAGGGGCGCGGTCCTGCTCGGGAGCAAGGAGGGACCGGCTGTCGGAGCCGTTTTCTGTCCTGGGGAGGGGGGGGAGACGCATGGGGGAGTGGGCGGGTGAGTGGTTTTTCCCCCACGAAAAATAGAACCGGGTTCTCGTCCTTCCTCGACGGTGGGGAGAAGAGACTGCCTCCTACCTTAAAAAAGAAAACCCTCTCTGGCGGTGTTCATAAAAAAGGGAAGGGGGAGCAGTGCCCTATCCTCGGCCCCGTGGACCAAGAAAGGGAAGGGGGGAAGAAGACACCTTTGGCCTCTCCCTGAGAAAGAATTTCATGCCGGGGAGTAAACGCTTTTCCGGTCCCGGAAGGAACGCCACACGATCGGTCGAAGGGGAAAAAGGAAGAAGAGGCTTGAGGCTTTCCTAAGGAAAAAAATAGAGAGAGGGGTCAGCTCGACTGCGATCAGTCGGAAGGGAACGGCGGGTACTGCGTACTTGCGTACTTTCGATAGACGGGAGGGGAAAAACAACAACGAGGATTATTAAAGGAAGAGGAGGGGAAGGGGGACCAAAAAGCCGCCGACAGCAGCAACGACGTCATCGTCCTACTATCGCAGGGGAGGAAGGGAAAACCCTTGCCCCATGTGGTCGTGGCTCAGAAGCAGGAAAAGGAGAAAAAAACAGTCGACCTCCTTTTTGATTGGAAGGACCCGTCGGCCGGAACGGCCAGCAGGCCTGCCCGTTCGCTCAGCCCGCCGAGGAAGGGGAGGAGGCAGAAAAGGACAGGCGTCGTTGATCTTGTTCAGGGGCCCGAGGAGAAAAAAAAGGAAAGGGGGAAGTGCTCCCTGGTGCTCCCACCTGCTCGATTTTGTGGCAGGAGGGAAGGGAAAGTCGGCTGCAGGTAAGTGCCAGCACGAGCACAAAGAGGCCCACCCGGTACCGACAATGGCGAGGCCTCTTTTTTTAACATCGCGGAGAAGCGGCACCCGTCCGACAAAGGAGAAGAAGGGGGACGAACGCGAAGACGGAGCATCCCGCGAAGAGTGCGAGGACATGTCTCCAGCGATCCGAGGAGCTCACGAGAACGGGGAGGAGAAGGGGGAGAAAAAACACGCGGGCGCAGGGGAGGGAGGGGGGAAGGTAGGAAAGAGCTTGTACCGGCACTATCCAGAGAGAAAAAAGAAGTAACCGAGCACCCCGGCGAGAATCAAGGTGAAAGGGAGGAGGAAAAATTCTAATGCTCTACCGGGGAAAAAAGGGACCAAACTCCCCCATCAACGATCACTGGACATACGGCGCTAAAAAGAAAAAAAGCAGGGAGGTCTCCTTACGTCGTAAAAAAGAGGGGAGAAAAGGGACAGAAATCCTGTCACTCTATCCCGGGGAAAAAAGGAAGAGGGAATAGGACAATTTCTCTTCCTTCCATAGAAGAGGAAAGGGGGATCCGTGGCACAAAAAAAGGGGGGGGTATTCGGTCACCTTGAAGGGGGAAAAAAAACCGAAAAGCGATCAAAGGAAAAAAGCCCAGCTTCACCACTGAGGAGGAATTTGACCGAAAAAGTGGGGGGGGCTACCCTGAGGAGGGGCTGGCCAAAGCAAGAGATGAAGAACGGGGCTGGCGGGTGCCTTTTCGTCTTCTGGAAAGGAGGAAAACCCCGTCTCTGCGGGAGGGGGAAAATATCCACTCTACGTCTTCGGAAAGAAAGAAGGAAAGACACGGCGGGCCTTACCCGGGGCGGAGGGCGGCCCGCGGCGTCTGTCCTTCTGAAAGGAAGGCCTGGCGGGGCCCAAAGAAGCCGAAGGAAAATGAGCCGAACTGCCGAAGCCTTCTTCCGGCGGGAGAGGAGGAAGGAAACAACTGCTTGTTCTCCGGTAGGAAACCAGAACGAGGAAGACAGGAAAAGGTAGAGGGCCTTTTCCTTTCCACATCTAAGGGAAGGAGGAACGCTGAGTCTCGATATGGATGAGGAAGAGGAAGCAGGAGCCTCCTCCGACTCTCTCAGGAAGGGAGGGGGGAAATTCATTAACGTCAGACGGAGGAAGAAAAAGAGAAAAGAGGATGTGGGAACGTCAGCGCGCCCGGCTATATTTAAGAAAAGAAGGGAAAGGAAGTGCCGACGGCGTCCGAGTACGTGGGGAGGGAAGGAAAAGGAGGGAAACCAGTAAGGAGCAGACCTTCCGCGAGGGGAGGAGAGGACGCCGGCCGGTGGCGCGCCGAACTGATGAAAGGCATGCTTCGAACGCCGAACCCTGATTAGGACCGAAAGGAGGAGGAATGCTGCTGCCCGTAACCACCCTCTGGCCGTAACCAACCACTGAAAGGGGGGGGGGGGAAGAGGAGAGGGGAGGCGGGTACTTAATCGCGGCTTCTTTTAT
>Ga0179591_1257135_pt1 | contig 15485 bp, 22 predicted proteins | sample CZOMad2_1_08_16f_FD_182891 | JGI IMG/M metagenome (GOLD analysis project Ga0179591, IMG submission 182891) | Vadose zone soil fungal communities from Angelo Coast Range Reserve, California, USA - CZOMad2_1_08_16fungal (PacBio error correction) | ecosystem: Environmental > Terrestrial > Soil >...
CGTCATTTGGTGAACGTGGGGTGGGGCCCGGAAAGTGCGTTAGGGGCAGTGCTTTCTTTGAACGCGTTCCAAACGCCAGAACGCGAAGTGAAAGAACTCTGGGGGGGCAAATGAGGAGCATGAGGGTTGCTGAGGGGAATACCGAAACACGGAAGAGAAAGGTGTCTTGATCGCTATCGGCTTCGAGGCGAGGGGGTTGCGGGGCAGTCCTTTCTCCAACGAAAGCTCTCCGTTCGCAAACAAAGAGGGGGACTCAAGCAGGTTGGAACTGAGGGAGGCGAGTCGGGGCGGGCGAATGGAGAAACAGTGTGGTCCTATTCAAGCTCCAATGGTGAGGTGTGTTGCTGTTAGTGCGCGGTGAAGATAAGGGGGTCAACAGAAGGCAAAACTGCTAACAGAATCACGCAGGGCTGAAGCCTCGGCACTATTTCGCTTAAAAGAAAGCTAAAACTGGAAACACGGGGTTTCTACTCAGGGGGGGGGAAATGGAAACTAGGGTTACGATGAGGGGCGGTGCCGGGGAACTGGGTTTTAGGTAACGCTACAAATGAAGGGATGGGTCTGGATCGGTAGGAGAGTCGCCAGCGGTGTGGTAGGGGGTGAGGGGGATGCAAGGGAGATGTCAAAGTGCCGATCAGAGAAGGCCAAGTCTGTCTTACAAAGGGGGGTTGGTTGGCGGTGCCAGCCTGTTTAATGGGGAAAAAAGACATACGGACAATCTCAGACGCAGCAGATCGGAGACAGCTAAGAGACCTGCCTTGACGAGACGGTACAGAAGCCGCGCGCCTCAGTCTGGGACGGAGCGTCTGGGCAGGGAATGGGGAAACGACCAGAGGAAAGGGGAGAGAGCAGACGGATGTGTGTGGAGGAACGGATGTGGTGGTCGGGAAAGAATGAGGAGAAAAGAGGGGTGAGGGGGTGAGAGGGAGGAAGATGGGGGGAGTGGTTTTGAGGGGTAAACGTGGAGAGAACTAAGTGTGGAAAGGTGGAGGAGGGGGGGGGGAGCGGAGGGAGATGAGGGAGGGGTTGGAGAATACAGAAGGGGCGAAGGGGGTAGGAAAAGTTGGGGGGGGGATGAAGGGGGGTGGCATATAAGGAGGGGGAGAGAAGAGGGGGGGGGTGTAGGGGGAAGGTGGGAAAGTGGGGAGAGGGTGGGGGGGTGGTGGTGAAGCAAAAAACACCGAAACGAATGCCGTCCAATTCTCCAATATCGTACCCAGGATGTCACCGCGTTCCTCAATCTTCGCTTGGCGGGCTTTAAGGGACAGGTTCCTAAATGGGAAGGAGATCAAAACTTAAAGAAGTAGAAACTGGGAGAAAGCGGAAAAAAAAAAATGGTGGACAAGATCCTTTCCTAGATCATCAAAAAGAAAAAAAAGGAGAGGGTCTCTCGGTTTCATAAAAAGATAAAAGAGAGGGAACTGCCTATTTCTGGCTAGGGGAATTAGGGGAGAAAACGACTGCGGGGGAAAAAAAAAAAAGACTGTATCTTAACTGGCGCAATACGTGGCAAGGGAAGCATCGTGTCGCAATCGGGCCTCACTGGAATCTCGGTTCGGGAGCTCCTTGAAAGCCGTGAACTAAAAATCTGTAGATCGAAGTCTCCGTCCTGATCAATCGGGGGAAAAAAAAGGAAGAAAAGTTCGAGAGGAACCGGGAGGAAAAAAACCCTGCGCACGGGGTTTGACCGAGCGGTGCGCCGAAATTACAAAACTGTGCTGAAGGAAAAGCTACCAAAAGGGGAAAAGAAGGCCTTATGCGCGAGATCTGTGGGGGAGAAAAAAAATTGCACTAAGAATTGTTCCGAGATAAAGCTAAAAAAACAGGTTGGGGGTGGTCACGTTAACATAGAGGGAATGCTTGCGTAGTCCCTTAAGAATGCCGCATTAGGGGTTACGGGATAAAAAAAGCTAGAAAAACAGAGGGGAGGAAAAACACGCTCCTCAGTCGTCCCAATCGGAAGGCAGCCAAGGGGATTGCGGACCCGGCCAAGCAGGGGAAAGGTTCTTCGAGATCAGGAAAACCGGGAATACAAATTAAAGGGGGCGCGCAACCTTCGGAAAGGGATGAACCCTAAACAAAATCTACTGGACAAAAAAAAAAAGCGCAATGACTTCGAACGGATTCATCATCAAAAAGAGACAACGTTCGGAAAAAAAAAAATCAGATAAAAGGGGGGGAAGAAAGAATGTCATGAAGAAGGCCGTTCCGATTGAGAGAAGGGGGGAGCGGAGCAACTGGCGGAGGGGGTATAGCATGAATCACAGATCGTCAGGCCGTTTCTGGGGTAAAGAGACGCATGACATGTGTCGGTTCCGATGGGAGGAAATAGGATGGCAACCTAGAAAAAACTGGAAAATCTCTTACTCACCACACAAAAGAGGGAGATCTTCAAGAAAATTCCTGGAAAAGTTCGGAGAAAGAAAAAGAAGCAACAGGAATCGAACCGCAAATAAGGTGACCGAACTGCCTCAGCTCGAAAAGATTGCTCACAATGGCAAGACGACGATCAGGAGCTAGACCGAAACCGTATGAAAGAAATTGAAATTCATGGAAAACGAGGGGGGCAAAGCAGGGAAAATGGAGGCCCACGGGACCGAACCGGGGGTACCGGAACTTGACTATTTAAAGTCAGAATGCATTGACAGGGATGCAAAGTTTGAGGAGATTAGGAGGTTCTGCAAACAAAATCCCAACACAGGAAGGGGAGGAAAAAGCTGCAGCGTTAGTCCAGTAGCGAGAGGAAACGAGAGATTGGCCGTCAGGGCGTTCATGTGGGTCCTCATCCAGGGCGCGGGAGACAAATGCAAGGTTGGTAAAAGTAGCCGATAGATTGGGGGGTACAGGGGGACAAGAATCAAAGAACAACTGTAACTTGAGTGAAGAGATGGTGAAGACTTCAAGAAAGAAAAAAACGAATGTTACGGGGACAAAAACAACAGGAAGAGGGAAAGCCTTTATCATTCTGGTCGGGGGAAAAGTCCGTGAGTTTTGCGGATGGGAAAACTGCGAAGCGGAGGAAAAAGAGGGGTAGACGCTGGTAAGATTGGAAGAGTTTTACGAACATAATAGGACAGGGGCTGACACCAAAGAACGAACCCAGAAATCTGAGGCGCTAGTAGGGGAGAGAACAGAGCAACGAGTCGATTGGGGGTGTCCCCCCCCAGGAATAGATTGGACATCATCGCCGGGGGACTGGAGAGAATCGGACATAGGGAACCAGGCACCAGCGAAAAGCCCTCGCTGGCCCCGGAGCAAGCAGAAAAGAAAGAGCAACCAACCGCCTTTTGAAGAGACCGTAATTGACCGCGGGGGATGCCGCAAGGAGCCATTTTACAGAACACCCAAAGAAAAATCCGCACCGCCCAAAAAACGGCAAAAGAAGGAAAGGTGATTGCCAGTCTCTACCCAGAAGACGCAGCCAAAGAAGCGAGAATTATCTATCCAGTATCGGGACATGGGTGGGGGCCTATCAACCAAAGAAAAGGAAGATCAGGAGGGAGAGAATCACACGAACACCGGGGGAGGGGACGAAGAAGAAAAGGAACAAGGTAAAGATTCATCCCCATCTGGAAAATTGGAGAGAAAGGGGAAAACCTGAAATCCGGAGGAAACAAAATCGACCATTGTTCAGCAAACAGAAGTCAAAGAAGTTAGCAAAGGGAACGGGGGGAAAAGGGTTCAAACCTGTCACATAGAAAAAAAACTAAGAGACCAAGAAGAGAACCGCGCGGCGCTTTAGAAGAGGAAAAAAAGTGGTCGCGGTCGAGGGACAATAGGCGACGGGCGGGTATGACGGAGAGAATCGGGGAAGAAAGTCCACGAAAAAACCAGCCCCAAACAAGGTCAAAAAGACTGGCCGGGAAAAAGAAGACAAGGGTTGAAGCGGGACCTTGTCAGAAAACCACAAGCCACCCCATGGAAGGGACGATCATCCCAGATCGAAAAGCCATCAATGGGTAGCGAAGGGAAAAACACACTCAGAAAAAAGCCCAGATTAGCGAACATTTCGGAGAAAAACCGCAAGGCCGGGGGGAAATCAAAAAAACCTTCTTTAAGTAGATGAGTAAAAGTGAATAAACGAGGGGAACAGAAGGAAAGGAAAATGGCGGAGCATCCGGCTGACCTCTGGCATCAAACCATTCCCAAAACACACACGTCTCAATCAAAAATCAAAAAAAATAAAAAAAAAAAAAGCGTAAATATCCAACACACCATGGGGTCGAAGAAAAAATCGCCCCCAAAGATCTCTCTCAAGAAGCCGTCCAACGCGAAGATCAAACCTAGGAGGAAAGAACAGGAAGAAGATTCCGGGTTTCGTCCCGTAAAGGCAAAAGAAGAGCAGCAACATGCTAACCTCGCGAATAGAAAAAAAGAAAACAATGGACGATCCTGTCAGGAACCGCCACCCCCGATCAAGCAAAAGAGTCAAAGACACCGCAGGAAGAAAGTCGGCAAGGTTTGGCAAGCGCAGCACTGACAGACACAGGAAAGAAAAACTCAAGAAAGTTCGGATCACCCAAAAACGTCACCACACCGTCAGAGCTCTCGAAAAAACAAAAAAGAGGAAAGGAATATATCTGCGGAAAGGGGGGAACCTGGGATAAAAAAGGAAGGGTTGGCGTACTTTCTTCGTGAATGGCGCGCAAAACATGCCCAAGATCGGGAGGGAAAAGTGACTGCGCGGGGCCGATCAAGCAGATGGTTCGAGGGGGTCTGATAGTGGGTTGGAGGGGGGAAAAAACCGAAAGAGGGGAAAAATGACATGAATAAGAGGGAGAGCGATTCGCAGGTTGCGCTATGCGGCGGCCGGCGCCAACGGGAACGAGCCGTTAGGCCATCAGAGGGGTCAGCAAAAAAAGGGGGGTAACGGATTCATTATTGGGAAGACGTCGATGCGGGAAGCAAAAGGTGCCATATGGCACGAGGCTGCTGGTGATGGGGGGGGAGTTATTCGACGGGGGGATGGATTGGTGAGGAAAACCAAAGGGCACCCCTTTAGAGAGGACCGGACACCTTACTGTCTTCTGAAGCACAAATATGGCAGAGGTAGAAACCAAAAAAAACAAAAAAAAAAAAAAAAAAAACATAGCCGGGGAAAAAGGGAAGTCTCCTCTACTACAGGGGCGAGATCTTGGAGGTTTTCATCGGGTGCTGGGATGTTACGTAACGCTACCCAAGAAAGGGCGCTGGTCGGGTAGGTTCTGAATCGGGTCGCCAGAAGGGGTTACTGGGGGCGGTGGAACTAGTAAATAAACCAGGGAAAAAAAACAGTCTGATTAAAAAAGGGGGGGGCTGTGTGCAAGTTCTTCTTGGCCGCCTGGGTCCTATAGCTCCCGTAAAGCTACAACCCTGTCTGACTAGCTGCGCGAGGGCAAAAGAAATTAAGGGGTCTATCGTACCGCATAACCTCAGGATAGAGGGAGAAGATCTTAGTGCGGGAAGTGTTAACCAAGACCCGATGAAAGTTCAGAGCCGGCGGGCGGAATGGTTCTAACTGTTTCAGGTGTGCAAGGACGAAGGGCATACAGGAGCTCAATATGATCGGGGGGGAGAAAAAGGGAGATTGTCCTCAGGCAAGCGAGTGGGGGGACGCGGCCCGTATCAGGGGGTAAATTGGTGGCCTGGAAAAGACCAAGCAGAAGGCACCTGTAAGAGCACAAGATACTGTCAAAGGAGAGGGGGGGAAGCTGGCATTCAGAAATCTGCTTTTCGAGGTGTAGGAGGAAAACTGCAGGATCAGACGTGCCGGCAGAGGGGGGACTTCTTAGTTCGGGGCGAGGGAAGAGGGGGGAGAATGTCCAACGGGCCTTTCTCCATAAAAAAAGAAAGACGGGCGAGGAAAACGGCGCTGCTGGTGAAGGAACTGCAAGAAACTTGTCGCAAGGAAGGGGACCTCGGCATCTTTGCTTCTTGAAGGTCAATTACACGAAGAGGACATCTCAAACGAAACGAGGGAAAACGGATCAAATCGATTCCCTACAGTCGAATTTCGAGATTACAATTGGCTGACGCCGGGCGCAGAAAGGCTGTGTGAAGTATGAGGTGGAAACAAAAAAGAGTCTGAAGTTTTCTGGAGAGAAAAAAGAAAAATTACCGAAGCGTCCGCCATAGGAGGGGATAGGAGCAATAGACGGGTGTGACCAAAGAAAAGCAAGTTGGAGAAGGAAAATTTTGCATGAAAAGGCAGCTGAGCGTCCACCTGTGTGGGGTAACGTAAGAGGGAATATTAGTAGTTCCAGGAAGGAAAGAGAGCCCTAGGCAGTTTGCAGTGGGGGGAAAGGCTTAAAAACCAAAAATAGTCTTCATCACATTCGTCCAAATCTGAAGGGCGACAAGCAACCAGGGTTCTTGACGCATGCCAACAGGAAAAAGGAAAAAAAAAAAAAAAGTGAGGCTCGAAGGGATGAAACTCTTCCTAAACGAAACCCCTGACTAAAGGGGTGATTCACGTAACCCTAAAAAAGAAAAAGCCAAAATGGCAGGCCACAGTCAGCAAGGAATTCGGACTGAGGAAGACAGAAGGCGGTCTCACCGTGAAAAAGGAAAAGGCGTCGTAACTAAAACTACTGGGAAGGGAAGGAAATACTGGGAGGTCTTCGGCGAAAAGAGGTAACGCAGCACATCAGGGTACGATCTGCAGCCGGTTTCAGCGGACACGGGACATCCAATGTGGGCGGGGTCCAAAAGCAAAGGTCAGGATGGGCTCGAAAAACCTGACAATCTCAACAAGAAAAAAAAAAAAAGGAAAAAGAGAGAATCGCAGCACTTCTTCCAAGGGATACAAAGAAAGAGCCCGAAAATCAGACCGAAAAACTGGATAACACAACGGGAGGACTGCAAGTCCGGGGGAACCTGCTCGCCGTGAAGGGACGACCACATAAACGGGACTTACATGACACCCTTCTTCATGACGTAGGGGGAGGCCAGTCGACGCAAAGGGAAGTCCCAGGGACCTAAAAGGGGAAAGAATGCGGTGGGACGAAGCGTCTGTCAGGTAATTGTCCTGCCTTTGCTTGGATAGGAGTGGTTCTGAATCAGAAGCGCCTGGGCGCTAAAATCGGTTCAGCTGGAGGTCTGGAAGTGACGACAATTCCCTCGAAAGGGGAAGGATGAGGCAAGGTCCTTCAATCGAAGCCCGGCTTTTCGAAATAAGGAATGCTGCCTGATGATTACTCCGGGTGGTACCCATGGTGACTGCTCGCAGTGGAACAAACATGTAATGGAAATAGTGGGGCTCGTGAAAAAAAGACGGGAGAGGGAGGGACAACATTTTCCTCGGAAAGAAGGGAAGCACATTCGTTTCTGCCACCGGGTCTTGGGGGGCTGGGTCACAGGATAATCAACTCAGGGTAATTCCAAAAAGGGTTGGGTACACTGACGGGGGGAGGGGAATTGTTTCCTCGATGAGAAACATTCAATGCTAACAGTATGCTTCGACAACCTGGGCATCCTTAAAAACAGCGAATAGTCAACCTTCGTGACATCCCATGCCAGTCCAACTCGTAGAAGGGTGTCGGGGGAGAGAGGGGATCCTGCCGTCGTCAGAGATGAAAGAGGGAGAACCCCAGAAACGCCGTCCCCAAAAGAGGAAAGAATTGCTAACAAACTCGCAAGGAGATACAAAAATAAAACATCTCGATTCCGAGAAAATGAGGGTGCCGTCTTTTAGGGGGGGAAAAATGTGCCCTTGGTACATCATCACACGAGAGAGAAACCCAAACACGACCGTCGAGAGACGACTGTCACGAAAAAAAAAAAAGGACTGCGTGAATGCAGGGGGGAAAACAAAATTGCTCAAAACTGCCCTCTCTATAAAAAGAAGGAGGTGCCGAATGGTCCCCAGGTGCCGAGGTCGGTGCAGAGGAGCTTCTTCACAAGCCACCAGTCGGATCCACAAAGAACAAGTTGAGTAACCGCTTAAATCGGGTATCACTAGAGATTGAAAAAGGGAAACCATGAGGGAAAAGCAAAACCAGGAGGAAAAAAATCAGTACCTCCGTCTATGCAGGGAGCGGGGAACGTGTGCAAAGGAGCCCCTTCCGCCCAGGCAAGAAAAAAGCCTCGAGGCTTCGGGAGGGGAGGCACTCAAGGCGAAGAGGGGAAGGAAAATGTCTAAAGGCGGGAGATTGAATGAGAGATAGGCCATGCGGACTAATTACAAAAGAAAGCTCAGCAAAACAAACCAAGGGGGGGGGGTCAGACCGACTTGGAGGGCAGTCGTCAAGGTTGACAACTGGAAGAATCGACATAACCACCACATCAACACCAAGAAGAAGAGAATTGAAATACGTCTAAAGGAAAGATACCAAGGGTTTGAAGAGGAAAAAAAAACCATCACAACCCGCCTGACCCCGTGACATATCTCTAACCGATGGGGGATGCCAACAAGAAGGAACGCAAACTTTAAACTGGGAATGAAGGGTTTACGATGCTCAGAAAGAAGCGCAGGCGAAGGATACAGCAGGCTGAACTTCGGGAAAGACAGTAACCTCAAAGCCAAATCAAAAATCAAACAGAACACACCCGAAAAAAAAGCTTCAATAGGGCCAAACCACGTAGTGGGGAAATCGGTCCTCGGAATCGCAACCCCGCAGAGCTCGTAACTAAGGGAAAAAAATCCTGCAAGATTAAAGCGAGAGAAGGGGGGGTTGGCGAACGATTCTCCAAGAAAAGTGCGCAAAAATGCTTAAGCAAGATAGCGATCAACATTCTCATACTGTCCAGATCCTCATGACAAGGGGGACACCCCGATCATCAAGAGGGGAGAGATAGGAAACCCATAGCCGGCACTCAGTCGCGATAGTTCAGGTTGGCAAAAGAAAGCAGAAATCAACATCCAAGCCAAAACGGGAAAGAGGGGGGGGCGTATCAACCACCCAAAGGCACCACCGGCCGACGATCTCGATCAACAACAAAAAACTTATTATTAGGAAAAGATCTAATTCGAGGGGGGGGTTGGATAAGCAATGGGGAGGGGAGTTTTTTTGCTGTTCGATGAGGGGAGGAGGGAAATGCCTGATAGAGAAAGTGGAGCGCTGGGGGCAATATATCGGCCGATGTTGCTTCTTATGGTGTGGGGAGTTTTTCCGAGAAAGCGACCTGGAGTGGACCGACTTCGCAAAATGGGGGAAGATCTCAATCGGGAGTAGAAAGGAGGGAGGCGGTGGGCGCATCCTGAGAAAAAAAAGACTCTCGACCAGTGAGAAATCCTATGTTGAGACTTCAGTTGGAAAAGTGAGCGCGAAGAGGGTTGGAAAAAAAAAAGGTCGAGGGGGGGAAGAATAAACAAGAAGGTGGGGGCCATGGCACGCTGCTGGGGTGAGTGTTTGCGGGGTATTGAGGGTACTTTGAGGCACTGTTGATGAAGACGGGGAGAAAAAAAGGATCTATCGCCTTCTCCGATGCTGTCAGGAACCCTCAGGAAATATTACAGAAGGACAAAAAAAATGGGTGAAAGGCGGAGTCAACTCTACTAAAGGGGAGGGGGAGGGCTGATTGGGAGAGGTGCTGGGGGGTCGGGAAGCACTCCAGACTGGCACTGGTAAGGGGGGATCCTTCTGGACGAAAAACGGTGGCGTTGGTGCTGAGATTCACGTCAGCGGTAAACCGGAGGTCAGATAAAGGCCCGTCGCTGACAAAAGGGGGGGGGGAAGGGAAAAAGGGCACGGCAGTTTAAGGGAGGAACGCAGACAGCAATCATACCGGGCTCTCAAGAACCTCCTCTGAAAGCAGCAGACGGGCTCCTGTAAGGGCGAGCTTTACCTGAGACGGAAAAGGAGTCCTGGCGCCGGAGCGTAGGAGTTGGAACGCACCCGAAAACATGAAAGCAATCCGAGTACTAATGTGTTCAAAAGAGTTGTTCTCAGAAAATCGAGGCCGGAACAAGGAGATCAAGATCGATTGCTACAAAAAGGAATCGTGTCAAAAAAAGTGGACTAGGGAAGCCCTATAGGTGAGCTGGGAAGGGGAAAGATACGTGCAATCGGAAATAGGATGCAGGTCTTGTAAAATGCACCAAGAGATAGAAAGATATCTCGAAGGAGGAAGGTCATAGCGCTGGAAGAAACACCCGACAAAAAAGATAAAAAAAAAGACATAAAAAAAAACTGCCCGGCGGAGTGCTGCGCTGATCGGGTGGATAGTTACACCTGGCAATTTGCAGGAAAAACAAACTGATTTAAACGCGCGATGTGGCACTCAGAAAGGGAAAGGTGAGCCTCAGGGCATCTAGGGCGGCGCGTTGCGAGGGGGTCAATGCCGGCCAGATCGGAATCTCTCAAGAAGGAAGGGAAATCAATAGGGGAAAGACCTCGAGATTAGAGGAGAAGAAACTGAACTCCGAGGGCTCGAAGAAAGCGGGCAAGGATGCGAATACACTCAAATAGGGAAAGGGGAGAGACGTCGAACCATAACGCTACAAGCGTCGACAATCGAGGATCAGAAAAGAGGATCGGGGGGTGAAAAAAGAAAACGACCCCGAACGGGGGGCACTACATAATGGGGGACAGAGGGAAGAAGGCGCCGTACCAGAAAAAATGGGGTTGTGGGCACGGACACAACATGCGGTGTCGGGAACTGCATGTCTTTAAAAGCTGCAAATCTGAAAGCAAAAAGGGGGGGGGTGACGTGAAAAAAAAAGGGAGTAAACCACCGGCGAACATCAAAGGGGGCAAGAGAATCTGAAGGGGCGAAAGCCTCCAGGATTAGGACCAGCCAAGCAGACCGGCAATTTGAAGGTGTACTATAGAGGGTCGACAACAATGGAAGGGACCGCTGGCCAGGGCTAAGCCCCGCGGAAAAAATTTCAGTATTAAGGAAAAAGAACGAATCTCCGAACCAAGGGATAAGAAAATAAAAATGAATCAGACGCTGAAGACAGCGGACCAAAGGGGGAACCGGTAAAGTTCAGAGAACAGAAGAATCTCCTGGGCCTACAATCAGGGAAGGAGAAAGGAAGTTCCCATGTCAGCGAAGGTTTCGTGAGGGCAGGAGCCCTCGCGGGAGGAGCATTTCGCAAAAGTCATGGCGAAGCAGCAAAAACTTTGAAGGTAAGGAAAAAAGCATGGTGGGAGGTTCTCTTTAAGGAACGTCAATGATTGGCAACAGAAGACCTGGGACGAAGAGGGGACCAGAGAGAGAGAAAAACACCAACGGAGGGGAGGCGGACAGGCAGTACAGTCAAAACGGAAAACATTCCCGGCCGAAAGAAGGAAAAGGGGAAACATTGATGAGGGCCTTACGCGGAACGCAACTACAGCTCGAAACAGGAAATGTTGCGCAAAGCTCAAACGCTTCAAAAACGACCAACCGGAAAACTAATACAGAGGAAGGAAAAGCTTTTGTATCAGTCGAGTCGGTCAGGAGGAAGCCCGACCGACCGGGTTACTCTGAGGGGAATGAAGCCGAGAATTCATGAGCTGGGGGACGCAATGTGGCTGCAAGGGATTAGGGGTATGCAATCAAAAAATCAAAGACTCAGGGGACGGACGAACAGGCTCATCGTGGAAGGAGGGAGAGAATCTCTACATCTGAAAGAGATGTCTGCTTTGGAGGGTACGCATCCATGGGACCGTCATTGGAACGCCAAAAAAACGAGGGTAAGAAAAATTCTCATGATGATCAGAATGGGGGGGGGGGAGACAGTTTTTTCCTTCATCAAAAACTGTAAGGGGAAGATGGGGGCCTAGGGCAAAAAGAAAGCAGGCGAGGGGTAAAGTGACCACAAAGTGCCGCGAGAAAATGGGACAAAAAAATCTTTCGGCAAAGGGCCGGGGAAGGACGGGTTACAAAAAGAGATCGCAGGCGAAAAAGTGTACACGATTGGGCTACTCGGTAAGATATTGGGAGCTATTAAACCTTCATAAAGCAGCGGAAGACTCCAAAAAAACATACTCTTAGCGCATCGGCTGGAGAAAAATGGACGATCGAGCAGCATTCGAAGAAGGGAAGCGAGTTGTAGAAGCGAAGAAGATTGGGGAAGAGTAACATATATTTCCAGGTCAGGGAAAAAAAAAAAACGCTCCTACAAGGCGCCTTCCCTGGGCCCTCCGGGGGAGGGACCAGTCTAAAATGTCATCCAAAAAGAAAGACCGAACAAAAAAAAAAAGGCAGGACTCGGGGATTTGGAAGAAAAGGAAGTGTACATCTCCACCCGATAAGTAGACGACCTCCGACCAGATCTTCACTATGAGAGGAGTTGGCAAGCTACCAAAGGGAATCCTTCAATCGCTACGAGAAAGTTCAAAGGAAATTTCCATGTTTGAAGGGATGACCCAGAAAGGAGAAATCGGGAGAGTTGCAGCGGATCAGTCCGGACCAGAAGCATACCAGAAAAAAAAAAACCAAAAAAAAAAAGAAGAGAGAAAGGAGGCAACGCCACCTCGACTTGAGAAACTCTTCACAAGGGTAGCAAATAAAAAGTTGATAAACTGGAAAGGGCGGGAGTCAACAACAAATCGAAAAAAGGGAAAAAAATAAAGTATCACCAGTTCAAGCTTGCAAGCAGTTACACCTAAACGCAAGAGCATCAGGAAAAAAAGACGATAACTAGTAGTCTGTAACGGAGAAAGGGGTAACCCCACACGATTGCGCAGATAGGAGACTGGTGGAATGGGGACGGATAGATCGAAAGGAGGATCGTTAAAAACAGAAGGGCCAAACCCACCAACATGTTGGGGCGAACTACGGCGTCCTCTAGAGGGAAGTTAAAGCTGGGGGTGCCGCCAAAAAAACAGGGGCCACCAAGATTGCGAAAGAAACCCGAAAACCCAAAAAATTTAGCGGGGGGAAAGACACAATAACCCCGAAAAAAAGCCCAATTCTGATAAACATGTAGTGGGGGAGAATTTCAAAAGGGGCCGCCTGGAGAAAATCTTATCTTAAAAGGAGTGAAAACTTGGCAACCTATTAGAAAAGAGAACGGATCAGGAGGATAACATACGGGGAACTGACATCAACAATTGCTCCAAAGACCCAAAGTCGCAGGGTCCCCGTCCACCACCAACAAACAAGAAAAATTCCATAAAACCACCCCGGAAGGGGGTCAGGGCATCGCGCAGCAAACTCAAAGAGAGGGGAGGAAAGAATCACAACCGCTAAGTATCAAACAACGGGGAGATGGCGAACGGCGATATGCCGTTGAGGGAACGGCTGCGAACAAAAGACTCGCAAAAGTCGAATAGGAGAGAGAAAAAACTGACAAAATCGGGGACCAGATCAGGTCTCGGTTACCACCTAAAAAAAACCCGATCAAAAAAAAATCAGATCCTGAAAAAAAGGCAGGAAAAAAAAGATCGTAAATGTTTGCAAGCTCCAGCAAAGAGCAGGAAACGCACACAAGAAGGCGGGAATCACTTCTTCTCACCCAACAAAGTCAAATCAAAAAGCAGAGAGAGAAAAAAAACCAAGCGAGGAGAAGGGGGGGAGAGGAAGAGGAGGGGAGTGGGAACCCTGTTTTGGGTTATAAAAGCATGGGGGGCTGACTAGCGGGTGCCTTTCTTTCACTTGGGGAAATTAAAAAAATGAGAAGGTACTTAAACGAATCAGGTGGATAGAGGGTTGCTGGGGGTTCAGACAGCGAGGATCGGACCGATTCGATTGTGGACTGGGGATCGCGATCGGATGGCTAGTTTGCTCTAATGCGTGCATGGAAGGAAAAATCTCAGGTGAGCCATCAACGAGTTTCCAGACGGGGTGACAGGAGGAGAGAAAGAAGAAGGCTGCTCGTCGATTTCTCAGAGCAACGCATAAGATTTACATGTCTGCTGGTGATGTGTGAGGGATGGTCTATTTGTAAAGTGGGGCACGGGGGACAACGGCACACGGAAAGCTCAAAGACGCAAATGGGGGAGGAAAGAGGAACTATTTCAGAGTCACCAAGACGACCGGAAGTTTAACGTCGGCGGGGGCGGTCATGCTACTACGTTAAAAGATGAGGGGGGGGGTTCACTTCTGGTGGGTTGCGGAAAATCACCAAGGGAGACAAAAGGTCGGGATAGGAGGGAGAGTCGACAGAGGGCGTTGTGAAGTGGTCGAGCAAGAAGCAATGAAACCCATTGCGACGGAAAGAGATGACCAAATGGTGGGTTTTGGGCTGGAACCAATTGGGGGAGGGGCAAGACATGGCCGAGAAGAGCATTATAGTACCCAACAGAAACAAAACTGGAAAAGAGGTGTCCCTAGTTAAAGAAAAAAAAGCGTCGAAGTCTTGGCGAAAGGCGGGCTGGGAAACCCGTCGGCCCCATAACTGCATGCTGAGAAGGGGGTGTTCGACTGGGGCGGGGGGGGGACGGGAAAGTGACGTCAAAAAATATCGAGAGGAGGAAACGGAGAGAAAAGTTTGAAGACAATCTGTCGGGGGCGCGGCCCGAGCAGGGGACGATGGTGCAGGAAGCAAGCTTCAATCACCTCGGAGCAAGGTGAAAAAACAAAAAAAGTCAAGATACAAGAGGGAAGACTGCATGGGATTAAAGCGGGCGGGTCGAATTTCCACAACGCCGATCCGACGTTCAATGAGATTGGCTTCTTAGGTTCGGGTATCGGTGATATTACAAACGGGGAAGTTTAGCATACCCTCTGAAAGCAGAGGGGAGAATGTGCGATGATGTTTGGAGAAGAAGTGGCGCAAGGGCTTACGAAGGGCGAGCGCTGGAAGCGGGGGATGGAGAAACTGCACAACTGACTCTCTAAAGATTAAGTCTATCAAAAAAACGGTGGAGAAAACACCAGAGTGTCTCAGGAGGGGAAAGGGGAGAAAACGGCAGCTCATATCGGGGTTCACAGAGGATTCAAAGTCAGACCGGATCATGCTGACGTTGAGAAATCGGTCGAAAATAACAAGTAGAAAAAAGGCGGGAGAATCTCAAAGAGGAGTTGTAACCAGACAAAATCCCCTTAAGTTGAATTGGTGCCGAGAGAGGAAGGAACGAGGGACACCTGGGGTGTTCATGAACTTCTTGGGACGAAGGGCATGGGGGGTGAAAACCGTAAGGAGAAAACTTACTTTTGTTAATGGAGACATTAAAAGGAGAAAAAGGGAACTTCAATCATCGAAGAATAAAAACGGCAGGGCCGAAAATCCTGCCAAGTGAGTGCATCCAGTCCAATCGAAAAATGAGGGGGGAAGGAGAGATATAAAGAGAAGAAAAACTTCCTGCGAAAATTCAGGAGGAAAGGGGAGCCTGTAAAACCTAACTAAAGAGAAGAAATGGCAGGCACAAGCTAAAAGGATTCGAAGGGGTAAGCAATCTTACACAAACGTAAACTTACTTGAAAAAGCGACAAAGAATAAAGCGACGGGGTGAAAAACAAGCCTAGAATAGGGAGGGATTCAGCTACGGTGCTGAAGCCCCGCGCGGTTCGAGCATTGAAATCAATGTTGTCTCAGGCCGTTCGGAAAAACTTCAGCAAAAATGTGGGGGGAGGTGGGAACGATTTCACGGGCTGACAGGGAGGGGGAAAGACTGGGGAAAAGGGGCTGCCGA
>Ga0179591_1297543_pt1 | contig 15484 bp, 23 predicted proteins | sample CZOMad2_1_08_16f_FD_182891 | JGI IMG/M metagenome (GOLD analysis project Ga0179591, IMG submission 182891) | Vadose zone soil fungal communities from Angelo Coast Range Reserve, California, USA - CZOMad2_1_08_16fungal (PacBio error correction) | ecosystem: Environmental > Terrestrial > Soil >...
CTCCTCAACAGGTGAAAGCAGCGAAAAGGAGAGTTACCGCATAGTAAGTATAACAGAACAAAAAGCTCGGAAAAAGTCGTTCAAGGGGATTAGGGGGAGACACCATAACCTTCGATTGGGAAGAATGGGGAGGTAATCCCCGGCGGCATTTGCAAAAAACAGAATCTAACAGGATTGAGACTACAGAAAGGGAGCACCATGGGAGCGGTTGGGTAAGTGATAAAAAAGGAAGAGCCACGACAGAACAGCGATGTGTCAACGTCTTCATAAACTGGGACATTGGAAAACGCAATTAGTGGCTTAGATGGGTTGTTTAGAATAAATCATATTTGGGGGGAAGGATAGAGAATCCAAGAGAAAATTCAATATAATGAGGAGAAAATCAAAAAAATCAAGTCCTATCTGTAGTCAAAAGATAAAGAAAGCGCAATGTCACTCCGTGTAGACGGGGAGAATTTCCTAGAAGAATTAATAACAGAGGAATAAGTCGCACAACTAATAACAACACCGGGGGGCGACTGAAACCACTCGGGGGGACAAAGAAAACAAAAACACTTACGGGGGATGCAATATCCTATGGGACAAGGGGAAACAAGACAAAAAAAAACGTCCGAAAAAGACCGATCGGCAACTAACAAGATAAAAAAGGGGGGGGGGCGAAGGTCACGTCATCCATACTTAAACAAGACGAAGGCAAAACAAGGGTATAAGGAGGAGGAGACGAATCTGTCCGGCCTTGCCTCAAAAAAGGAGAGAAGGGATTCTCCAACGTACAGAAGTGCAAGAAAAAACGTTGAGAGGAAAAGGTTTGAGGGGGTATAGCTGGTAGCCATTTTTGATCGTTATAGAGAGGGAATGATGAAGTAAACAGTCGCCTTCCATAAGGAACAGTTAGATGACCTTAGGCATGTCTAAGAACTCTTCAGGGAAAAATAGTGGCCGTTGGAAATTTGGGCAAAGAGACCGGTAAAGGAAAAAGAGGTACGTTGCACTACCAAAAAATCGTGAAAATCCCCAATGGGGCGGGGATACTGGCAGACAAGTTGAAAATACCCGTGTCAAACAATTCAGTATGGGTAAGTGAAGGAAAAAATGCCAACCGGCTGAGATACTTGGCAGAGTCCTCACGCAGCAAAAATATAAACAGGGTTGACTCAATTAGAAATAGTACTCATGGAAAGATCAGGACAAGCAGCTCGACAAACTAGAATCAACAGTAAGGATGTGTGGTGTCACGCTGAAAGAGTGTGAACGTAAGAAACACTTAAATGATGAAAAACCGAAATCGAGGGGAGTGCGAAGGGATAGCGGAGAGGACTCTCACCGAATGAGAGTAAGGATCGCCAGGAAGAGAGAGCACCAGTTATCGAAAGACAGGTTCCTCACAAACACAACAAACAAGAAAAGGGCGATCGCTGCTGCAGTTATCAAAAACGGTCCTGTAGAGTATCACAACAGGGAACGAGGGAAGGGGGAAGGAGGGGAGTGACCCGGCCGCTGAAAGGAGAGGGAAAAGCTGATGAACAGCCAAACCCTAAAGATGCCGGCGGAAAAGAGTGCAAGACCAGTGCCACGTGATGCCAGAGACAACAATCGAACTCCCCATAATCGACGCGAAAAAGAACACAAAAAATCAAGGGCGATCAACGAGGAAAGATATTCGTCCAGTGTTCGCTGCCTTTCTGGCGGAGAGGGGAGGGAGAAGTGTTTGTCGCTGTGCCATCACGGGCCCTTGTCTTGAAAAGACATGGCAGCGCCCTTTTTCTGCTTTTGGCATCGGTAAATGAAAAAGTCCGGTACGGGGGCGGCCGGTCTTCAGCATAGCTCGGAACAATCGTAGTGATCCGGAAGGAACCGGGGAAAAGAGGGAAAGAGATGGAAATGGTCGTGTAAATACAGAAAACGAAGGACGATCCTTGTGCACTGCGGTTAAATGCTTACTAAATGAGAAGGAAAGGTGAAAGCCAAGAAGGGTGCCCTCATCCCTTGCAAGTCGCTATGTTGGAGAAAAGGGGGAGGGGTTCCCCGGAGTAACAAAATTTGGGATATGGCGTTTGGGACGAGTAACTTCATTTCAATATCAAAGGGGGACTCGCAAAATAAGGGGGAGGGACTCTGATGAAAAGTGCTTGTGGAAAAGAATTGGAAATACGTTCAGTGGAACATACGGGATAATTGTACAACAACAATTCAAAAAAAATAAGAAGGAGAAGGAGAAGTTGGCCGATTTTGAAAAAGGAGCAACGTTATTCCTGGGTAGGTTGCCTAAAGGGACGGGTAAAAAATTCACAACGGCAGACTTCGAAAGACTTTATCAAAACAGAGGACGAGGTCTTAGACCGGAAGGAAGATGGAAACTAAAAATTAATAATTAAGAGTAAGAAGAGTAAAACTAGTAGGAAAAGAGAGATCAAAAAAAGGGCACTCGGACAGCATCCAGAGAACCGGTCACTGGGCGTGGTAAGTTTGGGGGATCTGGGGGTCTGGAGGAGCGCATCATAAATCGAAAAACAAGAAGAGGCGGGGAATGGTCGATAACATTGCATTCGCTTGTTTAAGCAAAGCATCGAACAAGTTTCCTGTGGATATTGCGATCGAGGGGCCTACTCGGGTCTGCAACAAAGGAGAAGACAAAAAGGTGCAAACTGAAGATGAGGGACGATACCGATGTTTTCATAAGTGGGGGGGGGAGAACACGGTCACAGAGTGGTTACCAGGCACAAAGGGGTGCCGGTAGTGCATTCTCAAACAAATGGATTATTAGGAAATTGGTGTTGAACACACTAATACTACAGTCAACCGCAGTGTATTCAAATAAGAAAGATGAAACAGTGTGTGGAGTTCAAGGAACTTTTTGTCTTGGAGATCGCATTCAAATAAACAAAAGATGAACGTCGAGGGAAAACAAAAAACCGCAAAGCAAGACGAGAAAACAAATCGGTTACGGGACGCGGAACGGTTCCAAAAGACGTGCATGGTATAACAAAATTTGATAGAGAAAAAGGACAATGAAAATTCGAAGCTCCTCCATGAGCAGGTTCTGCCAAGGTCAGGGAGAGGAAAAATCACAGGTTCTGTTAAATGAGCAAAAGAACTGAAGACTAAGAGTAACCTTAAGAGGGAGAAAAAGGGCGGCGGTAGTAGGAAGCTCTCGAAGCAATTTGCAATGAAATATGGCGTGAGGAGAACAAACAAGGCTGCTCGGGCCAGGGAGTCACCCAGGTAGGGGGGATTGAATGGATTAGCTTTAGTTATACATAAATGAGTGAAAAAGATGAGAAAGTCTCGCTTGGGGGGAGAAAGCCAAGAAAACGCTGGCAACGAATAAGGAAAGAAAAGAAGCACTACATGACACAAGACCTACGTCCAAAAAGTCTCCTTCAAGTCGAGCTAAAGAGGAAAACGATTAGGAAGAGGGTCAGAAGAGAAGGGGGGCATAGCGTGGCCTGAATATCAAATCAACACTCGCCAGAGAACCTAAAAGGAAAAATGACCGGGACATCGTGTCTTGACACAAGTAAGAAGTGGAGGGAGGGGCGGTGCGCAACGTTCTGTCAGGTGAGACGCAGGCCGCCTCTCTACACCAGAACAAAAAATCGTACTATGCAGAAGGAACCTTTAAAGGGTTATCAACATTGACGGAAGACGGCAAGAGAGGAAAGGTCATAAAGACTGGGGGGGCGGTGAGGAAGAACAACAAACACTCCCTTGAGGAAGGGCGAATACGCCGCAAGCAAGGTTCATGAAAAGAAAAAAACCCGCGGGACGGGGGAACAAGCAGGCTAAGCTGGGGGCTGTATAAGCAGGGCGCAAAACAATCTTCAGGCGAGATCGGAAGGAGAACTAGGGTATATAGTTAGAATCTTCAGCAGACAGGTATGGGAGGGTCAGGGAAGCGGGACTTATTGAAGGAGTGCGTGGTGGACAGGCAGACCGCAGGATGTGAAATTCAGAGGGGGGATGAAAAAAGATGTTGAAATCATTAGGCTGAAATGTGGTATTTTGGCCGGGTGTATGAAAAGGGGAAAAGAAGAATGCCGTCAAGTCCCGGCAGATCAGAAAGAGGGGAGTAGCTTCGTGGGCAGCTGTCCAAGAGAGGGGCAGATTAGAGGAAAAAGGAAAAAATGAAAGTTGAAGGGTATAAAAGCGATAGTGGGGTAGATAATCGAATTCCTCGAAAAAAAAAGGGGGAGGAAAGGAGGGCAGCGTTGGCACGGTCATCCCAATCATTTACGCACGTCAGTCAAAGAAAGCGGCTCTAAAGGCAAAAAATACCGGTTGGCCAAAAAAAAAGGCGTAGGGCTGACCGCAAAGGCAGCGCCCACCTAGGTTCGGTGGCGTGTCCAGAGAGGGAGAAATTTCTCATATTTTTTTTCCTAGTTTTAGATCAGAGAAACGACCGGGGCCCGAAGGAGGAGGAGGAAAAGAAGAGAGATACCCGAGGAAAAGAAATCAAAGAGCCGAACTGATCCGAACAGGGCGCGATTGTGCTGTCCCAAAAAAAAACTACTGGCGCTGTACGCCGGATGATAGCAAAAACCAAGGGAACTAGCCGCTTTCTTATGGTAACGTGGAAAAGCCCTTTCATATGGGGGAAAGGTCAGGCAAGCTCCACGGGGGCCGAACAAGGGGGGAGTTCATGATTATCTCTAAAAAATCAGAGAGGAGGGACAAAAAACAATAGGCCATCAGAACCTGGACTAGAAAGCAGTAAAAGAAGAGGGGAAAGCCCACGAAGTGCGGAAAACAAGCAACAAAGGCAGCCGAAGGAAATATCTGAAGTTCAGACCCTACAAGAAACTCTATAACTAGATGATTTAACGGGGTGGGAAAGAACTAATCTGCAGACGAGGGGGGAAGGAGGCCAAAAAGCCAGATCACTCAAACAGGGACCGCCGCGCTCACGTCCCAAGTTTGAGGAAAAACTAGTATCCACGACAAGTTACTCCAGCAAGAATAGAGGAAGAAAGGAATGGTATTTTGACGAAAAAGCATAGGAAACAAACATCCCCAATTGAAATGAGTTTTTCCCAACGCCCCAGCGGGGTTCAAACTACGAGGGGCCCAAAAAGGCGGTAGCCATGATCAGCCCGGAGGGGGGATGTACGGGGGACGACGCGCTCACGGCTCACAGAAAAGGGGAAGAAAAATTTGCCGCGCAACGGTTAATCTACGCCAGGAAAGAAGAGGAGAGAACTGCATCCGGCGCGAAAAAATGTAAATATGAAGTCACGTGCTAATTAAGGGAATCAAAGCCCGTGGGAGCCTAGCCATTCGACCGAAGATTCCGTGTGGGCCCCCCGAAAGATTGCGGTCAATGGCAGCCAGAAGGGATAGGCCCAGAGTTCGATGCCGGAAGAAAGAGGGAGTACTATTGCCAAACTTCCAAGGTCTGACCAAGCTCAAGACAAGTACGGAACGCGATGGGAGGGGGGAAAAAGAAGGCGTCTCGCGGAGAATGCAGTCAGTCGAGAAGGGATGACTTTGATCCACGTAATAAATTTGACAGGGCAGCTTCTCGGCGGCCTTGCGCCTTCACACGGAAGAAGGAAGGGTTCCACTAACAAGGGATGAAAAGGAACTCCAGAAAAAAAGACGATTGTTCAGCGGAAAAAACTTTGAGCCATTCAACGTTTAATGACTTGGGGGTGCCGCTAGGTTCGATTGACCTTAAACTCACAGAGAAAAGAGGGCATAAAGAAAGATGAAGGGAGGTTTGGAATAAAAGATAGGTGAGGGGAGGTAGGGTGAACAGGCCAGGGGGGAGGAAAGCTATGGGTGCATGCAATAAGAAACCCAAACATATTTGCGCCTCGAGTATAACAAATGTTTCGGGCCTGGATGAAGAAAGAGAATACTTTGGTTCTCACTACATGAAATCGAGGGGAAAAATGAGTCAAAGTATTGTCCCTATCCAGCTGGAAGGGGGGGTGGGTGGCTAAAGCGTATGGGGGCACGGAATGGGCAAGGTTTGATGTCAAAATCAGAAATACACAAGAAAAACTATCTGGAAAACCCTAACCCCAGGATGAATTGAACATTGGACCACAAAAATTCCTCCAGTTGGGGGGTTGAAAGAAAATTTGGGTCCCAAAAATAATAAGTCCACAATCTAAGAAAAAGCAGAACGGCACGGGGTAAATTCCTTAACCACTATGGGGAAATGGAAAAGGAGAAGAGTCCTAAACACAAACATACGAAAGAGGGGAGAAGGGAACAATAGCTAATCCTATACAAGGGGAACAAGTAGAACAGAAGCGCACCAAAAGAAGTTTCTAGGCAGGCGATCATACTTAAAACACTAAAAAGGGTATCAAAAAAAAAGAAAACATTTCTGAGGATCTTTCATTGGGAAGAGGAAGGAAGCGACGAACAACGTAGGGCGTCCAAAAGAAATGAATTCCTTTGCTAGTGCTGTGTCTGGAGAGTGGAAGAGGGGGAAAGAGTCTTTCATAGAGGGGGGCGTGAATACATAGATGTTGGACGAGGAGATGACCTTAACGAGCTCAATAGACTTGGAGAAGGAGGGGGAGAAGGGAAAACGAGAGAGGGAACAAATTAGGACACTGGGTGTGATGACATGAAGGGGAGAAACCTCACTAGGAAGAGGAGGCAAGCCGACACCGAAAGAGGGGTACAAAATAAAAATCGCCGGATACTGACTCGCGGTTAAAGAAAGGGTCCAATTACAGTCATTGTATGAAGTAGTAAACCATTATAAAGAGTGCAACGCAATAAGGATTCGGTCTCAGCAAATCAAAAAAAGACCGGGGGTTTTTGCGACTGGGGCAGTGTTGGCTCAGGTGAATGATATCCAGCCGGCTCGACCCAAAACTCAAGGAATAATGAAAGTTTGTTCCGATGAAGGCGGGAACCGAAACTGGTGAGACCAAAACAAGTGCAAAAATCGATCTGGGCAAAAGGAGGGGAAAAGTCGGGGGAGAGAGTACGTGGGTTACCTCTCACACCCAGGGAGGGGAAAGGTAGTTATCTCACGGCATAATGCCAAAAACCAGGTGAGAGGATCGGGCAAGGCCATGATCAGCACCACGAGTAAAGAACACGTATAACCAGGGGCAAGGCTGGAGTTCGTTCACACAGGATCCAGGGGAACGGGATCAAAGAGGAAACTAGGAAGTAAACCCATGCAGAATCCGGGAAAATGGACGTAATTTGATGAAAATCGCGGCCCAGACGTCGAAAAGCAGCTGCTGAAATATGGAAAAAGCACGGAAAAGGCGGTATCAAGTAAAAAAGGAAGCGCTTCGAGTGACACATTGCCAAAAAGGGATGACAAGCTAACAACAATGAGGAGCCATAGATCGAAAGAAGAAGAAACCGTTCAGCAACGGAACATGGATGCAGTAAAAATAAACAACAAGGGGAGTGGGGGAAAAAAATAGAAGGGCGCCCTTAATTTCGGGGGTTAGGGAGGGGTCGTCTACATGGACGGAAAAAAGAGTGCGCTCCTATGGTTGTCGGCGTGGATGCCAGACCTGAACTAAAAGAAGCACCCCGGGGAAAGAAGAAAGAATTTGGAGGGGCTGGAAAAAATTGACAGAGGTTCCGAAGAGGAGCGCGCGGAATTACAAAAGCGCAAGTAAAGAAAAAACATCATGCTCGAAAATTACTTGGTACAAAGGAATAGGTGATAACCTGGAAGAGGTTAAGAGCCAATCCGAGAGAGGACCTGTTCAGGCGGGGGGGGGAGGGGGAGCTGCGATCCGGGTCTCGCAGTATCAAATGCTATAACAAAATGGAAAATACGATCGTTGCGCGAAAAGGAATAAGAAAAAGCCTACCCTGATGAAAAAGAGATGTTGGAGGTGACCAAAGTTTCGTGGCCAGCAGGAAGAGGGAGCAAATGAAGGGGGGAAGAGGGCGTAGGGGCGGAAGGCAGGACAGATCATACAGACCGATTCACAAAAATTCATCAGAAGAGGGGATGACAACTCGAAAATCAGGGAGGGAGGGGAAAAAAATTGGACTAAAAACGTAATGTCAGACGGACTTTCATTGGAAAAAAGGGAGAACGCGAGCACAAGTAGCAAAAAAACGTATGTGAATATTTGGGTGGGTTCAAAGATTTGGGGGCATTCGCAATCCTAGTGGGAGGGTGGAAGGGCACTCAAAAGTCAACAAAAGCTACTAGAAAAGGAAAAAGATGACGAGTCTGGAGATAAGGGCATGACTTACACCTTTGAGGAGGGGGAAAAATCGTACAATCTGATGGGACGCCGAAAACGATAGGAAAAGGCACTACAGGCAAAAAAAAAGGAATGGTTGACAAGATGAAAGAGGGGGGAAAATAACATTGACTTATCGAGTCCGGAAAGGAAAGGACCACGAAAAAAGAGCGGAAGCATTTGAATAAAAGGAATCAGGCGTCGTGTTAAGAAAGTTAATGTAGGCGGCCTCGGCAAAGTTAAGGGGGGGATCGGCTATATAGAGCGTTCACAGGCGAAAGCGGACCAAGCAATACGATGAAAAGAGAAGGGGGAAGGGGAGCACGTAGAGGAATGGGGGTCACAAGGGGTTTTAGACAATATATAGGACAGGGGGGTGCGAAGGGGATAATGAAAAACGAAGAAAAGGGCTAAACACGAGAGGAGTGTACGTATGGGAAAAAGAATAAAGGGGCGAACTCTTCAAAAAAACCGTTGTGCTGTGCGGGAGAAGAAAGGAGGGTAAAATTATGATGCTGAAAGAAGGAAGTCCAAAAAAAGAGAGAAGCTGAAAAAACCACAAAAGACTAGATGCCAAAATTTTGGAAAGGGACAAAGAAATGAAGAGGTGACAAAAAAAAAAAACAACGCCGATTGCAATAAATTGGAAGGGGAAAAAATAATGCGTGTTGGGAGGGGAGGAATAAGGGGATCCCCAAGGTAACAAAAAAAAAAGTTCTAGAATTAGGAGTGCAACAGCTGAGATGAAATGGATCACTGAAAACAAAACCATTCCAGCCAATAGACGGTCACAAAAAAATCAAGAAAAATTCCTGAATAAAGAAGGGGAACAGTAATAACAAGTTAAACGAAGGCCAAAAATGGGAAAGGAGGGGTAATAACGGAACATAGCGGCGCAACCAAATGGGAAATTGGGTAGGATGCGGGAGTTATCCAAAAAATCCACAGAAAGAAGTTGTCTGGAGGGAGCTGCGTGGAAGGGAGCCGCCACATAAAGACTTGAGGGGGCGTAAAGGCCAGGGGGGGGGTCGGCAATAGGCGAAACCAGCTAGGCCTTAAGAAAGGATCGATCGCTCGTCGGGAGGTAACACATGGGAGCGGGGACTAGCGTCAATCGAGGTGGATGGGATAGCGTTGTGAAGGCCATTACCTGACATCAATAACATAGTTGACCGTACCCAAAACCGATGGTATGGGGGGGGGAAAAAGGTGAAAAACACTGGGAGAAAAAAACAAACGGTCTTGGACGGGGGCACCAAGGGCGGTCCTATGAAAAAGAAACGCGGAGTGCGCCGCACTTGACGGAGCTTAAGGGTCCGCAGTCGATAAAAAAAAGAAGTGAATCCTCCAAGGAGTCAGAGTCGAAGTCAGCCGGAAAACGAACAATTGTTAAGGACTAAGAAGAAGGAAGACGACTTTAAAAAATAAACGGAACCACGCGCGGGGGGTGCAACATGAAACTATTAAATAGAAAGGGAGGGAACAAGAAAACCAGACTGGAGAAGGGTCTGGGAGAAATTGTAGAGGAAAGAATTGAGGAAACGCATGGTTACGTAAAATAGGGAAATGTCCCATGATTCAAGGGGAAGTGGGGGGGAGTTCAGAGAGGGGGTATCGCCGTATTAAAACACAATACATAGGGCAAAAAACTAAGAAATATGGGCCGGTTGGAGAATTTAGACCATATAGAATATGTCACGTTAATCCGGGGGGGATGGATCCGTCTTGAAAAAGAAGGGCATCTAGGGACTGTGCTGAGCGGTATGGTGAGCGTTAATATTTACTAAGAAAAAAGTACAAAAGTTCGGGAACCTCCCTAAAGGAAAGAAGCGTGGCTCGAAATCTGACAGTGCCTCAATGAAAAAACCATGAGAAAATGAAACTAAATTCAAAACCTAGGGTAAGAGGAGTTTTCATGTACGCAATGGACTAACTAGACGCGAAAATTACGCTCCAAAGCTAGAGAGGCACGGCATATGCTAATTTCTATTAAATAGATCCTATGATGATATCAGAAAAAAAAAAAAGAAACCTGGGAAGAGATACGAAAATGAAGAGGAGCCTAAGAAACTAACGATTGTACGGGGACATATGGAATCCATCAGAACTCCCGCTTGGAGCCAGTAAGAAGCAAGATGTGGACAAGCTGAAAGATATTGGGGATTCAGAGTTGACAGGTTAGGTAAAACGCATTCAGGGGACGAACAAGCGGAGAGGAGTAGATAGAAAAAGTATAAGAGAGGTATACTCCGGGGCCGACCCATGCTGAAAAGGGGATGCAACCAGAATGGCGGTGTCGATTCCACGAAAAGCGAACAATCAAAACAACACACACAAGAAGAAAAAAGCCCCACAAAAAAAACACAAAACCCACACACAAAAAAAACAGATAGAACCATCTTGGAAACTTTATGGTCAGACAAAACGACACAATAGACCTCGTAACTTAGGATTTAAAAGGGGGGGAATAAATAAAAAATCGACCTCTTATGCTGGGCTGGGGAAACCATCGCAGGCACAGAAGCTTAAAGGAACCGAAGGGAACAACTATACAGAAGCGGTGGACGCCTCATAGAGGTCTAGTGGGGTGTTGGGCGACCAGCCCAAACGGCATTTCATAACAAGAAAATAGAACCGAAAAGGGAGGGCTTGACACTGCGGATACTTACACTGGGGGCGAGATCAGGGGGGGGGGTGGCGGTAGGACAGGGAGGAAAGAAAAAAATCGCCTTTCAAAAGCACAGGCCGCGGCCCAGGGTTCATGCTGGGGTGCCGCCATCGGAACGTCGCGGAGATTGTCCATCGGTCGTGTAACAGTCCCCTTTATAAGCCGGACCATCAAAGTACGGGGGGAACCCCCGCGGATAGAAAATAAACTGCCATCAGTCTCTAAAATTCAGCCCTGGGCGCACAGTCAAGCGAAGGACAAAAAGATCCACAAATACTGCATCGAAGAATCAGGAAAAGGGAAGAAGCGGGGGTCAAAGCGGGCGGTAGGTAGAAGATGCGAAATTGGACAGATGTAGGGGAGGGGCTGCGCTGGGAACTTGACACAAAAAGAGAGACCGGTCCGATAATTACCAAACTACATTAGAGAAACGGAACAGCCGGGGGGGGGGGGGGGGGGGGGGGGGAGGGAAATTCGAAGAAGACGAAAATGCGAAGTACTAAGCAGGCAAACCGTATAGGTAAAAATGCGTAGGGACAGAAGACACTAATAAACGAGGCTTGGGAAAGAATAGGAACGGAATAAGATCGCTAAATGGACGTAAGAAAGCTGTGTAGCATTACAAAAAATAAGCTAGACGGGTCATAGAATCAGGGGAACTCATGTTCGGAAACAAGAGGAAAAATATAAGAACCGATAAGAAAAAGAAAAGAAATACTGTTGTTTCGCGACGAGGCAGGTAATAAGGGGAAAAGCAATAGCAAAGGAGGGTGTCGGCGTGAAAAAGGGGGGTAAGATGGGTGCGGATGATATCAAATAGAAGTTTGAGGAAAGAAAAAAGGGCGCAAAACGGTAGCCTCAGAAAAAAGGAGAGCTCGTTAAAAGATAAGAAAAAAAAGAAAGGTAGTGTATACGGGGGAAAAGATATATCGTCCTCAAAGTTCAGAAACGAATAAAAAAACACATGGCACAGGGAAAAATCTGGGAAACTACCCACAAGAAGAGACACGATAACCGAGTGATCAGCAATAAATGGCAAAAGATACGGCCGTCCCTGTGACTAGCCCCGAGAAAAGAGAACGTCCACCAAAATAATAGAAAAGATCAGTGACGAAGACAACACCTTAGGGGTGGGGGAGGCGAGACCAGTGAAAACCAGAGACATAAATCCATAAGAAGAGATCATCACTCTAGGCAACGGTGGATGGGAGCGTTAGACGAAAGTGGGTGATAGGGCACTTTTATTCTGTTCCTTACGGAAAGTAACAGGTGTACTAAGCAGGGAAAAATGTTCAATAAAAAAAAGTGTTAACGATAAAGACGCACTTGGCCGAGGGAAACCTTCACGAGGGACTACTTGCGCAAAGGCTCAAACAAACTGCGACGACGAGGCGGGCGGAGAAACGGCGGTAAACCCTTGAGAAGTAGGGGGATTTAATTGCAAAGGAAAAAGGAAGACAGGAATTCTCATAGACGAACGAAAAAGGGAGAAAACGGTAGTGGGCGCTAAGTTAAGGAAAGGATCGAAAGAAACAAAGAGAACGTTACACCTATGGAGGAGGGAAGAAAACGTGGGAAAAGCAAAATAGGATTGCAAAGAGGACTAGGGCAAGTGCAAATTGAGGAGGATGGGCGCAGACGAACGCTTTCAGGGTACTACACCTGAGAGCACTTCAATTGGGAAAGCCAAGCAGCCCTAAAACATTACAGCTCTTGACAGTTCTGTATAACGAACGATGCCGTCACTAATTATCCTTAGTAATTTAGAGTACATCGACGTCACGGGGCTCCGTACGAGGAAGAAGCGACCTGTCGAATTCGAAAAATCACAGACCCTTTCAGGTTGTAGGGGGAGAACCAGATGGAGGGTCATCAACCAGAAAAAAAAGGGGGGAAAGAAAAACGGCCGAAAAACCTAGAGCAACAGGAGGGGTGGCTGTATGTAAGGTCGGGTGTTGGGTCGGGCGTGGTTCGGACATAATTTTTGGTAGAAATAGTAAAGGCACATGGACGGACGAGACGGCGAAAATGGCTGGATGGGGGATCGACGCGGGGCGAGGGACTGGGGGAGAGAGGAATCTGGGTGAGACATCATACGATAGATAATTCGGAATCCTGGGAAAAGAAATGTAGGGAGTGAGCCGAAAAGGTTTGTTAAAAAAAATGATAAATTTATGTGTGTGGAAGAAAAAAAGGGCTCTGATAAGATTTTCTTACAGGGGAACAAGAGTCCCGCCAACGAGAAAAAGAAGTAACCGGAAGGGCCTGCCGCTACAAGAAATCTAGGGAAGGGACTGACCACTATATCAAGGACATGCTTAATAACGGATGGAGGTGTTTGAATCCCGGAGGGGCACAGTCAAACAAAGGACCCCACATGGGCGCAATTTTCAAAATGGGTTCAGGGGTGAAAAGGAAAGTAAAACCCACAAATTTTGGGAATCGAAGAGGAGCACCAAAAGACTGATGTGGAACAGGTAAATGAAAAACGAAAGAATCAGTACGAATATGGAAAGGGGAAGGAAGCTAGGTGATGTGACAATAGACGAGGTGCCAAGGGACAGAATGCACGAAGAACCTCAGGGAATAACAGGGTATTAAACTTACAGGCCGAATAATAATTTTGGATGGGGGCAGTCGCGCGTAATCTAGGGGGGGAAAAACTGAAGCCTCAACACACACAATCGGAGAACGATATAGGAGGGTAAAGGTTGAGCCAGAAAAATAGATAGAAATCACAAAAAGTATTAACAGTTAGAGGCGAAGCGAGTAGGCAAGGACGTTTTTGCAGCAAAAACACATTTGAATGGGTACGAAGAAAATACAAGGATCTAAAATAAAGGAAGGAAAGATCGGATCGGACAGTACAATGTGAGGAGGAAAACATTAGGGGGGAGAAAGAAAAAAAAAAAAAAGAAAGAAAAAAAACCCTAAAAAGAATCAAAAACGGATACACACAAAACCAAGGTGGGGAGGGCCCGTTATACACGGGGAGTGAATGAAAGGCAGTCATAGAGTTCAGGGTGTCCCCAAGTATAAAAGAAGTACAGGAAACTTGTAGATACATTCTACCGGACGAAGAATCAAAAACAAACGGGAATTATTAGGGGCGGAAACTGACAAAAAGCTAAAATCGGGTGAAATAAACAATAAGTCTCATCAACAGCACCGGAAAACCAAAAGCCAAAGAGCAAACCGGGGGTCTAAACTGATAAATGGGAAAAAAAAAATGCCGTGGAAACAATAAAGTAGGGGGGGAAACAAAAGCCTAGAGCGCGTCGAAAATACAGAAAGGTGAGGGCAAGATGGAGTGGCTTAAGGCTCAGTAAACTTAGCGGAGAACCAAACGTTGAGGAATCCAGAAACAACATCAAGCCGTGAGCCTGAAGGAAGGAAATAAGAACAGGAGGCAAAGTTTACATTAATGGTGGAACAGAACAATAAAGGAAAGGGGAGTGTAAAAAGGGGTGGGGAAAGTTGCACAAAAGGCAAATCAGGGAGGACTTGAGAGATTAAAGGAAAGAGAAGGGGAGGACGGTACGCACTGGGTAAATGGGGAAGGAAGGGAAAAAAATGAAAAAAACTTACAGGGGGAGTGAAAGCCTGCGAACCGTGGGGAAAAAGGAGTAGTCAAAATCTAATAAACAAGAGGGAAGGGGAGAGGTATCCACGGGAGGTGAGGAGTAATTTCCTGTTCCTGAAAACAAAGCTAAGACTACAATTGGAAAAGAACATGTCAAGGGGAATAACTTAAAACAGGAAAAATGTACAAACAAAATATTTGCTGTAAAGGGCAAACAGGGAGGTCCCTAAATGCGGCGCAGAACTTATGGAAAATCGGGCCTACAATCCTCCAGAAGGAATGCAAGAAAAGAGGAGAACAAGGATATACTTATTAATCATTTCTAAATGGAAATCTAATAAATATGGAGAGCGGGTACATAATTCAGAAAGCCCAATGTACGAGTGAACGAAGAAGAAAAAATGACGACATGGTTCTTGCACATCCCAAAAAGGGGGGGTTGAAAAAAGACGGGACAGATAAAGGTGAGGGGGGAAAAGAGAAACAAAAAAAGAAAAAAAAAAAAGAGAGCCGAGGAACGACTGTGGCAGAGAACAGAATATAGGGAGGGACCAACAGGGTAAGGAGGACAACAAGATGGGTGGAGGGTTGGTGGCTACAGAACAAGCAAGGGAAGCGAATGTAGGCAAAATATCCGAAAACAATAAGGTGGGTTCAGAAAGACGTTTATGGGGCCGTGAATAGTAAGACCATCGCACCGTAGAGAAGCAGGGTACCTGCCAAGACAGTTGGTCCGGACAAAAACAAAAAAAGATACTAATAAGGTCATTGGGCTTAGGGGTAGGGGGACTGACATGGTCAAAGAATTGTAGTGGATACATAAGGGGACAATACTATCAGAGTCCCCAATAGTTCGTAAACCACACTTGAAAAGAGTAATAACAGAGAGAAACGTGCCCCAGCCCAAGAAAAAGGCGCATTCCCTCGGGGGTGGGTGCAACAATCATGTTAGGTATGGGATTAGTACAGCTATGGCGAATCAAAGACGAAAGAGTAAAGTCGAGCCCCGGCGGGGGAGAATGTTACCAGGGACGAATTGATAAGGGG
>Ga0179591_1196072_pt1 | contig 15483 bp, 19 predicted proteins | sample CZOMad2_1_08_16f_FD_182891 | JGI IMG/M metagenome (GOLD analysis project Ga0179591, IMG submission 182891) | Vadose zone soil fungal communities from Angelo Coast Range Reserve, California, USA - CZOMad2_1_08_16fungal (PacBio error correction) | ecosystem: Environmental > Terrestrial > Soil >...
GTTATGATAAGAGGGGAATGGGGGGGGGTCTAGGGGCTAACTTCGGGTTGGCAAGGTGTGAAAGAGAAAAATCGAGCGTGGAGGACTAACTGACCTAATCTTCCAAGAGATGCCCAGGATTACACGAGTTCAAAGTCATAGAAGGGAGGGGGTACAACATGAAGTCCATGGTCAAAAAGGGAACACGTTCTTCCTTGCACAAGACGGTGGGGACATTAAGTAGAGAGAAACAAGGGCCCTCCAATAACCTTTTCACAAAGTCGAGACTGGGGTTGAGAGGACAAAAAGTTGGTGGAAATAGGCCCAAAAACTTGGAGGGGTACGAGGGGCGGACAAAAAGCCATCGAAAAAAGGGCCGAAGGCAGTGGGACAACAGCAAAAAAAAATTCCTAGAGAACCGAAAGGACCGACAGCCGAGAAAGAAAAGGGAAAACTGGAAAGGGCACGGGAAAAGTTTGCAGTAGTGGCACTCGAGAAATGGGATAGGGGAAGAAAGTAAAAAAAAAAACATTCCGGAGGGGAGACCCATCTCTAATAACGGGGAAATGGGCGACGGTGCATGAAGGGGGGGGGGGAAAGCTGATTCCAAATTAGGTGAAAGGAAAGGGGTGGGAATGGCGAAAGCACCTCGCCATAGGGGAACCACTATTAGTCTCAACTATCACCTGCCTCCCTAAGGACATGAAAGAAGATCAAACAAAAAGGGTTTGTGGAAAACAAGGGACTCGAGGGAAGGGGGGGGGGGAAAATAGCTAGAAAGTCGGTCAAGGGTTGGGGGGCGGAAATCCTAACTGTAAACCAAGCCAGTGTGGGAGGGGCGGGGCCAGAAGGATTTGTAAGAAAGAATTTCAAAAAACAAAAACATATAAAAACCTCACTAAAGGGTCGTTGAAGCTGTCGGAAAGAAACACACGGGGGACTCAAGGCCTACTGCCAGCTAAAAACGGGGGCACTTTTGCCCCCCCGCAAAATAGGGAGCTCCCGGGCGAACTAGAAAAAACCCGGGGTGGCGAAAAGGAAGGGGAAGTTCCAACGTAAGCAAAAGGAACTCAGACACCGACGATGCGGTATTGCTGATTAAAGGCACACCATCCGCGTAGAAATACCTGGGGAAATAGACCCACAGGGCCTACCAAAAATACCCTTTGGAATGACGGCAACGATGGTGCCATTGGAGGAGACGAAGTAATCGTCACATAAAAAAAGTGGAGGACCAAACAGAAATCCTGCAAGGGGGAAAACGGTGGGAGGGGAGAAGAGGGGGGGGGTGAGAAGGGGGGGGAAACTTTTGCGGGGTCCGTGTCCTGGCTAGGGCAAAGGTTTGACGGGTAGGAAACACGCGAGAGCAAATCGAAGATTGACATTAAAGAGGGGGGGCGACGAATTTATAAGTCCTGATTGGTGCAGAAAGGGCATGAAATAACAAAAAACACTGCTTCTGGGGGGGGGGGGGGGGGGGGGGGGGGGGTGGGACGATGGTGTCAGGAGCATAAATAAAAAATACAAAAAAAAAAAAAAAAATCCATCAATACAAACAAACTTGAATAAAAAGTAAAATAAAAAAAGCTCGAGCCAGAGAAAATTCTACGGGGAGAAGAAGCGGGCACATGCCGCCACTAATGCGGAAGGAGTGGAAACAGCTTCGCCAACTCAATGCGTGCCGGGGAGAGCAAAAAGGGAAAAACTTCTGGGGACAAGGTAAAAGGGGGGGAAAAGAATCCTCAGGGGGGGGCCTCCGCCCACGGTCACCAGGGGGGGAAAACATATCTCAATAAAAAGGGGAAAGACAGAAAATTCTTTCATCGCGGAAAGCCAAGGGGGTGCACGCGCCTATAAGAGATGTTGGGGGGGGGGGAGGGGGGAGTGAACGATCTGTTGACGCTTGGGAAAACGAACTGGGGGATGAATCCACGGAGCAGAAAAGTGGACGAATGAACCTTAAACGTCCCCCACCCCAACTCTACCGGGACAAACAACAACAAAACTGTTCGGGAAAGAAAGCCAACACGGGGCCGGGAGGAGGGGGGCTGTAGCCGAACTAACTTCTGTGATTACCATGTCACGGGAACACTCATATTCAGGGTACAGGTCGTGGGATTGCAGAACCCCAAAAGAAGAAGGGGAAAAAGATCCTTATCACGACTCGCAGATGACCCGGTGAAGAGGGGAGAAAAGGAAAAGGACGGACGGGGACAAGGGAAAGAGAACACCGGGCCGCACCACGTAGCGGCTTACTACCACAGGGCAGGGAGAAAAGGAACGACGGAGGGGGGAAAAACTCGCACAAAGCAAAAAAAAAAAAACCTTAACCGATCGAGTGGGGGGCGCAGAAGGGTAAGGGGGAGGTACGAATCCATAAAGGGGGTCGCAAAAAAACTACACAACAATAAAAACGGCCCTTGGTTCAGGGTTGAAAGTGGCGAGATAGCGTCGGAAACGTCCTGGTCTCGATCGCATGGTTTTTCCAAGGCGGAGGGGAGAGGTGGCGCAGGGGAAATCGAAACGAAGAGCAAATGTTGAACCTTTTGGACAATCCCAATCCGTAACTTATCCGGAAAGAAAGAGAAGGACAATAATGGGGGGCCGCGCCCCGGTGGCCCGAAAATGCCGCAAGGTTCAGGAGCAAGGTTAATCCTTGAAAAAAATGGGTGCTAGAGCGGGGAGTGGGAAACAAAAGGAGCGAGGCCTCATGGTGGTTGGGCTGGGAACGGGGGCCCGCACGAAAGCAAATGGGGAAGTTCCACAAAAAAACTACGATCCAATCAGCCGAATTCTTATGAGGGAAGGACTAAAAGCAAAGATTTGATACGAAGAGGCTGGGGTTATTTGACATTTGGGGATACGGCTGAGGCCTCAACACCATGGGGGGCGCGCAAGAGGAGTGGGATGTTGACCTACAACGTGAAAAGGGGGGGGAAACGAAAAGATACACAATTCCAAACGTTTCAAAACAGGGATCAGGACAAAGGAAGGGTCGGAGGAGGGGAACAAAAGGCGCCATAAAACATTACAAGGCTCACCTCCGAGCCAAGTTCTTCACAGACGAGTGAAGAGCCAAATCAAGGGTCAGGTGGGTGGACGGGTCATTAAAAGATTGAGCCTACCTGGAACAAACCCCGAAGGAGTCGCTTTGGTGTCCCGAACTCCGCCTTGGTTCAAAACTTTGGGGGGGGGGCTAAAGAACGAGAGCGGATACAACTGTGAGCAAAATGACCAGTACGGCAAAAGGATTGGAAAACGAGGAATAGCTTCCGATTTCGAAGGGGGGAAGGCGGGAGAGTCACTCCAAACAGTTCAATTCAAGGGATGGTTGAAATCGCAAAAAAAAAACCTGCAATTGGCCCGGGGGACACAGGGGAGAAGAAGGGTGAGGCGTATGGTTGGGGAAAGGGAACGCGACCTCAACGAATTTCCCGACCTGATTAAAGGTGAAAAACATTCTATGGAATGGGACCGGGGAAGGTGGCAATGGGGGGAAAAGCACGTAACGCACCGGGGTTACGTATCGACACTGGGGGGAAAGTGGGACCGAAAATGAACTCAAATCAAAAAGAAGACTTATGGGGGGCGAGGGACTCGAAAATGCAGACGAAACCTCTGCTATTACAAGAGGAAGAAACGACAGCAAAAAAGGGAGGTTTTGGCTCGCAGGGCAATGGGGGAGTTGCAGCCTAAACCAGGAAAAACCAAAGGGGTGCCGGTGGGGCAAAAAGACCTGGGAAAAGGGGGCGAGGGGAAAATGGGAGAGGGCACCAAAAAGGGGGCAGATCCAAACAGGAAAACAATGCATCTGGGAGCGGGGAAGCCTCTGTTTGTTGGTTAGTGGCAGAGTTGGGGAAAAACGGGGGGGAACAGTTGGGGACGCGAAGCGGGAGAAACCGTGAAACAGCCCCCAAAGTCAAGTTCCGGGCTAAAAGACAAAGAAACATGGTTGGGGGGGGAACATAAGGGAAGAGATAGTAGGGTGGGGGCAAAAAACAATCGGAAAAAAACTCACAAAAAAAGAAAACACACCCGTCGCAAACTTTACAACTGGTGCAGAAAAAAAAAAAGGCCAACAGGCCCGGATTAAGCGCAGAGAGGAGGAGGGTGGGAGGAAAAAAAGGTGTGTGGGCTAGGGATGCGGGGAACTTCAACAAATGAGTATGAAGGAAAAGATAGATATCAGCCAAGAAATAAAACCAAAAGTTGTGGCAGGATAACGGTGCAGATGGAGGTTCCAGGGGGGCCAGGGTGGAGAAATTCCCCAACGGTGGGTCGTCTGCGGGGGAAAGTATTGTGGTTAAAAAAACAAACACAAAAGAGTCCGGCAATGGGGCAAACAAACGTGCTTGCGGGAATGGCACGCGGCCAGTGACCTCGTAGGGAAAAAAAAAATTAGAGGACAGGGGAGGAAGTACTGGGGGGGACCCGTAAAAAAACAAAGATAAATCTACAAAACACAACTATATAAGCCGACGGGGGGGGTGTGGTCTGGAATGACGAACGGTGAGACCAAAGAACCATAAGAAAACCGTGGGCTCAGCAAAGTTCGCACCTGGTGAGGAAAGTCACCTGAGGGCGGAATCAGAACAATAATTTTTTCCCAACTAACGAAAAGACGGAGAGGCATTGGTAGACTTTGGTAAAGAAGGGGAAGGCCGCGGGGGGGGTCAAGTGGGGTGTCGTTAAGGGCAGGGTGTGCTAAGACCAGACGAGGGACAACTTTCTGAGTAGGGTTTGCCGTACAAAGTGAGGTGGAAAAAAAAATAAACGAAAGGTCGTACGGGGACAAATGCCGACGGCGAACAATGAACAGGGAAAATTCAAAACATGGCTTCACACGGAAAAAAGGTGGGGGAAAAAAAGAAAGGAAGGGGAATGCGGGGGTCGGAAACCTCACGAAACAAACCTCCCACACAGAGGGACGGGGGGGACCGGACTCTCATGTTCCATGATTCCGGGCTCTTAATTATGAAAAAAAAGTACTCAAACAGGAACAGGAAAAGCAACCAGGACTAACTAAGTCTTAAAACAAAAAAAATCGTGCTCACAAATCGAAAAGCACCCGTCCCGTACTAAGCGTGGGGCCAATCAAGGTCGCCCTTTAAGTCGGGCAGCTTTCATCCGTTACCACAAGGGTAAAGTGTAAAAGGGAAAAAAAAGCTCCTGGGAAGTCGGGGGGGGTTGTGAAAAATGTTAGACAATTATTAAAAAAAAGGAACGTGGAGGGCCTTTCGGGTAAGAATGTCCGCGTATCCGCCGAAAAGGGTAAAAAGACTTCTGAAAAAAACCCAAAAAACAAAGGAGGGGGTTAGCGCGCCCCCAAAAAACCGGAAACTCTACAAAATGGGTGGGAGTCCTTAAAAAAAGATTATGATAATCGAAGGCAAGAAGGAAAGGAACTGCGAAAAACCAGCAATCACTTCGTGAGACATACGGGGCAAAACACGAAGAAGTCAAGCACACCAAAGCCAAGATCCTTTCAACAACAAAAACCCAAGAAAACTTTCCGAGTCCAAATCGGTCGCAAAGGGTCGCGGAAACCTCACCGATTCAGAACGTGGGGGGGAGGGCAGCTGGAACGGAATTTGACAACTTTACATCTCGAATTGGAATTGGAATTGAGACCGGGGGCAACACAGTTCACATACGTCCCAAAACGTATCCTCAAATATTCTTCAAACACAGAGAAAAGAAAGGAGACGGGGAGCCCGCTGCATCCGGGGTGAAGGAATCAAGAAAAGGTCGAAGGGCTGGCCTGGGCAAAATGGCTCAAAAGGGGAACCTTGCGCAGTCGCAGCAAAGACTTAAAAGTATGGTGACTAGATTTGGCTGGAAGGGTGGAAGAAATGGACGACTCGTCTGGCAGCTTGGGAAAACGAAGTAGACGCCTCCAAATACTTCAAAAGAAGGCAGCAAAAACAGTCGACCCTAGCCTCTCGATTCAATCTTGAAAAGGACTAAGGGCAGGAATTGTGGTCGGTAAAAGTAAATTAACTAGAAATGTTAGTCTGTAATAAGCAGGACAAGATTCAGGGGGGGGGGGGAAATTGTCGACCCAAAAAAGAAAGAAAAAATATAAGACCTTCATGTGGTGGCAGAAAAAAAAACGGGGGGTGCTTCTGCCAAAAGGCAAACGAGGGCATTGCTGTGCGTAATTTCCGTGGGTACGCACCCAGCAAAAAGAGGGAAGCGCGGGTTAGATGACTGGGGCGGGGGGGGGAGGTGGGAAAAAAGTTCCAACTGCAATGCTCCCACATTATCCAGCTGAACAAAGGGTTTTGGTGAAATGCATTGGGGTGACTTTAAGGAAAACGGAAAGAGCATAACGTCGGCATGGTTGTGGTTAGGGGGAATCCTACCTAAATTCAACGGGAAAAGTCTCTGGGGCTCGAAATATTGGGAAGGAAACAGAAAAAAAGTTCGTAAAGAGTAAAAAAAAAACGGGACGTGGGTGAAAACGCTTCGGGAACCGACCGCCAAAAGGTGCTCATGGACCGGTCATCCGGTCCCATTCGACAATATGCCAACCCAACTTTTCTCAGGAAAAAGGGGTCGAGGAAGGAAAAACAGTGAGAAGGCGCCATGGGATCCAAATAAAACCGAAGCTGAATCGCCACGTCCGCCAAACCTCCAAATAAAACTCATCAGGATACGTGCAGTGGGGGGAAAGGCGCCGAAGAAAGAGGTAATCAGGCATGCTAGGAAAGTCCAAAAACATTAAATAAATCATTTCCTCTGGGGATTCTCACGATGTTAAGAAAATTGGGGGTGCGGAAGGCGGGCAGCACGGATAAAAAAGGGGTTCCTGCAAAAAAAAAGCCAGTGAAGTATATGGGGGCGCTAAATGGAAGTGTAACCACTCGCGAACCGAAAAAGTGGCGGAGTATAGAAGGGAGAACTTTTCTCAACCCATCGGGCAAGCGGTTTGGGTTTGAAATCAATGGCAAGCCGGGAGTAAACAAACAAACAGGAACGGAATAGAAAAAAGTCAAGGAAGACGCTCAGAGGAAAAAAGCAGCCCGCAGCAGGGGCAAGAAAACTCATTGAAAGCACAGCCTCCGAAAAAATGGAAACTCCAGTTGAAAAGAAAGAGCACAACCCTTCGAAAAAAGTGCTTGCGAACCGACAGGGCACAAAAACCACGTCAAAAAAAGCGCCACCAATACCTCCAAACAGATTGGCCGCAACCGGCAGACGGCAGGATGGTTGCAATGGGGAAACGGGGTGTGAAACCAGTACGATGGCCAAGGAGAAGCCGTCTTCTGACCGACTATACACAAATTGGGGCAAAAAAGGCGGGAGTCCAAAACGCGGAATTTTTGGAGGGTTAAAAACGAGGAAACGATAGGGGAGTGGAGGACGGGCGCAAATGCAACAAATGACCGTGTACGGCCCAAAAGCGAAAAAAAAGCGGGGGAACCAACCGCAAAGATGGAGAAGACACGTTCGAAAAAGGGACAGGAACCGGAGTTCAGGAAAACGAAGAGGAACGACCCCGGTAAGAAAAAGGGGCTGGTAAAAAACACACTCACGTGCTGTGTCATCTAGGCGGACCCGCGAAGCGGAAGGGGTACATTCCTGAGGGCAACTCAAACCAGGGGGACGCAAAACTCACGGAAGCAAGAAAATCCGATTGACCAAAAATGGTTCAGCGGACATGGCTTAGAACAGGAAAAATAGGAAAAAAAAAAGCGGCATAAAAAAAAAAAAAAAAAAAAAAAAAAAAACCCTTCGGGAAGAATGATGGCCAACCTTACAGCAAAAAAAAAAGGGGGAAAACTCGGGACGGTGCGCGGAACAGAAACGGCAACGAACATGAAATCGAGGTGGGGGGCGATAAGAGTGACAATAATAGGGGGGGAGGGATCCCCACAAATACGAAAAAAATCACACCCTGTCAGGGAAAGGGGCTCGCACTGCTCTCGGCCTTCAACTCGGGGGGAAGGAGCACTTTGGGCCGGCAGCGATTCCCGTGAAGTGAAGGGAAAGGAGACGAGCACAGAAATTCCGAATGAAACAGTTGAAAAAAAAGTTCACACGAATTAAAAGAAAGAGGGGCCGCGACGCGAAGGGACCCATGGCAGAGCCTTTGCCTGAAAAGGGGGGGAACTCGGGGAAGGAAAAAAAGGCAACCACTTGAACTCACGTGAAAGATCGAGGGGGTAGGTTCTCCAGGGGTAAAAAAGGAAGACCTCTGGATTGTTTGGGAAAGTCGGCGTGCGCGATCCAAAAGGAGGGGTCCAAAAAGCGCAAAAAAGCAGGAAAAATTCAGCAATCAAGGACTGGGGGGGGGGGGGGGGGGGGTTCATGGGGAAAGACACCGGATTGGAGTTGTGGGGGGGGAGAAAGGGGGACCCGTTTGATACGAGAACCAGTAAAATCGGTGGGGGAGCAAACAGCTTTTTGCTTCACTCTGGTACTGCTATAAAAAAGGAAAAAAATTTAAAAAGTTTGGAAAAAAAATCCTGAAAAAAACCTCACGGCGTCATCAAAAAATTCAAAAAAAAAAAAAGACAAACCTAAGAAGTCCTACTCGGGAATCCGTGGGGGGGGGGGGGGGGGGGGGGGGGGGGGGGGGGGGGGGTGTGGGGGGGGGGGTGTGTTTTTTTTGTTGGGGGGGGGGATAAAGCGGCGGGGTATGGTTTTGTGGGTTGAGGAGTGTGGGGTAGGGGGTTGTGAGGGGGCGGGTGGGTGTTGGTTGTGGGTGTGTTATGGGTTTTGGGAGGCGGGGGGTGTCGGCGGGGTTGGTTTTTTGGTGGGGGAGAGGGTGGTTTAGAGGGGGAGGGGGGGAAGATGGCGGTTTGGGGCGAGGGGTGTCGCTTTCCCGGCCAACAGCAAAAAGAACGGCTTTTGGAGGGTCTTTCACTCCCTGTAACGCTCGGCGCTGGGGGAAAACCTTCTAAAGCAACTGGGTGAAAAAAAAGAAAGGGTGGAGGAGGGCAGCGTCCCTAAGGACTGCATACCGGCGGGGGGGTAAAGTTTTGCAAGGTTAAAAGGTAGTAAAGGGCGGTGGTGACCAGCAGTCTGAGGGACAAAATGCTTGAAAAGCTTACGTGACACACCGTGTACTTTCGGTGGACAGGCTTCCAAGGTCATCCTGACGGTGGGGCGACAGGGAAGACCACGGTCAAGAAGGGGCCACAAAACCGACTCTGGGAGGGGGGCAGCCCGTTCACCTTAAATTGGGGTCTCTCGGCGTGGGGGGGAAGGGGGCATTCCACTAAAGGGACATTCCAGTTTCAACAAAATCGAGTGACGTGGATGGGGCAAGTGCCGGTTTTCTTGGGGGGGGGGGGGGGGTTGGTCAAAAGCCGAAAACGGGGCAAAGGAAAGTGGGGGGTTTGTTGGAATAGACGGGACTTTGTGTTGACCCTCCCACCAAAAATTAATGGGCAAAAAGATAACAGACTTTTGGGCGAAAACGCGGCTCGACAACACTGACAACGAAACCGCGCTCCTTCCAAAAAAAGGAAATACATTGGACATAGAATCTTCCGGAAGGGGAGATGGGAGGTGGAAAAAAGTGAAGCTGGAAAACGCAAACCAGGTGGGAGCGGTTTGAATACTCAAATCTGATTGGCGACGGGAAGCACAGGTAAATTTAAAAAAACCGGAAAGAACAAAGTTGGTGGTCGTAGGTTTTAGAAGTTGTTCAAGGAACATGGTGACAAACCGCAAAACCGGAACAGGGTAATAGAAAAGGAGAATAAACAAAAGACGCAAGCACGGTCAAGGGGCCGGGCCCGGGCTAGAACTCTGTTGTGGGGGCCCCCATTAAGAAAAGAAAGAGGGTAGGGGGTTCTCAAAAACAAGGCCACAATCGCCCGGCAAAGGGGGGGGGGGGGACCCACAGAGTTGGGCATAAACGACAGTCAACGGTGAAACCTTACGGAATGGGAAACTCCTCAGCCAATTCGGGGGGGGAGTTTGGGTGGCGACGCGGGAGAAATAATTCTCTAAAAAAAAAAACGGGAGGGAAAATAAAGAAGGCAGCGAAAAGTTGGCCAAAAGAAGAACGTGGCGATCAAACGTGACGGCAGGATCAAACAAGGTCGGGCCGGGAAGTGTGGTGGGTCACCGAGGGGGAGAAGCACAAAAAGTGGTGGTCACCAGAGGAAGGACCCGAGGGGGGAAGAAAAAGGTGGTGCACCAACTCTCCGGGAATGGTGAAAGATAAAACAGAGGTGGTGCAGGGTGAGGGAGAAGTTGAACAAAGCAAGGGGAAAACCGTGGGGACCGCATGCGGAACAAAGGGATAAAGCTTAGGAGGGGTCTTTTCCGGGTTGAAGGGGGACAGGAAAAATCTGACAAAACAAGCTCAAGAAGACAGCATTTGGGCAGGTCAACAGGTGGGGCTGGGGGGTCAAAAACTTTTTGAGGGACACCTGACGAAAATAAGAAAAATTTGGGCCAAGAAGGAACAAAAAAAAGCCCAACAGGGGGGGCGAAAGTGACTTTAAGGGGGACATCCAAAGAGCCTGCGAGAAGACCTGGAGGGACAAAGGTTATGAGGGGGAAAGGAGCTTGGTTCCGGACGGTAACGGTCATTTTTGGAAAGACAAACACCCAATCAGGAACAAAGTCGTTATATGAGGGGAAATGACCTTGTGGAGGACCAAACCGACAGAGGGGGATACGGGGAAAACCAAATGAGGGGAAGGGACTGAAACCAAAATTTCAAAAGAAGGGCCATGAAAGGTCACGGCAGAATTGTTACACGTTAATTAGGGGGGGGCAAACAAAAGTAAGAAGGGAAAGACGCAAAAATCCGCCGACGCAGTCTCACTGCGTCCGGTGCCAGGGACCCCTTGAAATGGGTCTGGAAGGTATCAAACCAAAGAAGAACTGACGCAGTAAGCGGGCAAAGGAGAAAATCGACAAAATTAAAGAATCGGAAGCAGTACGCAATACAAAGGTTCGACGCCCTGCCTTCACTTGACCGAAATGATGGTCACAAGAGGACGTAGCAAGCTATAGGAGAAGTCAGGGAAAAGATAAAATTACGCACGTGAGGCTGGGAGCAAGACAGCAAGATCTTGAAAGGGAGGGGGGAAAAAAAATTGGAATGAGCAAAAAACGTGTCTGGGAAAATGGGAGGGTGTTCAATAGCAATCGTGAGGCTGAGCGACAAAAAGGGGGTCCGAGCAGCGGGTGAGGGAGACAACAAAGCCCTCGGGCGAGGAGGTAAGGATCCGAAAAAAATTGGAGAGGTCAAGGGAAGCTGACGCCCGAGGTGACAAAAAAAAAAAAATAAAATAAAAGGATCTTAAGAACGACGCACAAAAGGGAGGCGGACGCAGCACTTAGGGCACAAGAACAACCGTCAAAAATCAAAAAAACCAGAAAGTTGCGATTGGGTGGGGAGAAAAAAACTCTGAAAACAATAGGTCAAGGGGGGGTCCTCTACTGAGGGGGAAGTGCAAGAGGCGTGGAAAATTGAAATTGAAAGACCGCAGCGGGCACACTTACCTACAGGGGAGGGCGTCCTCAAGCTAAAAGGAGCCAGGACAAGAAAGGGGGAAAACTGGGGGGCAATTGCACGGAAAAAGCTGAAAATGCGAAGTCAACTACCACACGAAACAAAACCAAGCCTTGGCAATTGACTGAGGGGAGATCCACCCGCCTGAAAAAGGGAGTGGCAAGCGAAGGGGGGCTGCAAAGGTGTGGAGTAGTAGGGGGAAAACGCGTTAAAGGGGCGAATTGTCCAGGACGCAGGAAAGAGGAAATGTCCCCTCCCAAAAAAAAAGCAACAGGTCGTCAAAAAAAGGGAAGGGGGGATGCGCCGAATGCCGGCACGCCTCTCTAGTCGGATGCTAAGAAGTACTTAAGTGCCGTTGAGGTTTAAAGAAAAAGAAGGGTGGTGACTAAAAAGCATAAGTGTATCTGTAAGCATAAAGGAATCAAGCAACACCAAACACCAAAACCTCGGAAAAGGATGCTACCCAGGGGGGAGCACCGACACAAAAACACATAGGGGATGCAAGGGGGCAGAATGTCGTTCAGCAAACCTAAGACAGATGGCAACGAGGGGGTCGGGCATAACCCCAGGAAGAAAACAAGCACGCCACGTGAAGTTGGTTTGGGGGTTACCCTAGAGGGGGTCGGGAAGCCAACCGGGATCTCTCGTCGGCAGGGGTGGGTGGACGAAAAGCAAGACACTGGAAAAAGGGAAAGGCCGAGGGCAATAGGACGGCGAAGAGGGGGGGAAGTTAAAAATGGGAAAAAAATAAAAACGGGCTTAACGGCTGTTATCTTGTTTCCGGTGAACCAGACCGGGGGTGGATACCGTATGAAGGGAGCGAGTTACAGTTGGAAACTCCATCGCGGGAGGAGACCTGAAACGAGGGGGGGCTTAAAAAGGCAAACCATTGAATCCAATGCAACCCGGACCTCCCCACAAACAACCCTATCTCAAAAATAGGCCCGGCAACAGGAAAAACCCTAAACCAATCTTAGAGGAGCCGGGGTGGACCGTGGGGGGAAGAAGGTCCTAAGACTTTACAAATTCAAATCGGAAGGGGGGATGGAAAGACACAAGAAAACAGCAATAATTGCACAAACCTGTTCTAACGAGGGGAGGCTCAAAAAACTGGTACGAGGACGTTGCGGGAAGGCTTAAACAGCAGTGCGTTGGGGGCAGGAGCAAATCACAACGGACAATCTCGAGTTTCTGACAACTAAATCATGACACAAACTCGAGATAGAAAGTAAAAAGGGGAAATGAAACCGGATAATCAATTACGGAGGTAAGTAACGGGGGTCGCAGTCACTCGAGAAAAAAAAAACGTATTGAGGGAAAGGAGTATTTTCAATTCAGACGACAAAAATCCCAAAATGGAGCCTCCAGAAAAAGAAGGGGATTATGTACTACAAACAATTCGGGGAAGGCTTGTAGCGCCCTTCCTAATTTCGTTAACGCAGGAAAAACCGGGAAAAGAAAAGTGGCTGCAAATCCTACATCACAGCCCGAACCACATCCCTCCACAGGGGGAGGAACGAAAAAAGGATTTCCTTTAAGGGGTGAAAAAAACACCTTCCGATGCAAGATTGACAGCGGTCATTAGGAGGAAAAAAAATCCAATGGAGACTGAAAGAAGACACGATTTTGAGTGTTTGTCGGGGAAAGAGAAAGACTCGTGGATTGGATGAGGGGCCGGGCCAGGTATAGTACCAGTTGTTCCCGAGACAAAAACGGGCGCGCAACACCCAAAGGATAATGTTCTACTGACAGAAAGAGGGGAACGTGGAAACATGAAGCACCATGGCGCAACACATAATAGGAGGCGTAATGCGGGGACATTTGGCCATCACGAATCAAACTTTTTGGACAGCAACCAATATCTCAGACACCGGCTCACGGGGGGGGGGAAGGGGTTAAAAACAGGCGGCGTGGTCCTGAACAAAATGACAAAATAAAGATCAAACGGGAAATGAGAATAGCGGAGGGGCAAGAAGACTGGTCAACAGGTCAATCATCGGGCAGGAGCAGGGACGGAAACTAGGCGTAGATGGAGCAAAAGTGCTGATGGGGGGAAAAAAAGAAAAATCTGGGACCCTTGCTCCCAATACAAGACGCTGCGCAAGGGGGAAAAAAACGACCCATAAAGAAAAGATCATTTACCTAGTGGATACGTAACGAATCCATCAGGAGGTCTCCCATCAATGCCCTACAACAAAAATGTAAAAATGACCACGGGGAGTGCACATTGGCATAACAGGAGGTCTGGAAATGGAACTTGGCGTCAAATCCAGCGGTAGGAGAAACCTAGTTGCAAGGAAAGCCTGAGAAGGGGTAAGAAAAAAAAAAGGACTTCTGGGGGAAGACCTGATAAACAGAAGTCCTCTGAAAACTTTCCAAAACCTAAAAACCCGGCAAATATCAGGAGGCAGGGGAAAAGTCTACGAATCACACGGATGGGGAACAGAGACTTTCTGCCCCTCAAGAAGTGAACAACTTAAAAATTTAAAACATACGTGAAAAAGGGAAAGGAAGGAGTGGACAGATCGTGAGGTATATTTTAAGTCTTGAGGAGCCGCAAAATCAAGTGAAAACATGGTCCAACCGGGAAAGAAAGTGGGTGAAAGGACACTGCAGAAAAGGGTCGCAGTCACGAGGATATTGGGAAGGGAAAGAAACCGATCGGAAAATTGACGGGGGTGGTGAGAAAGTGTGGTCAGGTTGTAAAATACTTCCTGCGGAAACATCCCTTGTGCGTAGGGGAAGATTTTGGCACTTTAAAAAAACTCCCGTCACCTGTGGACCATGCTCAACAACCGTAAAACGGTGTGGCGGATAGGGAACAAACTTCTGAAGCGCGGAAAGGGGGCTAACCCGTAAAAAAAGACAGGGCTGAAACTCGAGCTGTCGGCACGACCCTTGGAAGAAACTCCAATTCACGAAGGTGGGGGGGGGGATCATGAAACTGGTGGGGAAAGCACGCCTCATCCGATTGGGGGGACACCTGACCCGCTCCGTGGGGCGCAAAGTATCGCAAGACAGATAATAAGAAGATGGCGAAACCGGCCATGGATATTTGGCTTAAAAAAAAAACACGGAACGGGGGTGCAGAGGGGGAAAGATCTAGAGGACGGACTTCAGCTGTAGGGGCGGGCGGAAAGGGGGGGGACGGGGAAGGAGTAAGATTTTCTAAGCCAGACAGGTCCAATACAGGGCCCCAAAAAAAAGGGGGCGCGCTGTTCAACAGCCGCGGCATTATGTTGGGCCAGGGTCAACGGCGTTTAATGACCGCGGTATCCTTAGTTGATTTCAAACCCTTCCAAAGGGGAAACGGGGAAACAGGGACACGGGGGGAACGGTTAAATGTCTCTTAGCACAAGTGTTCAAACGGTAATAACCGGGGAGTAGGGTTTGTTCCGCAAAAGGACATACAAGCTGAAACGTTTTCCGACGGTGGAGAGAACAAAAAAGACAACTATAGGGGGGCTCTTTTCCAAATAATAAATGGAGAATGCAAGAACTCAGCCGTCCGTTGTGGGAAGGGGGGGACGGACAGGGGAAAGTTATTGGATGTGGGCATCAACGGGTGAACTTCAACCCACCATTTTGGCGTCGGTTGCAGCTGAGTGGGCGAAAGGCTCGGATTAAGGGGGCGCCACAACCAGGGGAAAGAAGTGAACGGAACCGGAAAATGCAAGACTTTGAAACGGGCCTAGGTTGGGGTGTGGGGAAGATGGCAATCTGTCGAAACGGGGCCGGGTAACTTGAAAGGCGACGCAAAGTAGAAGAAAGGAGAAGCACCGGTCAGGCAGGGAGGGGGGGAAGAGGAAAAAGAAATCTGGGGGTTGGGGGTTGCAACAAACAAAAATGGCCGAGAGGTAAGGTGGGGGGAACACATCAGGAAACGACAGACGAAGTGGGGGAAAAAAAATTTTTGTCAAAGAATCAACCAGGAAAAACCTAAACCCGAGAAAATCCGGAGACTCTCGGAAAAAAGTGAATAAGAAATGGTGGGGGGGGACTGGACTTGACGGGAAGAG
>Ga0179591_1294665_pt1 | contig 15483 bp, 15 predicted proteins | sample CZOMad2_1_08_16f_FD_182891 | JGI IMG/M metagenome (GOLD analysis project Ga0179591, IMG submission 182891) | Vadose zone soil fungal communities from Angelo Coast Range Reserve, California, USA - CZOMad2_1_08_16fungal (PacBio error correction) | ecosystem: Environmental > Terrestrial > Soil >...
GAGGGTCGAAGGGGGAGGGCGGGAAAGGGGAAGTTTCACCTATGGGACAGACCACATCAGGGGCCTGGGCAACATATCAAAAATGAAGTCTCTGTGGGAAATTGTGGGAGAGGACAAAAACGCCTCAGCCAGGCCGTGGGTGAGAATGTTGGGAAGGAAAAAACATCACTTTAAAAAAACGACAGATTAGGGGGGGCAAGCACCCCGAGTGTTGTAATACCTCGCCCATCTAGGTATTTTCAGAGGAAGGGGCTGAGCAAGCCATCTGACTTTGCCAGAGACCTAAAGAAGGCGGGCAAACGTGCCTGGATCCTCGGAAGAGTCCAACAAAGAAGAGCACACGCCGGACCTCAAGGCATAAAATGCGAAATTTACCTCATAACAGCTCCAAAAAGAAAGCCCCACCTACCACTGAGTTGGGGAATCATGGGCTGGGGAACGCCGGAAAGGCGGATGACCCACGCGAAGGGGCCGAACAAGCGGAAAAACAGGCAAAGAGCGCAACATTTTAACGGAATAAGTGAGCGGAACCATAGTCCGGACTGAGGAAAAGGGGACGCTACGGCCTGCAAACCGCACGGGCGCCGCAACCCGACCTCAGTTCCCGTCAAAAGATCGGTCGTGTCGGGAAAACGCATCCATCAAGAGACACACGCGCCTCGCAAAAAAACAAAATGGATGGGGGAGCACGTCACATAACTGGGGGGGCGGGGTTCCAGGACCAGGAAAATCACACAGGGGAGTGGGCGGTCACCACGCGCTATCGAAGCCCCGAAGGAGCGTGGGCACACCTAGAAAACAGAAACCACCCAACCATTTCGGACTTCCGGGGAACGAATCCATCCCGTTGAGGAGCAAATAAGCTGAGGGGGCTGAATCGTGTTCAAGCTATACGATAAATTCAGGTCCGTGGCAGGGGAAAACGTTCACGCGAAGTTTTACATAGACGGAATGACGCCTCCTAACTGCCGCTCCAGAAAGCTGAAGAGCAATATGAACCCAAAGCTTTCTAAAACAAACTGCATACGCTTCAAAAGAGACAGCACGCTCCTTCAAAAATAACCGATAATAAAAAATTCTCCCAAACCTCCCTCGCCGGAAAGGGGGGAATGTAACCAACACCTACGAAAGGCAACAGAGCCGGACTTGTCAGTCACCCTTATAAACATGTAAAGTGGGGGGGAAGGGAAAAGTTCCTTACCACCGGTATTGGATCAGGTGACCTTGTACAACTAAATTCCCCCGTTAGGCTAAGAAAGTGGGGCGTGATCCTGATCCACAGGCGCGTTAACTATGCGAAGGGGAAGGGTTCAAGACTTACCGGTTTGGGAAAGGAAAGCCGGTAATTTTGTCCTGGTAATATAAATCTTCACTCTATGAGAGAAGAATTTATGGTATCCAGATAGTGGCAGAAAAAAGGGGACGGGCGGGACCTTACCCAACCCCACCGCCCGGAACGTATCGGGGGCTTCGTGAATCTGTTGGGCAAGGAAAAAAAAAAGGAAGCATGCATGGAAAGAAGTTGGATGGACAGCATCACATCCATAGTACCTTCGTGTTATAGCGGGAGCACGATCCGCCCTCGAGGGGCCGCCGGCGAGAAAAAGGAGGGGTGGGTGTCAACCCTTCACCCTGGCGCATGATCATGGTCAACGTGCTCCCTCCCTATTCTGGGGGGAGCCTTCGCCTCTCTTGATCCACGGATGGAGAAAGAAGGCGCTATCCTTTCTAACCGGGTCTGGGGAAAGTGGGGTTCAGGTCGTTACCCGTTTGCCACCTGAGGCGAAACCACTCCTGGTACGGCACCCGTTCTGCACTGACGAGCAGAGACGGAGGGGGAAATCCAACCTGAGGAACCGAAGCCTCCAGTCCTACTCGATCTCGATATTGGCTGACTCTGGCCAGGAAACAAAACGGGAAAGTGTCGCATTTCCTGCTCAAGTGAGGTTGAGACCAGCCGGGATGACGATAACCAAAGAGACGCGTGAAAACTCTAGCTATTAGGGTGTCGTCGCAAGGGAACGCAAACATACTAGCGGGATCGATTTCAGATTCAAGACCCGGAGGAAAAGATCCTCTTCCAAAGACGCCGGAACAGTCGGTTGGCACACATAAACGACAATGTGGAGGGCAAAGGACCTTCCAATGGACCCGGGAAGGCCGCGAGACTAATAGAGGAAGAAGCACGACGAGGAAATCGCGGTCCTCTTGTCAGGGGGTCGTAAAAAAAGGGCGGGTGCGGAAGGCGTAATTACCCAGCTGATGATGTACGCGAAAGCCTCAGACTAATAAAAAAACACGACAAAGGAGGGATGAAGAGATCCCCCCCAAATCTGTAAGTAAGGGGTCAAACGAAGGGCACCCTCCAGGGGTGTTTAAGACCGAATAAAAGATGACAGGAGACTATATTCTGGGGAGAAGTCGGGGTGCCATGGGATTCGCCTGATTTGCCACTTAAAACATGGAAAGTCAGGAGGACGGGACTCACTTTTGATAGAAAAGGTAAACACGCAAACCAACCCGCCGTGGAAACGGCGTCAGGGACAAGGCTACTTCTTGGTTCAGGGGGGGGGGGGGGGGGGGGGGGGGGGGGGGGGGGGGGGGGGGGGGGGGGGGGGGGGGGGGGGGTCCGTTTGGGGGGGGGGGGGAGGGGGGTGGGTGGGGGTGTGTTTTTTTAGGGGGGGGGGGGGGGGGGGGGGGGGGTTGTGTTGGGGTTTGGACTGTTTTGTGCATCTTCCAGTAAAGGAATATTGTGACTCGGGGAGTCGGAACACTACACCTACGAAAGGGACTGGTAGCGGGACGGGGCTCACCGGGTCCTGATTATAGGGTCTCCCTTGGGAATCACGGAGCCATAACCTGTGAAGCAAAGTAAGGGGGCCGGACAGAACACACCATATAGGGGGGCGGTCTGATACAGGAGGCTGTCAGGGATCTCCCGTCTGGGGGGGGCAACAGAAAAAAAATGGCGATTGCGGCAAGGACGGAGGGAAACCAGTATTGTTCTGAGCCTAAGTGTGGTTCATGAGAAAAGAGGTACCTCTTTAACCCACGGGGCAAGGGAGGATGAAAAGGGAGCAAGGGCGTGGGACTAACGTTCTATCAAGGGGGGACCTAACCAAATGCGGAGGAACGTCACCCTGACGAGCACCGGGGACAATTTCCAAATAGAAAGTGCTTTTTAGCGGCGCAGGGAAGAAGATTCGTGGCACCGTCGCTTCGAAAAAAGTAATATCGGGTGCATGAAGGGAGAAGAAACCCCGGGGTCCCTAAAAATGCGGACACGCAGGCAGAAAGATCAAGAAACTCTCATGCACGTACAAGGACTGCTACGGGACCACCGGCATGGGTATGGGGGGATGCGAGATAGAACCCTAGCCTTACTCGATGCTCGTTCCGCATATGACGCGGCTATCAGATTCCGGCTCATAACGGGACCTGGGCAACCTCTACTCGGTAAGGGGAGGAAATAATCAGGAACTAGGCACGAGACGGGGTTAATCAATCATGATCCAGAGAACTTCTTATGAAGACAACGGGGGATTGGTCGCGTTCTTAAACACTATAACTCAGGGGCTGTACGGACTGAGGGAAGGGAAAAAGACATGTTCAGGTGGAGGAAAGAAAGCTCCGGCTCGGGGATTTCTGGGTGGTTCTCCTTTCCCGCTAGAAGAGGCGAGGCGGTGGTCAATACCGAGACTAGTTGGAGGTTTGAAGGCCTGACGTCGTGCTGGGGGGGTCAAAAAGATGCAGGCTGCTAGCCCAAGGGGGAATTGGGGCGACAGGCCCGTCTGTATCTTCGTGCGGGGAAAGAGGGGCATAATACTTCTATATATGCGGCGGCGTCCGCAAACAACAGGCCCTTCCTATGTCAGAGAAAAGATAAATTTCTCCAGAGAGACTAAACCCGGGCGATGGGGATTCTTGGGGGAAAGTCTGGGGGTGGGGAAGTGGTTGTAGGTCCACCGAAGCCAGGGGGGCGTCGGAGGTGATTTATAACGGAGGGGAAAACCAGAAAAGTGTGGGACTTCGCCTGACGTCGCGGCAAAAGCAAAATGAGATCCAGTTATCTGGAAAGTAGGGGTGGCTGGGGGACGGGGAGTTAGGAAGCTTGAAAAAAAACAAACGAAACGCAAATCGGTTTTCTGGGGGCTGGCGGTCTTTCGTCGACCTTAGGGGTGACTAGCAGTTGAAAGGAGGACTTAAAGGGTCGGAGAATCTCACTGGGTCTGACAGGGTCAAAAGCTGGCAAAGGGGGGCTGCTATTACTGCTTGCAAAAGCGGGGTAGTAAGGTGCATCAATCACTCAGCAACTGGTAAAATAGTCAGGGATAGGGTGGTTTCTTATCCAAAAAGTTTCATGATTTAACTGGACCAAAGGACCGATCCTTACTTGGAAGCTCCGTGGTGGCCGACTAGGGCCCCGGCGCGGACCGTGCTGTTAGAATCTGTCCAATTAATAGAGTTCGTGGTCGACGGCGTGACATCCAGTCATCTACCAAATAGGAGGTGAGCGAGGTCCTTAAAACGCTGGAATCTAACACGTATCTGGGTCATGTGTCACTGGGAGTAGGGGTAAGGCCCAACATACGAAACACGGAGGGTATGGAGAAAATGGTTCTCAGTACGGCGACAAATCCAGGAGCACTAAGGAAAAGGTTTTCCAGGATCAGGTCGTCAGAGGAGAAAAGGCAAGTCGTAATGGATAAAAATTAAGTCGGAAAACTTCCGGCTGAAGACCAAAAAAAGATGCCTGGGGGTTAAAATTCGAACGCACCCGTGACATCGGCCGCCTCAAAAAAACTGAGCAAAAATAAACCAAGGGAAAAGAGAAAGCGGATCTTTCTTTAAGGAATGAGCTTGTTGGCAGTTAGAAAGCTATGAATGTTACTTGGTAGGGGAGTCAACTGATGAGTTACCCTTTTTTAGACAACCTGAAGGAGTCTTCAGCCACTCCGCAGTCAAAAGTCCGAAAAGACAAGGTCCTACACAAAGGAATAAACGACCAAAACCGACATGCGGTGAGTAAGAAAAGAGGAGACATTATAAGGGAGTCAAATCTACAAAGGCGTGGAAAAAAAAAGAGTAATCTTGTCGTGGTTCTTGGCACCACGTGCAGATTCAAATCTCCCTCTCTGAGCTGCGGGGGGTCATTCTCACAGGTAAATGCGCCGTTGAAAAAATAGGAACAAAGTCACTTCCAAAAACGGCAAAGGTGGGGGGAGTATAATAGGTGGTTGGGTAAAAAGAAGACCTCTACTTCCACCATGGATCGCCGCGCCGACCTGCGAGCTGGCTGGACAGGAGGTTGTCACGGCAGTAGACCTGACAATGCGACCATGTCAACGATTTCCTGGAGCACCTGTATCGCTCCGGTCGGGGAGTGACCGGTAGTAGTCCCCAGGGGTCAAAAAACTCCAAAAAAAAAGACCCTCGCAGGAGGACGCTCCAAAAGGACACCGGCCCAGAGTGTCCCATTGAAGCAAGCCGACTTGAAACCAAGCACGCGCAGAAAGGTGAGGGGGGGGGGGGGGGGGGGGGGGGGGGGGGGGGGGGGGGGGGGGGGGGGGGGGGGGGGGGGGGGGGGGGTGGGTGGGGGGGGGAGGGGTGGGGGGGGGGGGGGGGGGGTTTGGGGGGGTGGGGGGGGGGGGGGGTGTGGGGGGGGGGTGGGTGGTGGGGGGGGGGGGGGGGGGGGGGGGGGGGGGGGGGGGGGGGGGGGGGGCTAAAGGGCGTTCCAGGGAAATAAAAACATCCAAGAAGGTAAACCACGAAGGGTTCTCCTTCCGGCTTAAAGACGATTAAACATGAGAAAACGAGAGTCTTTTCGTTGCGTTGGAAAAAAGAGACCCACCGCAGACCGCAAAAAAGCTATCGGACCTTGCCCTTGAAAGTTAGAAAAAGATTAAAACACAACACGGAGGAGGATAAATGGTGGACTATAAAAGGCAATTTCAACGGAGAGTGGAATGAACGAACTGCGGCTGTGTGGAACGGGTGGGAAAAACAAGGGGCGAAAGCCGGGTGGCGGCGTTGCATCCTTTAAGGAAGCACAAGGCGAAAACCTATAGTAGCAACTTGGAGAAGACCGGCCAGGTCAGTCGAAACTGGGGTGAAGGGCCATCACTACAGGAGAAAATTTAGGAGAGGGGGCTTTCCTGTAAAGAAAAAAATGAGGTTTTTAAAAAAAAGTTTTAAATGGGGACATGGTTGGGACAGACTAACTCTGCGCCGGTCGGTGGGGGCGCGAAGAAGGGTTGTGGAATAAAAAGGGCGAAAGTCATTTACCCGGTAGCGTGAATCACGGTGCGGACAATCAGGGGTTGCCCTACGGTTTGGTCATTGAAGAAGTGCCAGCAACTTCTCGAACTGGGACGAATTTCGGAAGGAGGGAAGACTTTTAATAATCGAGAAATCGGGGAACCCAACACTTCTAACCTGCTCGGGAATAAACCAACTTGGCGAGGAAGAGCTCTGTACTTGGGGCGGGGCAGGGTAAAAAGGGAGCGAAACTGTAACTCAGCAGGGGGGAAGTATAGCAGGATGACGGATGATTCACTTCCCTTTTGAGAAGAAAAGTCAGACGCGATATTTAATGAAGGAGATTACGACCAAAGGAGGGTTCTTGAGAGGCGTAATCCAAACTGACGTCATAGTAGGGGGAATGGGTGGTGAAGTGTACGTCGGGTGAGTACGCGCGACTTCGGAAGGACTGGCCGGAAGGGAAGAGATCAAAGGCACTTTTTGGGACAAACCGGGTAACCAAGAAGAGCCCAATAAACTCCCACGAAGAGGGCTTACCAGATGAAAGTAAGTAAACCCCAAAGTACTCGGAAACTCTCGAATCTAGAAGGGGGAAAGGTGGCGAACACGGGGGGATGGAGGCCGGGGAGCGAGAGATCGGGGAGGGTCCCAAGATTTCAAGGCCGGGATAGTAGTTCTCTCAACCGTGGGGTGAAAAGCACTGTTCTTTCCTCGCCGGCCGGTTACCAACGACCGAGGGGGTAAGGAAACTGCCGCCTGGGGTGCTAATGAACTTGGTGGTCCGCCGAGGAAAAAGATGAGAACCAGCCAATCGTGGGGGGGGGAAGAGGCCATTTACCAACAAAGAAGAAAATTGAAAACTAAACTAGGGTGGCAAAAACAAAAGAACACTTTCCAGAAACTCGAGAAGAAACTAGGGCCTTGCTAGGTGCTGAGTCACGAAGGGGAGACACGAAACGATGCGGTTCAGAAAAGAAGCCTTCGGAACTGGGCGCCTCGCACAAGGGGGGACACCCGTCAGAAAAAAAGCCAGTAGTCAACGGAATAGGAACTTGACCACATTACAAGAGAACTCCGGAAACTCCTCACCAAAGAAGAACCTCCGAGTTTGGTTCGAAATCGCGGCAGGAAAAAGCTCCGACGCCATCGACACATCAAGTAGCTGCCACTCTTTTACCAGTTATAATTACTGATGAGATGAAGCTCTTCCAGTCACTGAGAAACTTCCACAGCCCGAATTAAACTCGGGGGGAAACACCTGAAAAAAAGAGGGAGTCATGTGAGTACCAGAAGATCATCCCCGAAGGACAAAGAACGACAAAAACCTGGTTAGCTGAAATTCAACGAAGGTGTCTTTTTACGGTACCGTCAACAATTCACACTTCGTGGATTGGAGCAAAAGAAGGATCAATCATCTGCGGTTCACCACCGACACGAACCAAAACATCTGACCGTCCAAGAAGGGAAGACACTCCTCCATGCCAAGGGTCTTCCTCAAAATGCTTCTTTTATCGGGGGGGCTATGAAGCGAAGTGAGGGGAAGTAACTGGCCGAATAAAACGAATTCTAAGTCAGACGCGGATGCCGCCTACGAACGCCGCTCCATCAGCGGTTACAAATAGTATTCCCGAGGGAGGAGGGGGGGGAAAGAAGGGCGCCTCTAAAAACGACGGACTCCTGCACACGAACAGTCCTAACAAAAAAGGAGAAGACAGGCTCGGGCCAGGCACTCGCAAGGAAGAAGTAAACACAAGACAAAAAAAAAAGCCGGGAGCAGGGTCCCGTCAGAAATTTTGGGGGGGACCCACGAGCAAATGGGCAAGGCCAGGGGTTCTCGGTGCCGTTTAAAACCCCGAAACTTGAGGAGACCTCACTGGGGGGGAGGGGTCAAAACTTTGGGGATTCTCAAGGAGCGTGAACTCGGGGGAAAGTAATACTTATTCGAGGGGACTGTTTTGCAAAAGGGAAGAAGGTATTAGCCGGAAGAAGCCAGAACCGGGAGGATTAAAAGAGACTGGGGCGGTAAGGGATAGCCGTGCACTTAGTGGGAAGAAGGGGAAGTCGTGGTTTCCCTTGGCGGCCAAGCATAGCGTCTTATCTTTTGAAAGGTGGGGCAGGCAGGGCGGGAGAAGAGAAGGGGGGAAAAGCTAAAGACCCAAATCGGCACCTTAGTACAAAGTCGTGGATTAGAGAACGCGACTGTGAGACCGCCGAAGCGCGCCGCAGCGTAAAACCAGGGGGCGTTTTGGACCAGACCATGCCCGAGGGGGAGACCTCATGGGGGAATTTTCCGCAGCCAACATGTGGCATCCTTGAGGCGATAAAGGGGAGGACATCTACTACGGGACAAGAGCAGGGGAAGATTAGTTCAAAGGGACTTCGGGGATTGGTCCACAAAGAGAAGGAGCCAAGCCTGGGAATGCACCCCCTGAACGGAGAAATGAGGAGGTATACCCAGTCTCCCTGGTACCGGAATAAGGTCTAAATCTAAACGATAGGGGCTTACTATGGACTACTTACGGGGCTTTCCTTTTAGGCCCACGGGAAGGAAAAAGATCCTCAAGCAGCAAAACTTTATCCCCAAGGAAACGAGGCACCAGGGCAATGAGTCAGCTAAACACTCACCCAATAAAGAAGAGGGGGTATTTCGCTGTGTGACACCCATCAATAACCTCTTAAAGAAGCAGGGAAAGGAGGGGGTGGAGCCAAAAGATAAGTGGAGGTCCACGGAGCGGTCCATTGGGGGAAAAAATCGGGCACATCTACGGTGGCAACATAGACAACGAATATAATGAGTCAGAAGTGCCAGCTTGGGAAAGTTGTCAACCAAGGTATTCCAAAAAAATGCGGATTCCCATACTTCTAGAGGGTAGGCTCATGGAAAGAAAAAACGAGATAGTAAAGAGAGAAGGAATGCGAAAATCTAGCCATAACCCATCAAGCCTTACAGGAACCAGAAAGTGTGGGGACTAACTACCCCGAGAAAAGGAAAAGAGTCTCTTCTTTTAGCGAGGGTTAAAGCGTAGGGCTTTTAAGCCCGAAAATGAAAGAACTGCGGGAAAATCAACGGGGGGGGATTGAGAGTTCACCCAGCAACCTTCCTTCGAGGAAGCATCGAGGACGAAGATCGGGGTGAGCATCAGCATGATAACACCCGTGGGGCGAGGGGGTTCGGAACGCCGAATAACAGGTGTTTAATGTCCTTTTCTAAAACTCAGGAAGGGGAGGATCTGGATCACCTTCCGTTACGACTTATAAGCACCGCCAACTTAAAGGGTGTTTGGAAAAAAATCAGACAAAATATCGGCGGAAGGGCATTCTTTCTAAAATGGACCGAGGGGCCACCATAGCCTGATGAATCAGAAAAGGGGGCCGTAAAAGGGGGTTCCGAAAGAAGTGGGGGTCAAGAAAAGGACCGACCTGGGAAATCATCACGAGCTTAACGGAGCAGCCGCGGGGAGACGAGGAGTAAAAAAGAAAAAAATCATCAGATTGGAGGGAGGGAAAAAAGGCACAAGGACACGAGGCAAAAAATTTGGTCAGGGGGGCAAAAATATCCAAGAGGTGGGGCTTCCTACTTTTAGCACCTGTAGCTGTAGGAGTCAAGCGAATTGAATAGATTCTCAAATACGACCTTCATCGGAGGAAGGAACTATAAAGATTGGAACGATAAAAAAACTCTCTTACACGATACCGGATCTTCCCACCCTCCCTTCAATTTATGGAGGCCCACTAGAAACGGGAGAAGGAACTCTATTCGGGGGGACTAATATAAAAGGCTTCTATAGGATAAGAAAGGAAGGTGGAAAAGATAAAGTAGAAATACAAAATGGGCAAAGTCACGAGCCGTGAAGATATCCATCCAACTTCTTTGGGCCAGAAGGGGGGTGGGAACCAGGGAAAGGTAAAAGGAATCCAGAGGTACTGAAAAGCTCGGACCGACTGGGGGGACATCCGTTGGAAACACGACTCCTGTGCATGTGGGACTCCTTCCCAGGCGGGAGGGGGGGAAGACATTGCGGGAATCGTGGGGTTGGGAGGAGGTGTTGAGGAAACGTGAGGGGGGGGGGGGGGGGGGAACAGTGGAATCAAGAAAAGGGGAGAGGTGGCGAGCGGAACTTGTTATCGTGTCGGAATCCATACTGTGGAAAAGAGTGTAACCCAGGAGAAAAGGTTGGTAGTCTAAAAATCTGGGGGACTATGCGGTATAAAAAAGAGTAGGGGGAGGAAGGAAGTTCAAAGACCTATTTCATTACCTATCAAAATAGAAAAGAGCAGATCCGGGCGCGAACCGCTCGCTTTTCCCGTCCTATTTTTTGGGGTGAGTGGGTAGGGGGGTGAACCACGCTAGGCGGAGTCGATTCAGAGACCAGGCTTGGAAGAAGACAACGAATTTTGAACTTTGGAGTCGGAATGCCACATTCATAGCCTTGGAGATCCAGGAACGGGGAAGCTTTGGGGGGATCGATATTATGGCCGCCACGACGAAAGAAATTTGCCGTGGGAAAGACGGGTCTTGAGGCAGCATCAGGAGTTTTTCTTCTTCTCGGAATCTGTCGGAGATATACGCGGATAAGATTCCAATGAGATGACTCTCGGGTGAGTTAATGCTGGGACTTTCTTCTTGGGGACAGACCGATGGAGCTCAGAAAATGGACAAAAAGAGGTCGGATTATTGGGTTCGGTTCGTGTTTCTTGTGCATGAGGGAAGATTGCAGCGGGGGGGGGCAAGGGGGACGTTAGGGGTGTGCTCAGGGAGAACTAAGAAGGCAAGTGAGATTCGGGAAAGGGAATCTACTGCACATCAAGTGAGGTCTGTGAAAACGCCGGAGTGAAGGAAGGAAGACCGCCAACTGAATTGTAAAAAAAGAGGAGGCAGGTGCACCGACGTTGGTGTCGGGTCACGGGGAACACAGCCAAGGCGGGGACCTGGATGAGAATGGGTCTATTCGGAGCAAAAACGTCAAAAGGGTGGTACCGGGTTTTTCCCATATTGAAAAGGGGTTAGTCGGCTAAAGAGAAGCGGACAAACGTTCTTCGTGCTAACTACGTCTCCTGGAAACAACTCCTGAGAGACTTTTGGTATGGCCGAAAAAGAAGAAGGCTACAAGATCGACCATCGAACAAATCAAACCGGTGAAAAAAGCACCCGCGTTAACGCGACGCTAGAGTGATTTTGCTTTGACGGAAAGCGGAAATCATTTGACCTCCCGGATGTGGCTGGTGTGGGGGGAGGAAACTAAGGTAAAAAATGTGTAAAGAAGGGAATCGAGCCGGAAGCAGTCCGTCCGTACTACATTTCACGAAACAGACAAAAAAAAATTCGTCCTACATGCAAAGTGACTTTTTTCGGGGCCTCGAAGAAAAGGATGTAGCGGCGGGATTGTTAATCACCTAAGATAGAGGGGGAGGCTCTACACAAAGGAAATGGCCCAGCTCCACGCCAGCACAAACAAACTTGGTTTCTCTAAAATGAGGGGGACACGGTAAAAGGGGGTAAAACAGGGGAAGAGCCCATTCCAGATAGGGTACCACCACCACTTTTATCTGAGAGTTAGCCTGTGTGGTCAAGTCAGTCTTGAGAGGAGAGCTGCCAAGCTCTCCCGAGCCGCCCTTCGATTACTGTAGTGGCTGGTCCATTCATAAGAAAGGAACTGGGAAACCCGCCAGAGTTACAAAGTTCCGCAAAGGGGGCCCGTCTGAAAAAAGGGGAAATACATCAGCGTGGTCACAGACGACTCTCTAAAACAGAAACTGCCTCATGTCTAGAGAAACAACCCCGGTGCCCAGAGGGGTCAAAAAAACGTTGGGGGGTTTTGGGGGTTTGTGGGTGTAATCACACAGTACACTCACTCGCAAAAGATAGTTCGTGCGCAAATCGAGCGGAAAGCCAAAAAAAAACTGAATCAAAAGGGAGAAGGATCCAGAAAAATATGGGGGAGGAATTGGTTGAAGCCATTAAGAAATTTAAAGGAGACACCTCACCGAGCTTCTTTGGACCCTCCCACCTCTACATTCTTTCATGTCACGACGGTCTGTCGGAAAGAGGTCCCTGGGAGGGATCAAAAAAAGACTCAAGGAGGAAGGAAGAAAAAAAGTTAGAGAAGAAAGAATCGCTCGAAGGTGCCATGAAACGCCTGGTCATCGGGTGTGATACTTCTAACAGGCTTGCAGTTTCTCATTTGAAAAGGGAAGGAAGCCGTGAAAATCTCGATTGGTAGGAAAAAAACAAGAGGGCTTCAGTCGACTGTTTTAAAACTCATCGAATTGAGCAGAAAGAAGCCTGTGGCAGGTCTGCTTGGTTACGTTTGGGGAAGGGTTTGGACAAAACTTGGGAAGGCTTGTTAGCTGGGGGGGAGAAAGCTTTCAGTGGGGATCATCCTGACTATGTTGACAGGAAAAAAAAAGAGAAAAAGGTAACGTCCGACCGATCGGAGGGACAAACCTTGATAAAAAGGAATCAATGGAAAAAAAAGACACTAACGGGGGGTCAGTTAGAAATTTCGAGCCGAATCGAGGGGGGAACTCAAACGCAAGAGGGGGAGAAAAAAAAAGCGTATCTGTCAAAAAACAACCTCTCTAGTACTACCCACGTGGGGCCGCTGGAAACGTGCTGCCTGGACGGAAGGCACGGACGTAAAAGGGAGAACAACACAGCAGGGGAAGGGAAGGGAGTCGGTGTTTAGATTAATAGGCACGTGGTGCAAGAATACTCGTTAACGACGTAAAAAAACAAGACGTTCTCCTCTTGGTTCGTTAAAAAAGACCTGAAGGGGGCGGTAGATTGGGAAAATGTGTAGGAGGTGAGGAACAGGTTAGGGCCTTTGAGACCGGATGGGAAGTCAGAAAAAACACGTGTGGAGAAAAACAATAAACAGAAAGTGGGGAGACCACTACCGAAAAGCTGATTCACTAAAGCCTGAAAAGTGCGGCCAAAGAAATCCGCGGGTTCGCGTGAAACGACCTGGGTTAAGGGGCTGGGAACTAGTCCGGTAGGTAGCGGGAGGAGAGATGTCCCGGGAGGTCATTATCGGGGCTGGGGGTGGTCGACGGGAAATGGGACGCGACTGGGTCTGGACGGAGGATCCGCGTGAAAACTAAAACGACCTCCCATCATTACAACTCTCCTAAGGAGGTGCTCAGCGGGGGGGGAAGGGGTGGTTGAAGGACGGTAAGAAAAAATATGAGAGAAGAAGCTCGTGGAGTTTTGGAAGTGACCACGCTCCCAGTGACATCAACATCGTGTTGTCACAAACAGAAGCGATGGTGAAGACCAGCTGAAACTCCTCTTCAAGGTGTAGTATTAAGGGAAGGAGTAAAGCCGGGGAAGGTAACAAGCCCGAGTATGATGGTCAGACTCCTTCCACTTTCGGATCCCCCGGGGGAGTAAAGGAAGACACAGATCTAGAAAAAGTGCGAACCGTCAGGCGACAATGAAGGGGAAAGTCAATTCCGATAAAAAAAATTAAGACGACCAAAAGAGCCCCGAGTTTGGCAATCTTTCAGTGAGGCTGCCAGAAAGAGGAGGCAAAAGCGTAAAGAAGGGGGAAAAAAACGGGGAAAAGGATATTACTCTGCGCGTACGCAGAATTGGGCCTCTACTGTCTCAACACAAAAAAACCAATATTCGAAGATACCGCGTGAAACCAACAGAAACCATCTTAGGGGGGGAATTGCCCGAAGGTAATCCAGCCCCGAAGACAAAACCAGTCACAACCATGGAATTGAATCAAAAATTGTGCGGCCTTCCGGGAAACACATCAAAAACAGTTAAACCACAGCTGAGAGGAAAATAAGTACGCGGGGTTCAACCCGAAGAAACACTCACCCATCGGGCACTACTAAATAATATCAGGCGGGAGAAACGACTCTTCATTGAGATGACAGCGGAATTAACTGCCGGCCTATTGACTGCATAGTGCTACGCGAGGGAAACGGGGATTATAACTCAGAAAGACGAGACCATCGGGCGTGGGCGAGGGGAACCCATCTGGATAACATGGCCAAGAACGGTCTCCCCGCAAGGAACTTCGAGAATGGACAAAATCCAACGACGTCCTCAAAAAAGGCTGGAATAGCCGATCTCAACTCCTCCTTTAAAAGGAGTCCCCACAGCGCCTAGAATAGGACGTTCTACCACAAGTAGAAGAAGAACTTTTTTGGGCCTGAAAACTAGCTGTCAAAAAGAGTTTCTTCGGTGGGGACCTTTGAGGCTTTGAGGCAACCTCACTGGAGCCTGGGTCATATAGAGTAAATCTGGAAATAGGAAGAATTGAGAGGTCCGGAGTACAGGGCGGTTGAAAAAGGGATCCTGAAAAAAAAAGAAACAAAAAAGTATATGAGTAAACGAGAAAGGTATTAGCATTCTATTTGGAAGCAGACCTGAAGGAGGGGTGGAAACGGAAGACGAATTAGGGATAAGCGAGGGAGCTGGTCATTATTTGATCAATGGGGAGGGTACCTAGTCTGTGGGGGACACGACAAAGCGCCCCGTTCGGGTAAATCATTGATATCTACTTTTATACCCTCCAACAGAAAGGGGGGACCCAACATCCAAAAATAATGGTGTGGGGGGGGGCCAAACCGGGGGAAAATTTTCTCGCGAAGTGAATTGCCAGAAGCCATATGCGGTTGTTCACTCAGAGGCCAACTCTTGACTGCTATCAAATATCAAGGTCTAAAGGGGGGGGGGATTATTGCACAGGTTCGGTACAGGGGAATTGAAAACACTTCAGTTTTTTGGGTCACAAAAGTAAAATCAGGAACTCCCGCGAGTGAGATGGCAACCACGTGCTAACTGGTAAGAACAAGACTCCTTCCAGACCCTGGACTCATTATGGTGAGGAAATCTTTCCGGCAACAAAAAAGAGGTGAACAGGTCAGAATAGGTATTGGCAAATCCGTTGAAAACACCCTGTCCACATCACGGCTGACAGCTGTCCATAAGGCGATTGGTAGGGAAACTAGGGAAGAAAACAGGGAGAACCATACGATCGACTTGCTTGCCAGATGCCCTCCCAGCTTGTAGCCGTGGCCACTTCACAGGCTTTGATAAGGGCAAAAGCAGGCCCATGGGGAAAGGTCCCTAGATACTGCCGTTTCGATGCTGGAAACTATCCGACGAAGGCCAACGAGCTCAATACCACTACTAATCGAGGGAAATGGTTCGGCTTCCACCAAATGGCGGGTGGATAAGGGAGGAGGGAAAACAGTACGGAGGAA
>Ga0179591_1346099_pt1 | contig 15477 bp, 18 predicted proteins | sample CZOMad2_1_08_16f_FD_182891 | JGI IMG/M metagenome (GOLD analysis project Ga0179591, IMG submission 182891) | Vadose zone soil fungal communities from Angelo Coast Range Reserve, California, USA - CZOMad2_1_08_16fungal (PacBio error correction) | ecosystem: Environmental > Terrestrial > Soil >...
CGGGGCGGAAGACGTATCGACTCATTCGGATGGACTCGCCGACGGAAAATGGGGACACCTGCGCAGCGTTTCCGCATCCCACAGAGCCAGAGGGAGGGAACGGGACGATTAAAAAAAAAGGGAATGAAAAGACGTGGGGGGGAGACTATGAAGGAAATTGGGAAAAACGTAAACAAATCAACATAAATTATTGTCTACTTACTAGAAAGAGAAGTGAAGATCTCTCACAAAAAAAAGGAAAAGAGAGAGGGAGGCAGAGTGGTCCAAAATCCTTTTTAAGGGTGGAGGGGGAATGGACGGGTGTAAGGAAAGGAGAACCTCAAAGGGGAGGAAGGGGGCATGAAAAAAAAGGAAAAGGAGAAGGGTTTGGACATCTAGGACTCAAAGGGGGGAGCTGATTCCCGGTATAAAAAGCCAAAAAAAAGGCGGAGCAGTGCCGGTGCCGGTAAGGCGACGGGGCTTTCCTAATGCGCGAATAAGAGAGGACCCGAACAGGAAGGGGGGGGAGGGGGCGCGCAGGGAAAAAAAGGAAAGGGAGCATGTTAGGGGACTAAAAAACTCATCGGGAGGTAAAAAGAAAACCCGGAGCATCAAGGTTTATCGTGCAGACGACGGGTGGGGCGGCCTCTGAAGACCGCTTGCGGACAGACAAGGGGGGGGATGGAAGATAGCGTGCCGGTGCTATGGGGAAGGGGGAGAGGCATGCGCACGAGCATACTATTGAAAGGAGAGCCAAAGATAAAGACGGTAGACGGGGAGAAGAAAGGTCAACTTTTAGATTGGAGACAAAAGCATTTAAAAACAGGAACTGCCCTTGAACCGACGAAAATCGAATCAGGTTGTATTAAACCGTGACCAGAGACGAGAGGAAAAAATCTGGAGGGGAATGCTTTTTAAAAGCAAAGTGATTCTGGGTGACAAACGCCATGGTGCATAAAGTCAGTTCGCCAACGATGTGAGAGAAATAGGACGACGTAAACAAGTGAAAAGGGGAAGAGAACGAAAGAGGAAGAAAAATCGGAGTTGCGGGAAAAAAAAGAGAGAAGCACCACTTGGGCTCTTTCATTTGAGGCCCATCCGACGAACAACAGGGAGAAACAGTGAATCAAGGTTTAAGTGAGATGAAGAAAAGAGGGTAAAAGAAGGAGAAAGACCTAAGAAGAATGTTCAGGTTTACACATCCAAGGGGGGGAGAGGGAGAACTCCCAAGTCCCATCTATGGTGAAAATGAAAATTTCTGTGACATGACGTGTGTATCTGAAGGAATGGCGGTATGTGAAATAGCCGATGCCGAACGGTTGAAAGCAAAGAAAAAGAAGCAGGAACCGAACGGAAGCCTTCAGCAAGAGAACGGTCAAACGTAAGTTAAAAAGTTGGGAGACGCATGCAACCTGGTGACACCGGAGTGGGACAAGAACGAAAAGGATGAAACTCAAGTTAACGATCCGGAAATTCGAATCCCTACACTCAGAAGTCTAAGTTCTCTCAACTGGAAAAGATGGATTGTGGAAAGCGGGCAATTTGGGAAAAGAAAATCGGAGAGATGGACAAATGAAAAAACTACCCAGGGGGGAAAGGATGACCAGAGGAAAAAGGATGGAGAGTCAAAAAACCACGTAGCGAGGAGCAACTAAGTAGAGTTTCAAAAGGGATTCAAACAACACTAGTATCTGCGAAAGATACGAAGCAAACAAACAGCCTGAGTGTCTATCCTGGAGGCTGCAACCTTAGAGGCCAAATTCGCAAACGGCAAAAAGCAACAAAGCCGTAGGAAAGATAGCCATTTTTAGAAAAAAGAAAAGGAGAAAGGAAAACGATTGCGAAGAAAAAAATGGAAAAACTTCAAATAATGGATCTAATCCAATTCCAAAAAAAGACGCGACGCTGACTTCAGATGGGGACTTAGCAGGCACAAACCGGAGAAAAAAGGGAAAAGAACTGAGGGGGACTCTTTAAAGACCGGGGGCTGTGAAGTCAATATTCTCCTTGTTTTGAGAAAAAACCGGGCTGTAACGAAGAAAACGTGTCAACAGTAAATCGGATGGATCGGCAGGGAAGTTCGAAATCAGGAAAAACAGGCGAAGGGAAAATAGACAGAGAGGGGGAACATCTGATAAGCCACATCGAGAGCTTTTTTTAGGAAAGGGGGCACTTTGTGCAGTCTGGAGCGAGGCAAGGAAAAACGCCGCTCTCAGGGGAGGGAGTCAGGAGGATAATAAGCAAACAGACTGCGTCATGGGAAGACCGAGGAGCATTGCGAAGCGAGGCACCTTCCAAATCAGACCAGGGGCTCTAAACAGACCGGAGGGGCTAGGGGAGAGAAGGCCCAAGTCAGAGACAAAAAGTCGTGGCTCGAGGAGGAAGTTTCTGTTCTAATCTCTTAGGCCCTCTGCGCTAATGTGAGATTGAAGCGGAATTGGGGAGAGCGGGGGAGAAAAGTTGTTGATTGAAGAATGGGTGAGGAAAAGGTTATTGGGTAAAAAGGGGGAGGTTCCCTTCTGGTAAAAGGGGAAGCCGAACGCGTGAACAATAATCAACCGATGGAGGGAGGTCGAAAGGTGAAAAATGTTCCTCAAAAACCAAGGAGGGAGCAAGGGAGGGGGGTCTTGGAAAGTAAGAAAAGGGAACACAATAAGTGAGTTCGAATTGACGGGAACTGAAGTTTAGACGTTTGTGAATAACGGAGGTGGAAAGCCGGGAACGCGCGCGAGCGGAGAAAAAGCGCTAGGGAGGTCCTCCAGTCAAAACAGCCATCGCCACGCGGAGTTAGTTCGTACAGCACGCGTAATGAGCGCAAAGAAGAAAGGCGCCAGACTGCACGGTGAAAAAAGAAAGGGAAATTGAATGGAAGACCAACCCTCAGGCTTGTCTTCTCAATGAAGGGAGATAATTCTACACATCAATGACGAGTAAGGGGTTGGAAGTCTGTCGGGAAGAAACATGGGCCATCAAGAAGGCGCAAAACCGGGACGCAAAAAAGAGGCAGGAAGGTTGGAAATTTTTCGTGTCGAGGTTGGGGGATGGTGTGGGGAAAACGCCCTTGTCGTTGGGTGTGGAAGCGGGTGGGGGGGGGGGGCTCGTAGAGCGGGAAGGAGGAAGAGTGCCGTTGAAGGGTAATGGTAGGTGTATGTAGGTTTAAAAAAGCCGAGGACCGATATTGGGGAGAGAAAGTCAACTCAATTTCGACCAAAATGCTTGCGTGAACATTTGAGAAAAAGGAAGGAAGCACTCACGATAAAAAGTAAATAAAAATAAGGGAACGAAAGCCCCAATTGATGAAACAACCGGGGAGGGACACCAAGTGATTGACTTCAAATTATCAAGGCAAGGGTGAAAAAGATACGTCGGAGAGGTGGGACGGGGGGGAAGAAGATAAAAGGGAAAAAGAACATGGAAAAGAACGCGCAGGGAGACGGGGGGGGGCCGATATGGTGGAGGAAAAAGGGTACCAGCTCCTCTGGGGCAGGGAAATCTGTAAGAGGCGAGGAGGGTGGGAATAAGACATCATGGCAGTGTCTGAAGTGGTTGTGGTGCGAAAGGAGGGAGGAGTAATAGAAGAAAGAGCTGGGAAACCAAGGGGGGGGGGGGAGGGGCAGTAGAAGAAAGACCTTAGACAGCCCTTTCGCACGTTTAAAAAAAACTGTGAAAAGCGTCACCGTTCTAAGGTTGGGGGGATCAAGCAATGGAAGGTCCCTATGGAAACTGTGATCTGTAATAGAGGAGGAGAGAACTCCCGGATGGTTCAGTACCTGTCTCCGAGTGGCGAGGTGGTGTAGAAACTGGGGAGGACCCATAGACAAAAAGAAGATTTTTGAGGGGCAGAATGACAGGGACGCACCTCTGACATACTCACCCAGACTAAGGGGACCTGAGAGGTTCGTAAGGGAATCCTCGCATATTAGAAACTGTATGGGCAAAGTAAAAAATGTGGCGTGTAAATAAGAACAAAAGGCGGAAAGGGGGGACGAAGGCACCCATAAAGGTTCAGGCACTAGAGGGGGAGTTCCATCATTCATACTACGAAAAAGGTTTGGGAAAAAGCAGAAAAGATGGAATGAGTCAGAGGAGGAAGGAAGGGGTCCTCCGGAAAAATAAAAAGATAAGAAAGTGCTAAAAATAGGGTGTGTCGGATCACCTCTGGAAGGAATGGGGGTCCACCGGGGGAGAGAGTGCAAGTTTCCAGGTGCGAGGGACTATTTAATGAACGATCAAAGGGGAGAAGGCGTGAGGGAAGAGGATAGGGAATAGATAGCGCAACCAACAACAGGAAGGAAAAAAGAATATATACACCTAAAAATTCTTATCAAGAAAGCTGATTTCACAAGAGGGTCATGAAAGAGGAATCGGAAAAGAAGTGAACGGCAGAAAAGGAAACAGGAATTGAAGAAGGGAGAAAAGGAAACAAAAATGTTCAAGCAATGGAGTCGGGGAGAGGGCGGTGAAACGTCAACAGAGTTTCATAGGACATGCAAATCGTATGCTGTTTACCAAAAAGGGCCTGGGGTTGGGGGGGGGGGGAGGATAGAGAACTGGAGGAGATTCGAGGAGCCTCGGAACTGATCTGGTTTGGGCCTGGTGAAAAACTTACCTCGAAACTGGATGGATTAAGAAAACTGTTAAAAAGAAGGTCTGTATGCGAGCATGGGTTAAGGGAAGAAAAGGGGGGGGAAAAGTAGACAGGGGGAAAATATGGCAATGCTTATCCAACGAAAAATGAAGGGGTTTGCGGTGGCCTTGAAACGTCCGAAAAAAAGAGACGAAGTAATCGAAAGAGGGAAATAATCAAGAGAAGAGCACGGAACAAATTGGAAAGGGAAATGTTAATTAGCAAACCACGGTGAAAATTTTCGCTTTCAAACAAATCTTTCCTGCGAAGCGTTAGTCGTACTAAGAAAAGGGGTAACAAAAAAAAAGGGGTGAGTACAAGAGGAATGATGGAAGAATCAGATATCGGTAACAAAAACAAGTAAAGCAAAACCCTGATGTCGTTTGCAAAAAAAAACTCGCTCTACAGAGACAGCGGACACTGCGCAAAAGATGTTACTTTACCGGACGGAAAAAAGGAAACAAAAGGGTACCACCAAGAAGTCAGGGGGAGGAGGAGGAGGAGAAAGGGGACCTAAATGGGGCTCTCGGTCGAAAAGAAAATCTGAGGCACAAAGTTTATAATATGACGTCTTAAGACCTTGTGCTAAAAACCAAGGGATGCCTAAGTGAGGGAGGGGCCCTGTTAATTTAGGGGGGGCGGGAAGGAGGAAAAAGGAAGGGGGGGGAAAATGGGAAGCAAAGACCCGCGTCGAATTTGGTAGGGGGGTTAGGGGAAAGAGGGGAAACTAAGTTCATTTCTATGGGAAATCCTATGCAGGACATCGATGGAAAGCAGCAAGAAAAGAAAAAGGAATAAAGGAAAAGAGACGCAGAAGGGAGCTACCTAGCCTAGGATGAAAACAACACCACCAGTGTACGCTCAACACCTTCAAAAGGCAAACAAGATAAAAGAAATGGTGCACCACTAAGACACGCTGGGGGAACATCGTAGGGACGGAGGAGGAAGGAAAAAAAGGATCTCAAAGAAAACACCTTGACAAAGACCTCGAGGGTTTTGACACGGAGGGAAAAGTGAAATAACGACCCTGGGACAAGCTATGGTTGACGGGAATGTCACAGGGGAAGGGAGGGGAAAATACTTCAAACGCAGGGAATAGGGGGGGGAAGAAGAGGAGGTTGTTCAGGGGAAGACTATTACTAATCTCTTTTGGGTTAAAAAACTCGCCTGTTCTGTCAACTCAGGAAATTTCACAAACGCGAACGGCCAGAGCTAAAAGAGGGAAGTAAAAATGAGGGAAAAGGGGGGGAGGTATAAAGAAATTACCACTGTGTCTGGTCGTCCCATGACCGGTCAGTTGATACGCCATTCGGTAAGGTGAGACGCGGGCGTAATGCGAAGGGGGCCGGGACCACGACGCACAGGGGGTACCCATAAAGAAAGGAGGAAAGACCAAAGAGAGCGGACGAAAATGTGCCCGAAGTCTCTCGTCCAATCCGGAATAAAAACAAAATAGGAGGGTCACAAGATAAGGAGCGTAAAGGAGTATCATTTGAAACGCAAGGTTGTCCGCGCAGAAAAGCGAGATAAGAAAAGGAAAGGCCGGCGGGGAGAAAAAAGGAAAGCGTTAGGCCAATGGTAAGCCGGATATCAACTCCCTGTGCCTGAACATTAAGAGAACTGGGTAATCAGCGTCGGCTTGAGGACGCTTCTCTCATGTTCTAAGATGATCAGAAGGGGGAGAAAGCAGGAAAAACAAGAAGCGTTAAATTGGAGGGGGGGAAGATCGGAAGGCATCCAAAAGAACACAAAAAGATACAACTGTCTATCTCGGAAAAAGAAAAACTCATTGTGTCACTAAACGGCGAATAGAAGTTTTCATTGCACAGTGGTGGAAGTGGGCCGGGGGGGAAAGGATTAGAAAAAAGAGAAGGAAGAAGATGAAGGGTAGAAACCAATTGTTGACACGTTAGGGACAAGGGGCAAGGGGCCCTTGATCAAAAAAACGGGGTCGGAGATATTGGACTGACAAAACCCGAATGGAAAAGCGGAAAAAAAAAAAATTGGAAGAAGGAAAGTAAGGTGAGGCGAATCATCGGAATGAAGCCTCAGAAGGCGGTGGGGAATGGCCTGATCGTGGACGTTGGTGGCAAAGTTGGGGGGGAAGTAAAAAAGAAGGGGGGAGTAATTGAGAAAAGTGGGAGTTATAAGCGTTCACTTAGTAGGTGGCTGTGAAGCCGACGGCCCTAATGGGGTAAAGGGACAAGCCGGAACCGGAGGAGGAGTAAAAAGACTTGGGGAAGGGAAAGCAGGGGTCGTTAGTCATAATAGTCTGATGTGGGTTGTAAAAAGGGGGTCTATTGATATACGAGATCGATGGTTGGCAGTGAAGAACAGCCCATGACGGGGAAAGGGCCAAGGGGGAGGGGGGGTCCAAAGGGTTTGACAGCATCGCCGGTCTCCTTACAAGGGGGGGGGCATCGAAATTAAAAAGGGCAAGGAATATTGGCGCTCAGGCTAAATCTGAATTGGGAGTGAGGGCACGGAGGAGGCAGAGAAGAAGGGAGGGAGAAGGAAGGCATTAAGGAGAAGGACGGGGAACCCAGTTGTTCTTACAAACTGTTGTTATGCAAAAACAAATCGGGTTGGAGAGGGAAACGGCGGAGGAGGCCTGGAGGAGGAAGGAGAGGAACTTGGGGCTTCTAAACCGCGCCACGGAGGAAAAATGTCAACAATCAACGCCTCGCCTAGCACCAATCAGAAAATCAAACTTTCCGGAGACAGAAATGAAAAGGAGGTGAGAGGAAAGGGAAAAAGAAAAGGGGGACGGAGGGAAAACATCGAAACTGCTACAGAAGTCTGGGTTCCGCCTTTGATTGGCATAGAGAGGCTCAAAAAACTACTGGAGGCCCGGCGCATTGTTGAGTGGGGGGTAAAGGAAAAGGAAGAACGGGCGAAGGCAAAGATGAAAAAAAGAAAAGGGGAAACGGCGGATCAGGGAGGGGTGTCAGGAGCTCAGGAAGAGACCTAGGTTAGAAATGAGCATTGTCTCAACATTGCTCTCAGCCTCAACAGAAAGGTGTCCCAAGTTGTCTAAGAAAGGGGGGGGGGTGGAAGGGAAAAAGGCGAAGACGTGAACGGTGTAAGAGAAAAAGGATTTACGCTTCGCGTTGCACTTGAAACGTGGATTGGGGTCACACAGATCCGCCCGGAATTTGAAGGAAGTCCGCTATAGCAAGGGGATCGGGGGGCGCTGCGGGACACTCCGGGAAGGAGAGGGGCGAGAAGGATAGGAAAGAAAAAAATGGTCGGTGAGGAAAAAGGCAAACACCGGTCAAGGCTGACATCTGTCTCTACTAAAAAAAATGATTGACCGCCCCACTTTATGCATAGAGAAGAAAATGCTCCGGGAGGGACTAAGAAGAGGGGGTCAGGAAAAGAAAAGGGAACAGGAGGAGAGCTCCGGAGCTCCTACACTCTAAGGGAGTGTAGGGTACGATCTTATTCCAGAAAAAAAAAAAAGTTTTTTTCCCGAATCCGGGGGAAGGAAGAAGAAGTCGGGCAACGTGTTGGGTCCGGGAAAGAAAAAAAGAATCCAGAGGGGGCAAAAAGGAGAAAGGGACGGTTCTGTCCTCCTTGGGGCTATTCTGTTTTAAAAAAGGAACACTAAAGGATGGTCTTTCCTGAAAAAGACTAGCAAGGGAATAGAGAATAAAAAAAAACACGAGGAGGAGGAGAGAAAGGCTAGGGGGGTCAGGAAGGAAAACCGGGTGGAAGGGTTAGGGGGATGACGGTTGTAACATAACATATCAAAGAAAGTCTTTGATTTAACCAAACTGACATTCGCAGTTGGGACATATCGTCGCCCAAAATGGGAGGACTGGGATCCCGGGAGACAATCCTCAGAGAAGCGAGGGAAGGGGCCGGGACTTCATTAAGGAAGGAAAGGAGCGAGAGAGTTCCCATGACGGTGGTAGGTCTACAAGTAAAGGCACGATCCCTACATTTGAGACGAAAAAATAGTCAGAAAAGGCCACAGAGGAAAAGCGTTATGAAGATGAATACAACAGGGTGGGGGAGCGGATCACGCTGGTTCGCAGATGCACTATTAATGAAAACTCTATTCCGGGGAGCAGAACGAAGAAAGGGGGGAGAGGGCAGGGGGGCTCTCCTAGCAAACAGAAGTGGGAAGGAGACTACAAAACTAGCCCTAAGACTCACTAATCTTACTGATCATGGAATGGCTTATAGCTCCACTCAACCGAAGGAAAGGGCCCTAACCGAGAGAAAAGCAGGGGAAAAGAGAAACCGGGGGGGGAGGAAGAAAGACGTATACAGCACGGGTGATATGGTTGTGAACAGCAAGTAGGATTGGAATCGCCAAAGGTCCAACTCATTGACGCCAAATGGATAGGAAACAGCGACATCGGAGGAAAGATGATAAAAAAGCGCAAGTCGTATTCTAATCTCAGATCAGGAGCAATGCTTCTCGTCAGTTCACATTCCCATCAGAAAGACTAAAAAAACTGCGAAATTTTCACTCCATGGTGGGTGGGGGGTGGGAGGGGAACGGTGGTCGACGAAAAGACATCGACTTCCCGACTAAAATCAGTGTTCTAATTTCAGTAAGACCCGGTCTGGATAGGTGCAGATCATTTACACTCGATTCCTTGGGAGCAGAAAAAAAGGGTGGTAAATGAGGAAGAGGTTGTACGAGTCGGGAATGGGAGGCACTCCAGGGGCACTAAATGGCGTCTACGCTGGAGAAAAGCCGATCCAAAGGGAGCCAGCTAAGCAGGACTATTTCAAAGAATCCGTGTTAGAAAAAGTTTGTTCCAAGGCACCAGGGGAAAAAAACAGTCATGGAGAAAAATGAGTATCCAGCAGCCGGACGACCCGACCAAAACACTCAAGTATAAAGATCTGAGGGAAAATTAAGTTGTAATCGGATTAAAAAAAATTTTCCGAGACAGCGAACAAACATGAAAAAAAAAGAAAAAGCCAGGAGAAGCGGAACAGCAAAAGTGGGGTAGAGGAAAACAAAATCGGACGCGTGAAAGCCTGATCAGATTCAACATGCAACGAAGAGCTTGGATCGCGCCGTACCCCATTCCTCGACGAACAGGGGGCCCGGCGTGAGACGGAAAATTGCGAGGGGAAAGAAAAACCAAATGAAAGGGAAAACCGCAATCTCCTTGGTTTTTCATCAAAAAACAAAAGATCAAAGCACCGGCTGGCTAACAAAAAAACACCAAAAAAAAAAGGGGGATAAGAAGAAAAACAAGGAAAAAAAACAGCACACGAGCCTGACTGATATGGGCTCTTCACCCGTTAAGCAAGCTTCACAAATTCCGTTAATTCCTGCTTGCCGAAAGAAGGACCTACTGGGGGCTCAACGAAGGGGCGTGTAAAAGAAGGGAAAAAACGGTCAGACTAAAAGTCTTAGCTCTGCCTTTCGTAATGGGCACCTTGTCATGACCATTCACTGCAAATGAAGATCGCGAAGGAGGCGGGACAAGACGGAAAATCGATCAAGCGGGGGGAGGAAAGGGTGGAAAGAAACTTTACTTGTGTGCGTCACTAGGAAGACAAAGAGCCGCCACAATCTCCGGTTGGGAACTGGAGGGGGGAATTCAGGATACACAAAATAAGGCGAGGGGACGGAACCTGAAGGCGTGCGACGATCATCTACAGGGAACCTGTAACAGGGTGAAGGATAACAGGGGTAAGAGAACCGCCCGGGAGTATGCGGGACAAGGGGTCAAAAGGAGACTATCTCAGCGGTGCGCGGAAGGGCAGGCAAAGATACCTCCGGGCACTCTAGTAAAACCGAGGAGGGGTGAGGAGTTTGGGCTATCCTGGGCCAGTGGGGGTCTCCCCGAGTTGTGGGGGGCGAAAAAAGGGGGGAGGAAGGATAAGGGGGGGGGAGAATTACAGCCCGGGAGGCATAAATCCCCAGTATAGAAAGGTTCAAGGGTCCCAGCACTCTAGGCTTTAGATGGTTTCCTTGGGAGAAGAAAAGGGCAAATGAAAGAATAAAGGAATGGAGGAAGTGGAAAAAGCGTTGGGATAGGATTTTCAAAAGAAACAGTCAGCGTTAGTTGATCTGACGCTGCTTCTTTCTCTAAAGCCGCGGCAAAAATCGAAAAATCTTCGGGACGAAAAAGCGAAGGACAGAGAACAGAAAGAAGTCGCCATCGGCACGGTGAAAGAGCTAAAGAATGTTTTATCAAGTGCCTACGGATAATGCTGAGGTTGAAGAAGGAACGTGAGGGGGGAAAGGAAAGCGAAGGCGAAAAGCTCAAAAAAAACAAAGCGAAATGGAGAGGGGAGAGTGTGGGGTTGAGGGGTGTAGAGGAACCGGGAGGGGGGTTGACAGATTGGAGGAGGCTAGGTCAGGCGTCATCTGACGGTTAGGGTAAGGGAGGGGGTAAAAAAAGAAATCGCATGGCCTAATAAGAGTAAACCTGGGGTAGAGGTTGGACGAGAAGGGGACTGTCGCCGATCACTAAAACATCAAAAACGACGCTTGCTTGCTACACTTGATCCACAAATGCTCATCAAGAAAAACGCATACCCAGGAAATCGAGCAATAAAACGAAAGGAGGCAGAACTATGAGTAACGGGAGAATCAAAAAGGAAACGTCGAAGTTTATTGACCGACGGCAGGCGAGGTGACGTGGAGCCCTTGAATACAGCAATGGGGACGGGGGGGGGGGGGGGTCAAAGGGAGAAGGGAGGGAAAAGCGGCAGGGAAAGTAACTGGCGCTTGAAGAAAAGATAGAAAGGTTGGAAAAGACGAACATCATGTACAGGGCGAAGTTGGAAATGGTACTCACAGGTAAGCTTGAAAGAAAAAAAGGTGGGGGTGGGGGAGTGAAGACCGAATGACCGGAAAGAGCAGGTGGGTGGAAACGGGGAAGGTCTCTGTGTAGCTCGATCACGTGAGTGCTTAAATTGTCACGTTATAGATGAGTGAAGACGAAGCAAAAACCTTCGAGTAACGGGAGAAGAGGGGGGGGTGGGTAGACGTACAGCTCGGCACAAACTTGATGGCTTACTGTTCTAAGCTCGACATAATCAACAAGGTAAACATCGCGGGAGGGTGCCGAGGAGAGGAACCGGTTCGGTTAACCATTTGCCGGGGGTAATTCCCCACAAAAGGATGTGTACATGCCCGGAGTTATCTTAGCAACAAGAAAGGGGGAAAGAAGCGAAAAAAAAAGACAGGTGTGGGAAAAAAGGGGCGAACCGAGAAAAGAAGGAAACGGGGTAAAGGAACTAAACCGATATATTTAATTTAATTTTGTTTGCGTGGACACTTCCTGGAGAATGGTTGTCCACAGGGGAAAAAAAAAGGGAGGTCCAGGGCGATGGCTAGGGACACGTTAATCTGATAAGAGACTTAGGGGACTCAAACAACAACGGAAAGAATAGATGATCTAGCGAGACTCAGAAACGAAAAAATAAAGAGAGGACAGGAATTAAAAAAAAAAAAGGACACTGCACTTAGGTATACACCTGCTTATTGGAGAAACGCCAACTAATAAATGTATCGGGTAGTGTGAGGAAGGAACCGGAATCATCATTTCAGCGGACGAAAAGAGAGGCGGAAAAGGGAAGGGGGGTGGCGCGTATATCGCGTGAGATTTCTAAGGAAATCTTGAACTTGGCGCTGGTTAAACCGTGCGAGCTCGTGGATGGCTAAACAGGGGGGGGGCTGGAAACAGGTTCGATGGATAGGGATCAAATATAGCAACGAGCCAACGGAAGCCTGTCGATTATTTCGAAAGGGAGACAGACATCTCGCCAGAAAAAGTTTTGTGCTGTATATGGGCGAAACGCGACAAAACCGCGGAAAAGCGACAGGTACTCGGACTCAGGGAGGGTGAGGGAAGTACTCTAATACGAAATCAAACAATCTGTTCAAGGTAGAGCAAAAACGGGGAAAAGGTTGTCCTAAACAGATCAAAACCTTTCCTGTCAGGAAAGTACGGGACTACGGTTAAAAGTTGGGGGCTCTTATCAGACGATATAGGCAGGGAACTCATAACCCTGCCATGATGGAGTCTCCCAAGATCTGCAACCTGTACCATGCGATAAACTGCCGTTACCTGGTACGAACCCCTAATATCGACCACACCAATGAGACGAGGAAATTGGGAGAGGTGGGTAGTTCGCTGATACCTCAAAAAGGGATCCGACGAGAAAAGTGGGCACACTGGCCTCATGAAATTAAGGTGATAACAGGACAAAAAAGAGTACTGCCCTATGGCTGATTCTGGATAGAGGGAGGCGGGATGATGAGGAAAAAAGGGGGGGGACAAAAAGCAGCGAGGAAAGGGGCTGGGGGAAGAGTTCTCGAAGCATTTAGTCATCGAAATAGACATAAGATTTACAGCATCTCACAATGACCTCACCAAATGATCAGCCCGGGAGCGAGCTAAAGAGGACGGACAAAGTGGCAGAGAAAAAAAAAAATGACTTCAAAAAAGATACGCATGGGACTACTCGCCGTCTGTTCACGGCCAAGGACGCGGCTGTAGTGAGTCTACAACCTGGAAAAAAAAGGCTGAAAGGGGGGGTCCTAGGCAGGAAAAGAAGAGGGAGTCACTCAGAGTGGGGGGGGGTGGAGTGACGATTCGTTTAGGGTGATGCCGCATACGCTCACATGGAAATAAAGAAGGAGGGGGACGCGGATTATAGGAAAAATTTGGTAAAGCTACTCTTGTCACGCAGCAACCAACGCTCGTCCTAGCAGGAGAGAAGTACAAGCCCTGTATAGGAGTAGAAAAGAAGGAAATCGGGAAAAAAATAGAGGACGGGCTAGGGAACCGGCATGGACGCTAAATTCGAGGGGTCGCAACACCGGGGTACATTACAACGGGGGGAGTTGACAAAAAATACAGAAAAAGAGGGAGAAAAACTGGAAAAGGAGATTCTCTCGTAAAATTCTAAAAACTAACGAAGTGGGCAAGGAGACTCTCAAAGCAGAAGATTCGAAATGGAGAAAAAATTGGTGAACGAAGAGTCAGATAAAGACGCGGAAAACGCTGGGGAAGGGGTGGGGGGGTCATAAAATGTGAGCCCCTTGGTATCCTCCGAAAAAGGCGTAGAAGAAAAAGGAAAGCGGAGCAAGCAACCTGCGAGTTTGGACAGATTATCTAATCATTAAACGCCAGTACCAACAGTCGAGCTGAGCAAAGTTTTTGGAACGGAGAAAAGAACCAAAAAAGAAAAAAACCCGAAAGAGACAGAAGAATGGGGAACCCCGCCACCGCGATATCGTTTAAAGGTTCCTTGATTGGCCGATAACCTCGAAGGCGGCAATCAAGATTGACAGTCCTGACCATGTTAAAAAGGGGGAAACCAGAGGGGAGAAAGCAGGGTAAGGTGGCGGCAAAGCCGAAATCGTGCCGGTGCTCATTTCATCCTATATCTTAAAGTCCGTGTCGGGGGGGGGGGGGAATGGGGGAGAGGGGGAATCGGCGGGGACGTGGGGGCAAGGGTGGGGAGCAAACAGCCGGTGCAGATGATCATTTGCCTTTTAGGCGAAAGATATTGCATCGAGCGCGTGTGCCTCGCGAAGGACTACTAAGGGAAAAAAAAAAAGACAGAAAAAAAGTAAAGACGGAAAGGGGGGGGGAAAGAACCGTAGCCGGTGCTAATCAGCTTCGATGTGAGTTGCTTGTGGTCAAACACGCTTCGATGTTGCCGCCTCAGCCAAATGAGGGCGAGGGGGACAGATGGGGCCGGTAAAAAAAGGGTTTTGGGGGGAAAGATCAGCGCTGTCTAGGAAAAGGGAAAGGCGGAGGAAAAATTTCAAATGTAGAAGTTTCAGAATGTCGAGAGCAGAGTATTTTTGAGGGGAGCCAGGAGGAGAATGAACGGCTTCAAACTGCCGTCGTCGTCTTGCTCCGTTGAAACGTGGTCGTCGGAACAACCTGGGGAAGGGCGGAGCGGCGCTGGACCCGGAGAGTTCTCTCAAGGCGGCACAAAATTTAAGCCGGAGCAGCGGCTATTTCATCCGCCATCAAAGCTCAAAAGGAGAAAGGGGGCACACATCACTGAAAAAAAAATCGCGGTGGCTGGGGGGGAGCTGAAAGATCCAAGGCGCGGACAGCCCATTCTCGGGGGTTGCAACTTTTCATAAGCTTCGATCACTCTAAAAGAGGCCAGGAGCCTGGTTGGGAGTAATGGAACCGACCTGCAAAGGAAAGAGGCGTTTGGCAAACTGCTCTATGCAACGACAAGACGACCGGGGCGGAGATATAGAGTACTTGTTGATCCGGAAGTAGAGGCGAGCCATCTTTGGGGGAGAATGAATCTGCAAAAAGGGGGCGAGAAGACAGAGGAAATGATGTTGACAACGCTTCAGAATCCAGATTGCCGAGAGAAAAATAAGAATGAGGGGTAAAGAGCACATGAGACGATACGGTAGTGGGCCGGGCCTTCCGTTTTTCGACTCCGATCAAAGAATACGTAATATCCATAGGCGGTATCGTGATCCGGCCACGTCCTGTCGGCTCGTTAAGAAAAAAATCACCAAAGAGAGTGCGACAAAGGGGGAAAGGACCGGCTCGTGGCGGAGGTACAAAAGGGCAAAAACCACACTTCTGTATGAGCTAAACCCGCGCTGCACAAAGGTGGGGCTGTGACGACGAGGGGCAGGGGGGAGAATGAGAGGAGCAAGGGAAAAGAGGTCCGGAAGACAACTGTCGGGAAATCGGGGGAGGACTGACATTGACGGGACCCGAAAGAAGGTACGGGGGAAAAAAACGTCAAAAAAACTCCATAGGAGGTTAACCATCGCAGGGCAAAATCGATAAGTGGGAAAAGGGGGGGAGAATGTGACCTGAACAAAAACCGTAAGGGGAGAAATTTAGAGGAATTGGACAACCGTCAAAAAAAAACTAAAGGCCTTAAAAACA
>Ga0179591_1232637_pt1 | contig 15476 bp, 7 predicted proteins | sample CZOMad2_1_08_16f_FD_182891 | JGI IMG/M metagenome (GOLD analysis project Ga0179591, IMG submission 182891) | Vadose zone soil fungal communities from Angelo Coast Range Reserve, California, USA - CZOMad2_1_08_16fungal (PacBio error correction) | ecosystem: Environmental > Terrestrial > Soil >...
CGGTGGCCTCTCGAAGTATTGGAGGACAAAAGCAGAGAGGGCCTGCGACGATAACAGAAACGCATGTGTACAAATGACCATACATTCAATCCCGGGGATAAATCTTCCGAGCAGAATCATTTGCAGTCCAATAAAAGTTTTCGGGGAAACGACCGGAGAGGAAGACTAGTACACTGTATTAACAAGGTAGTAGGGATTGGCCAGCAGGTAGATTATTTAACACAGGGCCATCTAAAACAAAAGATCACCGGGAAGCAATTGGATCTTTCAGGCTTCTGAAAAAAAAAAGGGGCACATCGGAAATTTTGGGTGGGGGTTTTGGTTTAGGGGGGGAAAAAGGAAAGGATTTCTGTCACTCCTAGCCAGGGGGGGACGAAGCCATAACGTTTCCTCTCGGAAAGGTCGCTATGAGAGTGTATAAAAAAGGGGGGGACCGGAGTTAAAAAATCTTTTCCGTTTGCTACCGGATAAGGGGGGTTGATATGGGAAAAAGCATTTATGATTGAGAGACGCTCAAAAAACGCATCAGAAACAAAGAGAGGTCCCTGGCGCACAGAGAGAGAAACTCGGCTCTCTCGCCTCTAACCATGAAAACGTCTGGAGGGGAAGGGGGAAAAGGAACTTGCCAGCCTAGTTCCGGAAAGACAGACATCAGAGGAAAGCCTATCCGCGCCCCAAGCCGAAAGAGGTGCCACAGGTCCAGATGGGGGAGGGAGGAAGGGTTCATGACTTTTTAAACTGTAACCAGGCCGCAGCACGGTCCTTTAGATAAGAAGACAAAAAGGGTATAATAGGGACAGAGGGAAAGGGTATTATCTCAGAGCTCCAGGTGGAACGGTATCTATAAGGGTAGCGAGTCAAGGGGAAAAGTCGCTACAGAAGATTTAAGAAGAAAGTGGGGGGACTAGATATCTACGGCAGGACTGATGGCTGGGGGGGGATCTTTGGGGGAGGGAAGGGAGAGGAAGAACTTGGAGCTCGACGAAAAGGAAAAGACTGAAAGACAAAAGAAAAAGATGTTCTTTTCACTACGGCGGGCTATTTTCGTGAAGGAGATGAAGGGAAATCGGCACTTAGATCTCTTGGCGAGGGAAGGCAATCGGGGCCGGCCCCCTTCCTGAAGCGACGCGGGCAGGGACAGTCAAAATTCTTCGGACCAAAAGGGGGGAGGGGAGGGGGAGCAAGTGGGTGCAGGTAAAGACAGAATAACTCAGGTAGTAGCAGGAGGGCTTATAGCTGCAGAACAAGAAAATGTGACAGGAGAGGTGAGGGAGTCCTACGACGGTTTTCCGGAAGGTGAGTATGGGCCCTCTTACTGGGCCGTCCTGAGAGCATAGGGGGGGAATCACAGAGAGGGGGTCACGTAAAACTACGTGGCTGGAGGTTACGCGGACACACCTAAAGAGACTAGAGTAATGGGGACCCCAGTTGGCATTGAAAGTGGTGAAGGTGGTACCCCGGCAAAAGGAAAGGTTAGGGAGGGAGCAACAAGTAGAGTCGAGGATTGTTTTGATGAAAAGGGGGGGGACAGGAGTGTCATCCCGGGATACGACTCATGAGATTAATTTTAGGAAGGAAGCATCGTCAATCAACAGACCACAGTACACCCGTCTGGGAAGGCACGGTGCTAGGGACCAGTTCCGGGAAGCCTTTTCCGAGAAAGATGCCCAAAAAAAAGATATTCAAAAAAACGAAGGAAGAAAGGTCATAGGAATCGCTTCGGAAAAAGGAGCGGAAAGAAGTGAAATATATGCTTAATGTCACAACTATGAACAAGAGAAGCAGGCCGTGGAGGTCAATCCACATAACAGAAAGGGTGAACTAACAGGCACGAACGCTTTGGGGGGCTCAGCAGTGGAGAGGGTCGCAACAAAGGTGGTTAGCATACACGAAGGCAAGTTACGGGGGACAAGGACCAAAGTCACTATGGCGGGAGGGGGCCGATCGAAAGAAAAAAATCTAACGGGGGGGGGAGCATAGGGGTTGGCAACAAGGTGGGTCGAGGCCTATCTCGGTCCTCTGCGGTGGGGAGATCAATCAACCACTATATCGAAAAAACGGCTCAAAAGTAAAGGCAGGGAGGAGTGAAAAAAATAATATGGATATTCCTACGTCGGTTAAGACACAGTCGGGAGAAAGCGGGTCAAAGTTAGGGGGAAAGTCCGAAAGCGCCTGTGGGTCTCTCTGCGCAAGGAGGGGGGAGGTAAAAAAAATACTTTCAGCATCTCAAATGTTGGACGGGAGAAACAATTCGTAATCAAGTAAGAAGGACGTCAGGCTTGAACGGGCTTGGAAGTATGTTCTAGCCCGAGGGCACCGGCAAGTCTGAGTCGTAGTCAAGCGAGTGCCTTAACTTACCGGCGAGGGAGAAGCTGGGTGAGGGGAGAAGCAAAGGAATACGTATATTCTATCACCGCTGATCCCTGGCAGGGAAAGGGGGGGTCAACAAAGATCCGAAGGGAAGGAAGAGGGGGAACGTCCTCACACCCTCAATCAAGGAGGGTAGGTGAAAACATCCTAGGAGGGATACTTTCAACAAGTGCGGAAATCCCCCGCAGACAACAAAAAGGGTGGTTACTTGGGGAGGTAGAAGGAAATAGAGTCCGTAGCCGGCCATCCATCCAGCTAAAGAAAAATACCAACGCAGAGTCCCGCTGAGAGGAACGACGATATCGGACACCTCTCTACATCAAAAAGGGTCGGAGGGGGGGGAAAAATGAAGAACTCTAACGGGAATTCAGGTCAACAAATTCGGAGGGTTATGGGTCGGAGCATGGGGAGGACTGGGAAACGACTCCGGAAAAAAAAGTTAGGGTCGACACCCAAGTTAGGGGACAACGCTTGATGAGGAAGATTGGGTTATCCCTCCTCGGGCGAAAAAAGAATGGGGCGGGGGGCGAAAGAGGGGTATCTGAGAAAAGAGGAAAAGGGGTGTGTCGACAGGGACATCGTCTCACGATAATCCGTGGGGGGAAAAGACAACTCCTCTGGCAAGCGGATAGGAAGGTCCCGAAGGAAAAAGCCGGCGAGGTTAAATTTATCCGACCGGAACGGTACTGCCTCACTAAAAACCATTGAGCAAATCTAATTAACTCGGGGGAGACTCTAAATCGGGATCTCCAAAGGGGGGGGGATGGGAAAGAAAAGAGGGCAGCATCGCCTTGGAGGTCACGCGGAAGTTAGCCTATCCCTAGAACCCTAACTAAGAGTTAGGACGGAGAAACGGATCCTGGAATGTGAGACGGTAATCCCTCCGGAAAGGAGGTCCGGTAACAAGTCGCCCAACCAGGAGAATCGGAAGACGCAGGTGTAATCGTCGAATACGTACTTAGAGGGTCGTAAACGAGAGGGACACCAACCGGCAGACCGCGGAAAACAGCGGAGGGGCCGGTAAGAGTCAATGAAAAAGACATTCCCCTGGGATCTGACCGTACCACGTTCCCACGGGGGGGGAAATTTGTGTGCCGGCGAGCGGGACCCAAGGAAAAGAAATTCTATTAACTCGGGCACAAGAAAACCCTGCAAGGAGGACGACGAGAAACACCTCGGGAGGGAAAACGAACAAAAAAAAAACGAAAGATAGTCTGAGCACAGGAAGAGAGAGGGACATTTTCAAGTGAACGGGGAAAGGAGGAAAAGTGTCAGGAAGGAGGACATCCGGCAACGGCTCTTTTTTCATGCCGTTGGGACCTGACAGGAAATAAGAAGCGCCGGTAAGAAGAAGTTGGGGGATCCTAATACAATGGACAGAGGGAGAAATTAGGTGAGGTCTTTATTTGATATCATGATGTCTTAGGGGCAACGGGCGAGATGACCCCTCTTTCGGACGGAAAAACACTAAAGCCTTTGTAAGGTGGGGGCTGTCCTTCTTCTAGAACTAAAAATTCCGTGGAAAGCCTATACAGTATCGGCAATTAGGAGAGAAACTGATTACCACGACCAGGGGGGGGGGTCCCACCATAAGGCCCAAAAAATCAGGAAAAATCAAAGCGCACGGTTGCGATACCAAAATAACAAGGTATCGAAAACTGACCCACTATGAACGCGTCAAAGAAAACGACTGAGACGAAGAGTGACGTCGTCGGTCCTTTCCGACACCCCTAGGTGGGGAAAGACAAAATTGTGCAGGAGATTAAATCAGGTACCTTTAAAACTTGGGAGGCAGAATTAAGCCAATAAAAACTATAACAAACGGAGTAAAAACTAAATCAGATTACTGGCATCGGAATCCGAGGGTTCCATAACAGGGAATCTGACCGGCTACTAGGCGGGAGAAAAAAAGGAGGATTTCCGGTTCGCACGACCTTAACAACCTGCAAAAAAAAAACAGGACTCACGGAAGTAGGGCGACTGACAAAAAGGGAAGAAATCGCAGCGTAGGTCGTAGGAAAGGGGTTCTAACCAGTAAGCGGTCGAGAGATAAAAACTTCTGGACAGGGGCCAGAAACCTTGCACTCCGCATATAAGAAAATACAGAAAGGGAGGGAAAAGAACTAACCTCTACGAGTAGGGGCGTCAAAGAGTGCACGCTTCTCAAAGCGGGATGCGAACGAAAAGGCGTCTAACAAATTATCAAGGAAGTGCAGGGGCCGATGCGGCCAAATCTTAGAATCGGTAATGGAAGTCTCCCGTAACCGGGGACAGCTCAAACAGTGTCTACCCCCGGGAGAACCTAAGTGAGGTGAGAGGAAATTTTAAGCTGGGTAGTCAAACGGGAAATCTGGCGAGGGGAAGGATCGAGTATCGGCCCAGGGTGGGACACGATGCAGAACGTGCAGGCTTACAGGAGAACGTGACCCTGGACACCTACCTACCCACACAGTAGGAGGGGCAAACTGGTTCCCTTCATAAAAAGGGAGCGTGGGGGCTAAGATGATCAGACTCCTTACTGTACACGCCAGAGAAACTAGGAACGGAGCTCTGACTTTGCGGGTCAGGTGCAGGAAGACGGCTCTTAATCGTTATAGGTTTCAGGGAGGTCGGAGGTAACTACAAAAGCTCTTTGGTCAGAAAAACCGGACTAAGAGATCGGGGGTACGGCTATGAAAGGGTAGCCTTGACGGACTATCAGTATTCTGAACAACGTCTCGTGTTATTGCTCATACTCAGTTAATCTGAACTATTTAAGGGGCCGCGAAATTCATGAAAAGGAGGCCCGGATATTCTCAGAAAAACGTTGACAAGATATGCGCCGTAAATGGGGTCAGTCCGAACGGAAAACAACCAACCACCGGAAACGGGTGGGAATCCAGTACTGAACAATGAATCTAAAAAAGGGGCTGTATGGCTACTGGAGGCGAAAAGGTGTCAAAGTCCTAAGATCGAAAAAGAAGCTCTTTCCCCAGTCGGGCAGGAGGGAATGATCAGATGGAGAAAAAGTCCGGGCATGTCGAAGGCCGAGTTTGCGGTCGCTGTTAATATGCTCCGAGTTTCAAGTGACATGTCCCTTGGGCACCGAGGCATGGGGTCTGAACTACCGATATGGGCGAGGGGGGGGGGGGGTCGAAGGTTCCTCCCGTCAAATTAGCAGGCCAGTATCTATATAAACAAAACCACGGAATTATTAGAGGGAGATAAACAGCTCTGTTCGAAACAGTAAGCAGTATTAGAATGTCGAAACACTCAACGAAGGGTCCCATTGTACAAGAAAAAAGGCGAAGGGGTCTAGAAATCCGTGATAACGAAAGTAGGATCGTCCATTCTTCATGGCTAACCCGGATTGCTTAAAGCACTCCAGTCGTACAAAGCAATGTAGGAAGACGGAGGAGTCATGTGCAAATTATTAACCTGGGGGCTCAATTGAAAACTCCTCAAACAGGGAAAACGTACATCCGGTCGCGGGTGGACATTGGTCTTATTTAAACCTAAGTAAGGGGTTAGTGTAGGTGCTTTCTGTCCCATAAGGAGAGTCCGGTGAAATAGCCATTGTTGTAAGCCAGAGGGCGCGAGGGCATTATTCGGAAAACGGAGAGACTGGTGACACCTCCAAATTCAGTAACGGGTTCGAGGAACCGGAGAAGTTTCCAATCGTAACGTTAATGATCTCTGGACTGCTGCAAATAACAGAGAGGGAGTCATAGGCCCAAGCTCAAAACATAGAGAAACGAAGGAGTCTCTGAAGCACATAAACTATAAAAATAACGCTACACTTCTTGGTCAAACGGCAACTAAACGCCGAAGGAATACTAATCAAGAATCTGGAAGTAAGTCTTCAGACTAGAACTTGAGAATCAGCACGGAAAAACTATATTACCCTCGTGAAAGAGGGGTCACTCTGGACGGGGGGGTCACGTAAGGGAAGCCTCCCAGGAAACGTGTCAAAGGTCAGAGGCTCGAGAAGTGGCGATCAAAGAAATCAAAGTACCAGTGAAGCGAGCGACAACCAAGGGGCGGTCGCGTTCCTCGCAACTTTTCTCGAAAAAAAGGTAAGGTTGCGCATCACCAATGAGAAACGAGTTGGGGCGCCCCCGATGACTAGACGTAAAGGACAAAGAATGGTGCAAGACGGACTTTGTAGGAGAGAGCAGAACCAGCGCTCCTGAGACCACTCTCCTATGTGGGAGGAGGTCAACTAAAGTCGGGGGTTTTATCAACAGGTGTAACGGGCAGGGGTCGCCTCTGAAAGCCAGGAGAGCGTAGCAGGATAGGACGCCCCCCGGAAACTACTCGGTCGAAGGAAGCCATTGAGAAGGAAAACCTCCGAACGTTTTTAGCTGACGAAGGTTTTATTGTGACCGAAAAGGCCTCAGATCTCTCATAAGTGCATAGGAAGAGGTCTGACTCCAACTTGAGGGGAGTAGTCGGAGTGCCTAATCTTTCGCTGAAAGGGGGGGGAAGTAGGGGTGGACACAGCATAATATAAAAGTGTCAAAAAGGAACTGAACTATCGGCAAGAACGACGTCGTGTGAAACCCTCGTGGGCGGCGAGGTTGAAAGTCAATAAGGAAAACTGAAGTGCTTCGAACGGAAAAAAAACTCTTAATGTGAAATTCTTTGGTAGGGGGGGGAAGAACACTACTGCACTGTGGGGAAGAACGCCAGAGGCGATCTTCTTCGGGAGTGGGTGCAGGATTGGTTTAGTCGGGCGGTTCCCCTGGCTCGCTCCTGAAGATAAGTATCTGAGCGGACAGCCGGAAATCCTCACCGGAAACACACGGTACCCTTAGCAAACCGCCCAGGTCCAGAACCCGGGTACTTTGCCATCTTATATGCACAAGAAAAAAGGAACCGACCCTAGGACCTCAAATTGACGGAACAGGATCGGCGGAGCTCTTCGACAGGTAGATGTTCTGGATTTGGATAGTCCCGGGCTGCCCCACTCGGGGGCAGGAGAAGTGTGTATACAAATGACTGGACAGTAAGAAAATACGTGTTCACCTATCATTTAAAAGGCGTTGAGAGAATCTAGGAGAGGGCGGAAAGTACCCGAGCATTGAATAAGGAAAAGGGAAGCGGACGGAATAGGATTAAAGCTAAGGGAGGGGGTTGACTGTCAGACGAGGCCAATATGGTTCAGAGTGGACGTTCATAGTGGGGAAGCTGGGTCTGGAGACTTAACACTGGGTCCTCTCCGCGGGGGGGGGTCTTTGTACTATAGGGCAAGACTACGGGAAGGAATAAGTCTCCAGATTACCAGCGATAGTCCTACCTATCCGACAGAAGGGGCAAAAAGACTCTTTTAATCTAAATGAGAACTCAATGGAAAACAAGATAGACCATCCGAATCGCCGTGTGCGTCCGCAGATGAAACGGTGCTTTCCTAGGCTCAAGAACTCACTAGACCATGTACAAGTCTATAAACGGACCTCAACTCAGCAGGCTGTAATGCGTTTGACGATCAGGGGGGAAAGAGTTTCTCCCCTAGGGCACGTAATCTGGGGAAAAAGGGGTCTTATGATCGCGAAACGGGCCGTACTCTAAAGGGGGCACGGGGGATACGCGAGGGTGAAATAGAAAACGGTAATCTTTATCTCCAACATGTCAGCGGGAGGATTCACGGTTCTACACGCTAAAGTTAACGTCAGGAAGTCCTTCCCTCAACATCCTCAAGAAAGGGGGGTCAGGTTTCAGGGGGAGGGAGGGATTTTCATTCAGGAAATCACAAGAGAAAAAGGGTTGTGTATATTTGGGGTGAAGGGGATAAACCGTCAGCGGGTCAAAATCAAGCGCTTACCCCAACATCAGACGAGAGGAAAAATGAATCATCGCCTTGTCCGCGATAGAACATCTCTAGTACACCAGGAGTTAGAAAAAAGGGTAGTGTCCTATCCTCTGGAACGTCAAAGGGCGGATATCAAGAAATATAAGGAGGATGGTGAGTAAGAATTTTATGGACCGGACGGGACGAAGGGGCAGTTAGGTCCATACCTACAGTCAAAAACCCTTGGGATGGGGGAATTGCAAAACCCCAGGGCAAGTATCTCCCAACAAACGGAAAAGAGAATGCGTCTGTACGGCTTCCAGGACGTGTAAAAGGTCGTGATCGTGTGAAACAGGCCCACTACAGCGGAGAAAATGTTAGGCGCCAGGCAGGAGAAGAGTGGAGGTCAGGTCACCCAGAAAATCGATTCGAGCGGAGCGGGTAGCGAAGAACAAATAAGATAAACTGCAGTCACATTAGAAACATCTGGGAACCTCAGGCAAGAGAACTCGAACCTTCCGGGAAAGAAGTTAAAACTGTTAGGTACGTAGCGGTGAGTCATTTAGCAAAGGGCCGTATCTGAAAGGAGGACCAAACAAATCCATTTTAGTGCCTCTACACGAAACAAGAAAGGATCAGGGGTCATGTGAAACCACTGTAGACTAGGGTGATGGCATCAGAAGTGGAGTCCTCGCCCGCGAGATAGGGCCAACCCGGGTCGGCAGACGGACGGTATTAGTCTGGAAAAAAAAGAAGCTTCAGCAGAAACGGGAAAGAGGAGGGCCTTGGCTCAAGGGGCCAACCGGGAACAGATTGACCCGATACTGACACCGAATCGAAAAGCATTTCTAGAACGGCCCTCACACCACACATCCATTAGCTGAACCACAGAAACCCGGCGCGATCCTGGCGTTCGCAGAAAAAAGATAGTTGGACTCCCCGCGAAGATCTAGAACACAGAAGCTAGGCATGTGGACTGCTGGGCGGGGGGAAACAATTATTACTTTCGGAGGGAAGGGGACAGCAGGGAAAAAGAAGTGAATAGTGTTGCAGAAGTTGGCGACAATTAACGCAAAATCGAGGTCACAAAGTTAGCCGGTTCGCCAACGGAAGATAATGCACAGATGAGGGAAATATCTGGTTGGGGGATGGAGGAAAGACAGTACATCAGCTAAGGGCCAACTCCAGGGGGAAGGGGGTGCAGGGGGGTTCAGAGGGAACGGCCATCCTGGGTGATCAAGTTGGGGTAAGGGTAAAGTGAATACTATGGATACTTCATCAGAGCACCTTAAGAGAGGAGCTGAAACCTGATACCACTAAAAAGAGCCAACTCGAGAATGTCCAACCAAGCCGATAGTCAAATCGCTTAGTCAAATAAAGCCACCTTAGTGCTAGGCCAACTTCAAGAGAAACACGCACGAGGGGGAGATCCATGGTCTGTTACGCGGGGCTGAGTGGGGTCAGGAAAGGAAAAAGTCAAGTTCGAAAAACAACGAAGGTGGGGCTATATCGACGACGAGGAGGACAGAACCTGAGGTATTCACGGCATTCCGAACTTATCAAACCCGAAGTAGTCTGCCGAAGTTGACTTAGCGGGGGCGGGCCATATCCATCACGGGCGAAAAAAAAATGGTTATGCTTTCTACCGTACACAACTTTGAGCGAAAAACATCAACAGACCTCTTTTTATTACTCAACTGGGGCTGACAGTCGCACTCGGGGCGTCCATGAAGTTCGCTCAAGAAATCACCTGCCAAGATGAAAAAAGGAACTAATATCTACCTTAATCGCACGCTAAACGACAAACCGTAGTAGAAAAAATCCCTAACAAGTTCTGGGGAGCGAGTCACCATGGGAAGTTCACAGTTCGAGGAGAGGGAAAAGCATCTAGAAAAAAGCTAACCATCGACTCAGGTAACTCCTGGTAGAATACCTCAGGGAGAACGGTTCCCCTGAGGCGACAAGGTCTTAACCGGGGGGGGAGTCGAAGAAACCGACATGGGACTCGGACATGAGGAAAAAGGAATCGCCGAAACCACTGGTCAACAAAAATCGTCGTGAGCGAAGAGAGGGGTGACTCGAGCGGACGTTAAGGGGGAGTAATTTCTTCTGAGCGAACATGGACTGCATCGGAGGCGAAAGGAGATTACCACAGGCCCTACCTGCCGGCGAAAGGCAATCGGGTACGTCGGGTGCATAAATTGCATGTAGGAGTGAAAATGTGCTAATAGACTAGGGGAAACAGGGACTACTGCAAACCGGGGGAGGAGCTGAAAGGGGCCAGGAAGGCGCAAATAGTACTCGTGGGCGTTTGCCGATCCGAAGAGAAAGTTCGTAGAATCGAGGGGGATGGGTCGGCTAACTATCCGCGGATTATCTCAGTCGCGCATGGGGCAATCTATCTGGGGTCGCATGATGTTATTGGAAGGAGTTCTCGAAGCATAAGATGGGGAAAGCACACCATGAAGGGGAGAGACCTGTTCAAAACACAAGGGGGAAATTGGAGCACGATCTCACAGGAGAAGAATCCATCCATTAAGAAAGGCTGTGTCCCCATTGCGGGGCGGGTGAAAGAGAGAATTTCAGGTTCCATGACAAAAATACACCAAGAACAACAAGCCTGATTGTTTTTGTACCGAAGACATGCACGAGACCTTCTAAACGGGGCCACACGTGTATAAGTCCAGGGTCCCACGGTTAACTTCCTGGATAAAAGACTATACTATCGTTAAAATCTTATGCCATTAAAAAGAACGTATTCGGTGGGCTTTTCATCAAACTGGAATTTACATTAGTCCCGTAGGACGGCACAGTAAATCTCTCTTGCGGTTGTATTCAATTCTCTCAAAGCTGGGAAAATGTCGTTCACGTGTAGTTCCCGTCTGGATTGGGCCCTGCAGAGGGGTATATATTTCAACGTCCTTCGTGTGCATGGGTGAAGAACGAAATTCTGTTTCCCTGTCTAAAATCAAAACACAACAAACGATAAAAGAGAGCAGGGCCGCTCGAAGCTGGAACAATAATGAATACTGGTCGAACACGCTGGAAGACCATTTAAAATTTGAAATACGAAAGGACTTGACTATAAAAGAGAGCAGGGAATTCAACGCAGAAAACTTCTGAGAACATGATTGAGGCTCCGACGATCCGTGATCGAAGGAATTTTAGCGGAGGGGGCTTAGTCTTTTCCAGCCGGATTAAAGGTCCCAAATGGGCCAACTCAGAAGTCACCAAAAAGCAGCATTCGCGGAATTGTCATTTACAATGTAAACAAGAAGGGGTTGGGGTGGTGAGAACATGAACATCGGGGCTAATCAACGCCCAGGGTGTCGAGCCACAACGCCTCAGAAGGGATAGGCTCTGGTCTGAGGGCGAAAACCGTTATCGGAGTGTCCTCGACGTCAGTGCTAACACAGGGGGAGCTTTCAGTAATGAGGAGCTCTAAAGCCAGAGATGCTCCCGAGAAGGTCATTAAAAGCCGCACATATCAAAAGGATCTTCAAATCCATAAAACGGGAAGATCTCAAAAGCCCTGGACTCTTCAGGCAAACGGCAAGACACTCAGAGGAGTTCCACACAAGCGCACTGACTTGGTAGATTAATATTCTATAAATTTCTCCTGCTAGTATGCCATCAATTGCCAGAGGGTATAGGGACTTGGGAATAGACAGGGGGCACGTCTTCCTACCGGACAAAAAAAAATGAAAAGAGGGGGGCCACTTTTATCGCTCGAAGAAATTTAGATATCAAGGGGAACTCTCAGTAACCTCTAGCTAAGAGCGCTTTAGCTCGCTACGACCTGGGGCTTCCACAGGGGGAAAAGATCGGAGGAACATACCTATTGGAGAAGAATTTGGGGGGGGGGAAGTATCTCTAGCCCGGAGCATGTGTAGGACGAATTTGTGGAGAGAGGGACCCGAACGTGAGAGCTAAATTCGGAACGAAAGACAAGACGAAAAACGGAAACTTTGGGGTCGGGGAGCACTTAGGAGGACGGGACGAGATGAATCTATCACGGGAAAGCGGGGGGAAGCAGAAGTAAGGTAGATTTCTTAAGAACTGGAGAGAAACCTGATAAGGGGACAAGGGGGAGGAAAAGTGCCAAAGTCGGGGGGCATGAGTACCCTCAGATGGGTAGGGTAAGAGGTGTTGCTCATCTTTTGAATTTCTGACGACCTCCAAAAAAAGGACCTTCATGCAAGGATATGGATAACCTCCCATCCTCCGAAGGACTCGTGAGAAAAAAGAAAGAGGGTCAATAATTTGGAAGTGAGGCCGAAAGCGTACTTTACGTAGGTAATGCTCGGCGGTCAGAATGAACCGGCTGGATTAGCCCCAAGAAGGGTTGGCGGTTTTACTAGGCCTACAAAGACTCGGACTTAAAAAAGAGAGTTTCCACAGTACGATTAGGTCCTTGGGGAAATGAAAGACTCAGGGGGGGCCGGGTATGTGTAGCCAACGAATGCAACAGATTATGGTAGCTTATGTTGCAGGATGGGTGGCGATTGGGGTCAAGAAAGGGGCTGCCGGGGAAGATCCGGGGTATAGCCTTAGCCTAGGAAGAACCACTGAAAAAGGAGACCCTTCTCCGTGCTCGTTTGGAAAAGTAACGCGGAAAGTGCCGGGCGATAACGAGGCACAAAACGAAGGGGAAGGATCTTGGAACTACAAACAAATCACTCAAGTGATGACTGTATCGGCGGCGGCCATAACGGAGTAAAAAAATTCGAGGGGGCGCGGGGGGCGTTGGGGGACAAAGGAGGAAAACAAGGATAGAGGCGAGCGGGAAGGGGAAGTCACTGGAAGGGAAAGCATAACTTTTGGACAAAACGGGGATAAGTGCGGCGTTTCAGATCGAAGGGAAGTGCTTGAAAAAAGGGGGGGTACTGTCGAAAAGCGAGGGCATGGGTAAAAGGGGGAACTCGGTAAGACGCAGAATGGCTTTGCCGCAGATAGTTCAACAATATTTCTGAGTAGAGGTGGTGGGGTAGCTTTTGGAAAGGGCGGCGATAAGACCAATCATACTGGAGGGTACTCGGGGGGGATGACGAAGGTCGCGCCGCTTACTACGGGTCAAAGTGTAAGCTCGTCAGGCTTACAGAGCCTCTCTTCTATTCCGTTGCGTGTACTTCTCACGCTGAGACCGAACGTTGCCTGCCTTCGCCAATTCCAGGAAGATTTAAACACAATGCAGTTAGGGGGCTAGAGCGGCTATAGCTCACTTATTGCAGATACAAGGCGATCCGATACCTCCTCAACAGTATATACGGGGTCGAAATCTGGCGGGAGTGATTAACAGATTTGTCCCGGAAGGCAGTGGCTTTCTTTATAATCTAGGGACTTCTCTCCGGGCCGAGATCAGTAAGGGGGAATAAGAACTTTTCACGACGGCGGGCTGAGAACGTATCCTGCGGATGGAAAAAAGTTAGAAAACTTCCATACAGGTGGTACCTGGGGAAGGAGGAGGAAGCCCCTCCCTAAGAAAGTAGGGCAGGGGAAGGGGTCAAGGGGGGATGATGACTTTCACAAATAACCAAGATAAATTTTAGCTGTTAAAGGGTATACTCAGTAGTAGTCGGAGAATAACATTACCCTACAACTCAGCCTGACGGCAATGAACGAAGGACCGCTATGGCACATCAATAGCTAAACAACCACGATGGATTAAAGATTAAGGTAGTCAGATAGCCGAGGCCCGGACTGGCTCATAAGGGCATCGAGGTGGGGGGCTTAAATGGAACTAACGAAACTGGCATTCTCGTTCTGTCGACAAAACCGAAAAATGCTGCAACATGGGGAATGGGTCCCGCCGGGTGCAAGATCCAGAAATGGAAAGGGGCCCTACTATTGAGGATGAACGGTACAGCATGATTTCTTATAAGAGAGGGGGAGGGGGTTTTAAAACCCTTTCAACCATCCAGAAGGGGAGGACGCGGGGGGGGGATCACTATCACTCCGTCGGGGGACAAGAGGGAGTTATCCCTCGCAGCAAGCGAGGCCGTTAACAGGAACCTCGAGGTCCGCAAGGGCCAAAGGACCCCAAAGCAGGGGAATAAATAAATCCTTAACCTGGGCCTAAACGAAGGTCACCTGCGTGGTGCTTTGCGGATCTATTTTAGCAGGGGTAGAAGCTTAACTGTGACGGGGGGATGACCGTAAGGGCAGAACAAGCTGGGAGAACGAGGGGGGGAAGACGCACATAATAAGGAGGAAGGGGCAGGGGAAACTTGGCCCAGGCAGGATACAGGAGCCGTAGAGGTCGGAATCAAGTAGAGGGGGCCAGAAACAAGAGCGGAAATACGCGAAAAGGTCAGGTGGCGAGTCAGGTTCTTCAAGCGTCACGGGGGACCGGAGGGCGCTGATTAAATTGGTCGGGGAGAGGCAAACCCTGGCACACAATTGAAAATGACGTACACACCTCAGAACTAAAAATCTTTTGCAGTGCTATGATTCCGCCCCACCATTAGCTAGGAAAAAGAGGGTCCCGTCCGAGGCTGCAAGGTCTCAAACTATAAAAACTAACTTGGGGTACGAGACCTCCAAATCGAGAAAAGATCTAAAAAGAGGATGCCTGGGAAAATTTATGATTAGACGGGTACATGAAAAGATCATCAAACGGAGAATTAGCGAGGGGGGGGTGGGTGCAGATTGGAAAGGCACAAAAGCAAACGGGAATTTACCGTGGGGAATCCTACCCGTAAGTGACCGATAAAGGGGGGGGACGTCGTGTCAGGGGGAAATCGAGGATCGGGAGTGATACAAGCCTGGCGAGGGGAGGGGGAAACGGCAACGACAAAATCTACAAAGAAGGGGTGCTATTTTTAAGGGGGAGGATGGAAGAAAGGTCCAACGGGAACTCGGACGATACATAGCATTCAGAAGAAAGGCTTACCAAAACAGAAAACACAGATGCCCGCCGAATCAAGAAGGAAAAGTCTGGTAAAAAGAACAAGAAAGTGCGGAGGCGACAATTCAAAAAACTCAAGGACCAAAAGGGGTAAATCCCGGGTAGCAGGCCGCCGAGGTTAAGGTTTTATGGTCAACAACTACAATAGTTAAAGAACAATTAGTTTCGGGAATATCGACATAAAGCAGGGAGGCAGAACTAGGGGAGAGCCTACTTCCATCAACTGACGCACCACCTAAGAGGAGGGCCCTAGCACGGAAGTAGCGCAAGACTTCGGAGACGTGGCGGGGCAGGATAGAAGCCTGCTGAGCGAAGTTCCTGGCAGACGACCGGCAAAAAAAGGCCTGCTCGAAAACAGCGAATAAAAGCGGGGTAAGAAAGCAAAAGGGGACGGAACCTTTCCTCGGGAGAGAGCGTAAAAGGTAAGAG
>Ga0179591_1252012_pt1 | contig 15475 bp, 9 predicted proteins | sample CZOMad2_1_08_16f_FD_182891 | JGI IMG/M metagenome (GOLD analysis project Ga0179591, IMG submission 182891) | Vadose zone soil fungal communities from Angelo Coast Range Reserve, California, USA - CZOMad2_1_08_16fungal (PacBio error correction) | ecosystem: Environmental > Terrestrial > Soil >...
GGGGGAGGAAGAAAGGGGAGGTGGAGAGTAGGCAGAAGGGGGACTTCTAACGGGACGAAAAAGAGTAAGTAGTCAAGTCAGTTTCTAGAGCCGAGCCAGTTGACGCTATCGAGAAGCCTGGCGGGACGAGAGAGTTCATTAGAGAAAGATTGCGAAACTCAAAATCAGGAGGAACGACCGGGAGACCGTTGAAAAGCATCACTTTTCTCACATGAAGGACTTCTAATACGATGATTGACCAACATCTAACCAGGACGTGTTTACGATAAGGCGATGCTTTAACGAAAGAGCGCGAACACGTCGGCAGAATAGCGTCACGGACCGAGCTGAGGGGGAGAGAGACGGGGGTGTCACCAAGGCTAAAGAATAAAACTCCTCTTAAGGTAGACGGGAAGTCCATCGGTCCCATTCAATGTTCTACTAAAAGGTGAGAAAGGAAAAAATCATTCTAATATGATATAGGTGCGAGGGCCGCAAAGGTGTCCGTTACTCAGAAAAGACTAGTCCTGGGGCATTTAGGGCTTTTAGTCCTCACTAAGGGAGAGCTCGGCAGGCTCCCCGAGCTTAACATTCACATCTGTGAGAATTGGAAGATGGAAGAAGTTTAGAGACGGGTCGCAGGAACCGGAAGTACCGAGTCCCGATCCGGCGAGTGCTCTGAAGAGCAGAAAGCATCAAAAGGCTTAGGGCAGCGAAAGCGGGAGTACGTATTCCTTCCGATACGAAGAGGCCCCAAAGCAGAAAACTATCGTGGGAAGAGAGAAATGCTCTTGGGGAGAGAGCTCGGGCTGCCTCTGACCCATACACGGCAGAAACAGCATTCGTCTACCGGTTTAGAAAAGAGGTGACGTTCCGTCGCGGGCATTGCCAATCCCGGAGCTGGGTGAAAACTGTGGGTTGTTCTGAAGACTGCGGGGCGCAGGTCGAGACGCAAGGGTTCGGTCACCAGCAAGAGTGTCTTCTGGGAAGGGGGTATGACCGCGCTATCCTGATGATCGTAGATCTCAGAAGAGTGCTAAAATTCCCTTGATCGCGGGGGGGAACCCATGCTATTAACTGATGAGAGATACCGGCGTCCAGCCAGAGACAAAAGAAATAATTACTCTCCCGAGGTTCCTTGGAGAGGAGAGAGAAAACACGATTATTAAAAGAATCTGGGGGGGGAAAAGGAAAAACTGCAGAAGGAGTCCGCAAGACTCAGCGGGAGGATCGCTGAAGAGGGAATCTCTCAGACATCTCACAGCTCTCTGGTTTAGAAGATCCTAAACTCTTCTGAAAGCTATATCCGCGAAGTCCGAAGAGAGATTTCAACAATAGAAGGAAGAAAGATTGTCGAGAACAGGAACCTTTGTACTAAATCTTCTCCAAGGAGGCCCGGGGACCAAACACCCTCTACGGGAAGGACATATATTTACGTCGACTCGGCAGTACCCTCGGACTCGAAAAACGGGTGAAGAGCCGTGGCGAACCTCTATCTGTAGAATAGACGGGGGCGCGAACGAGACTCTAAAGTCTAGATGGCCGAGTTCTAGAGCGGGAAGAAGTTCTGCTTCCCAGTAACAAGCAAATCATCTTTGATCGAAAAGGCAGCGGTTCAACAAAACACAGGGGGAAAAAACGCAACACTGGCTAGGTTCAAAGGGATGTGGCACACTAGCGGGGACTGCGAAGGGCGCACCCTATGACATTCAAATTACTATGGGGGAGTTGCAAGCCCTGGCCGCCAGTGGGGGAAAAAAGTTAAAAGAATCAGAGAGAACATGAAAAAACAAAGGAGACAAACTATATGAATGGACCGGAGCAAGGACCGGGATTGGGACCGCGCCCAGCCCTTGCGAAGAGCACCTAGTTCGAAGGCGAATTCATGGACTTGAACTAAGGGTACCTCTCGACGAAGATGCAGTCGGAAGTAAGCAGTGTCTACTCGCAGGGAAGAATAAAAAAAAAAGGATTCCTCAGAGGAGAAGAGAATTGGTCCTGGGGCTAAAATCTGACTTCAAAAAACAAATAAACTGGCTGGATAGAGATTCTAGGAGAAGAAATATACAGGGGAAAGGAGAGTTCAACGGAGCGACTTAGAATGTGAGCTAGCGTAAGCTCTACGATGAGAGACTCATTGCCGAGAAGGGTAACATGAATAGTCGATCTCCATCTCTCACGCAAGAGTATCTGGAAAAGAGAAGGCTCAGTTCTAAGAGAATTAAAGAGTAGATTAAGGAGAACCTAACGCATCACTAGTGAGAGTGAAAAGGCTAAAGTGGAAGAGAATTAGAAAATGGACTCTAGATCAGAGAGAGTACCGAATACGGAGGAAGGCAACGACCGCACAGAGAGAGCTCAAACGGCTCAGCGATTTCAATAAGTAGGAAACTACTCATCGAGAACTAAGAAATTCTGTTCGTGTGAGGCAGACAGAGCTGAACGGCACACGAGGATAACCGCTTCAAATTCGAAGTCTTAAAAAAGCTCAACCTTCACAGCCGAAAGGATTTAAAATATGAAATTGGGGAGGTTCAAGAAGAAAGATTCAAAAAAGGGCCAAGCCGTAAGTCCGGTAAAACTCCCGAGAGTGGCTTCGAAGTCCTCCCTAAACGCGGGGGGGGGTGTCACCAGGGGTGGGCGAAAAAGGGAAAAGAATGTGGGAGAAACATTGTTCGGCTTTTCGGAGAAGCCGCCTTAAGCAGACTAACACTCCAGGGAAAAATATTAAAAAGAGCCAGTATGGAACGGCGAATCAGGGGAGAATAGTTAGGGCATAAGACGAGGCCGGAAGAAGGCGTGCGCCCGTTCTATGCCAGTCAAAAGGTCGCCCAAAAAGAGGAATCGATCTGAAGTCAAAAGAAAGGGAAATGCAATCAGACGAGCGTAGAGCGAAAAAAAAAAGGTGCACGGATTCAAGGAGTATCCCTCAAGGAAATAGGGGACAAACGTGGAAAAAGGCTGGAAACTCGCGACCGTAGGACTTCCTCAAAGATGAGTCAGAAATTGAACAAGGGGGAAAGGCCGCTGCCTGAGAGAAGTATAATAAATAACGAGTAGCTCGAACGCATGGCCGGGAAAGGAACGATAGATCTGTGGTATCACTCGACAAAAAACATACCTTTATCCAGACACGATCGCTAACCCCAAAAAAGGAGGATCTTGGTGACATCATGTTCCGCCCTTCGAAGGTACGGGCTACCCTCCAGCGCGTACTCCTCGGCCATAGGTCAGAGCATGACGCGACCGCTTCGGAGAGACTGCTCGGAGTACCGCAAAATGAAGAAGGAGCTTGACCTTCAGAGAAAGCCGGGGTGACGGAGTTTTCCGCCTAGTCAGGGGAACCGGTGACAACTCACTTGAAACGAGAAACGGAAAGTGGTTAGCCGCGATCGAGCTTCGCTCCGACTTCGAATAGACACTTTATACGCGAACACGGCGGGTCTGCGCAGTGCCTAAACACGACGAAGGTCGATCCAACGGGGGCGGGACACTCCGCGAAAAGAGGAGGCCGGCATGACTACGGCTGGGGCTCCCCGATAGACCGATCGAGGGACCCAGATGAGACGGTCTCCTGGAGGACAACACTGGGGCCGGGGGTTCTTAGAGGACTGAGAAAGACGCCCCGGACACCAGGGGGGGGTGAGAAAACTGTTCGGGGGGGTCCCTTGTCTAGCAGTGACGGATTGCAAAAAACCGGTGGACTACTGGGGAAGAACCGCGGCTCGGAAAATTATTCCCGTGCGAACGAGTGGGAGGGAGGGCAACGAACAAGCGTGAAGGGAAAAGCCTTTCTGGGAGGAGAAGGGGGGCGCGGGACTGGTAAAAGCATGGCCCGCCTGAAATAACGTCGGGAGACAATAATAGTAAGCGGGAAAAAAGAACCTCTAACTACTACGGAGAAGAGCTGCGTATCGAAGAACCAAGATCTAGGCCGTGAGCTGCCGAAGGATCGAGGCCGAGGCATGCCTTCGGCATACTGCTAGGGAGGGTATCTCTCTACGAATGTAGAGGACAGGCATCAGCGCAGTCAAATCAATCAGTCAAGGTCCGTCGCGATGGCGGGAATGAAAATTGGTCCTAGAGAACTACGCCCGGTTCGACAAGAATAAGATACGCCATAATGTTTCCGACGGACTGATCATGGAAAGGAGATCCCATCAATCAGCATCGGAGGAGCGAAATGCGTGGAAAAGGAGAGCCCGCGTCAAAGTTTACAAGCAAAATTCTCCCAGGTCGTGTTCAGTCCTCCTCTCGGGGGGGGGGGCCGAATAATCTAAGGCAGGCGGTGGTGAAGAGTAATCGGGTCCCATCGGGATCGAACGTCTCGATCAGCCCACAAAAATCGGGGGACTCGGTCCTCATGATCGACGTCCTCTACAAAGCCGGGAACGAGCGCCGCGGATTGGTAAACGAAAGAGTCACCATTCATGGCACGGCGACGAACGTCAGAAACACCAAAGTCTCAGGAAGAGCATGTGAGGACACAAAACGAAGCCAAAAGGCGATGGTGAAGAGGCAGAGCGGTACTCGGAAGGGGGGCAGGGTGATCGAATGGAGTCGGAATCACTGCGAGAAACGGTCGGCAGAGCAGAGGAACCGCAAAAAACAACCTAGTATTGGTGGGGACGAAAACTGGGAGACGGGAGAAGGGAAAAAAAGCAGTAGAAGGGAGTTCAAGAAAAACGGGCGGCGATGGCAGACTCCAGGCTTCTAATCTAAAAGCTGGGGGTTATTGCTTTTACCAGGAAGCCGGGAAATAACTAAGCGATCGACCTTCTGTTAAGAGCCTCGCGTTGGGAGAGAGCCAACGACTCCTAGGTAAAGCTACGCAGAAAACGCTCTTCGACCGTCTAGATGTGCGGAAAAAGGGAGAGTGCCGTAAAAACGAGGAGGGAAAGGGGGTTTGGCGGGCGCAGGGTCAGGACTCGCGCAAGGTTACGGGGTCACTTTCACTTACTGTAGGCTGAGCTCTTAAACAGAGGAAATTAGAGAGCCGCTGACTTGACCGCTGGGAACTGCAAGATAGGACGATGCTCAGGAGACCGCTTCCGGCGAGAAAACGACGAAACAGAAAAGGGTGAAAGAGAAATAAGGGTAAAAAACTCCCCTCAACAACACCAACGGGAAATAATATGGAGATCAATTCCACAGGATTCAAGGAGACCCGAACATTCTTCTTCAGGGAAGGGCGTGACGAGTTAAAAAATAAAGCACAAACAAGAGGCAGTTGACACTCCATAGGCACTGCTGTTCAAGCGTGTATCAAAGGAAAATCATGAGGATAGAGCGGCGGGTACTAACCACTCTAGAAAAGCAAAAGAAAAGAAAAAAAAATAAACGCTGTCTTCTCATTCAAAATGTGCGGACGACTCGTAGCCAAAAAGATAGCCCCAACCACCTTCACTCAAGGTCACAGATCAACAAGCTTTAAACTCTTCGAACTCAGGGTAGACGTCGTATCGGGAAATCATGGCTGGGAGATCTCAAACCCGAGGCAGCTAGGAGGGCCGGGGAAAAGCATGTCGAGCGGAGGGGCTATGTCTAGTCATCTTGAATGAACGAACCCTCAAGATGTATAAGAGAACGACCTCTCGGGTCAACTTCAGAGAACGAAAGCAAGAGCGGGTGGGAATTGGACTCAAAATTCTCAAGGGCACAAATACCTGAGAGAACCGAGGACAATAGTCAAATGCTCGGTGAATGGTTAAAAGGCTCGGTTCTCGGTCCGCGTAGGAAGCATCCTCGAAACAGCAGGCTCTACGACTAAAAATAAGGCAACCACAGCACGGGATTGCCTCGTCCAAAAGAACTCCTCTTCGCAGAAGAGTTGCTATTCGGGGCGCCCTAAATGGACAGGAAAAAGGGGACCGAACGTCCCTAGAACCGCCGACTGGCGAGCTTCAAAATTACGACTTAGTGTCGACTTGAGAGGAGGACGGAAAGCCGAGAATTAAAGGTATTACTATAAAATGAAGAAACTCTTGAAGGGACTCATACTGAAGGAAGGAAAGAGGCGGAAAGAGGCTGACTGGGGGGCCAATATCGAGGATACTAAAACTAAATGGATAACGTGAAAATTTCGCTTCTGAACGTCTTCTGGTGAGATGGAACGCGGAGAGGGAAAAAAAAAACTGGATAGGGTCTCATGCAAGCTGGATCTAGCTGGAAATTGACTTTGAATGAAGCAACCGACGTCGATCAGTGAGAGAAAATGGCATGCTCTAGAGGTACCCATAATTCAGGTCGAACCTAGAGAGCAGGCTGAGCTGTTTGAGAAAATGCCCGGCAAACGAACGTGACGTCAGAGCGAGAGAACAGATGACGACGAGAAGAAAGGAAGAGCGGAAACGGATAGAGGGAAGGAACAGAAAGGAGACCGGAGTGACGGCCTACGAATCTAAAATCGCGGAAACGGAAAGAGAGTGTCAAATTTAGGCTAGCGGAATCAAGACACGGAGGGGGACTCACACTAATCTGAAGCTAGAATTAGCAAACCCGGGGGGCTACACGCGGGGGGCAAAAGGAAAGAAGCTGTGCGGGTCGCAGCCCTAAAAACCGTTCACAGGGCCGACTCAGTGAATACCCACTAGCTAGCGGTTTCCTCCTATCAGGGTAGACCTAGCGGTTTTAAAGTCTTCTCAGTAGGTAGTACGGCCCCCGGGGGAAAAAGGCGATAAGCGGGAGACACACGGAAGGAGGAGACGCCACCAGACGCCCGGCCGAAAAGGGGGTACCGCAATAAAGACAATGAAAAGAAACAGAAGGGGCGGAAGAAGGCTTGAAAGGCAAAGACTTGGATGCCTTCAGACGTCCGGCCGTAAGGTAGCTCATAAGATGAATCGCAGCAATCGAAAAAAAATCTAAGCGTCAGGAAGATCTGCTTTGAAGGAGGAATGGTTATGAGAAAGAGCGATATCCCCGAGCAAAGGGGGGAACAAGGTGGGGCTCCTGGACGCCCGATGGGTAAAACGACTAGGTACTAAAAGAGGCCGGGGAATTCTAGGACGGAAGCGGAGTAGAAGGTCAAGCGACTTCCGAAGAAGGAGCATCGAAATCCCGACGCGGTCCTATGATGCTCGAATCACTAATGGGACATAAGAGAAAGGGAGGCATAAGTTGACGCCTACCGGGGATGAGGACCCTGGGCCATCAGTCTAGATCACCAAATAAAAGGAGGGGGGATGAAAAAAAAAAATTGTAGGGGGGGGGGGGAGGTCAGGTTAAGCTTCGCGTCTTCAACATTTCATGACCAAAAGACTCAGACTAAAACGGCCAAGTCGCGGAGAATAAGAACGGCCGGGCGATGATACCATTCCTCTCTTGCAGCCGAGATGTAAAATTCGAGGACCATAAGGGAGGTGAACAAGGGTCAACGGGTCGAGGGAAAACGAAGGAGGGGAAAGATATTAGGGCTAAATGGCGCAACGATAAACGTAAACAACCTGTGGCGGGCGGGGTGAGAGTAGCCTTTCTCGAATCATTCGAAGAGAAAATTGACGTCGGAAGGGAAAGGCAGGAAAGGCGGGGATGCCCGGCTAGAGGAACGTATATCTCACGGTTAAGAGGAAACGCCCGATCAAGTCGGAGGAATGAAAATCAAATATCACCACTGAGAATCCAGAGACCGCGCGGAGAGGATCACTCGTTTGCTAAGTTCGACACATGGGAGGGTGTTTGTGCAAAACGGTACGGGTACTATTCTACTGGCCGGCCGGACCAGGTTTGGGTGGAGGCCACTCGTGTACTGGAAGCAATGACGGAATGGAATAACAAAAGAAAAAGGGGGGCGGGAAGAGATCAGTAACCCGGCTAAGGCCTTGGTAATGAGAGGAACGACGGGCTAACTGGTTTAGACGGACTAGAGAAACAAACTAGGTGAATGGAGGGGAAATACCTTTCTCTTAGAAAACGGTGGAAAATCACTGGGATGTAGAGAAGAGTAAACAGGGGCCAGGAACCTGTGAAAGCCCTCCTGAGAGACAACGAACGCAAGAAAAGAGAAACGAGGGTAAAAGGGGGATCTGAGGAGGCGAACGTTAATAGTTCAACCGAAAGGTGTATCTTTCAAGATAGCCGATTTGTGAAATTCCTCCCGATCGGAAGAGAATAGGATGAGATAGACTCTACTTTTGAGAAAAGGACGTCAAGGGAATAAAAGAGTACCCACGAAAAAAGAGAGGGGGACTAGAGGCTAACTTACTAATGTCAAGATAGCTGAGCGCCGAAGCAATCAGCGAAGAAACTCTTTAGAGAAAGTATGTGGAGAAGTGATCCTAGCCCATGTCCGTACGATCCGATTCTGAGGGATCGTCGTCTGAAGCGAAAAGCGAGCTAAAAATCGGAAAGAAAGGAAAAAAACAGGTGAAAACTAGCAATCACGTTGAGGAACACTACTCTCTGTTCCTACAGTCGGAGATGGGAAGGGAATGACCCGCCGAGTCTGTGGGAATAAAGGGACTCGAGGGAATAAATCTACAGTCCACTAGAGGGAACTAGACATAAGGTTGGTTAAGTTATCCGGATTAGAAGAGACTGAAAATGGATCTACGAGCGGTTAGAATATAGAATGATGAGTATGGTAATGTCCAACAGGGAATGCATAGGGAGAAAAGTAGAAGCAAAAATAGGCTCTAAAGAGCTTCTTTTGGGTCGCTTCCAATCCCTATAAAGTCACGACGGTGACGGATAACATAGCAGGGGGAAGTGAAACATGGGAGCGGCTTATGATTCCTCATGCTGGAAGGGGAGGGGCAGAGAACAGAGCCTTCAACTGCACCATCTTAGAAGTGTCCTCTGGAATCAGGTCCGCATGGCAGGAGGATTAAGCGGCCAGAGATAGGCGGGGGAGGGGGAGATGAGTCAGAAGCTTCATTCAGATCGACCTGAGAAACTACTCAAGACGAAAAGCGGCAAGAACATAGAAAAATCTGCGGGAGGGGAGAACTACCTGCTCTTGGATCGCCTTCTTCTAATCCATCGCGATACTCTGAGAAATTTACTTAGGAAAAGTCATAGGAGAAGAGGGAAGGGCAAGATCGATTGCATCTTCCAGAAATTAAGGTAGTTGGTTGGGCTTAACTGGGGATGAATCTCGACGATCAGGTTGCGGTAAACGCAAGGAGTTTCTGATTTCGAAAAAGCCAGTCGGTCCGTAAGTAGGCGTATGGATCTAAAGAAGTCAAGGAAATGCCGAGGGGGGGGTCAGAATGCGCCAAGAGGATGAAGGGGGAGGGGCGATGGAAAAAATCTTAGAAAAGAAGAAATAAGGAAAAACAGGTGAAGCTACTCAGACTAGGGGGGGCACTTCTACGGAGATCGCAACAACAACACGGAAGGAAATTCAAAGAGAAAGGAGAAACGCCACAAGGAGAAGTCGAACGTCATTCATCTGCGGAAGTACTCGGTCAGAGGCCGTCAGAGTAAAATCGCGCAGGGATGCAGAAGACAAAGCTGAAAGGATTCTTCGAAAGGGGAAAAGATCAGAAACATCTCATCCCTCGAGGAGATGTGGGAGCACGAGGCATAAAAAAACTCTTGGGGAGGACGCGGTCGCGACTACAAAAACAGAGAAACATCAAAAAACCACCGGACAACTCGAACTGGCTTAAAGAGAAGTTACCCGAGAGAGGACCCTTCTAATAAAAATGTAACGTGGCTGTCTTCTCTTCGAGAAATAATTCGAGAGATTTGGCTCAAAAAATAAGAGGAGAGAGGTCCTAACCTAAGGGGAGGGGAGAAGGGGAGATGAAGGGAGGCGTGAACGAAAAACCCTCCCGGGTGTAAGAAACTCAGAGTAAGCTAGAAGCAAAGACCCTCGCCGATACATCAGCGCGGGAAGAGCTTCTAGCCAAGAGGAGGCTGAGTACAAATGGTGTGATTGGTTTTAGGCTGCAGAAAAGGAAAAAGAGTGGTCTTAAGAAATGCGCGCAAAAATGAACAAGTCGACCCATAGGGAACTGAAAGGCGACCGGAGTCAGGCTGCAAGCAAAAAAGAAGAATCTGAAATTGCCTCAGGGCGGTCGAAAAGACGGGGTCTAAAGACTTCAGGAGAAAAAACGAATAGATAGAAGGGGGGGGTCGGAAATTCCCGTAGGAAGGAAGAGGGGAGTAGACGTGATCGACTAAACGCGATTGGGGCCGCAATGATGGAAGGGTAATCGGCATAGGAGGGTAAGAAGAAATAAGCACAAAAGAGGGGAGGGCCTCTTCTTCGAACGATAACCCTCGCCCTCTGGTGAAGAAACGTGTGAGAGGCAAGGGGTTCGCGGGGTCAGGAGTCGAGGGAGGGGAAGCGAGTTACTCTCCACCAGAAAGAATAATCCGCGGGAGGCTCGGTGATCTGACATTCCTCGTCGAGACGTCACATACGGTGACGCGCACGCAAGGACGGGAAAGAGGAGTCAGAAGAAGGGAAGGACAGGGCTCTATAGAAACAAAAGTTATCATACGGAAGGCTCAGGAAATCGTGGTATGCTGTGCCGTGAAACTTCATGACTCCTGCTTCGGAGGAATAATAAGATCGAAGGAGTAATAGAAGGGACAGGGGCGAAAAGACGGATCTATGCCTCCCGCAAAAAAGAAAAGTAGGAAGTAGCTACGATATGCCGGAGAACCCGCGTCCTGAAGGACTCAGGGGGCTGTGAGAGAAGGGCGCTTAATAGAGGAGGAAACAAGCAAGAAAAGGGAAATAGGATACTAGGATCGAATCAAAGGTTCGCCGAAAGGAGGGCACCTAGAGAGGCGGGTCTGGAAAAAGAAGAAAGAACTTAGGAAATTGCCTACCTAGATTCGCGATACCACGGGGTAATTCAAGATCTAGGACGGGACAAATCCAGAAAATGGGGGTCTGGGCAATCCGCATTTGGTCAAGAAGAGGGGAAACCAAATGGTTTCACAGGGGACGACATGAGAAGATTCCGACCGACTAACAACCGGACCGAAGGGGGGACAACCCACGGGGGGGAAAGAAACGGAGCAATACGGGAAAGATATTCTCAAAGGAGGGGAGGAAAGAGGGAAGGCAGCTAGGATTCATTACTTAAGCAAGCGCGGGCATACAGGAAGTCCACACGTACATCTTAGAAGGACCGGGGAAAGCGCATAACTCCCTGAGAAGGGGAAATTATGGGGAAGAGTAGTGTAGCTGAGAGATTGAGGAAAAGAGGGATGAAAGGGGGGAGGCACCCGTTGATTCATTCAGGGTACCGAGCCACTAAGGGGAACAAAGAGCTTCTTACAAAATACAGTGCAGTCTATGCAGAAGGGGCGGACTAGGCGCGTTTCCGAGTGACTGGAGAAAGAGCATAGCATCCCAGACGAAATGAGGGGAGGAAGGGACTAAAAGAAGAGGAAGGCTAGGCTAGGGAAACGGAAGACAGAATGATGAACATTACCACATAAAGAAAGACTCTCAAGAACAACACAACGATTATGGAATAGAAGATCTATGGGATAAAGGATTCCAAGTGAGAGGAGCTACCGTAGGCAGGAACTTCATATAGTACGTCAAGAACCGGGTGGTCGAAAGAAGTCACCTCGTTCTGGAGGCTGAATCTCGGAATGCTGAAAGGCTGGCCAGTCGGAAAACTGGGGAATTGAGGAAGGAAAAGTGACGGGCTTTCGAATAAGTAGGGTAAAAGGACTAGGCGACCATCATAAGATAAAAAACAGGTGACGCGGGGTCTCGCGCAGGGATAGACCGAAGAACGTCCAAGTTACCTATTCCACCAGTACTCGAGAAAACCGGCTTTCGCTAGTGGCGGAGAACTCTAGTCGGGAAAAAGGTGCGGACGGAGAAAAGAATCGCGGCCAGGGGGAAGAAAGCCTACTGCAAAAAGGCTCTTCCTACAAGTCGCAAAATCGGCAGGGGAGGGAATGAGGGAGCGGGCTAAGCTTAAAACAAGGGGAGGGGGGGGAGAGGAATACGAGGCTCGGCACTATAGAAATGGACCATGTTGGTTTGAAAATGAAGAGGGGGGGGTCAGTGTCGAAATTAACGGGTATTTGAAAAAGAGGTCTGGGGGAGGACGCTCTATCGTAATAACGCCAGATAAGAAGGAAAAAGGGAGTTCACGGAGGAGGCAATACAGAGATTTAGAAGGACCTTCGGCGGGAGAGGGGGCGAGAAGGGGTACTTTACTAGATGTCAAAGAAGGTTGAAGGAAGGGGGAAAATTAGAAGAAGAACAAAAACACTGAAAAGAGAGGGGAATAATCTTGGGAGAGGGGATCCCGGGGAAATAAGATCATCGGGGGACCGCGAGGAAAGGGCGAGGTGTGCAGGACAGAGAGACCTCAAAGAAAGGTCCTGGAACCAGTTAATCTTCACCACGGGAAGAAAAAAGAGCATGATCGACCACGTGAGGAGAAACGAGGGTAGCCTTCACGGGAGGGGGGAAAAGCGGTAATGCGATGAACGACGATAAAGACAAGAGGTATTGATAAAAAGTTCTATCAAGAGCCCATTTCACGAAGCGATCCGAACCTATCGAATAAAGAGGTAGCACTAAAAGGTAGAGGTTCGAAGACGAGAAAGGTTGAAAGCGCATCACGGTCGCCCATAGGTCAGGGGGGAAAGATAAAAAAGTTCCTACCTAGTGTTACGGCGCAGGGGAGTGGGGGAAGTAGACTTTGAGAGGAAACTCAGTCGCAGAACGGGAGATACAGCGGAGACTCAGGGGTTCCTTGCTAGTCACACAGACATCCGTCCTAATCAGGAGACTGGGGCAAAAGGGCAAGCGCCGACAGGGCTAACGTGAGAAAGGGTGAAGTAGGTCTCGTTAGAACGTTTAACCTACGGAGAGTAAGCAGTATCGGTGGGCGCGCACAAGAATGAAGGGAAAGGGGTTATCAGAAGGGAGGTAGGTCGATCCCGGGGTCAGGGGGTCTCTAGGCTTCACCTCACTAGATGGACGGCTCCGTTACTCTATAAGGAAAAGTCAAAGAGAAGAGTATCGCCTAGGGGGGAACAGTGCGAAGAACACGAGCTGTGACGGATTGAACGAGAGAGAGGGGGTTGGATCGTCCTTTGAGCTAAGTAGATCGAAAATCTGGGAGGGAATCCGATCGGACTCATCGCAGGAGAGAGAGACGTACTTGGCTGAATATAACGAGTGGCTATAAGAGACTTCTGAGGGACGCAAAATAGAAAAAGATACCAGGGTCTCTTCGCGGAGAGAGAAATCGGGGTCAGGGAAAGGGAGGGCGTATGGGGACGGGAATGAAATGAACGACTTTTGGTTTTATCGCTCGGGCAGAAAGAAAAGGGAAGACCTGTTGGGGAAAGCAGAAGTTGATTAGGCAGGTCCTGACCACGCAGCGAACTTAAGATCAGGATGGAGTAAGCCTGGACGAGAAAAGGAGTAGTAGCAAGCCCAAGAGATTCTAGGTAGAATGAACCGAGTTGAAGGCTCATAGGAGGAAAACCTGAAGGCGAATGCTCCACTATGGTGCCGGGCTATGCGAGAGAAAAAAAAAAAAAAAACTTAATTGAAAGAAGAAGAGATCGTGAAGCAGGGCCAGAGGGAGGAAAGTCCTCTAGGCGTTCATAGTATACAGATGAAATAGCACATAAGAACTCGAGAGGTGCTTCAGCGACAAAGGAAGGTCTGCGTAAGAGGTATTAGCACCATCCTCTAAGGAGAGGAGGGAGGAGGGGGTCAGAAAAAACCTTAAACTCGTGAAAAAACCTGGGGATCAGATCAGAGGAGGGAACAAGTAAGCCGCAACAAAGGAATACGGGATTCCAGGCAGGGAACTCTCTCTCAGACAACGGGCTAGACGGACGAACTGTGTCCAGTAGAGTCAAATATCGACGGAGCATAACCCCCAACAATGACTTAGAGAGGCAGCCAGAAAAGGTACGAGAGCGCGTATCTGCTCGCGTCAATGAAGGACCCAGCCGCGAGAAGATGACGATTTAGCTAGCACGCCGAATAGCTCTTGACGTGAGATAGAGGCGAATTCTAAAAGATCTCCCGGGAAAATAAGACTGCAAGATAAAGAAGTCAGGGAAGATGTCAATCATTATTCAATTGAGGGAAAGAAATCAGCGGGAGAAAGACCAGCTCAGAGAAAGAATAATCATAGGAAAGGAGAAGAGCAAAAGGGAGGGGCCTCGAAAACAGGAGAGATTATCACCGAGGGGGGCAAACCGGGGAAGTAGAAAGGTTAAGGGAACGGTGGAATAAAGAAATACTACCGAAAGAGGAGATCGACCCTTTTCAGGAGAGGGAATACGGGCAGCATAACGTAAGGGGGGACATAAGAAACTTATCTCGAAATTCCTAAAGGTACGGCGCTTAAGGAAAAGATCGCTTCTATTAAACTCGGGGGTGACGTCTGGAAAAGATAGAAAGGACGAAAACCAATCTGGAATAATGGCGATAAAAAGGGAGAGGATGGATTGAGAAAATCACCCTCTGAGAGAGAGATGATCGCTGCAAATGGGATATCGTCAGAGGAAAGAGGCGACGTCACATAAGGACGCGAAGACAGTTAAAGGCCGTCGATGGGGGGAGAAGGCATGGATGAAACATGAAGGGAGTTGCAAATCTGGAGAGCACTTCTTCAGGGAAATCGATTGAGGAAGAGAATTACGAAATGAGAGGGGATATCCATAGAGTCGTAAGGAGATACTGAGTAATGGGGGAAAAAAACCAGAAGTAGGATAGAGGAGCGGAACCGTCTATAGAATGCAAAGGAAGGGGCGTCAGTCATAAAATCTAAACCTGGATCACTAGTCGGCCTTGGGGAAAAAAAGACTTGGATGCATAGACGGAGGTAAACTAAAATACTTCTTCTGAATATGAGCTAAGGTAATCTCAGGACAGTAGAAAGAGGAAAAAAGTTCAGAATTACATAAATGGGAGTTGCGGGGACCCGAAAGGCAGGACCGAACTAACCGTACTTAACTATCCTCTTTCAGGAAGAAGAGAGAGGCCACGAAACTACGCGGGTTGGAGGGGTCCATCCTTAATTTGCGAAAGGACAATATTTGGAGAACACAAGGGTCAATCGTTGGCGGGAGAAAGAGCCGAAGTCAACGCCGAATAAACAATCAAAAGGGGGTAAGCAGGAAACGAAATCAGCGGGGAACAAGGGAAAATGACAGTATAGAAAGAAGAAGGGATCTAGGTCAGGGACGGGGCGCTAGGCTCTTCAATACGCCCAGGAGACGAAAATGCGAGTGACCTCAACTAGGTAAACAGCAGGGGATGAAGCGCATGTACGAAGGGAGGTCGGCTACGGAGAGAGAGAGAAAACCGTCCCATCACTTCTCCGGGTAAAGATGGGAGGAATGTCCGCCTAAGCTCGGTGAAAAAAGCCTGACTAATGAGTAGAAAAGCCTAAGAGGGCTAAATTTCAATCTTCAAGGTAAGAGGAAGAGGAAGGGAGACAAGCCAAGTAACTCTTTCTCTGGACAGGGAAGCAGGGAGGGGAGAGATAGGATTCCTATTGTCCGACTAAATGGCTGAAATGAAAGGGAGAAAGGC
>Ga0179591_1337895_pt1 | contig 15472 bp, 14 predicted proteins | sample CZOMad2_1_08_16f_FD_182891 | JGI IMG/M metagenome (GOLD analysis project Ga0179591, IMG submission 182891) | Vadose zone soil fungal communities from Angelo Coast Range Reserve, California, USA - CZOMad2_1_08_16fungal (PacBio error correction) | ecosystem: Environmental > Terrestrial > Soil >...
CAGGAAGCACAAGGTGATTGAAGCTATCGAAAGACTAAGTCTGCCAGGGGGTGGTTTAAAAAGAGAGGGTTCTACACACCAGGAATGGAAGCGTTGCGGAAACTCATGCTCTTAACAATTCAAGGAAGATAACATATCGTGGGGGGGGACTGGGGAGAGAACGAGGCTTCCGCTAAACTTTCTCAGAGAAAGAGACACACCTGGTCAACCTACGTTGGGGGAAAAAAAGAGGACAGGAGAGGTCAAAACTGCTCATTACGGATCCGTGGATTACCGAACTGGAGTTCAAGGGGGAACAAGGAAGGAATGCGATGCGTGAATAAACCAGGCAGTGTGGGAAGCAGCTAACCGAAGCTACTGAACAAAAAGGGGCTTTGTGGAACCACTAAAGTAAGAAGAGGGGGGGTGATGCGGGTCCCTGGTGGAAAAATGTGCCTCCAAAATACCCGGCTGATCCCACCAGGGCGTTGGCGACTATTAAAATAAAAAAACACTAGAGGAAAGGGCAACAAAAAACCAATATGGGGTGGGATGGTGCTGGCACGAATGAAACCCAGCCCATTCAGCATAACAGACTTTCACCAATCCCAAAAATTACGATAGAATTGGATGATGCACACACCGAATCGAGAGCAACACAACACCGAGGAGTAAAAGAGTCGGGTTGAAGCCATTGCCCGAGATTTGGTCTGGGGGGGGGGGGGGGGGAAGGAGAGAATGACTTAAGGGGAGGTTGGGAAGACTGCCAGCACCAACAGAAAGTGATGACGGGGGGATAAGCCTCCGGTTTGTTCATTGTGGAAAATCTTTTTGAGGAACCCCAGGGAAGGTCGCAGAAGAGACGGGAGAGAAATCACAGGGGGGACAAGAAAAGGGGCACTAGCGGCGCACCAGTCAATCGAATACCACGGATTGGGGCTGTGTGTGCAGGAAGAGTAGCGGTGTAAAGGAAGGCAAGAAAACAGGACTGGTGAAAGCAGAATGATAACAGGTCCCGGCAATTGAGGTTTTATAAGAGCAATGGAATACCAAGGTGCGGGGTGGGAGAAGACGGAAGGTGAAAAGGGGGGCGGGGTGGGGGGAACGAGAAGCGTTTTACAAAATGTGTTTACTCTTCAGAAGCGTGCAACCACAGTAACGAAACCAACAAGGAGGGGGAGGGCAGATCGGGGGAAGCAAGTTCAGTTTCCAAAAAGCTTTCGGAGGGGGACTGGAACCTAAAAGAGGAGGGGGGGAAAAAAACGGCAAGTGAACGTTGGTTATAAGTATGGGTCATTCCTTCTCGGGGGAACGCATGCAGCTCAGGAAGAGGGAGAATAAACTCAAACTCTTAGATTAAACTATTTACTCGTAACCTCCGAATTTGGTTCAGCCCTTTGCAGAGGGTGTTCATGCTGGATGTGTCTCCGGGGGGGCAATTGAAAGGGGGGAAACTTTGGGGGGGGGAGGGGGGGCGGCAGCGATTGGCGAGCAAAAGACCGAATACGAAGCATCCTTCCGTGTTTTCTACAAGCTTCTGAATTGCTCGAAAAAAAGGGAATGGGGGCATATGGGAGGGGGGTGTGGGGGAGTAGTACTTTCCATCGGAGGTACGTGGGAATATTTAAATTCTACATCCTGTGGTGGTATTCCAGCTAGTTATTTCTATCTGAGGTAAAGAAAAAAAATGTGGAGTAAACCGAAAAAAAGGAGGCTGGAGTAACACACCAAAATCTTCTACACATGGAGATGGGAAATAGAAGGCAGAAGTTTAGTTTGTTCGAGTGCCACGGTTATTTAAGGCTATGACGGCACGGTGCTCGGAAATGAGGAGGCTAAGAAGGACAAAGGACTTCCGGAAAAGACCCGGAAAGGCGAACACACCGTTAAAAAAGGTAATTTTGGGGAAGCCAACGTCAGAGGTACAGGCAGACCATCAAGACCTGAAACACAGTAGTGGAGGAGGATGCAAAGTCTTGACCATGGGAGAGCCGATCTCTGAAGAGGTTGTAACTCAATCCAACAAAAGGGGGATCGCACTGAAAGGGAGAGTTAAAAGGAAGGAGGGGGAGACATATCAGCGGGGGCAGAGAAGGTGGACACGCTGAATGATGGAAAATTTTCAAGGGCCTGGGTCTCGTCCACCACGTCTCGGGAAGAAAAGGCTGAAAGGGAGGGGCAATGCCGGTTCCTACAGGTGGAAGAGAGATCAATGTGAGATACAACTGCATACATCTAGACTGTCCCTTCCATTCATCACTTTCTAACTTCCGGAGCCTTGCAAGGGAAAAATGGGGGTAAACGATGCCATTATCTTGGAAAGAAACCTACGTGAAAAGAAAGAGGTAGGAAATCTTCAACCAACAATAAAGGGCTTGTCCAAGGTTGAACTCTTAAGGATGGTGGGGAACGGGGAAAGTGATCAGGAGGGGGGTTTAAAAAAAGGCATGCAAGGTAGGAGAAGTGTCAAGAGCAGAGGAGGTGCCGTGTCCCCAAACTTAATGTTTCCGAAGATCATTAAAAAGGAAGCAAGGGGGGGGAGGAGAAAAAACTTTTCAGCGGGTGCTACCTTCTTGATGTACGCAACTTTGTGCAAACTGCCAAGAAAAGGAGTGAGGGAGGGGGGGGGAACAGGGGAAGGTCCAAGAGGAAGTGAGGGAGTAAAGCTGTCTCACCCCCTTCACACGCCAATAAGGAAAGGCTTCCAGAATTGAACAGGGGCTGAAAAAGAGTGCGAAAAAAATAAATGCCCTCAAGTGCAAACACCATTCGCTGGCGGAAGTTCCTAATCATAACCGGAGCCTAGGGAGGAGAAAATTAAGTCCGTAGAGACCAGGAGGTAAGTGCGATGACACTGCTGAGTTTTTCTTCTAGGAAAAGGGGAAAATTCTTCGGGAAGCAGAACACCGGCAGTACTTTGGGAGATTCTGTGGACCATTCGAACCGGATGGGGCAGGGGGACGCTGCAAGTTTCCGGTATGAAAACGCAAATATAAATTGCTGAAGTTTCCGGGGGGGGGGGGGGAGAAGGGAGGGGCTTTGAATCAGGGAAGAGGTGGTTCGTCGTACACTCGGTCAAGAGTTTTCTGGACCGTAAGTCAACGCGGGTACGGAAAAAAAATTGACAGGAGGTTGTGGGGGAGTTTGAAGTTGGGGGGAGAAACATACCGACTACACAACAAAACGGGGGAAGAAGGAAAAAAAAGAAAAAAATCTAGGGTGGAAGAAACCAAGCGCAACTAGCCCATCAAACAAGTTAAGAAATAAAGCTTTTCATACTTACGGCAGGGAAAAAAACGAGGAAAGGGGAGAGAGAAGAAGAGAAAAACTCTTCAAACAAAGAAAGAAAGGCAGCGAATAAAATTTAATCTTGTTCTCTAAAATCGGAGCGAGCTGAGGGGATTCGGGGAAGAAAAAAAAGAGGGGTCTACCAAAGGGAAAAAACTGCCGGTGGTGGTGAAAAGAAGTAACTGATAGGAGAAACCCGAAGAAGGAAATAAGAACGAAATCCCATGTTTCTCGACGCGCCCGAGGCGCTGCTGAAAAATGACATAGACGGGGGGCGGGGGAAGAGACCGAGGGGGAGGACCCGGGCTGTTTACCGCTGTCGAAATCGGGAAGCCTTAATATTGAGAGAAACAAAAAGGAGGGAAAGATAGGTTCCCACGCACCATCAGTGAAGAGGGCCAGGCGGCCCATCTCCGCATGTTGATTAAAAGGGGGGAGGGCCGGCATCAGAAAAAGGAAAATGGGGGAAGGGGCAAACCTGGGGACGAAAAGTTGGGGGGTCCGCACCAATTTGATGGGTACTATCGGCGAACAATGAAAACTTCTGGATTTACACCACATGGCATAAGACGGGGGGTAGGGGGGGGGGAAAACAAACTACCGTAGAAGTGGGAAGGGAAAACTATCAACCTCACGACGCCGCATCAGATATAAACTTTTAAGTACCACTCAGGGGGGGGCGACGTCATAAGAAGAGGGGGGGAGGGGGAGGAGGGGGGGACGGGGGGGGGGGAAAACATGGGGAGGATCGTGTGCATTTCAAGGTTGCTCCTAAGCAGGTGTCCAGTTAAGGGAAATGGGAGAAAGGAAGGGAGCCGGTTTCTTCATACTCTCACCTGTAATCTCCGAAACAAAAAGGGTGGGAAAAAACGAATTGCCCGAAGTGTCACGGGCTCCGTCTAAAGTGGGGGAAATCTCATATTTACCTGAACTATTGGCTCTCGGGAGTCCAGTCTATTCTCGCACCAAGGCAACAAGAATACAGACGGTAAGGAAAGGGGATGCTGGGACAGGTGGGAAGTTGCCGCTAACAAAATCTTCAACTCTTACGTATGCCGGCAGACTTCACACCGGGACATAAGGGGGCAAGCCGGGGGGGGAAGAAAAAAAAACCCTCAAATTCAATGGGTTGTACAGGGAGGAGGCGGTGTCTGCGGAGGATTGGAGTCGCTAACCGAAAAACTTTTCGTAACCGGCAGAAAAGGGTCTGAAAAGAAGGGGTAATTTACGAGTGAAGTAGTGGAACGGAGTTGATACCGCTTTTCGGTAGGACCAATCTTCTCCTTGAACCTCCCGTGGAAAAGGGAAAAGAACGGAAGAGGGGGAAAGGTCAGGGGGGGGGAACAATGGAGAGGTGTTTGTAACCCAAAAAAAGCAGGTTCATACAATGCCGAGAAGTAGGGGGAGAAAGAGAGCTGTCCAGACCAAACCACAGGATGACGTAACTTTAAACCAACAAGTGCCAAGTCTGGAAAAAACTAAGGGGGGGAAGAAGAACAGCTAACAAAAAGCAGCACATGCCTTGAAGACCTTTTTTTCTCCAGGTCACGAGAAAAAACAGCCGAAGTCTCTTCCCTCACCGTCTTTATCTTCTTTCGGAAACGCATAACGCAGCAACGTGCAGAAAACGGGGTGTCCATTCCACCTCTGTTGGCATTTCTTCTCAAACTAGCATCAAGACCCTAAACTGGTGGGTCGTGTCACCTTTTCCTCAAACTTTGCTTCCATTCTGTCTCGGACAGAATGTCCTTTCGTTCACCACATGCGCTGTCTGAAAATTCTCGATTCCGGGAAGAGAAAAAAAAACTGAGGGACAGGAATGCACTCATTGATTACAACAAAATACGCCAACTATGAAAAATGGTGGTTTCCAACGAGAGAGGACTGGGAGGTGTGTCAGTCCCCTACGGCGGCTTTGCAAGAACTATAATATACAAATGCCGACGCAAAAAGAAAAAGAATGGTTAGGGGGTTGTCTCAGAGGACTCCTGACCAGACAAAAAAAGGGGGGAAAAAAGAAAAGGGGGGGGCAAAAAAAGAAAGACAGACTTAAACTCTACGAAGTGTTGATAATCCGTGAAAAAAGTAAACCTACCGGACCACTTGAAGAGAAGGGGGAGAAAGTGAAACCATGATGTTTTACGAGAGAAGAAAAAATACGAATGACCACAAAATCGGTTTGACCCGTTCTCTACAGGAAGCTGGTCGAAGCTAGGGTGCACAGGGGGAGAAAGGGACGTACCAAAAGTAAATCAGCAGGACCAAGGTGGACAACGGGGGTCTTCTCTAAAGTAGGACCAACAAGACCAAATGAACACAAACTCGGGTTCAATCCCTCTCCAATCCCCCGCTATCGTGTTTTGGGGCTTTGTAAAATGCCGCCCGCTAAGAGGTTCAGCATTTGGACTCTTCACTGCCCAACAAAGGCCCATGGGTCATAGTGCTTAGCTTCGCAAACCCTAATCTCTAAAAAAAAAAAAAACAACGAGGGGAGGGAGGAAAAGACGTTGCGACAAATTTAACTCCCGAATCAGGACACTTTTGGGGGGGAAAATTGTGGCAACTGGATCAATTCGTAATGGAGTGGGGTTGATATTCACCATCCGATCAGAGTTTCTGGTCTGGGGGGTATAAACAAGAAATGAAGTGTTTTCCTAGTGTTTTAAAAAAAGAAGAAAAAAACCCGATTTGGGCCCAATGGATGTCCGGCGGATACTACTTGCCGTATATCATTTTATAAGTGGAACAAGACTTCTTCAAACCTGACCTCGGACTACACGGGTGCAAGAGAGTTTCTTTTTCCTCTTCGGGCTTTGCAGGTGAAGGAACCTGCCAAAAATTGCCGTTTTGACAGCAGCCTTCTAGAGGGAAGGGGGCCGGGCAGGGCTGTTGGAGAAGATCACGGATTTAAAACCAGCCCCCTGCGCTCGACAGTTGCCGCGGGACAGTGTTTGTGGGCCTAACGGGGCTTCTTTAATGGGGGGGAGACGGGTTCGAAAAGATGGAATAACCTTAAGAAAACATCCGAAATAGTGGCTGGGCATGGTGGGAGAAAGAATTTTAGTATGGGACCCAAAGGAGGAATTCAAAAAGAGGGCGGGGCAAAAAATCCATCTCTTTTGTAACGGTCAGAGTGAAGGCGAAGTGGGTTATGTCTGGTCATGAAATTCCGCAGTGTCTCGATAGGCTCTCCGTCAGGGGGGGTGGGGGTGTGTCGCACGGACATCTAAGATGGCGAGGGGAGTAGGGGGGGGCCGAGGAAGGGCAGTGGACAGACCCATTGCATGTCTTGGTCAGTTTCGGAAGAACGGAGAAAAGGAGGGATAGTTTTCCGTCTTGAGTCTGGGTAGATATGCAATAACGAATGCCGCTGGAAGAAAGGAGAAAGGAAGGGGAAGTTAGTAACTACGGCGCAAAAATGCCTTCGCAGCATGGCAATTTTTGTTTTTTAGGGGGCGTAGTCCAGGAAAGAGGAATGTTTAAATGAATAGGGGGAAAACGTGCGGAAGCTGTAAATTTTGCCCACTGCGCGTTTAGCTATCAGATTTCAAGACATTTCAAAAAAAAACGGGGGAGGAGGGGGAGGGGACACCAAATCACGAACAAGGGACAAAACAGAATACCGATTGTCTGAGGGTTTAGGAGGGCAGGAACCGAAAAGTCAAATTGTAAAAATCAGAGGGGTCTCCATCCAAAAAAAATCACACTCGAAAGCGCTGAGACGAAATGAAGGGTAAAAAGTGGGGGGCGGGCGTGGACAACGACGTATAGGGGCTCCATCACGGAAAACATCAGGTAGAAAAACCAACATTTTAAGGTGGATCTTTCAGTTGGCGTTCAAGTTCGTTTGCACCCTTGGGTTTGAGTCAAGGGGGGGTGTCGTCACTCGGGGCGGGAGTCGCTTCGAGGAAATGGGGGAGCGGGGAAGGTGGTGGGGCACTTCTCTAGGCTAGGGGCGGGGGTCGGGTGTTGTTGGCCGGTGATCATTTCGGGGGGCCGTTGAAATGGGGCGGAGATGGCAAAACGGGCTGGGGGGGGGGTGTGATTGGGGGGGGTCCTAGCGGGGGGTGGGGTTCCGTATTAGCTTGTCCTGCCTTCTTTGTCCTGCCAAAACGGGTTGCGCTCAGGTCAATCAACGGCTGATCCGAGGATTAAGTTGCCCATTTCACCGTTCAAAGTGGGAGTGCGGGGGGAAAAGCAAACGGAAGAGACGAAAAGGCAACCTCGGACCAAAAATTCATTCCTTGGACCTACAGGTCGAGAAATGAAAGAGAAAAACGGTGAAAACATAAAAAGAGAAAATTTGGGGGGAAGGCAAGTGGGCAGCATTGTCAACTTTCAGGCCCTTATCACAGGGCCAGTAACCAGCGAGGCTCCGAGAGTTCCCTAAATTCGCCCTAGGCGAGGGGGAAGGGGAGGGGAAAAAAAAACATCCCATAGTGTCGGTTCAAAGGGGGATCCGACTGACGGGCTTTTAATGTATGGGATCGAGCGTGAATAGCAGCATTGAGGGGGAATTTGCAGGTGCATAGACGGTAGTTTACAGGTTCTGGAAACCGCAGCAGATTAGTTGGTGTGCGCAGCGCTTGTGTGGATTTCTCAAACCCTACGGAGGGGGAAAAAAGCAGTGTGCGGTCAAAAAGCGGGGAGTGCTGCCGGCAAGAACGAAAAGACCGTGGAAAAAAGGGGCCCCAAAACTTCAGTGGGGTCGCTTTGTCTTTAACTTTCAATGACCGTGAGGTGTTGGGAAAAATGAAATGGAGGAGCTTTTGCTCCCAATATTACGGGGGCTTCCCAGTTAGAACTCAGCGGAACCATCAGCGTGAGGGAAGCCCGTTCAATTTGCTATTTTCTACCTTAAATGGCTTCGATGGAACGAACCTTATAAGACTATAGTGGTACATTCCCGTACCTGGAAAATGAGGATGGCTAAAGGCCGGTACGATTTGGGCGGAAAGTTGCCCATGTTACTGGGTGCTATGGGGGGACGTGGGGCTGGGGGCTGGGGATGGAAGGGAGTCTTCGTTACTCGGGTCAGGCTGACCAACCAAGCAATGAGGCGGTTTGTGCCGACGGAGGGTTCTAAAAATCTAATATGAATCAAGAGGTCGACTCCTCTCAAAGTTTTCGGGGGTCACAAAAGCAGACATGCATCGCAGGGACGTGGGCCCTGTATGGGGGTTGTTAACGTTGAGAAGGTCTAGGTGGATCTGCGTCGCAGTCTCCGCGGTTTTCATGAGACAAAAAGTACGGCAAACCTGGGGGAAGGCAAAAAAAAAGGGAAAGGCAGGGGGTGGGGGAAGTGGGAAATGGCGGGATTCCCACTCCGCTCTCCCCCCACCACGGAGGGGAGCCAAGCGCTCTTTGAACCTCCAGCCGCAAAGGGACACAAGCAAAAAAAATTAACTTTTGGGCCGGGGAAAGAAGTTTGGCAAAGGGGCTTAGGGGAGCTCCATAAAACTAGAGCTCAAAGATAACATCTACCTGCGAAACGAAAAAAGGAACAACCGTCACATTCGATAGACGGGAGGCTTTGCGTTTGAATTACAAACTGAAGGGGGGGGGCTAGTTATTAGGAAGGGTCAGGGAACGAAGAGTCACCAACGGTGCTGAGACAAGGAAAGGAAAAAGTGACACGTATTGAGGCTAAAAGATAATGCAATCGCTAGTAAGGGGGTTGCCCTCCTTGTAGGTGCACCGGTCGAGGAAAAAAAAAAATGCGGAATTTTCTTAAGATAGAGCATGGTGATGCACATTCACAGCAGGGAGAAAGGGAGACCTCGGATGGTTCACGCTGATTGGAGAAAAGCCTGAAAATTCGCGTGGTGAGGGGGAAGCCCCAGCGGTATCTTTTAAAAAAACGCCGGGCAGAGACCCACGGCCTCTCCGAGAGGTGTGGGCAAAGGGGGGGAAAAGGGGCCGACTGGTTCCTGCTGGTCCGAAAAAGATTGTACTCGAAAACAACTTAGGAAAAAGTGGGGGTCGCAACGCAAAACAGGAGGAGAAGGATCTGGACGACCGTGACTGCTGCTGAACAGCCACCTGGAACAGCGCAGGCGAGTGGAAACAGAGGAAAAGCAACAAGTCCAACCGGGAAGGAGAGATCAACACAGCGATCCACTGCATAAGGATGACACTATTGTACCCGGCCAACTGAATGGGGGAGGGGAACTAAAGTCATAAAGGAGATGGGCAGTGGGGGTTGTTCGTGAAAGCTTAAGGCGCATCTGGGACGGTAAAGCAGGTCAAGGGGCTTAAGCAAAGGGAAAGGGGAGGGGGTACGGGGAGGACGGGCGAGAGCTGTATTCACAATTGCGGTGTAATCCCCGGGATCCCAGAAAAAAGGTAGAACCGTGGGGATTGGGAAGAAGTGTCAGACGTGGGGCTCGCGTAAAGAGTGGGATCTACGCCGCAAAAGGAATGGTGTTACCGGTGAAAATATGTGGAAGCAGAGTCGGAAGGATTACGACTGCTCGCACCGCGGTCTCCGGAAGGTTGAAGCCTTTTCGGCACGAACGGAGGGGGGGGGGACAGTGGAGGCCGCTGAACCCAAACGTGTCCTAGAGCCTTAGGGAGATAAATCCTGAAGGGACTTTGGCAAGATGAAGAAAGGAACACTTGGTGACGGGCAGGTGGGGGACATATCATATGGTGGTCGGGAAAAAAACAAAAACGCCCGTCTACCGGGCAAGAGTAGCACGAAGGGGAGTTCGCTTGATGCCTTCTAAAAAAAGTCTGAGCTTGACCATGACGTGCTAATGAATGGACGACCCTGGGGGGGAAAAACGAATAAAACGTTGATTCTTTAGTCCGGGTGAGATATTTTTTTGACCAATCAATCTGGTAAGGTTCCTAACCAGGTTGCACTATATGCTGGAAAAAAAAAGCAGGGCAGGGGGAAAGCAGAAACACATGATTCCTTTAGTTCCAACCGACCGGAAAATGGGGAACTTACCCATCACAACAAAACAACGCACCAGGACCACCAACTTGAGATAAATTTCTGCTGAACGGCGAGCATCCCCGGGGAAAGAATTCCCGCGCATGAGGGGGAGAGGGAATCGGGGGAAAATCGGCGGCAGCAAAAGTCGAAAGGTCGTCATGGGGAAAAGGGTCCCCGAAAAGGCCAGAAAACAAACGCCTTCAAATTGGTCTGGTCCCAAAACCGGATTTCCTGCACCTATGAGGAAATCCGACCGGGGCCGTGCTGAACAGGAATGCATCTCAGCTCGTGCAAAACTTAAGGAAAGGAATCACCATTGAGGAGGAGAAAAAAAAATCTCGGAAAAATCTTGTGGTGCAAACTTTGGAGGTGTGTAAACATCGGGAAAGTACGCTTGGGCGAAACATCGAATTGAATCTTAACAAACTTCCGCAGAAACAACCAGAATTTTCGGGGGGAAAAGGGGAGACGGAAGAGGGGGAGGCTTGAAATATCTTTTGATCCGACCGATAAACACCATTGACTCATAATGAGTTTGCCAACAACACCAGGGCGGCTTTACCGTCATCCAAAGGCCAAAAATCTAGAGGGGAAAGTGTTCCGTAATGAAAAATCCGTGAGTGGACCACCCTCAGTTGCGGACACTCCTCTCTAGGGAAGGGAGGACAACTTCCGCAGGCAGGAAAAGAGAGGAGGACGTAAAAAACAACACGCGTTGACCCCTTCTCTTGAAAGGCATACGTTGGGGGCGAAGGAAAGTGGACCTGTGGATTAAAATTTCTCCCGAACCGCGGTCATAAGGACAGGGAAAGGGGGGGAAAAAAAGGCGGGTCTGGAGGAGAAGAAAAAAAGAAAAGGGAAAACACACATGACCAACCTAGGATGATCCAAACAGCAATCACACTCTGTATGCGGGTGCAGGAAAATACCCCAGCAAAGGAAAATGTACTCTTTCCCGCAACCAAAAAAAGAACAAAAGGAGAAGGATCGAAGTGAGGAGGCAAATGAGCACACGGAGCTAGCAACAAACAGGAGGAAGAAAAGAGATAGGAGGTGGCCGCAAAGGTCTAATCCCTCGACGAAAAAAAACATGGTGGGCTTTGGGGGAACAAGGAAAGAGGCAAAGGAAGAACTGGAGGGTTTAAAGAGGGGAAGCACCATCAGAAAGACAGAGTTTTGCTGGTTTTACCTCTCGGATTTGTGTTGGTCAGGAGTTTGGGGGAAAAAGAGAAAGAGGGGAAACAAATTTATGTCCCGGATCAGCGGAATCGGAGAAGAAAAAGGGGCAGTCACAAAAGGAACAAATATCTCGAATCGGCCTCTTAACGAATAACGGGAAGCTCTTGGGGGCTGTGTTCAGGAGCTATAGGGGTCACGCAGGGAAAGTAAAAAAAAATGCCTGGGGGACTGGAGAGCAATAGAATGGGCATGCAAAGGTATATACCAAAATTTCCCTAAAAAACATTTCGATACCGTGGGGGGGGAGAAGGTAAGAGGGATCTTTTTTTTGGTACTTATGCGTTTGCAATTTGAGAGGGGCTAAGCTCGGGAGCAACTCCGATAAAAAAACAAAAATTCTTCGGGGAGGCAGTGGTGAAGAAGCAAGAGAGGGGGAACACAGCAAGGGCACTCTTTCCGAGTACTGCCCGCCCTCTGAGTTGGAAACCAAACGGGAATATTCAAGCTTTTGAGGGGTATTAAGTAAATGGTGCAATTCCTGCGACAGCAGGTGGAGGAGGGATAAGGGCAGAAGGTCAAGCACGGGACAATCGTTCCAAAGATGACACGAGGCAGCCGCCAGCGTTTGACAGACATCCGCGTTTTAAGGCATTTTCTGATAAACTGCGACAGTGGAAGGTTGGAAGGGAGGGGATCTCTATTGGGGGCGGGCCAAGAAATACGAATGCTCATCAACAGGAAAAAAGTGCGTGAAGTAAAGCGGCGCAGAACTAAACAGTTCAAGTGAAGGGGAGTGGGACGTTTTTGGGGTGGAAATGGGGGAGTGGGAAGTTCAAAACATCGAGTGGGGGAATCTGTTTAACGGAGAACTCCTGTGGGGGGGGGGGAGAGGGAAACGAATGCGTGTAGCGAAAGATCGGGGGACAAACATGTGTCTTAACCAACTGGCTTTTGAGCAAACACATCGGGAAAAAAAGTGATCAAGACGCGAAGTTTTCTTTCGTGGGCAAAAAAAGGGGGCAGGAACCACTTACAGGGGGGGACATAAAAAGAAAGCGCGTCGCAATCCTGCTCCCTGAAAGCGAAATGGGAAATGACCGGGGAAAGGGGGGGAGGGGGGATGGAACGCCAATCCATATCGCGACAGGCCCCGCCAGGCACAACACCTTTTAGCAAGTCTGTCGTGGAAGGATGAGAAAGAGGATCGGAACGGGGGGGGGAAAGGGCTTGGGGGGTCCGCGGCGAACTTCAAAACTGAGCACGAACAGATTTAACGGCTCTTCTGTTATGGGAAAGAAAGAGGGGGGGGGAGGAGCATGGGGAGAAAGCATGAAAGACGAGATAAAAGGCAACGGTACTCCTTTGGCTAAGGGGCAGACCATTCTGCCGGCAAACGTGAAAGGGGCACTGAGGCAAGGCAGGGGGGAAAGTTGTAGGGAGCCTTGGTAGAAAAAAACTTTCATACGATCCGCAGGCAGCAGTAAGGCAAAGAATGGAAAGGAAAAGGGGAACTTTAGGAACTGGGACCAACGAGTCTCCATATACGAAAACTGCCATCTGAGGGATTACGGGAGTAAAAAGACAGGGGCCCGGTTCAAAGGTTTCCATATGAACTTGAGGGGGGCGGGGGTAAAGTAAAAAAAAAGGAGGATCTGAGATTTGGTGAAATCCGAATTAAGTGGTGCGAGTGGGTAAAGAAAGGTGCTCTTTCCCATGTTCGAGGGGGCCCAGCAAAAGGAAGGTGCCATACATACAGCTTCCTCCAGGGGTGATCGCCAAACTTGACCTGTAGTCCAATCTTTTTCTTGATGCCGCACGACGCTGCACCCCGGTGGGGCAAAATGTGACACGGGGGTGATATGGGGCCGGGGGAAAAAACGCCACGAAGGCGGAGGTGACTTGGAACGAGAGCGTGAGTATAAATCGCCCAAGAGGAGAGAAGTCCAGGAGTTTGGGAAAAAAAAGGGGAAACGACTCTTTCATCTTGATCCAATGGGAACTGGAAAGCACCATGCGCATGGCGGAAAAAGATGGAGAGCACCTGCAAGCATTGACGACTGAGGCGAATTAACCCGGACGGGGGGGGATCAACATGAGGTATAGTGCCAGAAAACTAGGAGGGGTTGGTCCGAATAAAAGATGGGGAAAGAGGCTGACGAAACACCACCAAGTGAAAAGGAGGGGTTGGGGCCTCTTCGTGGGGGAAGTAATCCAAAAAAAACCGTCGAAATTTCTGTAGAGAAACGCAAAGCAAGCTGGGGGAGAGGGAAAAGGGGGTGCAATGGAGGAGTTGCTTTCGGGTTGGGGTAGAGTTTTTGGTAGGAAAAGGCGACTCTTATCTTGCGAGACGCTGCCGAAGTACAAGGGGCAAAAGGAAGGGAAGGCACAAATGGGTAACTGCGGGGGTGGGGAGTGGAAAGTGGAGGGGTGGGGGGAGTCAGGGGATTAAATCGCGTCATCTCAAAACAGACCCGGGGGAGGGGGACAATATAAAAGAGGAAGCGGGTTTTGGCACGCCGCAACATGGACCAAGAAACAAAAGAAGGGGGAAAAGGGGTTGAAGAAAGAAGGACAGAGTACTGGAGACATTCTGAACCCCCAGGGAGTCGATTGCTCCTAAGCGGCCAACAAAAGGAAAACCTCTCAACGAAAAGAAGAGACCCCGGGCACCGTCGCGAAAGAAGGTCTGGCGTGTTTCTAACAGAACTGTGAATGGCGGGAGAGGCAGGACGATGAAGGAACTGGATACCCAGCCCCAAAGACGGAAGTGGGGAGGATCCCGAAAATTGTGAGACGGCTGGGGATCGATCAACAAGAGGGATGCTCTCCACAACTTTGGGGGGAAAAAGGAGCCCTGTGAAAAAAAAACGAGGGTCACTGAAAAGAAAAAAGGGGTTCTGGGGACATCGGGAATAGCCTCATTGGGTAATTCAAGGCGATTGATCAATCTACACTAGGTTCCGGTGTATAAACTCCTGGAAGCCTTACGCCATTGGGGGGTAGATTTAAAATCCCAATAAGTTAAAGAGTGAACAAGCCCTCCTTTCATCGTGTTCTGAGAGGGGACCGACCTACACTGACTTTTGGGCCGAGCTGGTTTACAAACGGTCGGGGAAGCATAGAAACAGATTGGACCGCAACGTGGAGAAAAAATTGTGGGGTGAGACAACATGGAGCCGTGAGCTAGCATTCCGAAGGGGGACAAGGGTAATACGAGCATGCTATCACCTCTCGCCAGGAAAAAGGGCATGAGGAGATGACCCTCTACAACTCACAGGGCCCAAAGACAGCATATGATAAACTGGTAGACCTCGTAGGTGCGACGGAGGGAAAAAAAATCAAGGCAGGGGTGTTGGAACGCTTGGCAAGAAGAGGGGGACTTGCCTCGGTCAATGTGAACTTATTGCAATTTAAGGATAATCCCTTTGCCGCCATATCTCTTTTGCAACCGGGTTGAGGGGGGGAAGAGAACAATCTAATAAAAACGGGGGATTCAGTCCATATTTGGATAGGGAAACGAATTGGCCTTGCGAGAGCCAACAGAAAAGGGTACCGTTAAAAAGAAAAGTGTAATCTCGTCCTTACGGTTCCCACCTAAATCATCCTCGGATCTGGCAGAACAGAAGGCAAAGGGGTACACTCTTAAAGTGAGGGAGGCCGGAAGGCTGAAAGTTTTTTGTTTGAAAAAGGGAAGACCAAGGCATCGAAAAAGGGGCAGAGATGAGGGGCACTTTAACTGGCCCTGCACACAAAAGTGGCCAACTCACCTATCCCCACATTCTGGGGGGGGAAGGAGAAGGGGGGCTGGGTAGCCCGATCCAGGGGTGTCCAGCCCGCCCACTGTTAAAGGAACGGCAGAGGTGTCCGCAGAAGGGGTCTTCGCGGAATCCGGGCGAAGTGCGCCTGGAAAGAGAGGACTCCAGGGCCCTGAGGGGAATCCTCCGTTCCCGAAAAAAAGAGGCGGTATTACTTTCGCGCCTGTTTCGAGGGGGGGGGGGGTGGTAGAAAGCAAGCCGACCGTTGGGGGGAGGGGAAATAGTCAGATCGGCGACGGAGAAAAACACTCAGAGGAGGGGACACTAC
>Ga0179591_1317926_pt1 | contig 15471 bp, 23 predicted proteins | sample CZOMad2_1_08_16f_FD_182891 | JGI IMG/M metagenome (GOLD analysis project Ga0179591, IMG submission 182891) | Vadose zone soil fungal communities from Angelo Coast Range Reserve, California, USA - CZOMad2_1_08_16fungal (PacBio error correction) | ecosystem: Environmental > Terrestrial > Soil >...
AGGTTAAAGGTGTAATTCACACCGGCAGTGGGTGGGATTCGGACGACGAAGAAAGGAAAAAAACCCCTGAAGACGGTGGGGGGAAAAAAAAAAAATGAAATAAAGGGAAAGTCCGACTGTTAGAGGTGTGGACGGGAAGAATTTGGGACAAACGAAGAAACTAAAACGCTGTCGCGAAAGGGTTCTTTGCTGTAATATCTAAATCAGTGAGGACGGGTTTTAGAGGCATGGCCGTGAACTACGAAAAAAAGGGGGGGGTTGGGGGACGTCCTTCAAGAGGAAACAAAGAGAAAGAACACTTTCCAAAAAGGGAGAAAACAATTTGAAGGAAAGAAGGAAAGCCATCGGTGTTGTACAGGGAGGCCTTCAAAAACTGAATCCGTCTATTGGCTTTGAAGATGAAATGGGGTTGTTAGGTGAGAACTTTCAATGTCGGACGAGGAGGGAAAATTCATGAAAACCTGACGTAAAGTGGGGCACAAAAGAAAGGAAGCGACCCTAGGGGAGGGTGTTTGCGGAAGGGGGGGTTGGTCAAATCGAAAGAAAAGAGACCTGTGAAGGTTGAAAAAAAGGGAAAACAAAAAAAAAAGGGATAACGATCCGTGCTGGTGCCCGGTGGGGCAAGACTGGAAACAATGGTGGTGACAGGAAAAGGCTGTGGAGGAATTTCGGCTTGGGAGTTGGAAAAAGGGGAAAAAAAGTGCCTCAATGAATTGGGTGGGGTGGTTTAAAGAAAAATCAAAAGGTTTCCCCGTGTTGAAAACCTGTGCGAGTGAAAAAAAGGTGAGGCGAGGGGGGGGGGGGGGGTTGCGTGAAGAAAAAAAATAGTCCAACACACAAAAAAAAAAAAAAGAATGAAAAGGGAAAGGTGCCTCCGCGCCCAAAAAGAAACGCGCAAACTCAGAAGAAAAACCAACTGCCATCACGGGGATAAAAGAAGGGGAAGTTGGCAAGAAAACCCCTATTGAAGGAGGAAAAACTCACTGAAAAAAAAAGTCTTGGGGCTCTCCCGGCTGAACTAAGAAGGGAAAAAGAGGTATTGTTTTCAAGAAAGGGGGGGGGGAAGGGGGGAAAGTTGGGTCTGGTGGTGGGTGACGGAATAGGAAGGGGTTGGGGACATGGAAGCCCTAAACATGCAAAAGGAGGGAGTCCCGAAGGAATTCACGGAGGGATACAAAAAATGGCTGAACGGAAAAAAAAAATTAACTGGGGGGGATAGGTCGACTAGGAGCACAAACAAAGGATAGTATGTCGAGAAACCAGAACTAAAAAAAAAGAGAGGGGGCTGAAGGGGGGGGTGGGGGGGGGGGGGGGGGGGGGGGGGGGGGGGGGGGGGGGGGGGGGGGGGGGTGGGGGGGGGGGGGGGGGGGGGGGGTGGTCTGACGTAAAGATCTTGGGTGGAGGGGAAAGACGAAAGAACGGCTTTGGAAAGGGGAGCGCAATTGGGCTAGACGGGGACGTACGAGCAACAGTGGGCAAGGGAAAGGGGGGGGAAACTCAAAAAAAAAAGATTAGACGTAAACCGAAGAGAAACCATGGGGAACCTTATGTATGTGAGGGGGAGAGGGGTGACTAAAAACTAAGGAATTGGACGAACAGATCTGACTAAAAGCAAAGAAAAAAATTGCTGGGGACTCAAAAGAAAACCACCTTTCCTAATTCGGGTGAAAGAAAACAGTTTCTTGTAGAAAAAAGGTGGCAGAAGTCCTTCAAGGGGAAAGAGAAAGTTTTGGATAGAAAGGGGGAAACCGATTCTGCATTCAGAAGAAAGAAAAAAGAAGGCTGGACCACAAAAAAAATAAATTTTATGCCCTGGTTGACAACTAGCAGGCTGAGGTGTTGGGGTTTATACCCCAAGGGCAAAAAAGGGGGCACAATTGATAAAAAAGCCCGAAGACGTTAGCGGAGGGATAAAAAAATATCACTAGTTATTAACAGCAAGGGGAGAACTGCAAAAATCAAAAAAAATAATCAAAGTGGGGGGAAAGTTACCAGGCCTTCAAGCTTGAAGATGGGAAGGGGACGGTGGGAGAAAAAAAAAGTGCGTACAGCCGCAGGTATTGTCCTGAGGAGGAGAAAAGAAATGACCGTAAAGCATGCTCAGTTACGTCAAAGGGCGAGGGGTTGGGCCTCACTGTAAAAAAAAGGAGGCAACGAAAATCCAGGGGAGAAGGGGACACCGTCGACGTAGGGTTTTCCGAAAGGAGGGAAATCCCTTTAGAGGTTCGTCACACAATTGGAAAGGGAGTCTGGTTGGGGGGGGCAAGTTTAAGGCAAGAATTCGTGGGCAAAAGCAGGCAGGCGATCATAATTCCTTATTTTAAAATTTGACAAAGCCCATATGAAAAAAAATGAAGATGTTTGCTGGAGGCCTAGGAGGCGAAATCGAAGATTACAAAGGGGGGGACCAAGGTCGTAGAAAGAGCACCTCAGGCGACTCGGGGCGTTTCAGCAAGTTGAGGAATCAAAGGTTTAAAAAAGAAAACAATCCGCCCTTCTTTGTCCCAAAGTGAGTTGTCCGGGGGTGGGTATTGGAAGAAGGACCTCGGCTATCAACAACAGCTTCGAGAAGAAAAATCATTAACGGAAACGATGTCATCCAGGAAAGCGGCACGGGAGGAAAAAAAGAAGCTTGGGGAGAAAAGGAGTACTCAGGTGAGCGTAACGACGGGTAAAATAAAGAGAGGGGAGGGGTGGTTAAAAAAAGGAAGGAAAAAGGTTCAGTTCCCCGCTAACTGCGAAATAGGGGAAAGAAGGTAACTTTCGTGAAGGGTCGCTTACTGAGGAAAAAAAAAAAGGGTGCGGGACACAGGCCAGAAGAAAAGGGGGTAGGTGACGGATACTGTGAGTGGGGAAAAGGGCTCCAGAGCCGGGGGAGAACTCGTCATAATAACGGATGGTGGATGGTGTGAAAGAAGTCCGTTGGAAAAAAAAAGGGGAAAGGATTCATTGAAAAGGAAAAAAATTCCACCTCATGAAATATCCACCACCTTAAAAGATCTATCAACAATGTGGGAGGGGAAACCAAAAACAAAAACGGCCCCTGGTGCAAACTTCCAAAGAGATCTCCAAAAAAAAAAACACTGAAAAGAAGAGGAAGGTCAACCGGGGAAGAACTCAAATAAGGGGTTTGGAAAAAGAAAAATTGGGACTGCGTAGAGGACCTGGTGGGCTCAGAAAAAGGGGACATGACAAAAAAAGCGATCCCGTTTGTAAAACAAGGGAAGTGGGGGGGTGGTAAAAACAGAGTTAAACACGCAGTTCTTTCCGGGGCACGCAACGAGGGGAGGGTACATTCTAAGGAAAAATCTGCCAGTAAAAAGAATCACCCAAGTGTAAAAGAGTAAAAAAATTCAGAAGGAACATTTCAAAATTGATCAGACCGCCCCCGAAAAAAAACAATAGATGAAAAATCACCATGAAAATATCAACATCAGGAGAAACACGAAATGTAAAACACACGTGCATCAAAAAAAAAGTAAAAAGAGGAAAGAGATCACAAGATAATCAAAAAAAATCCTAAACACATAGAAAAAAGACGTGATTATCTATATTGCCGATAAGGAAAGACCCTAGAACAGCATCAGTTGAGAGACTCTAGAGGACCTTCTTGGGGGGTACTAGAGGAGTGTCGCGTACGAAATAAAAGGGAAAAAAACACTCCTCTCCCGCGAATTGGACTACGGTACAAAGGAAACTTCACCGGAACGGATGGGTCTACAATGAGGTCAAAAAACAAAAAAGAAACGTGCCGGTCACTTTCTGAAAGAATTCAACCGGGTAAAAAGAAAGGGAAACGGGGACCGTAAGCCGGAGAAGCAACAAAAATCTCGAAGTGAAAGGGAGTGGTAAAAGAAAAGGAGGGAAACTGGGGAAAGAAACTAATTTCAGTACTTAAGGGGGAGGGGGAGCACAGCTTTTGATGAATAGCAATCCCAAATGTTCAAACAATGAGGAAAACGAAAAAAAAAAGGGGCAGCAAAACCTACGCCCCCAACAGCGGCCCCAAAAAGTAACTAAATCACCCCGAACGCCTCGAGAGAACAAAGATTAGGTGACCGGGGAGGGGGGACAAGGAAGGAAAATCAAACGACCGCCCGGGGCCTGCCAGTGAAGAGAGATGGAAAGGGTGTGGGGAAAAAATACGAATTCAACTCACGCAAGTTTAAGGAAGATTGAAAAAGTGGGGAAAAAAGAAACAACAAATGGGAAAAAAAAAAATAAATAGCGGAACACGAAGTACATGATATGAATGAAAGGGGGGGACCTTGGAAAAAAAACCGCTTTATAACTATGGGTGTAAAATATGAGAGGTTTGGTTTAAATGCCATCCTATCAGACAAGGGAGCCTTGTGAAAGTTAGATTGGAAGAAAAAGCAACGACACCTTGCAAAGTACTACAAAAGATGGGAAATAAAAGTCCTCATAAGGCATTCGTTTAATTAAGAAAGAGCTGGGAAGGTGAAAGGAAATGCGCACCGGCCAGAAATCCAGTCGAAGTGGGAAAAAAAGAAACGAAAAAAAAAAAAAAACTCATCTCACACGCGCAGAAAAGGCTGGTTGCAAACAAAATAAAGTAATAGTAACGGGGGGGGTGGGAGGAGACAAAAAAAAAAGCAAAAAAGGGAGCGGGCTGAGGGAGGAAGGGGTTCAAAGTCTCCGTAGGAGGGAGCGGAAAAAAACAAAAACAAGACCGATCCGGTCCATTTGATATTCGGGGAACGATCAGTCCTCGCAGAATTAGGGGGTTGTTCAGGAGGGGGTAAAAGTCCAAGGCACTGAAAAAACCAGGGAAAGAAAAGGGGGAAACAGAACCTTCAGCGAAGGCGGGGCACGACAAAAGGAAGGAGGGTTGATACCCAAACTACACCTCAATAAATCTCCAAGGGAGGGAAAAAAAGAAAAACAAAAACCCAAAAGGGCCAAAACAGCGCTTGGAGCGTCAGGATCCGTAAAGAAAAAAGATGACACTGACGACCTCGTGTCAGAAAAAGAAAAACGGAGGTGAGTGCAGGCGAAAACAAACGAACTACGTGACGGCGATCAGGGAGGGGAAAATTCGTGGGGGAAAAAACGTGGATCCAGACCAAAAAGCAGAACTAATTTGAAGACTCCCCACAACAAAATCACGACCATGGGGAAAAAAAAAAAAAGAAAGGCTGCAGAAGAGACGACCGGGGAGGATCAGGCTTGGCGGCGCGATGGACCCCATAAGTGGGCTCCACACCCGTCGTAAAGAAGGAAAACGTGGGGGGGGTTTTACTGAGGAAAAAAGAAGGGAAGCCCGAGGGGTACGTGGGAGGGAAGGAAGTGGTCAGGCCCGCGGGAAGGGAAACCGAAACGAAGTAGGGGAGAAAGGGGTAGGAATCTATTTGGTATTCACAGTCAGAAAAAAACCAGCAGACAAAAAAAGAGGGGATTGTTCAATAATCAAAAGGAGGGGTAAAAAAGGAAATATTGCTTCAGGTAGGTCCCCGCAAAAAATGAAAAGGCAAACCTTCAGAGGAGGGGGGGAAGAAAAAACAAAATGACCATAGCGTAGAAAAGAGTCCAGCACAATGAACAAGGGTCCAAACAAAGGACAAGCAGTTGGGTTAACGGGCGAGTCCAGTTAGACGCGGCTGGTTTGGGGGACGGAATTTTTGAATCCACCGGTCGGCAGGAAAGTTGTTCAAACTTCAAAAAGAAAAACATCACGCAAAAAAAAAACCACCGTCAGGGGAAAGAGGGGGGAGAAGTGCAACTGTCGTCCCCTACGTGAAAAAAGTACCCATTCCATCCATGGGAAGGTCTATGAAACAGAAAAAATCGCCTCACCCCCTGAATAATCACTACAAGCGAAAAGCGCGACTGCAATACATGCCAATGTCAGAAAAATCTCTGGGGAAAAAGAAAGCAGGTCTCTGAACGACAATTTGGGGCGGAAGGGGGGAGGGGGGAAGTTTTCTTATGGTCCTCTGGCGGGAAACGTTGGGGACGACAAAACGGGGGAGGGGAAGGGGAAAAGCACAAAGACGTCATCAAAAAAAGGACAAGCAGTCGTTTGAATTCGGAAAAAAAAGGTCTATGCAAGCGAAGGAAAAGATGGTAAGCGCCGCTTGACTACACGGAAAAAGGAAGGGAACCAGCCGCGCCTGGAGATATTGGGCGCAACATTCGACCCAAAAGAGTAAAGAAGCCCGTCCTAAAGCCCCAGGGTAATTAAGAAAGGACAACAATAAACGCCGAAATCCACGGAAATCGAATCAAAAACAACGTATATAAGAGGAAGGGGGGGGGGTGGTGAAAGTTTAATGCAGGGAGGTGGGGGGTTTGTCTGCGACGACCGAAAAGCAGCAAAAAGGTGTTGACTTCGTGTGGTCGAGAGGGACAAGGTCAGATCAGAGGATGAAAAATGCCCGGGTCCCTGAGAAACCTAGACAGAGAGAGAAATCCAAAAAAAACCAAACGACGCGTTAATTTTCTGGGAGAAAGGGAAAAGAAAAAAATCAAGGGGAAAAAAATGAGGTCTCAGGGGGTGCGGGGCTGAAACTAAAAACAGGAACCGGGGGGGAGGCCTTAATGGCAGCAGATACTATTTAACAGTGCGGCAAAAAGGTAGGTAGCAACTGGACGACCTCTGATGTGGGGGGGAGCGGATGGAAAGCCCCACGTCTGACACGTTGTCAAAAGGGGGGGAAGGGGGAAAATAGTAGTTGATAGATTCCTGCTTCGGGGGAAAAATGAGGCACGGAAGGAAAGGGAGTACTTCCAAACTTGAATCCGGACCCCGAGGGGAAGGGGGACGCCCGAAGAAGGGGGTGGTTTTTCCAGTAAGGGTAAAAAATTCGACTAAACTACTCAAAACGCCTGGGGGGGTCAAAAAAGGAAACTCAGGACCAGATAAACAGACAACATCACATGGGAAAAGGAAAAAGGTACAAAAACATTTAAATGCCTGGTCTGCGCTTGGTTAGATTGTACCAAGTGGGAAAGATGTACTCAAACAAGAGGGAGGTTAGGGGGGAGGGTTTTTCCACACAATGAACAGCTACTGGGGAGGAAAATGGATCTGGGATGGGCCTGTACCGGAAAGAAATCGGAGGAGGGGGAAAAACCAATAAGCAGACATCCCGGGTCCAAGTGTAAACGAAGGCACAAGACAACGCTCTGCAGTAAATAAAATCCCGGGCGGGACCGCGTTGGGGAAGAAAAAAAAAAAAAAAACCGAGGAACTAAAAAATGTACCGGAAAACTTCGTCTGAAAACTAAAGGACTGGTAGATCCAAGGGGGAGGAACAGCTTCACTGGTTTGTCCGTGAAAAGGGAATGGTAAATTGGGGGTGGGAGGGAAAAGTAAGTACGAGTTTGAAAACCTTGTAACAGAGGGGGGGGGAAAAAAGCAGTCAGGACTTCGTTAACACCGGCAAGGGAAATCAAATATTCTACACCTGGTAAGTGGAACAAAAAACCCACACACCACAGGAGATCGGTTGTCTACTAGGGGAAGGGGTGGAGAAGAAGGGACCCAATTGGGATAGATTCAGGATCTTCCCAAAACATCGAGGGGGATCTTTGGGGTGGAAATGAGAGTCGTTCCGGAAAAAGGGGGAAAGGATTGTGGGTCAGGGGGACGGGATAAGGGGGCGAGGAGGAAAGTTGTGAGGAAAAAAAAGGAAAGGGACCTAATGAACGCTGCCCCCACTATAGTAAAAGGGAGAAAAAATAACAGTGAACAGGATGTTAGGGAACAAGGTGAATTCATGGGCTGACGGATTGGCTCTAAAAAAGGAAAGGAACAACGGTATAAAATCCCGCTGCTCGAGCAGAAATACAGTTCAAAAGGGGCTTACTGAGGGGGACTAAAGGTTTCAAGAAGCGTGCGGGCAGGCTCTCTGGGGGGGGGGGGGGGGGGAAAAGTGACTACTGGGGCGAAGGACCCGGGTTTGCAAGCACCAGAGGAGAGTCCACTAAGAAGACCCTTTTGAAAAAGAACGGGGAAACACTCATCAAGTTTAGGAGTAAATTCAAATGGGGGGAACGGGGGAAGTTCAAAAAAATCCCAAAAAAAGAGACGTGGTTGAACTTCAGGGGGAAAAACATCGGTTCACAAGGGGATCAAGGGGGAAAAAAACAGCGTGCGAACTGCCCGCCAAACAGAAGGGGGAGAAAGAAGGGAACGAAGGAAAATCACGGGGAGCAAAACTTGTGACTGCAGGAAGAGGTGTGAAAAAGGGGGGGGGTCGGCGAGTACTACAATCCTTTCAGCGGCCTGCGGCAAATTCAGAGGGGGAGGGGTCACTAAAAAAAAAAAAAATGGCCGCCTAACCACAAACAGCGGGCAGCTCAAAAGGAAAAAGTGAGTGGGGGGTTTGAGAATTCTGGGGGAAAAGTCGAAGGAGGTGGATTGCCGGTCCCGCGGGGGTGAGTTAGTGAGAGGGGGGAAGAGGAAAGGTAGACCGGGACTCCTTATATGATATTTTAAGGGAAAAGACTAGTGGAAAAGGGCGAAAGGAGTAAAGGATTGCGCAACGTCTCTTCGGTGGAAAAGTGAAGAAGGAAAGGTGAAAAGGTCAGAACTCAAGTAACTCACGGTGAGGAAAAAAAGGACTGTCTAAGTAAGGAACGTAATGAGGGGGGAAAGACCCCCAGAGAAAACCAGGCCAGGGCAAATGGCGGGTTACGGGGGGGGGGGGGGGGGATTTAAAGAGAAAAAAAAAGACAGACCAGAGAACTTCTAGAAACTCTCCTGCAAAGAGGGGGAGAAAAAAAAACAACAAAACAAGATGTGGGAAGGGCAGGTATGCAAGGGAAAAAAAGTCTGAAGAAACTTTTGGCGACTCGATGAGGATAATGGAAAAGGAAGGGTAAAATCATCGGAAGCGGGGTCGGAGCACCTCTTTGCAGGGGGGGGAAAGGTTGGGAAAAAAAAGCGCCGGATGTTTTTATGGGGGGGGTGGGGAGGAGACGGGGGAGCAGAAAGGGTAGGGGGGGACGGGGAAGATTAAGGTCAGGGGGGAAGCAGGTAAAAAGACAAACTGCTGCGGGTGGGGAAAAAGGGGGTGGGAAAAGGGGGGAGGGTAATTGGCAGGGGAAAGGGGGAAGATTCTCAAGAAAAAAAGTGGATCCGATCAGGCACAAAACGTCAAAGGGGCAGGGAAAGGTGATGTGGGAAATGAAGTCCCTTTTTCATCAGGGAAGAAATGGCTCTTGGCAAGAGGAACGTCATGGGGAGGGAGATATAGGGGAAAAAACGTCTGGGAGAAAAATTTGGAAACCAAAAAGTGCTGGACTCGAGGGGGGAAAGAGGCCACAAACAAAAAAAGGTCGGGGAGGAAAAAAAAGAAAAGGGCAAAAGAAACAAAAAGGGGGAAAAGGAAGCTTTTGGGTGCGAAATTTTGAATAGCGTGAAGGTCTGAGATTGAGAAAAGACTCGGCGTGGGGTGGGAAGAAGAACACCGGAAGAAAAAGGTAAAGGTGTTACCAATCAATTTTTCACAGCAACCAGACGTGAGGGAGGGGGGGACCTTTTGAGGATCCAAGGGACGAATCAAATGGGTAAACAGGGGGAGGAAATAAAACTGAAAGACACAGGGGAAAAAAACGAGGAAAAAACTTGGACGCCGCCAGAAGGGGCGTCGCCAAAAAAGAAAGACGACCCAACTAGCAAAAATTTCTAGAACCCTAAGAAACATACCTGGGAGAGAGGCAGGGGGGAAAAAGAACTACACCAAAACGCAGGTGCTCACACCCTGACGTCTCACGCCAACTCTCAATCCGAGAATGGCGTCCCGAACAAAAGATAGCAAAGCAAACCTGTGGGACAGAAAGGAGATCAAAAAACGCAGAACAAGTCCAGGAAAAGAAGGGAGCAGGCAGATTGAAACAAGGCCCTGCCTGGGCCTGTTGAAGGGGAGGGAGGGGGGGGGGAGTCAACAACCCGCAAATGTAAAGAAAGGCCGCGAATGACTCGGTAAACAACCTCCAACTTGAAGGGGAAAGAGGAAACACAAAAAGACGTCAGGGAGCACTAAAGTAGCCAGTTAATTCGTTTCCAGAAGGGAAAACAGTTAAAATCGACGGAAAACCTGGGGAAGGAAAAAGAAAATAAAAATCGAGATGACAGATACGTTTCCCCAAAATTGTGGGGGGGGGCAAATGTTGAAGAGGAATCTTCCAACCGGCAAAATCTGTCAACGAGGGAAAGAGCACCGAAGAGAGTGAAAGAAGGACTGCCATCTAACAAATCCACAGTCAAAAAAGGGAGGGAAAACTGGGAAAAACAACGGCAACAAAAAGTGAAGACAAGAAAAAGAACCCGAAAGGAAAAAAATCTTCAGAGACTGTACCAAAAAACAAAAAAAACCAAAAAACCTCAACAATCAGAGCCACACTTCGACTCCCCGATAAGGGAAACCGGGTAAGAGGACTGTAAAAACACCCCCGCCCTTACCCAGTGGAAGAGGATGAAGAGAAGGTTTTGAGGGTGGCGGACTAATAATCCACAATCGCTGGAGGGCAAAAAGGGGGGGACCCAATCGGTCACCAGAGAAACTTGACATGAGTGCACTTACGCAAATAGGGCCTGGGGGGCGCCGTCGCAAAGCTGGGTGAAAAGAAAGAGGGGATACAGTGTTTGCCGCAGACTATAATAAAACACATCGCAAGGGGGGGAGGGGATTGTTAAAAAAGAAAAACCGTTCAAGGTTAAAAAAGCATAAAAAATGAAGGGTATTGAAAGGAAACTCGTACAACGGGTCACAGGGATCCGAAAAAAAAAAAAGAAGGGGATAAGGGAAATGAAACAGGCAACCGCGGCCGTAATGTGACAACACAGATCTCCAAAGGAAGACGAAGGCCACCCAAAGTAAGGGGGGAAAACGCCAAAAACCACGGGAATGGCTGATAGGTACGAACACTGGGGTTAGTTCACAGAGATGGAGTGGTATGGGTTGGGCAGGAGGGCCAAGAAACGTAGGAAAACCCGCTCAAATAACAGAACAGAAGGTCACAAAGGGGGGGGAAGAGGAGGGGGCACTAAACAGATATCAAGTTCCTCATTCGGTGTGGGAGAGGGTGGTGAAGGGGAAAAACCATGCAGAGGAATCCAAACTGAAAATAAGCGCCCAAGCCTAAAGCCAAAGAAAAGGGGGAAGGGCAAGGGGCAAAAAAATCAAAAATTTTGGACACCAGGGCTTTTCGAACAAAGCAACGACCAGTGGAGGGGAAAACAGGGTAAAAAAATAACGAACCTACTACAGCTGAAGTTGAAACCTAAGAGATCTTCTGAGGGGGAGGAAGGGGGGTAAATGAAAACCAGAAGGGGGAAGCGGAAAACTCCCCAAGGAAGTCAACAAATTATCCAGGAAAAACAACAAGGGAGAAAAATTGGAGCACACAACCACTGAAAGTAAAGAGGGAGTGAACAAGGACAAAGCAAGAAGACGCAAGGGGAAAGCGAAAAAAAAAAGGCCTTGCGGGGGGGGGGAGGACTCACTTAAACCGGTAAGCCCCCGCAATGAGGGGGGGGGGGGGGGGGGGCGCACAAGAAAAGCAACGCACGGCGCGCATGGGGGGAGATTGGTGAGGGTTCAAGGAGGGATTAGGCGACTGTCAACGCCGGTCAGTGTGACAGTCGGGAGTCAAACCGGGCCATGAAACACCAATCGAAGAAAAAACGATGTGGGGGTCAAACCGCAAAGGAGGGCCAAAAGGTAAAGCTCACTGTCCGTCGCAAAACAACAGAGACCAGGAAAGACAGGAGAAAAAAAATCCGAAGAAGCAGGGGGAAATAAAGAGACATAAAAGTAAAATACACAACCTGAAGAAGGGGGCGGAAAACCACGCCAAATTTGGGGGAGGGAGTTGAAACCTTAAAAAAAGAAGGCAAAGGGTTTCAAATACTAAAGAGGAAAAGGTCGGGGATCCGCGAATCAAAAAAAAACCCAACACAAGGGAAAAAAAAAAAAAAAGTGGAAAAAAACGGAGTGGGCCTTCCCAGAAGTGGGGGAGGGGAAGTAAAAGGTCAAAGTAAAGCAAATCTTGGTGACGGGACTTCCAACTAAAAATCCAATAGGACTCACAACATAAGAAGGTAAAATCTCGAACACGATGTCATAAAATAACGGGGGAGGTCATACAAATCGAATACTAAACAGCAGAGGTGCTACTCTACTAGAAAGGGGGGGTCGGCCCTTTCTAGGGGGAAGAGTTTCAGGCGGAAAAGTGCAAAAAAAGGGTGACGGGAAGGGGGAAACGCACCTGCGGGATCACAGGGGGGACGACCACCAAAAAAAATAATGCCGGGCACGTTTTTAACTTGAGGAAAAATAAGGACACGCAGAGGGAGGAGGGGGGGGGGAGTCGACAGAAAGACGTTACAGGAAAATCAGAGAGAGGGACGGGTTCTCCGGGGCCCAACTTTCAACCTACATGTGAGTAAAAAAAAATCCCACGGTGTTCTGACACAATCTACTGACAAAGAAGCAAAAAACACGATACACCCGATATTCTGAAAAACAAAAAACCAACAAAAGGAGATTAGTCCCGAAGGGCTGTTAGTTGGAAGGGAAAAAATTTGGGGGTGGGGGATCTACGGTCCACGAAGACATACCTTGGTTAAGGGAAAGACTTTTGGAGGTCCAAGCATCTCCCAAAAGTGCAGGAAAGAAGAGACTGAACTGGGGCAGGTGCCGTATCACAGGGGGGGACAAGGGAACAAGAAAAAAAAAAAACGACCAAGTGGCGCCAAGGAGGGAAGGTGGCTGTCCGGGGAATTAAAAAGAGGAAGGGGAAAATGAAGGAACAAAACGGGAATTCGGGGACTGCTTGGAAAAAAGAGAAAAACCTTGGGGGGGGGTGAGACATCATAATGGCATACTTAAAACAAAAAAAGAAGAACTGTTCAAAAGGCTTACCCACAGGTAGTAGCGCGCAATGGTAGGGAACTCCTGAAGTAAAAAACAGCACCCACGTTTATTGCATCTTTTAACTATTGGGGGGGAGGGGGGAGAATGACCGGGGGGTTGGGAGAGAGGGTGTAACTGGCGCCTACAAGGAAGGAAGGAGGGAGGCAACCTTTGCACACGAACTCCGGACCTCCTAACCCAAAAAGGGAGGGTGGTGGTGTGCGCTGCGCTGAAAGAAAAAAAAAAAATAAAAGACTGTAAAAAACACATAAAAGGACTGGGGGCAGTAATAACATAAGAAAAAACTTTCTGGCAAAAAGGAAAGCGACAGGGGTTTAATTAATGCAGTACTGATTCACCAGTAAGTTACAAGGGAAAGGAAAAGACTATCACTAGTGTTGTAAGTCGACCTGAAAGAAAAGAACTTTTCAAGGGGTGAAAAAAAAAATCCGGGGGGGAGGGGGGGGGAAAAAAAAAAAGAGGCGATTGGGGTGGGAAAGGTTAACTAAAAAATAGGGAAGAAAGGAAAACGGAAAAACGCCAGTCGGGGCAACGGCAAGCCGTTCCCGCAGGTAAAACGAAAAAAACGCGACAAAAAACGCTTCCCGGCCGCGGACTACCAGGTTAAAAAAAAAAACCAAAAAGAAAAAAAAGAAACGAGAGCACGACGGATCACAGACGTTGAAGGGGGAGCCGGCTTCAGGAGAATGCAAAAAAGAGGGTTTTGGGGGAAGTACACAGGAGTTGTGGGTCGGAGCTCGAGGGAAGGGGGGCCATTGGCGGGGATCGAGCTCGTAAGGGATCAAAGTATTTCTGGAGGGGGTCCCGCACAAAAAACGAAGTCTCCCAGTCCCTGTAAGAAACGAGTTTGCAGGGAAAGAAGAGGGTTACATATACCGCCCCCAGGGCGCTAGGAGCGGGTTGTAAAAGTTGAGAGGTGGAGGGTGAGTGTCATACTCATCACGGGGATGGGGGGGGGGGGGGAGGGGGAGACTCCAAAGGGAAAAGAGGCGGGAATGGCGAGCAAACCGTCATGGGGGGGGGACAGGGAAAAGGAGGGGAAAAACCAAACTTAAAAAGCCCGGAGAACCGTGGAGTTCATGCCTTGGTTTGTTGAGGACAGGCAAGGGAAAAAAAAGATGTGGACGCGAAAAACAATAACGAAAAGACCAAAAAAAAAAAGCAATCAACACAAGAGGGCGGGTTGAGAGGACGAAAACTGTGAAGGACCGTACTTTCACGTGTTGGCCGCAAGGGGGACGGAGGGAATGGGAAACTGGTCGTCTGAAAAGGGTGAAATCTACGTAGCTTGTCATGGAAAGGGGAAAAGCCATTGAAAGGAATCCACTCAGGAAAGGGACTGGGAACAGGAGAACCGTGTGGAAGGAAAAGTTTCAAAAGAGACAGGAAAATTTTTTTGGAGAAAACGAAAAGTTTTTCGTGGAAGGGATCAAGCAAGAAAAAAACGGTTTAAAATCGAAGGGGCCCGGAAAAGAGGGGAAGCTTCAAAAAGAGGGGGTAAAAGGAAAAAGAGGTGAGAAAGGGAAAGGGAAACAGAAAAAAGCCTTCTACCGGGGGTCCGTTCGGAAATGACCAACTTTGAACCTATGCAATAGCGTGGAAAAAAGGGTGTCAGGACGGTCAGGACAAATAGTGGTGCACGAAGGAATCTCTCGTGGGGCCAGTTCCGGTTAAGAAGGGAAAACATAATCAGGGGGGGGGAGGGGGAATAAGGGAGGGGAGGGTAAAAGTGTTTAGCTTGGCCGGCTGGGAAAAGGAAAGTTGGTTACATTGCCGGTCCGCGTTTGCCAAGGGGGGGGGGAAGGAAAGGGCATCATGAAGAGGGGAATCAAGAAAAGAGGAAGAAGGGGGAATAAAAAAAACGTAAGTTGCCACGCCTCGGGACAAACCTAGGGAGGGGGGAGAGTAAGTATAAGGCGAGCGCTAAGTATATTAAGAAAAGGGGAATTGAGAAAACATCATCAGGGGAGGAAAAGAGGGGGGGACAAAATCGCCCGTTCGACGATCATTGTACTAAGCCCAAATCAATCTAAGTCGAAAGGTGCCGTTTTCTAGAACAAGAGGAGAAGAACCAGCAAAAACTTCTAATAGGAGGGGAACATCTGCAATCAAAAAGGACCGAGATTGGAAGCCGAATGACGAAGCAGGAAAGGGAAAGGCAACACGAGGAAAAAAGTCTCCCAATTAAACTTGTAGTGGAAAAAAGGAAAAGTGCGGTCAGTGAGGAAGGAAGAATCATTCCCTCTTCGGAATGGTCGAAAAAAAACAGTTCGCGGGCAGGGATAGTGGAGTACGAACCTTGCAAGAAAGGTTGGAAGGGGGGGGAGGGATGGTTTTAGGGGGCCATGAACAGAAGGGACTAAAAAAGGGAAAGGAGCCACGAGGCCAAGGCGGGGCACGAAAACGTTGCCTGGTAAACTGGAAAGGAAAAAGTTAAAAGGGACTTTGTACAATGGATCTGGCTCTTCTGAACACCGCTATGAAAAAAAGAAAAAAAAGAGATGCCACCGAAGCAACGTAAACTACAAATTTGTTGCCAAAAACTCTTCACGTGGGAAAGGAA